>Ga0187805_10000041_pt1 | contig 38566 bp, 32 predicted proteins | sample NC_wetland_sal_i_6_FD_132965 | JGI IMG/M metagenome (GOLD analysis project Ga0187805, IMG submission 132965) | Wetland sediment microbial communities from Neuse River Estuary, North Carolina, USA - Control_5 | ecosystem: Environmental > Aquatic > Freshwater > Wetlands > Sediment | place: USA...
CCTGCGCATGCAGAAGCGGGTAAAAGCACTCGTCAACAGAATGCTCAGGCTGGCGCATGATCTCCCTCTGGTGGAGCGAGGGTCGCTTATGTTTTTCGTCATTCAAAACTGGCGACGAGCAGCAGATGAGGAGCCGAAAGGAAAACCTCTACAACAACGTCTCCGCGATTTGGCTGAAGATTTCGAGGACTGGTTAAGGATGGCTAGTGAAGGAGGACTTCCGCGTTCGCATTCGCTGATGCGGGTTAATCGCGTGTGCCCAGTCCTTTACGTGAAGTGGGCAACACGAGGTCGTCCTTTCCACGAGCGTGTTGCGAACCTTCTCTCGATTGTGAGTTCTAAGATCAACGCACCGCAGCTAGCCAAAGAGGTCGGGGACTTCGAGGAACAGTATCCTTATGCTTCAGACTATATTCGAATGTCTTTGAGCCTCGTGCATCTTCGCAAAAAGAGATACCGAGTTCTGAGTGTGAAACCTTATCAAAACAAGTTCCCCGGAAAGCGAAATCCGCCGAGGCCGAAAAAAGAACAGGACGATTTCCTGATCGTCCTCGATTCCGATGGCGAGATTCTGTTCTCGCGTGGTCTATTCAACCTGTAACTGTTAATGCTTGGCGCATTGATGGCAGCCATACTTCAGCAGAATTTGATGGCGGTCTCAAATGCACAACAGTTCTTCTGAATTCGACTACGAAGTGCTAACATCCGCTGAGCTAGCGCAGCGGCTCAAGGTCAAGGAATCTTGGGTTGTCGATCAAAGCAAGCGGTCTCGCACTTCTGACCCGCTGCCCATTTTTCGGCTAGGCAAACATCGACGCTACCTCTGGGGTAGCCCAGCGATGAATGCTTGGCTTGACCGTTGCACTGGCAACAACACACAACGCAAGGCTGGGTCTTCAAGAAATGGAGGAACCATTGAATGAAGACGCAGCGACGTAGCAATCAGGAGGGTAGTCTGTACAAAGACCACGGTGCTTGGTACGTCAGGTATCGTGAGCATGGCGCGAAGAACCCGGTCGCACACAGGTTGGCCAGCACGGAGGATTACCCCAAGAGGAGTGAGGTGATCCCCCTGAAGAAGGAGTTCATGGAAGGAGTGAACCGCACGGCGAACGTGCCGAACGCGGGTACCACAATTGTGGACTTCTTCGAGAACGTCTACCTCCCGGCTATCACCGGGAGATTGAAACGGTCAACCGTGAAGGGATACAAGGATTCTTGGCGCTGCCATATCAAAGATCGTGCGAATGGCAGGGTCAGGGACTTCCGGACGGTGGATGGTGAAAGCCTTATGACTGAGATCGAGACCGCGAACAAGACGGAGACTGAGGACTTGGCTCACGGGACGTATCAGCACATCAAGGTCACACTTTCCGCCATGTTCACCTTCGCAAAGCGCAAGGGCATCTACGATGGCGTAAATCCGATGACCGGAGTGCATATTCCGAAAGGCAAAAAGCATGGGCGGAAGCGCCTTGCATACACGCTTGAGGAAGTCGAAAAGCATCTTGAGCTTTTCTCCGGCAAACAGCCGATTGTCATCTCGACCGAGGACGGCCCGTACACACCCGAAATTAGTCAGGGTGTTGTCCGGGCGGTGATCGGCGTGGCGGCATTCGCTGGGCTTCGGGAGGGGGAAATCCGAGGACAATGGTGGGAAGACGATGATGGGGACATTCTCAACATCCGACGCTCAGTTTGGCGAACCTACCTTAATGATGAGACCAAGACTCACGAGGATGAAGACGACCCCGGAGTCGTGCCGATCATCGAGCCTCTTCGAGTTCTCCTAGACGCCGTCAAGCCCGAAACTGCGAGTGGCTGGATATTTCCGAACACGATTGGCGGGGCCTTGGATTTGGACAATCTCGCCGACCGTATAATCAAGCCAGTGCTTAGGGCAAACGGACTCCAGTGGAAGGGATGGCAAGCCTATCGTCGAGGTCTGGCGACGAATCTCAAGAGGCTCGGCATCCCGGACACCGTGATCCAAGCGATCTTGCGTCACACGGACGTTGGAACCACACAACGGTTCTACATCAAGACCGTCCGCGAAGACGTGAAGGATGCCATGAAACAGCTTGAGCGGGAAATCCACCGTGCAGCAGTCGTGCAGCAGCCAGAGCCCACTGGTCTGGTAAACTGAACAAAGCAAACCAGAAGCCGACGTAGCTCAGTTGGTAGAGCAGCCGATTCGTAATCGGCAGGTCAGCGGTTCAAGTCCGCTCGTCGGCTCCATCCTTTGTTGGTCGAACGCAGGAAATGCTTCCGTTCGTGGAACGTGTTTCGAAAATGGGTTGCGCGTCCCTTCTGGCGCCGCTACCTCAGCGGCTAAAGCCGCGTCAATGGCAGCCCTTGGCGGCACGGCTAAAGCCGTGCCCTTCCCAAACCTAGCGTACCTCCCCAAACCTGTTTTTGAAACAACGCCCTAGACAGAATCCAGAAAGAAGCGAGGCGAGCGATCGCTTAGGCGCTGCCGCCGGGCTGCGGTCATCATTTGCTGGAGCATTTTGGTGATTTCGATTTCCAAGGTCTGACGCACACCGGCGCCGAAGCCGGTGAAGCGGAAGGGCTGCATGTAGCCCAGTCCGCCGCGCATGGGGAACAGCAGTTCGGCGTTGGCATGCACGTTCATCGATCCGAAAGCGAAGCCCATCATTATGCGGCTGCGCTCGTCAATGTACGTGGCCAGTTCCAGCAGGCCTCCGGTAACGGAGAGCTGATGCAGGCGCACAGTGAACTGGCGTCCATTTTCCAGCTGGATCGCGGCGGGAACCGTTCCGCGCAGGGCGATGCGTGGGGCGCGGGTGAAGGTTCGGGTTGGGCGCAGGTTCGCCATGCTCTATCCCACAGACGATCTATCGCAGAGACGATCCATCCCAGACGATCTTTCCCACACGATCTATCGCAGGTACGAAGGATGAAGGCCGGCGGCGCGGTCGTGCGTCGCGGGCTGGTTCATCAGCTTCGTGGTGCGCTGCATCGTCTCCCAGTTGTACTCATACGCCGTTCCGCAGGCCACGCAAACCTGGTAATGACGACCGTTCTCATCTATGCGGGGCCACGCAAAGCGGTGAGTGCAGGCGCGGTGGAGGAGCTGATTTAGGAATTTCAATGGCTTACTCCCTGATTCCTGTTCCGCCAGTGGTCCATCCACCGGGCAAAGAACGGTTTGTGCTGGTCCTGTAAGAGACCCTGCAGAGTGGAGAGCAAAATATCGGGTGGCTGCGACTTGGAGACGAACGAATCGACCGATTTCAGCTTCTTTTGCGGCAAGGGCCCGTAGGCCGATAACAGCATGATGGGCACGCGGGAGTTGATGCTCTTCATTTTGGCGGCGACGACATCGCCGCGCATGCCGGGCATCTGATAATCGAGAACGACGGCATCGACCGGCTGCGAACGGAACAGCCGGAGGCCATCGTCCCAGCCGGAGGCTTCCAGAACTTTGTAGCCTTTCTGTTCCAGAAGCATTTTGCGGCCGATCAGGCCAGCCCAGTGGTCATCGATGCAGAGAATGGTTCTTTTCGCGCGCGACATGCATTCCTCACGTAAGGCAGAGAGAATGTTCAGCGGCGTCGCTCCCCATAGGAACTACGACTGCTGGTATACGAAGTGGTGGGCAAATTGATTCTGAATGAATCTCGTAATCTCGACAAATTACGAACGGGCATTCGAGCGGCAGTTACCCTGTAGGAGCAGGGCTTGGGTGCGGAAGACGCAGCCGGTTTTAATTCTTGAACTCCACGGCGAGGGTGGTTTCCGCGACCGCGGCTTCGCCGTTTACCCGATATGGTTCAAACTTCCACCAACGCAGTGCATCCATCGCAGCTTGCGCCAGCACGTCGGGACCATTCAGTGCGCGCATACTCTCGACCGATCCATCACGCCCCACAATCACGTCCACGGCAATAATTCCCTGCAGATGCTGTTTCCGCGCGTCCGCTGGATACACGGGTTCAACGCGGTGCACCAGCAACTTCTGCATCATTTCCGGCGGAACCTGCACGCGCGTCGTTTCTGCTGATAAATTTTGCGAACGCTGGGACTCCAACTCCGCCCAGCCGCGATTCCATCTCCACCAAAAGACCGCCGCCGCAATCATGAGCACGAGAACGGCAGCCAGCCAGCGCTTTGCTCGTCGCCTCTTGCGGGGCCTGCCGGGAAATCCTGGACCGGTTGCCGATGCGGATGGGCCGGAACTTTTTCTTTCGCTGGCATGAAGCTCACTCTTGGCGGCGAGCCAAGGTGCTTCTGTGGTGTCGGTCACAGCCCTGGCCTGTTTGGCCCAATCCCGGATGGCCGACCGCTGCTGCTCTGACAGCGTCATGAACTCGAGGCCATAGAGCAATTTTTCCTGATAGCGCACGATGGCCCGAGTGCGCAGCGGCTCCCCGACCGCGGAAAGCCGCACTTCCACTCCCACGGATTCTCCGGGATTGAGTTCTCCGGCGAGCACGGCCGCAATGCCGCGCTCGCAGACATTGACGGATCGTCCCGGCACGGCATCCGGAATTCCCGACCGCAGCACGGTCACATCGAGTGGAGCCTGCACGCGAAATCGCGGCACACGCCGGCGTGACGGCCCACTCCATCCTCGAGTTTGAACTCCCGAAGCCATCTGATTTCCTTGAAGAGTTGCAAGCGTCGCTGCTCCAGCGCCGCAACGCGAGCGCAGGCCTTTAGCCTTTGCTTGTGGCTCTCACCTCCACAATCTCGTTGCCCCGCGCGAACAGCACCACACTCGCCATCCCAATAAATAATCCGTGCTCGACTACGCCTGGCATATCGCTCAATTGCCGCGCCAGTCCATCCGGATCCTGAATCTCTCCGAAGCGGCAATCCAGAATATGATTATTTTCATCCGTCATAAAGGGCTTGCCGTCTGTGCCGGTACGAAGCTGCACCGCGGCGCCCAAAGCGGAAATCCGCTTTGCGACCAGCGCCTGCGCGAATTTGATCACCTCCACGGGTAGCGGAAACTTTCCTAATCTCTGCACCTGCTTGGTCGCGTCAGCCACAACGACCATTTGCCTAGTTGCCGACGCCACAATTTTCTCGCGCAGCAAAGCTCCACCGCCACCTTTAATCAGGCGCAACTGCGGATCGACTTCGTCCGCTCCATCCACCGTGACGGCAATTTCCTGACATTCATCCAGCGTGGTCAGCGGGATTCCCAGGCTCTCGGCCAGTTCACGCGAGCGGACCGAAGTCGGAATGCCGCGAACGCGGAGCCCGTTCTTCACCTGCTCGCCCAGCAGTTTGATGAAGTGGGAGGCAGTCGATCCCGTACCGAGCCCTACGACTTGACCGTCTTTCACAAACCGCAGACTGGCTCGCGCTGCCGCTTCCTTTTCCTGATCGTTCGCCATTCAGCCCTCGAATCTTTGAATCTTTGCCACGGATTTTCACGGATTTCCACGGATCAAGAAAGAGCAAGAACGGAATTTCTCCGCGGCATGTTTTCCTCCGTGGTGAAGGATCCGCTTTCCCTTGGCTCCCTCTCGCAAGAGCATTGTTTGCCGAAAATCTCGAAGTAGCCTCAGGGCACAATATTTTACCAGCCTTGGGCTGGCGTGAACTCTGTCATCCTGAGCCGCAGCTCTTGCCGGCGAACGACTCTGCCCTCGCCGGCAGCGTCGGTGCGGGCGAGGGGTTGCATAGGTCCCTTCGACTCGCTCAGGGCCGGCTCTTCGCGGCACAAAACGCCGCTCAGGATGACAAGCCTTACTGGTCCAAGACTTAGCGGTCGAGTTGGGAGAATGCGAGACCCGCGGTCATCCCAAAACCTTTTCGGTGTAGATCAGATATCCCGCGAGGGCCAGGCCGATGAGGACCGTGAGAATGGTGAGCAGGTCGAGACCGAAACCGGCGGGCTCGAATGTGCCGGCGTCGAGGCGCGCCCTGGTCTTGCGATAGCGCAACAGGCCAGCAATCACCAGCAGCAGTCCGGCGACGATCGTGCCCGAGCCCATCCACACGGAGATGCCTGCGGTGCGCACTCCGTGTCCCTGGAGCGCGGTCAGTTGGCGGATGGCGATAGAGAAGCGTCCGATGGCGAAGCCGAACACAATGATGGCGGCGCCGGTCCGCACCCAGGCCAGAAACGTGCGCTCATTGGCCAGATGGTCGCGCGCCCGGTTGGGATTGGGATTCGGTTCGGTCACAAGCGTTCCGTAGCCGCCAGCATTATTCCACAGCCTTGGCGATCACGGCGCCAGCGCCGGCCAGATTCTTGATCAAGTCGGGGGGCACTCCGTGCCGGTCCTTCAGGTATTCCGGATCGTTGTAGGTCACGGAGACTTTGTCGTTCGCCTCGGCCACGAGCGCCTTCAGCGGCAGATCGATGGCGAGACTGGGCGCCGCCAGCATCAGCGGCGTTCCGCCCTTCGGACTGCCGAAGATGACAACCTTGGTAGCGGGCATCTTGAGCCCCGCCTTGGCGGCCTCGCCGCTGTGATCAATAACGGCAAAGATCTGCATGCCTTTCTCGGTAAACGCGCGGGTGAGGCGCTGCACGGTCTCGTCCACGGAATACCGGCTCGCAACCTCGACCAATCCGGTTCGCTGCATCATGGCGTTCCCTTTCGTCTTCTTCTATCGCGGAAGCGAGCGTCAGATGCCTGAAGCACCAACCTGTGGAGCGGGCACTCCTGCCCGCTTGCCTGCAGCACCACAAAGCCAGCGGGCAAGAGTGCCCGCTCCACAGGTGGAATCATCGGCTTCGCCGCCGTTTTATTTTAAGCGCCGCGGGGAGCGTGTGTGCTGTGGCTGGCGAAAATAAAAAAGGCGCGGCCTGTGCTGGCGCCGCGCCTCTCTCTACTGCGACTTACGATTTCACGACTTCCAGTTTGTTCTCCACGGTGAAGGCGCCGAAGATCTGGCCGGCGCGGATTCCGGCGACCTGCTTGTCCATCGTGCTGTCGACCGCGCCGTAGAGGGTCACATGCCCATTCGCTACGATGATGCGAATCGGGCGTGCCGGATCGATCGCATACTTGCTCAGCACCGGGTCACGATAGATCGCAGTCATTGTGCGCAGGCGCAGCCCGTCGTCGAAGGCAGACACCGGCTCAAGCGAAATGTTGTCAATGACGTCTTTCACTCCGGGCATGTACGCGATGTCGGCCAGCGCCTCGTCGCGGCCTACGCCAGTGCGGTCCTGGCCTTCGACGGTAACGACGCCATCCTTCACAGCGATCGCGAAGTAGTCGAACGTGCTGTCGTAACCCTCTCGGACGTAGGTGAGCTTGGTCGCCAGTTTCTGCTCGAGTTGCGCGTCGGGAACGTTGGGGCCGGCCACCGTGACCCGGTTGTCCACACCCTGCACGTTGGTGGTTTTGCGCGCCAGCTTGGCGGCGTCGAGCTTGCGCTGGTAGAGATCCACTGTGCCGGTCAGCGTGACGATGCCGTCCTCAACGCTGGCCTCCACGTTGCTGAACTGGCGCTTCGCTCCCAGCTTTTGCGTCACGGTATTCTGAATCTGATTATCGAAGCGGGCTGCGGATGGCGCTTCGGCCATCAGCATGGTCGTGAACAATCCCACCGCGATCGCCACTCCCGCTAGCCGTTGGAAAATTTTCTTGCGAGTCATACAGGTCACCTCCGACCTTGACGAACCTTTACGAACTAACCATATGGTTAATTCATCAGATGCGCGCCCAATAGGGGGAGATGCACAATTGACGAGCAGCGGTCGGCGTGATTTCTTCGCGCTGGGGCGGAACTTTTTTCGACGGGGCGGGTTGTGAGAGGCAGGGAAATGTTTGTGTTGTAGAGCGGGCACTCCTGCCCGCTGGCTTGCACCACCACCAAACCAGCGGGCAAGAGTGCCCGCTCCACACACGATACGTTAGGTGATGGTGAGGGTCAGAGCACTGGTGGTTCCACCGCTGGTGCAGCCCAGATAGCCCGAATTTCCACTCGGCGTGTTGACGGTCACGCTCGCGCTTCCAGGGCCAGAGATCAAGGTAGTCGAGATCGTGACTTGCAGCGACTGGCTGTTCAGCACAGTCGTGCTTAAAGTTGTCCCGTTGATGATCACCACCGAAGACGACACGAATTCGCTGCCAGTCACCGTGAGCACAAAGCCCTGCTGCACCTGGGCGAACGTAATCGTGCTGGCTGACAGCGATCCTATCACCGGAGCGGGCCGGGCACTTGTGCATAACGGATTGAGGGCATTGCAACCCGGAAGAAACAGCAAAGCGAGCACCATAGCGCACAGCGCCCATGGCATCGGGAGCAAAAGATGGTTGGGTTGCGATTCGGTTTTACAGCTCAGAAGGTGCTTCGCAAACGCTGCTTGATCGATCAAATAGGAACCGCCTCCAACCCTGCGACTGTTTCTGAGTTGCATTGGGTTGTGGATTGATTCTACGCGGCCCCCAGGCGAACAATTCAGTTCGAGTGATATCTTCGTGACTGACGTAACCAGGAACGACACTCAAAAAACAGTCGGTGAATGCGATCGCGAGCCCTCCGCGCAAGGTCATTCCTATTGGGAAGCGCCGAGGTGGCGAAGGATTTCACCTTCGAATCGCGTTCTTTCGTGCCTGCTCGATGCCCGCCCTAATCCCACTCGCGACGGCCCGTTTGTATCCCGCTCGGTCCATCGCGGCCATGGTCGCCGCCGCAATGCCGCCAGGCGTCGCCGCCTCTGCCAGAAGACCCTCCAACTTCTCTGCGCTCTCGCGCCAGTACTCGATGCCATCGCTCAGCGCGTGTGCCGCCGCGATCAGCGCCGTCTTTCCATCCAAGCCGGCATTCTGCGCCGCCTGGGCCAGCGTCCTTAGCGCGTGATATCCGTGCCTCGGCGAATGGGTCGCCGTGATCGCATCCATCTGTGCTTCCCGTAATTCCAATACTGGCCCCACTTGCTCAAACATCCGGCGCACCAAAGTGCGATCTTTTTTAGTTGCGCCGCGATCGAAACAAACCGGCGTCAGCCCGCGCCCGATCCTGCATACCGGACTCGGCATCGCCCGCACCCACCGCACCGGCGCTCCCAGCCAGCCCTGCAAATTCCGCAGCGGAATCCCCGCCGCCAGGCTGATGCAGAGCTTCGGTGGCTGGGCTCCGCACGCCGCCACCTCGCGCAGCATCTCCTTCACCGACGAAGGCCGCACGGCCACAATCAGCATCTCCGCCCGTTCCACCGCCGACTTCAAAGCGCGCGCCATCTCCACCCGCGACTCTCGCCGCAGCGCCTGCAACTTCTCCGGATGCCGGTCGTAAACAATAATCGCGCGCTCATCTCCCGCCAGCCGGAGCCCCGCCGCCAGCGCGCTAGTGATCCTCCCACCCCCCAGAAACACCGTTGCTGATCGAGCTTTCCTCTCTTCTATCATTGTCATCCTGAACGAATGCTAAGGGTGCCCTACCCTTCTCGCGTATTTTGCGAGGGAGCCTGCCCTGAGCTTGTCGAAGGGGTGGGGATTTTGACTTCCCTAGCGTAATACTCAACCCGCCCCCGGAGTTCCCGCGACGTCCGCCCCGCCAAGGAAGAAGCCCTAGTCCGCGCTCCCTCCACCATCCACCACCAACGCCGCTCCCGTCATGAACGACGAATCGTCCGACGCCAGGAACAGCACTGCCTTCGCAATCTCCTCCACCGTCCCCACTCGTCCCAGCGGACGGTTCGCGCATCCGGCGATGTAGTCCTCATACTTCAGCCCGCGCATTTTCGCGTCCGCTGGAAGCATCGGCGTCTCCACATCTCCCGGACAAACGCAGTTCACCCGGATCCCCTGCACGCCATGATCGATCGCCATCGCCTTGGTCATCAGCACCACTCCGCCCTTCGAGGCGCAGTACGCCACGGCATGATCGCCGCCCACAATGCCCCATCCCGAAGCGTTGTTGATGATCACTCCGCGCCGCCGCGCCATCATCCCCGGCAGCGCATATTTCGACATGAAAAACGTTCCCTTCAGATTCACGTCAATCTGTTCATCCCACTCGCGCTCCGAGCATTCCACCGCCGTCTGCGGGTAGAACACGCCCGCGTTATTGAAGAGGACATCGATTGCTCCGAACGCGCGCAGAGTTTCATCGACAGCACGCTGGCAATCGGACGCCACACTGACATCCGCCGCGATGAAAATGGCCGCGCCGCCGAGTTGCTCGATTCGCGCAACCACGCCGCCGCCCCGTGGCTGATTTCTTCCCGTGATCGCCACCCGCGCACCTTCGCGCGCGAACAGCAAAGCCGTAGCCTCGCCAATCCCCGAAGTTCCGCCCGTAATCAACGCCACTCGATCCTTCAGCTTCATCCCTCACCTTTTGTCATCCTGAGGCGCGCGTACCTCGCGCCGAATGACCTATGCAATTCGCTCGCCCGCGCACTCATCTAACCAGGAGCACGAACTTCCCTCGCCCCATTTCACCTCGGCGGCTAAAGCCGCTGTTGATCTCTTGGCACCTACGGCGCGGCTGAAGGCCGCGCCCTTTCAAAACTTGATCCAGTTGTGAGTTTTTTTCCGGCCTGTGAAGTCGTGCCCTTTCCAAAACCCCTCCATTAAGATTCAGCGGCTAGCCAACCCGCCCGCAGTCTCTCCTCCATCCATGGTGAATACCTGCCCTGTAGCGAACGCCGCATCGTCCGAGGCCAGATATGCGAACAGCCCGGCAATCTCCTCGGGTGTGGCATGCCGGCCTAAAGGAATCTTCGCATTCACCTCCGCCAGCATGGCGTCGGAATATTCCGCGCGCTGCATCGGAGTCAGCACATATCCCGGAGCCACCGCGCACACGCGAATCCGCGGCGCCAGTTCCAGCGCCATCGACTTCGTCAGCTCGATCACTCCCGCCTTGGTCGCGTTGTAGTCCGCGTAATATGGATAGCCCATTACGCCGTTCGTCGATGCCGTCTGCAAAATCACTCCACTCTCACGCTCCCACATATGCCGCGCCGCCGTCTGCGCCACGTAGAACACGCCTGTCAGATTCACCGCCAGCACGCGCTCCCAGTCCTCCGGCCTGATGTCGAGGAACTTGTGCCGGATGCTGATGCCTGCATTGTTGATCAGAACATCGACCCCATCCATCAGCCGGATGGCCTCGGCAAACGCGGCCTCAACCTGCATCAGATCAGTGACATCCGCGATAATGGCCTCGCCGAGCGCGGGCAGTTCCCGCTTGACGTGGTCACACGCCGTCGCATCCCGATCGAGCACGCACACCTGCGATCCTTCCTCTAGAAAGCGCGCCGCCGTAGCGGCACCGATCCCGCTGGCTCCGCCAGTGATCAAGACTCGTTTATCTTTCAATCCACGCATGCCATCTCCTCTGCACATGTAGGGACGGACGCAGCTTGCCCTGAGCGGAGCCGAAGGGTCCGTCGCGAGCGAAGCGAGTGGCACGTCGCCCACGAGCAACGAAGCATATGCGACATCAACTCTCCACATCCGAGCTTCGCTCGGACCACGGACGAATGCGTCCGTGGCTACACAATCACATGGTTCGTCTTAGCAGCCCGCCGCCCGCACTGCAATCGTCTGCGGCACGCGCCGCAACTCCGACATTAACTTCTCGTCACAAGCCCGGTTGATGTCGTAGATCGCATATCCCAGCGTTCCGCGCGTATCCAGCACCTGGCGTTCGATGTTGATTCCGCGATCTCCCAGAATGTCGTTGATCGCACGCAGAATTCCAGGCACGTTGTGATGGATGTGCATCAGCCGGTACGATCCTTCCTCGTACTCCAGATGGCAGTGCGGCAGGTTCACGCTCAGCGTCGAATCCCCGGTCCGCAGGTAGTCCATCAACTTCGCCGAAACGAACTGGCCAATATTCTGCTGCGCTTCCTCTGTGCTGCCGCCCACGTGCGGCGTGAGGATCACGTTCGGCAACCCGCGCAGCACGCTCACAAACGGAGTGCCCGACTCGGGCTCCGACGGAAACACATCGATCGCCGCTCCCGCGATCTTCCCGGACTTCAAGCAAGCCGCCAGCGCCTCATGATCCACCACAAACCCGCGACTCAGATTCAGGAAGCACGCGCCATCTTTCATCGCCGCGAACTCCTCCACTCCAAACAGGTTGCGGTTCTGCGGCTTGCCATCCACGTGGAGCGTGACCGCGTCGGAAATCTCCAGCAGATCGCGGAATCCCACCGGACGCGCGTTGCCGCGCGCCAGCACGTGCGACACGTCGTAGAACACGACGCGCATGCCCATGGCCTCAGCCAAGTCCGAAAGCTGCGAACCGATCTTGCCGTATCCGACAATACCGAGCGTCAGCCCGCGGACCTCATGCGCGCCCGCCGCCGATTTATTCCACACGCCAGAGTGCATTTGGGTAGACGCGGCAAAAGTCCGCCGCAGCAGCATGATGATCTCGCCCATTACCAGTTCAGCCACCGAGCGCGAGTTGGAGTGCGGATCGTTGAACACCGCGACGCCGTGCTCGCTCGCCGCCCCGCGATCGATCTTGTCCACGCCGATGCAGAACGCGCCCACGGCGACGAGTGTCTGCGCGGATTCGATCACAGCCGCCGAAACCCGCGTCTTCGAGCGCACGCCCAGAATCGAGACTCCGGGGATCTTCTCGACCAGTTCGCGGTCCTCGAGCGCAGCCTTGTGCGATTCAACGTCATATCCCGCAGCGCGAAAACCTTCCACCGCGACCGCGCTGATGTTTTCCAGCAACAATACTTTCAAGCCCCCTCCCGGATGTGTGGGAAAAATAATAATAATGTGTGTGGATCAATCAATGATTATCTCAAACCGCGCGTGTAGGGACGGACGCATTCGTCCGTCCTGAGCGAAGCCGAGGAGCAAGATGCGAGGGGTGAAAGAAGATTTAGCATCGGGAACGTCAAAACCAACGTCAAGAGCAGCGGACAGGAGTGTCCGCTCCACACTTAGGCCGCGGCCCGATACGGCCGGGCCGCCGGACAGACGATGGCGGCTGTCCCCACATGATTCCAGAAGCACGAATGAGGAGCGCGAGGATTTTGCTCAATTACTCAATCGCTCAATTGCCCAATTTGCTAGATTGGGCGGCCTTTGAAGAAGTAAATCAGCTCGATGATCAGGATTACCACAACCATCAATTCGAGGATGAAGGCGCGGGACTGGTTGAATTGCTCGACCATGAAGCGGTAGAGATCTTCGGCGGTCTGCAGCTTTTCTTTGACCAGGTCTTTGTAGTCGGGGACGCCGACCTTGGCGGCGCACAGCTTATAAAGCCGCGCGGAGAACATGTCGCTGAGGAACTTGATGGCGTTGTCGGCGCGCTCGGTTAGTTCGTTAACGTCTAGCAGTACGGTGTGCAGCTTGGAGGCGGCGCGGGCCGTCCGCCAGCGCGCCCAGGTTCCGGTACCTCCCTTTTCGAGGAAGTCGTAGACATTCTCCAACTCGTTGGTCAGGAACTCGTCGTAGTGGCGGAACTCGAGCAGCTGCGAGTTGGCGTACTGCAGCAGCTGGATCGCGGTCTCGGCTCCGGCTTGGGTGTCGTAGATGAAGGCGGCGTTCCATCCGATGACCGCGAGATCGTTGGGATAGTAGGAGATGCGAGACTGAAGAATCTCCTGGCGCTCGCCGTCGGAAAGCGTGGCCGTTTCTCCACGGACGACCTGGGCAATGGCATTGCGCTGCGAGCTGAGGAGGTCGTCGGCGGAGGGCGATCCATCGATCTCGCGCACGTTGAAGATGAAGTAGTCCTCTTGGAGCCACTCGCCTTTATACGGTTTGATCAGCGCGGGTGCGGCCCGCTCGAGTTTTTGCCGGGCGACGCGCGAGGCTAACTTCTCAAAGTTGGTATCGGAGGTCCAGCGGCAGGAGAGCTCGATCAACGTGTCCCACGTGCCGGAGAACGGCAGCTCGAACTCGAGGCTGATGACGCCGTAGTCGTAGTACTTGATCTCCCCGGCAAGGCGCTCGCCGGAGTCGAGGACCAGGGGCTCCAGGGTCTCCTCGACCGGCGGCCGCTGGTAGCGGACATAGGCAGGGGCCTTCTTGAAGCTGGCTTCGGCGGTGCGCGCCGGGAAAAGCTTGCGAAGCTCGTCGAGGCGGATCTCTTCGCAGACGTCGAACTGAATCAGCACCAGGACCGATCCGTGCAGCGGGCCGGCGACCTGCAACTGCGTGGATTGCTGGACGTGCGTGGTCAGGGCCTGCGCAACGTCGGTGCCGGCGATGGTTGAAATGTCCTGGTCCATGGTGCTTGCCCTGTGAGGTCGCGTTCGAGGAAGCGCGGGAAGAAGCAGCTTCCTATTATCTCAGGAGCGGGGCGGGGCGGGATAGACCCGCCAAGTTGTTGATTCCATGGATAATAGTGATCGCTTGAGGGTGGTTTCTCTGCGAACTCTGCGGAGCCTCTCTCTGCGAACTCTGCGTTTAAAGCTCTTACCGCAGAGATCGCAGAGAAAGCTCGCGGAGAACGCGGAGAAGAGCCTCAGTACGTCGTCTACCTTTTGCGAGTGGCGGCCCAGAGGAGTAGGCTGCTGGCGGCCAGGGCTCCCAGGCCGAGGCCGGCGTGCTTCATCGATTCGCGGATCTCGGCTTCGCGCTCGCGGACCAGACGCGATTCGGGATATGGGTCGTCCTCGTCTGGGCTTGAGGGATCGAGCGCCATCTGCAGAACCTCGGCCAGATGGAGCGCCTGGCGTCCGGTGCCCTGGGCGATCTGCTCGCGGCAACTGAATCCGTCAGCGATGATCAGCCAGTCGGCGGGGGCGCTGCGGACGGCGGGCAGAAGTTCGAGTTCTCCGATGGCGGCGGAGATTTCGTAATGCTCGTCGTGGAAGCCGAAGGATCCGGCCATGCCGCAACATCCGGGAGCGGGAGACTGGAAATTGACCCCAAGACGGCGCAGGAGCGACTCCTCGGCGGTCATCTTCATGATCGACTTGTGGTGGCAGTGCCCGTGGAGCAGCGCTTTGCGATTCAGTTGAGGCAAGGCCACATTGGCGACGATCCTCTGTTCGAGAAATTCGCTGAGCAGGAATGTCTGCTTGCTCAGGGCCTGGGCGCGGGCGTCGTGCGGGAAGAGGTTGACCAGTTCGTCGCGGAAGACGGCGACGCAGCTGGGTTCGAGCCCGACGACAGGGATTCCGGCTTCGATCTTGGGCTCGAGTTGGTCGAGAATTTCGAGCAGGAGCCTTTCGGCGCGGTCGAGCATGCCGAAGTCATAGAGGGGGCGTCCGCAACAGAGGTTGGCTTGTGGAACCAAGACGCGGAAGCCGGCGGCTTCGAGGACCTCGACGGCGGCTTTTGCCGTGGACGGGAGGAAGTAATTATTGAAGGTGTCGGCCCAGAGGAGGACGGGCGGGGCTAGGGTGCCGTCCCTACGGGACTCCGGGTCGGCGGCGGCTTCGTCCCGGCACTGCTGTGCCGGGCTTTCACATTCCGCCCCTTCTGGGCTGCCTTGCCATGGATCCGACGCGTTGCATTGCACTGACGACACGGACGATACTCGCCGGCCCGTAGACCCAGGTGCGGGCGACGCTGTCGACGCTCGCTGCGCTTCGCGGGGCGGACGAATGCGTCCGCCCCTACACTGACTCGTTCTACGGAACCATTGTTTGAAGGTTTCGGGAGCAAAGGCCGGGATTTGGCGCTGGCGCGGAATTCCGGCTGCTGCTTTGGCGATGTCTCGCAGGAATGGGAGCTGGGTCGTGAGATTCACCAGGCCGGGGACGTTCGACGCCAGGCTTGCCCAGAAATCAATGTTGCCGAAGGCGTAGGCATTCAGCGGGCGCCGGCGGCCTTCGTAGTAGTGCGAGAGGAATTCGGCCTTATAGGTGGCGACGTCGACGCCGACGGGGCAGTCGCTCTTGCATCCCTTGCAGGCCAGGCAGAGATCGAGCGAGTGCTTGACCTCTTCGCTGCGCCAGCCGTCGCGGATGATTTCTCCCTGGGTCATCTCCCAGAGCAGGTGAGCGCGGCCGCGGGTGGAGTGCTCTTCTTCGTGAGTGGCGCGCCAACTCGGACACATCACACCACCTTCTTCGCGGCGGCACTTTCCGACTCCCACGCAGCGCAGCGCGGCGTGCGAAAGGCTGCCGTGATCGAGAGGAAACTGGAAGTGCGTCTGCGGCTCCCAAGGCGCGTAGTTGGGACCGAGGCGAAGATTTTCGTCGAGCTTGTTGGGCGTCTTCTCAGGCAAACCAATCAGCTTGCCGGGATTCATCTTCCAGTCGGGATCCCATGCGGTCTTGAACTTGCGGAAGGCTTCCATCAGTTCGGGGCCGAACATTCTCGGCAGCAGTTCGGCGCGGGCTTGTCCGTCACCGTGTTCGCCGGAGAGCGATCCGCCGTAGCTGACGACCAAGTCGGCGGCTTCTTCAACGAATTTGCGGAACTTGGCGATTCCCTCTTTCGATTGCAGATCGAAGTTGAGGCGCGTGTGCACGCAGGCGTGGCCGAAGTGTCCGTAGAGCGAGCCTTTGTAGTTGAAGTCGGCCATCATCTTGCGCAGGTCGCGCAGATATCCGCCAAGTTTTTCTGGGGCGACGGCGGCGTCTTCCCAGCCTTCCCAGTTGAGCGGCTCGCCGGGCACGTGGGAAGTAGCACCGAGGCTGGATTCGCGGACTTCCCAGATGCGCTTGGCCTGCGCGCCGGAGTAGAGCTTCACGTTCGGCGGGCTGGGGCTCCGGCGGAGGGCGTCGATCAGGCGCTGCGCCTGCAGCTCCGCGCCGGGAAGGGACTCGGCGCCGAACTCGACCATGAGCCATCCGCCGCCTTCCGGCAGCAGGGCGAGTCCTTCCTGATTAATGCCCTTGGTGCGCTCGTAATAGACGAGAAGGTCGTCGAAGCCTTCGAGCCCGATGGGCTTGTACTCGAGGATTTCAGGGATGTGATCGGCGCACTGGTAAATGTCGGGATAGGCGATGACGAGCAGGACGCGCTGCGGCGGGCTTTCCACCAGGCGGCAGGTGGCTTCGAGGATCGTCGCGCACGTGCCTTCGGAGCCGACCAGGGCGCGGGCAACGTGGAATCCGTTTTCCGGGAGCAGGTAGTTGAGGTTGTAGCCGGAGACGCGGCGGGGGATGTTGGGAAATTTCTCGCGGATCAGGTCGCCATATTGATCGGCGATCTGCTTGAGGGCGGCGTTGATTTGAGCGGCGCGATCAACTGCGTTGCGGCCCGATACTTCCGGGCCTCCCGGGCGGACGAATGCGTCCGCCCCTACATGAGCGGTTTTGGCGCCCGCGGCTTGGATGAAGTTTTGGCCGATTCTCATTCGCGTGCCGTCGTAGGTGACTATATCCAGCGCTTCGATGTTGTCGTCGGTTTTGCCCGCCATCACGGAGTGGACGCCGCAGGAGTTGTTGCCGATCATGCCGCCGATGGTGCAGCGGTCGTGGCTGGCGGGATCGGGCGCGAAGGTGAGGTGATGTTTTTCGGCGGCGTCGCGGAGATGATCGAGCACGACTCCGGGCTGCACGCGGGCGATGCGGCGCTCGGGATCGATCTCGAGAATCTTTCCCATGTACTTGGTGAAGTCGAGCACGACCGCGACATTGCAGCATTGTCCGGCGAGCGAGGTCCCGCCGCCGCGGCAAAGCAGAGGAGCGCCGAAGTCGCGGCAAACCGAAATCGCGGCGAGAACATCGTCGGCATCGCGAGGCAGAACGACTCCAATGGGGACCTGGCGATAGTTAGACCCGTCGGTCGCGTAGAGAGCGCGGCTGCTGTTATCGAAGCGGACATCCCCGGTAAATCCGCCGCGAACCTGCGCGCGCAGGGCTTCGGCCAATCCCAGAGGATCGGCGAGGGAGGACTTCGGGGGCACTACAGAATCGGCAACCTTCTCTGACATGAGGCCCTATGGATTGGAGGACGTATCCTTCCTGATCACGCTGGTGATCTGGAATTTGGAACCGTCTCCGCTGGCTTCGACGTTGACGGTGACTATGTTTTTGGGATCGTTAGAAACGATGGTGCAATGGCGCTGCGAGGACGTAGCGACTTTCGACGCGGGAAATTTGGAGTGGTAGAAGCTGCACACCTTGTCCACGGAATCGCTGCTTTGAAATGCGGCAGTAACGGTGCGCATGCTGCCGAAGGTCGCGGTCGATGCGCCGTCTTTCTGCACCTCGGCTCCGGGATAAACGTCGACGCCTAAGTCCTGGACCGCCTTGTCAGGATCTTTGGAAGTCTCCACGCTGCCGAAGGGAGTTTCGACTTTGACGTGATCGCCTTCCTGCGAGACATGAGAATTCCTGGCGAAATGCAGGGCCACGAAGGTGAGAGAAGCGATGCCTAGTCCGCCAAGCAGGACGATGACGCCGACAATGATCAGGACGGTCTTGACCGCGCTATTTGCACCGCGGGTGGGAGGAGGCGTGGGCGCGACTGGGATCGACGGAGAGGCTCCGGGGGCGGCGGTAGTGGCGCCGCAGCGACTGCAGAACCTGGCATCGGGGTTCAGGGATGCGCCACAGGAATTGCAGAATGCCATAACAGACCTCGGTTCGCGAACGGGTTCCGCTTGACGGGCGAGTATACCGCAGATGGGGGTGAGGAAAGTGTCCGCCGCTGGGGACGGGCTGAGAGCACGGCCGAGACGGCCCCGCGACAGCCGGCAGGATACCGGCGCTACAAACCTAGCCGGGCTGCGCCCGGCGGACAGCCCCTTCGACTTCGCTCAGGGCAGGCTTGGCGGCTGTCCCCACATAGACGAAGCGTTTAGCTCCAACCGCGGGTCCCGTAGTCGGCCATGGAGAGCGCTAGCAGGATGAACAGAAAGAATATGGTCGAGATGACAACCAGCTTTAGCAGCTTCTCGCCCGCGCCCTTCAGGTGCATGAAGAAGAGCGCGACCAGCAGCGCCTTGATGGTCGCGATGGTGAGGGCGACGGCGGCGTTGAAATGGCCGAGTTCGATGTAGGCCGCCTTGTAGGTCAGGAAGGTTCCTGCCAGCAGCGCAATCCATACGCTGAAGTACGTCTTCAAGGGCGACGATTTAGAGTGGTCAGACATAGCAAGCCTCGGATGCAAGGGCGCTCGACGGATCAGCTTTGGTCATCGTGTCGAGGATGTTCCACGCGAAATCCCTCGCCCCGCCTGAAAACCGGCTCCGCTCGGGATGACGTCCTCTGTTGTTCATCTTCATAGAGTTCCTGACACAGCCTCACGGGTGGCGGTCGATCAGGTACAGCAACGGGAACAGGTAGATCCAGATAATGTCGACGAAGTGCCAGTACAGGCCGCCGATTTCCAGCGGCGTGTGATATTCGGGAGTAAAGCGGCCCTTCCACGCCATCACCAGAAGCCAGGTAAAGATGCCGAGTCCGACGATCATGTGCAGCGCGTGCAACCCGGTCATGATGAAGTAGAGAGCAAAGAAAATCTCGGCATGACGCGGGTTGGCGTACTGATCGGGATGTCCGGGAATCGGCACGTGGTCGAAGCTGAAGGACGCGCCGGGCACGTGGTGCTCTTCGAATTTCTGGTTATACTCGACGCCTTTGATGCCGAGAAAGGCGAGACCGAAGAGCATGGTCAACACGAGCATGGAGATCAGGAGCGCGCGCCGGGCAGTCTGTGCGGCCCAGATGGCGAGCACAACGGTCAAACTACTGCAGATCAGAACCGCGGTGTTGGTGGCGCCGAGTGTGGCATCGATCGATTTGCTGGCGGCTCCGAAATCTCCGAAATACTTAAGGCGGTAGATCAGATAGGCACAAAACAGTCCACCGAAGAACATGACTTCGGTGCCGAGGAAGATCCACATGCCGAGGCTGGAGGCGTCACGCTGCTGCTCCTCGGTGGCGAAGTGGTGGAGCAGCGCCGGATTGTGAGTTTCACCGTGGACGGCGACAGAGCTATCGTGCAACGGGAACCTCCTCTTTGTTGGTCTGGGCGTCCAATTCGTCGTAGTTGTACGCTTCCCAGGTCACGACCGGCTCTTCGTCGAAGTTGAAGGTGGGCGGCGGAGAAGAAGTCTTCCATTCGAGTCCCGCGGCGTTCCATGGGTTATCAGGCGCCGGCTTGCCGTAGCGCATCGACCACAGGAAATAAATCATGGGCAAAAGGTAGCCCACGGCCAGCACGGTGGCTCCGGCGGTGGAAAGAACGTTCAGCACCTGAAACTCCGGCGGATATTGATAATAGCGACGCGGCATGCCGAGATAGCCGAGAATAAATTGCGGGAAGAAGGTCAGGTTAAATCCGATGAAGACGATGAGAGCTGCAAGGCGCGCCCAGCCTTCGGGATAAAGTTTCCCGGAAATTTTCGGCCACCAGAAATGCATACCTCCGAGATATCCCATCAGCGCGCCGCCCACCATGATGTAGTGGAAGTGCGCGATGACAAAATAAGTGTCGTGGACGTGAACATCAACGCCTAACGCAGACAGGAATAATCCTGTCAGGCCGCCCATGGTGAAAAGCCCGAGGAATCCGAAGGCATAAAGCATGGGCGCGTCGTAATGAATGGAGCCTTTGTAGAGAGTCGCGGTCCAGTTGAAAACTTTTACGGCGGACGGGACCGCAACCGCATAGCTGAGCAGAGAAAAGACCAGCGCGGCGTACACGGAAATTCCGGCGACAAACATGTGATGCGCCCAGACCAGGAAGCCGAAGACGGCAATGGCGATGGAGGAAAGCGCGACGAAGGTGTAGCCGAAGATGCGCTTGCGCGAGAAGCAGGCGATGATCTCAGTCACCACACCCATCGAGGGCAGAATCATGATGTAGACGGCGGGATGCGAGTAGAACCAGAACAGGTGCTGAAAGAGTAGCGGGTCTCCGCCAAGCTTGGGATCGAAGATGCCGAGGTGCAGCGCTCGTTCGGCAACCACCAGCACCAGAGTAATGGCGATGACCGGCGTACCTAGGATCTGAATGATGCTCGTGGCGTAGTGCGCCCAGATGAAGAGAGGCAGCCGCGACCACGTCATTCCGGGAGCACGCATGCGATGGATGGTGACCACGAAGTTCAGGCCGGTGAGGATGGAGGAGAATCCCGAGACAAAGATCGCCAGCCCGGCTTCGATGACCTTGGTGTTGCTGAACGCGGTGCTGAAGGGCGTGTAGAAGGTCCAGCCGGTGTCGACGCCGCCGGTGAGCATGCAGTGCAGCATCATGATGCCGGCGATGATGTAGAGATACCAGCTCAGCAGGTTAATCCGCGGGAAGGCCAGATCCTTGGCGCCGACCATCATCGGAACGAGGAAGTTGCCGAGCACGGCGGGAATCGAGGGGATGAGGAAAAAGAAAATCATCACCTGGCCGTGCATCGTGAAGAGCTTATTGTAAGTGTCGGCCTGGACCAGGTCGCCGGCAGGCGTGAGCAATTCGAGGCGGATGAGGAGCGCGAAGAATCCGCCGATGAAAAAGAAGAACGTGATCGAGATCAGGTAGAGCAGCGCGATGCGCTTGTGGTCGGTGGTAAACAGCCACGAACCAACGCCGTAATGCTTGTTCAGATAATTTTCCCGCTCGACGGGTTGGACGGTCGTTGTAGCCATACTCATTGCACCTGATTTCCCCTGGCTTGCGGCCCGCTCTGCGGAGCAGCCATGGCGCTGGTTTTGGTCGCGGCCTCGGCCCCGGGCGACAATGATTTCACGTAGGCGACCAGCGCGTTTAATTGTTCTTCGCTCACTAATCCCTGGAACGTGGGCATGACAGGCTTGAATCCGCTGACCACTTTGGAGCCGGGATCGAGAATCGATTCGCGAATGTAATTTTCGTCGGCGGTGACAGTGCGGCCGTCCGCCAGCAGAACCGGCCTGCCGAAAATGCCCTGCAGGCTGGGGCCACTCCCCTGGGCATCGGCGCGATGGCAAGTGGCGCAACCGAGTTCGGCGAAGATTTTTTCGCCACTGGCCGAGAGCGGACCGGGGGAACCGCCGCTCATCCACGCCTCGTATTGTGCGGGTTCCATGACGATGATGGAGCCGATCATGCTGGAGTGCTGCGTGCCGCAATATTGGGTGCAGAACAGATGATAGGTCCCCGGTTTCGTGGCGCGGAACCACGCGACCGTGTAGCGACCCGGCACGACGTCCTGCTTCATGCGGAAATCAGGGACAAAGAAGCTGTGGATCACGTCCTGCGAGGTCATGATGAGCTTGACGTCGCGGTTTACCGGGACATGCAGTTCGTTGATCTCGCGCTGGCCTTCGGCGTGTTCGAGTTTCCACATCCATTGCTTGGCGACGACGTAGACTTCGGTGGAGTCGCGGGGCGGCGTGCGTCCCTTGAAGTAGACTACGGCTCCCCAGGCGAAGATGACCATGAAGACGCCGAGCGGAATAATCGACCAGGTTAATTCCAGCGGAATGGAACCTTCGATCTGTTCTGCCGGGACGCCGCGGCGATAGCGATAGCGAGCCGCGAAATAAACGACCGCGGAGAACACCAGCAGGGTCATCATCCCGGACACGATGAGCAAGAAGATGAACAAGGCATCGACGTTGCCCGCCATGCTGGAGGCCCGTTGCGGCCACAATGGAAAATTATCGAACATATTTCGTTGAACTCAATCCTGCGTGACCCGAGGGAGTGCGATCCCAACCGCTGCGCGGCGCAATTCGCTCCAGCCGGAAAAGAACCAGAAGCAGTCCGGCGACGAACAAGATGGTGACTGCGCCCCCCAGCTTCAACATGTTAGTGACGACCGCGCCGTACTTCCCGGTGGCGGGATCGTAGTGATAGCAATACAAGAGAACCTGGTCGACGGCGTTGCCAATTTTATTTTGTGAGGCTTCGACCAATCCCATGCGCAGATCCTTGGGCGGAAAATCGACTCCGTAAAAATATTTCGAAATGCGCCCCTGAGGAGTGAGCACCATGATCGCAGTGGCGTGAGCGTATTGATCGCGCGCAGCGTCGTACTGATACTGAAAGCCGACGGCCTTGGTGAGCGCGTTGATGGAATCCGCTGGGCCGGTCAGGAAATGCCAGCCGGCGGCCGCGCCCGGACGCCCATAGCGCTTGAGGTATTCCGCTTTTTTCGCGGCGGCGAGTTGCGGCGTCTCCCGCGGATTGAAGCTCACGGTCACCACGTCAAACTGATTGCCTACATCGAACTTCACCATCTTCATGGCGGCGCTCAATCCAGCGAGCGCCTCCCCGCACAGCATGGTGCAGTTGTAGTAGACCAGATTCAGGATGAGCGGCTTCTTGCCGAAGTAATCGCCGAGTTTGACGGTGCGGCCGGTATCGTCGACGAAAGTCAGATCCGGCGGCACTTGGGCGTCCAAGTGCTGCTCGATGCCGACGTTCTCCAGATATGGTGGGCGGACGTTGGCAGGCGGCGATTCGATGCCTTTGGACATATCTTGTCCCCAGGCCGCGGACGCCAGTAGCGCTACGGTCGCCAGCAGCGTGGCGGAGTTGTGACGCACTCTGCTACTGCAGGGAAAAGCTTTACCGCAGAGAACGCTGAGGTTTCGCAGAGGACGCTGAGAAGAACGAGTCGAGCTTCGCTCGACCGGACAGCCGGGGGCGGCTGTCCCCACATGAATCTTTACGGACATCGAATTGTGGAGCTGGCTGATCACTGCTTACTTCCCTTCTTCTCGGGCTGCGCCTTCGACCCGGCGGGTGCTTCTCCGGCAGCTTGGGAGCGCACGGGCAAGCCGCGTTGCGCCAGCAGATCCATGGCGCGATCGATAGGAATGCGGACTACGCCCGCTTTCTGATCCACCCATCCATAGGTGCTCAGGGTATCTTCCTCACGCAGACGCTCGCCGTTCAGCTCGGTGCGCTCGTTCACTTCGAGCTGCGGCGCGGGGAAACCTGCTTTCAAATATTTTTCGTAGTCCGCGCCTTTGGAGTCGGTTTTGAATTCCGGAGGAATGTGCCGCGTATCTTTCGGAGCGTTCGTGACCAGCGGGCTTACCGGCGACTGCTCGGCTTCGAAGCGTTTATCGAGATAGGCAAAAATGCCGTTGGCAATGAAGTAGACGAATACGCCGGCGACGGCTAGGCCGATCAGAAAATAGGCGACCCCGGCGGTGGTGATGTCGCGGCGCTCGTAGTCGCCGTGGCCGTTCGAATTCACGTGTTTGATCTCGTCGCTCATACGTTGCGAGAAGCTCCAGCCCCGTGACTCGAAGCCGTTTCGATGACTTCCCCGGCAGACGGATCGTAAGCCGGCAACAGGGGCAGCGCCGCCAGATTGCGGAAGAAATATGCGAGCCATATACCGCCGATGGCGATGGGCACGACGATGTCCGCAATGGTGATGTTCAAAGCTTGCGAGAAATTCGGCTCGATGATCCAGAGCAGATCGAGCCAGCGCATCAACAACAGCCAGGTGGCGACCCACACCAGCTTGTGGATGTTGCGCTTAAATGGCCGCGAAAGCAGTGTGGCGAACGGGAGGGCGAAGTGGAACAACACCAGGATCAGACCGATCCATCCCCAGCCGTAGCTCAGGCGCTTCAAATAGAACGTGATTTCGTTGGGCAAGTTTCCCGCCCAGATGATCAGCCACTGCGAAAAGCTGAAATAGGCCCAGACCATGATGAAGGTAAGCATCCACTTGCCGTGGTCGTGGACGAAATCCGGCTTCAGCATCTCGGACATGGGCTTGTAGTTGAAGAGAATGCGCTCGACAACCACGGCGAAACACATAGCCGAGAGCACTTCGCCGATCAGGATGATCAGGCCGAAGATAGTCGAGATCCAGCTGGGATCGAGCGACATGACCCAATCGATGGCGGCGAACGAAATCGTGAATCCGTAGAGGATGAGCCCGGGTCCGGCGACGGCTTTGAACTTCTGCGTGTTGTCAGGCCCGCCCGGTCGGTCAGTCTGCTTCGACCAGTGCGAGAGTAGGAACGAGAGAACATTCCAGATCGCGAAATAGATGATGGCGCGAATGATGAAGCCGGAGAAATTGAGGTAGCTGTCAGTGATGAACTTGTTCTTGGCGAGATGCTCGCGAATGTGCTCGTCTTGCACCGAGGCGAGCGGCATGGCCCACGGATACATGCGGTGCTGGGCCACAGCCAGGATAATCGGAATGAACAGGACTGCCAGCAGCGGGAGCGTGCGCATGGCCGCGCCCAGGATCCGGCGGATCACCATGCCCCAGCCGCCTCCGGTCAGGTGACGGATCATTACGATCGCCATCGAGCCCAGCGCCACGCCCAGCCAGCACATGAATCCGAGCAGGTAGGCGCGGTAGAACTCGTCGGGCTTGGCGACCGCGAGGATCAGCGCGATGATGGCGAAGACGACGCCCACGATCAGCGATCGCTGGCCAATCTTCTTTACGACCGGCGGAGCCATCAAATCGAGTTGGTTGGCGGGCGCCGCGCTCATTTCGGTTCTTCTTTCATCTCTTCAGATTTGGTTTCAGGCGCAAGCATGGGCAAGGTGGCGCCGGACCCGGGCTCGCGAAACTTTGGCGGCTCGGAAGGAATTTTTTGTCCGGCGGGGACGTCGGCCATGGTTGCGTTCTGGCTCAACTGCAGCGCGCGCACGTAGGCAATGATGTTCCAGCGATCGCGCACGGGAATCTGCGCAGCGTAGTCGGGCATGATGCCGAAGCCGTTGGTGATCACGTCGAAGAAATATCCGGCGGGAGCTTTTTCCAGCCGCTCGATATGGAACGATGGCGGCTTGCGGGAGAATCCGCGGGACGGAACGAAGCCGTTGCCGTCGCCCACCCGCGAGTGGCAGGGAGCGCAGAAAATATTGAAGCGCTCCTGGCCGCGCTCAAGAACTTCTTTGGTCACGGGAAAAGGCATCACGTCGCCGGGATTGTTGCCGATTTTGCCGGTGTAGAAATAAGTGTCTTCATGCAACTGGCCGCGCGCGACTGTGCCTTCGACCAGAGGACGCGCGGAGCGCTGATCAGCAAAGAAATCGCTGCGCGAAAGCGGATTCTCGCGCGGCTGCACGTGCATGTCGATGCGGCATGCGGAGGTCAGCGCGATCAGCAGCAAGAGCGCCACATAGGAAACCGCCGTCGAGCTTCGCTCGACCGGACGGGCGAAAGCGCCCGTCCCCACATGGACATTGCCACTACCTGGAATCACTAGGCGGAGGTGCTTCATTCTAGCTGGGCACCTCCGAAACTGATTTGGGGGCAAGGCCTTCGAGGAAGCGGCGCGTTTCCAGCGCGTGATATTTCTTGTCGGAAGAGAACACGATCAGGAAGAAGCGATCTTTCGACGCCGAGGAGAAGCGCGGCACGTTGAACACCGGGTGATAGGGCATGGGCAGGCCATTCAACGCCAACATGCCGAAGACCGCGGAAATCCCGGCGAACAGAATGGTCATTTCAAACGTGATCACGATGAATGCGGGCCAGGAATGCGTCGGCTTGCCGCCGATGTTGAGCGGATAGTCGACGGCCGACATCCACCACTGCATGAGATATCCCGAGCAGCCGCCGATGAGGCCGCCGATCAAGACGACTAGCGGAACCTCGTCGCGATGGAATCCGATTTCTTCCGCCAGGCCTTCGATGGGAAACGGGCTGTAGGCGTCGATTTTCTGATAGCCCGCTTCGTGGGTTTTCTTGGCAGCGTCCACCAGCGCTTGCGCCGAATCGAACTCGGCCATGATGCCGTAGATGGGATCGCGCTTCATGGCGTTATTCCTTCACCTCCGCTTCCGGCAGGAGGGTACGCATTTCAAAGATGGAGATGGCGGGCAGCACGCGCAGGAACAGGAACATCGCGGCGAGAAACATACCGAGCGTGCCGATGAAGGTCATCCAGTCCCAGCGCGTGGGGTAATACATGCCCCATGACGAATTCAGGAAATCGCGGGTCAGGCTGACGGCAACGATGATGAAGCGCTCGAGCCACATGCCGATCAGAATCACGCCGGAGATGAAGAACAGCGCGATCGGGCTGGTGCGCAGCTTGCGGATCCAGAGCACCTGCGGAATAAAGATGTTGCAGGCGAGCAGCGAGTAGTACCACATCGCATAAGGCCCGTGCAGCCGGTTCCAGAGCGTGAACGCATCGTAGCGATCGCCGCTGTACCAGCCCATGAACGCTTCAATTCCGTAACCGTAAGCGACGATCAATCCGGTAGCGAGCATGACCTTGGCCGAGTTCTGCAGGTGACGCTCGGTGATGAAATCTTCCAGACCGTAAATTTTGCGGATTGGGATGGCCAGCATCAGAACCATGGCGAAGCCGGAGTAAATAGCGCCGGCCACGAAGTAAGGCGGGAAGATAGTCGTGTGCCAGCCGGGGACGATGCCGATGGCAAAATCAAAGCTGACGACCGTGTGCACTGAGAGCACCAGCGGAGTGGCCAAGCCAGCCAGCAGTAGATATGCAGTTTCGTAGCGATGCCAGTGGCGGGCAGATCCGCGCCATCCGAACGAAAGCATGCCGTAAATAATCTTGAGCCAGCGTTTTTCGGTGCGGTCGCGCAGCGTCGCCAGATCGGGGATCAGGCCGATGAACCAAAACAGGGCCGAAATCGTAGCGTAGGTGGAGACGGCAAATACGTCCCACATGAGCGGGCTGCGGAATTGCGGCCACACCCGCATGGTGTTGGGATACGGAAAGAGCCAGTACGCGAGCCACGGACGGCCCACGTGCACTGCCGGGAAGATGCCCGCGCAAGCGACGGCGAACAGCGTCATGGCTTCGGCGAAGCGGTTGATCGAGTTGCGCCACGATTGCCGCAATAAAAGAAGGATGGCCGAGATCAGCGTACCGGCGTGGCCGATGCCGATCCACCAGACAAAGTTGATGATGGCGAAGCCCCATCCAATGGGGATGGTCACGCCCCATATGCCGACACCCTTGAGAAACAAGTAGCCAAGTGCAAACAGCAGCATCATGGTCAGCATGAAGGCGATGCCGAAGCCGATGAACCATCCGTTGGTGGCCGGACGGGTCAACACGATCGCGCTGATCTTTTCCGTGACCGTGCCGAAGGTGTAGCCCGGTCCGATGACCGGCGCGCGTTCCAGATCGGTGGCCGATTTGTATTGCTCAGGCATCTGTCTTGCCAAGTCCTTCAGGGGCTAAAGCCCCATCGTTAATTTGCGCTCATTCGGCGCGGCTGAAGCCGCGCCCTGATACGAAACTTCTCACTGCAGCCGCTCCAACAAAACTTTCAAACAAAACCTGGGCCGCGCTTCGCGCTGGCCCCGACGGACGAATGCGTCCGTCGCCACACGTTCTATCCTTCCAGTTCCGGATTCGGATTGCGCACTTCTGCCAAATACGTTGTGCGCGGCTTGGTATTCAGTTCGCCGAGCAGAGCGTAATTGCGGGCTTGCGCTTTCAGCTTCGAAACTTTGCTGTTCGGATCATTGATATTGCCGAATGTAATCGCTTCCGCGGGACACGACTGCTGGCACGCCGTCTGCAACTCGTCGCCAATGCGAATGTCTTTGCCTTCGCGAACCGACGCGGTCTCGGTATCGATGCGGCGCTCGTTGATGCGCTGCGTGCAGTAGGTGCACTTTTCCATGACGCCACGGCTGCGCACGCTGACGTCGGGATTGCGCATCATCTTGTATTGCGGCGTCTCCCAGTCCTGGAAGAGCAGGAAATTGAAGCGGCGAACTTTGTACGGGCAGTTGTTCGAACAGTAGCGCGTGCCCACGCACCGGTTGTAGACCATGTCGTTCAGCCCTTCGGTGGAGTGATTAGTGGCTCCGACCGGGCACACGACTTCGCAGGGTGCATCCTCGCACTGCATGCAGGGCACAGGCTGGAAAAACGCCTTAGGATTGTCGCGATCGCCCTCGTAATAAGCGTCGATGCGAATCCAGTGCATGTGGCGCCCCAGCTTGGTCTGCTCCTGTCCGACGACGGCGATATTATTTTCCGACTGGCAGGCCAGCATGCAGTTATTGCAGCCGACGCACCTATTGAGATCGATCGCCATACCCCAGGCGTACTTCTCTTCTTTATAGGGATACGGCTTGTAGAGACTGAGCCCGTAGGCGGGCTGCTCTTCCTGCGCGAAGTTGGGCTCTTTCTTGTACTCCTCGAGAGTTGTCTCGCGAACGAGGGGGCGATGGCCGCCGTCGGGCGTGTCCATCGACTGCATGCCCTGCGTGGAGGCGAGTTCGTAGGTCGCTCCGGTCTTGCGAATCTGCACGCCGGAGGCGATCCATGGAGCGGCGCTCGCGCGCAGCTCGTAGGCGTTGAATCCTTGCCCCGTGCCGACGCGTCCGGCGCGCTTGCGGCCGTAGCCGAGCGTGATGGTCACGGAGTTGTCAGGATGTCCGGCCTGAATCCAGATTGGGCCGGTGACTTTCTTGCCGTTCAGTTCGAGCTCAACAACATCTTTCGACGCGATCTGCAAGCGCTCGGCCATCTTCGGCCCGATCTGGATGGCGTTGTCCCACGTGAGCTTGTTCATCGGCTTGGGCAATTCCTGCAGCCAGCCGTTGTTAGAGAATTGTCCGTCGTAGATGGTGGAGTCGGCGCGGATGTTGAGGGCCATGGTTGCATCGGCCGCCCATTTCCACCCGAAGTGGTCATCCTTTACACCAACCGATTTCGGCGCATATGCAGTGCCTTCGATCCAGCCATCGTGCAGCGACTTGCGCCAGAACTGCTCGAAATCGGCACCCGCGTGCTGCTTCTGCCAGTAGGCGCGGACTAGATCGTAACCCGAGGCGTCGGTTTGGCCATTGAGCAAAGCTACAAATTCGAGTGCGCTTTTGCCGTTGTAAAGAGGAGCAATCAGCGGCTGGATAATACTCACCGTTCCGTCGTAGGCGCGGGCATCGCCCCAGGCTTCGAGTTCGTGCGTCGCGCTGACGTGCCATTGGCATAGCTCCGCAGTCTCGTTCTGATAGAGGCCGTGATGTATGCGCAGCGGAACCTTGCCGCTCTTGAGCAGATCCGCGAAGTTGAGATCGGCGGACGCGTCGTACGCGGGGTTACCGCCGAGAATAATCAGCAGATCGACCTTGCCACCGTTCATGTCGGCGACGAGTTCTCTGATCGATTGAGTTTGGTTGACAGGATTCGCATCGACCGGATCGGTGTAGAAAACGGTTTTCCCTACGTTTCCCAGCGCTTGGTTCACAGCGTGAGCGAACGCGTGTACGACAGGGGGCTGATGATCCCCCACGACAACTATGCTGGATCCGCGATGGGCGAGGAGATCTTGAACGATGGGTCCTGAAGGGCCTGGATTGTCTCCCACTACACCCCCGGCTGGGGGATTGACGGGCAAGTGGCTTGACAGGTTGTGCGCAAATTGCTCGATTTCGCCCGCACGCATTGGAATCCGATGATCCGCCTTCGCGCCCGTCGAGGTCGGCACGCTCTCGATTACGTATAGCCGATTCATGTTGCCGCTATCGGGATCGCGGCGCTTGGCGAAGTCGCGGATGTATTTCACGTTGCCGGGATATCCGGCGTAAAGGAAGTCGGCGTCGAGCGAGACGATGACGTCGGCTTTCGAAAAATCGTAGCGCGTCTCAACCGGCTGCCCGAAGGCCATCTTCGCGCCTTCGAGAACGTTGTCGCGATTGACCGGCTCGTAGACGTGCCACTTGGCCTGCGGATAATTTTTCAGAAAATTGCGCAACTGGTCGGCGAGCGTCGGCGAAGAAATCGTCGGCGTAAGGATGCGGATGCCCGCGCCCTGCAGCGCTTGCTGCGCGCTGAGCGGGCCGCGGATCGCGCCCATGAATCCCTGCCACGAACGCACGTCGCCCATCGACACGACGGTTTGCGAGCGGTCGGGATCGTACATGCCAAGCAGCGCAGCCTGAGTAAAGATGTCGGTGCCGCCGAGCGACGCGGGATGCTGATCGTTGCCTTCGATTTTGGTCGGCCGCCCGAGGTGGCTCTCCACCAGAACCGGGCTGGCATAGCCTCCGAGCGTGATCGCGCTCGCGTAATACATGGGCCGGCCCGGGATAACATTTTCTGGCTGGCGCACGTAGGGGACGATGGGCTCGAGCGGGAGCTTCACGCATCCCGTCATGCCGGCGAGGCCGAGCGACGCCCCCATGACCTTGAGGAATCCGCGGCGCGAGACGGTGTCGAGCCATTCGGAAGCACCTTTGGGAAATTCGCGGTGCAGGGCTTCCTGAAATTCTTTGCTGCCCGCGAGTTCTTCGAGCGAGCGCCAGTATTGCGGACCGGTTTTTTCGCGCGCGTCGTGCTCCGTGGCAAAGTCGATTTTTTCGCGGACCGAGTTCAGGTCCAGCGTGGATTTTTTGCCGGGGCAGATGTCCTCGCGCGTGGCGCCGTTATTTTTGGGGTCGTTCGTCATTTCCATTTCGGGTCAAGCTGCTTTTAATTCATGCGGTCACATCTACCGGTGGCAGGTGCTGCAGCTCGTAATATCCAGCACGCTGCGCACGTTGTATTTCTTGATCAAAGCCGCTCCCAGCGCGGTTTGCTCGGTATAACTCTGGCCATCGACCACCACCGGATTCGTGCTGCTCGGCGGCTGATAGCGCATGTTAAATACCTGGTCGCGCGGGCGCAGATTATTCTGCGGAGCGCGGTGGCAGCCCAGGCACCACTCCATCTGCAGCGATTCCTGCTGATACATCAGCGGCATCTGGTCGACCGGCCCGTGACAAGTGTTACATCCCACTCCCTTGGTGACATGGATGCTGTGATTGAAATACACGAAGTCGGGAAGCTGGTTGACCCGAGTCCACTGCAGCGATTCGCCCGAGCGATAACTGGCGCGCACCGGCTCCAGCAACTTGGCGTTGGTCCAGATCTGCGAATGGCAATTCATGCACGTCTTGGTCGGAGGGATGCCGGCGAAGCTTGACGTCTCGACCGAAGTGTGGCAATAGCGGCAATCGATGCCGAGTCCGGTCACGTGATGCTGATGGCTGAATGGTACGGGCTGCGGCTTGCGCACGCCCGCGTACGTCACGTACGGGGAGCCCTGGATCGAATATCCGACCCAGACCAGGGCTGCAATCACAAAAACCGCACCGAAGATGGTGGCACGAGCAAGTGTGTTCGTGCTGCGATGAAAGATCTGCGACATTCTCTTATGAGATCTGGCTTGAAGAGACCTTGCGGAGCATTGCCTCGTTAAATTCCGCTGTTAGTTGCGACAGTTTTGTCGAGTGAGAAAACCACCCACAGGTTTTCGTCCTTGAGTGCGAAACTAGAAATTATAAATATTCCGTTAGAGTTTGTCGCGCGTTTTTGAAAATTTGCCTAAGAAAAAAATTTGCAAAAAGCATTCGGCAAAGCGTTTGTTTATTTTTCAACGCGAACGAACTCGCGTCTCACAGTGCGACGCGGTTGACACTTTCGACTAGCGCAGATTCATTACCAGAAGCTTGGGCTCGGTCATTTCTTCGATTGCGTAACGCAAACCTTCGCGGCCCATGCCGGAGTCTTTGATGCCGCCGTAGGGCATTTGGTCTATGCGAAAAGATGGCACGTCTCCGGCAATAACGCCTCCGACCTCCAATTCTTCGTAGGCCTGGAAGAGCAGCTTCGCGTCGCGAGTAAAGACGCCGGCCTGCATGCCGTAGGCGGACTGATTGACCTGGCGCAAAGCCTGATCGAAATCCTTATAAGGTTCGACGGTGACGACGGGACCGAACACTTCCTGGCAGTTCACTTTCATGTCGGGCTTGGTGCCGGTGAGAATCGTGGGCTCGACCACGAGATTTTTGCGATGGCCGCCGGTCAGCAGGCGGGCGCCGGCGCGTACCGCTTCGTCAATCCAGCTCACGGTGCGGATGGCATCACTTTCGCGGATCAGCGGCCCCACGTCGGTAGATTCGTTCAGTGGATCGCCGGCTTTGAGTTGCTTGACGCCGGCCACGAGCAGGTCGGTGAATTTGCCATAGACGGAGTGCTCGACCAAAATGCGCTGCACAGAAATGCAAGTCTGGCCGGCATAGGCGAATCCGCCAGTCACGCAGCGCTCGGCGGCGTAGGCGAGATCAGCGTCGCTGTGCACGATGACCGCGGCGTTGCCGCCCAGTTCCAGGACAACTTTCTTTTTTCCGGCGCGCCGCTTGATATCCCATCCGACGGGCACGCTTCCGGTGAAGCTGATGAGTTTGATGCGCTCGTCGGTGACCAGAAGGCTGGCATCTTCGTTCGACAACGGCACAACGTTGAGGCCGCCGTCGGGCCAACCGGCCTGCTGCACGCATTCCGCCAGAAGCAGCGAGCAGAGCGGAGTCTGCGGGGCCGGCTTGAGGACCATGGGGCATCCGGCGGCAATCGCGGGGGCAACTTTGTGCGCCACCAGATTGATCGGGAAATTAAACGGAGTGATTCCGGCGATGGGACCAAGCGGGAAGCGGCGCACGATCCCCCAGCGTCCCGCGGTAAATTCCTGCCAATCGAGGGGAAGAAATTCCCCGTAGATCCGGGTGCTTTCTTCGGCGGCCACATTAAACGTGAATATGGCGCGCTCCACTTCGATGCGCGCGGACTTGATGGGCTTGCCGGCCTCCTGCGCCAGGGTGCGGGCAAATTCTTCTTTGCGCTCCAAAATCGAGGCGGCAATCTGGCGGAGCACGCGCTGGCGTTCGAAGGCGGGCAGGCGGCGGGTAGTGCCAAAAGCCTTCACGGCCGCGGCGATGGCGGCCTCGGCGTGTCCTTTGCGGCCCTGGGTGACACGGGCGATCAGGCTGCCGTCGTAGGGAGACCGGATTTCGACGATGTCACCGTCATCGCGCCACCGGCCGTCCATGAAAAAACCGTGCGTCGCCGCCGGCGCTATCGTCATCCCTGCCATTTTTCTCTTGCCCCCAGTGGACCGACTTCGTCAATTATAGGACTTAGATGAACGGGAACAAGGACGAGTTTGAAAAATTTCGGAAGCACAGGCACACGGGCGCGCGAAAGCAAGGCTCACTGCCTTTAGAATGACCTCGATCTTATGGCGGACTTCACCTCCATTTCCGAATTGGCATCGCGCTTGCGGCGCAAAGAGATTTCTCCGCTCGAGATCACTCAACGGTGCCTGAGCCAAATTGAGAAGCTGAATCCCGCGCTCAACTCGTTCATCACGGTGCTGTCGGATTCGGCGATCCGCGAGGCACGCGACGCGGAGTCGGAAATTCTGCGGGGAGAATGGCGTGGGCCGCTGCATGGCGTGCCCATCGCTCTGAAAGATTTGATCGACACTGCCGGCGTGCGCACAACCGCGGCCAGCGCGCTTTATGAGCACCGGGTTCCTACGGAAGATGCGGAAGTCGTGCGCCGCTTGCGGCAGGCCGGCGCGGTCATCCTCGGGAAAAATAATCTGCACGAGTTCGCCTACGGCGCGAGTTCGCTGGTCAGTCACTTCGGCGATATGCACAATCCGTGGGATTTGGGGCGGATTACTGGAGGATCGTCGGGAGGATCGGCGGCCGGGGTAGCGGCGGGGCTGGCCTGCGCCGCGATCGGAACCGACACAGCAGGATCCATCCGCGAGCCAGCGTCGCTGTGCGGATGCGTTGGACTGAAACCGACATATGGCCGGGTCTCGAGCCGCGGAGTGATTCCGCTTTCCGCGTCGCTCGATCATGTTGGGCCGTTGGCAGCAACGGTGGCCGACGCGGCCATCGTGCTGCAGGCGATTGCCGGATACGACGCAGCCGACATCACTACGGCAAACGTTCCCGTGAGCGATTATGTTTCGGCGATAAAAGAAGGAGCGAAATCTCTGCGGGTGGGCGTGTCGCGAACGTATTTCTTCGACGAACTGGACTCGGAAGTGGCGCCGGCGATGGACCATGCTCTGCGCGGAATCGAGACGATGGTCGCGAGCGTGAGAGAAGTGAAGCTGGACATCTCGACCGACCGCAGCCTGCAGGCGGCGGAATCGTACGCCTATCACGCCGAGAACATCGCGAAGCACAGTGACTTATACCAGGCGGAGACCTTGCGACGCATTCGGACAGGGGAGGAAGTCTCGGCGGCGGAGTACATACAGCGTCGGCGCGAGTTAGAGGAAGCGCGCAGAAATATTCACGCGGCCTTTGCCGAGGTCGACGTACTGGTTACGCCGACCACGCCGATGCCGGCTCCGGCGATTGCCGACCTGAGGGTTAATGCGGAGGCACTGCGCCCCGCGGAATTGAAATTGTTGCGCAACACGCGGCCCTTCAATGTCTGGGGATTGCCGGCGATCTCGGTTCCATGCGGGTTCACGCAAGGCGGCTTGCCTATTGGGCTGCAAATTGCGGGTCCGCCTTGGCGCGAGGATCTTGTGCTACGGCTGGCTCACGCCTATGAGCAGGCAACGGCGTGGCATAAGCGGCGCGTGGGTTAAAGGATAGCGAAGCTCGCGCGCCCGACGCTTCAACCGGCCGGCGCCAGAACGGCATTCACGTCATTGAGCAGTTTTTCGGCGGCTTCGCCGGGATCCTGGCTCCCGAAATTGTCTTCCAAGGTCACGAATTTAACGTCAGGCACAATTTCCTGAAGCGCCTGACGGAAGGGCTTGCCGCGAATGGCCTGGATGCGCGATGACACCACTACCAGCTTGGCCTTGGTTGCCTTGAGCAGGATTTGCGCATCGTCGACGCTGGTGGTAGTAAGGGCGTTGAAACCGGCGGTACACAAGATTTCGCGCATGAAAGCGCAAACGTCGGTCGAGGCGTAAACGCAAAGCATTTTAGGGCGCGCGTCCCCGGCCTTGCCCCGCGAGTATTTCGACCCAAGATAAGCCGCGGTAATCGCCTCTTCGATGGAGTCATAGACCTCGAATTGCGGCAGCAGGTGAGTGAGCTCGAGCACCTTGCGGATCTTGGGTGGAATGCAGCTGAGCTTGACGTCACCGCCCTTGGCGCGGGCGGCTTGCATCAGCCGCATCAACGCGCCCAGGCCGCTGCTGTCGATGAACTCGACGGTGTCAAGCACCAAGACGACGTCGCCGTACTTCTCGATGGCATCGCCAACCTGAGAGTGCAGGGTGAAGACTTCGTTACCGGCCACGATCCGGCCTCGACACTGAATGACGTAAACTTCACCGACCGGTCGGCTCTCCAGGCGCAATTGCATCACGCCTCCTCAGGATGCGGCTTCTATGGGCGCGGCATCGAGCGGGAATCTTACGTCAGCAAAATGGTCGAGTCAACGAAATGATCAAATCTAGCCGGGACCAGAGTTTACCCCGGATTCCTCTGCGATCTCTGCGAATCCTCGGCGTCCTCTGCGGTTAAGATCTTCTTACCGCAGAGATCGCAGAGAAAATGCGCGCTGAGAACGCAGAGAACAAATCAAGGAACAGAACCTTCCGAGCTCATCCTGCGACCGGGTAGATATCAATCCACCGTCCTGACGTCGTCCGGCAGCGTCATCACAAATTTGCAACTGCCGGTCGTGACCGAGCAGGTGAGCGTGCCGCGGCGCAGAACTTTCACCGGCGTATCGTCGGGGAATGTTAGATGGTAATCGGCGGTGCGGAGCGCTTCGGTATAGGACTTCAGCTTCTCGTCGCCGCTGACGAACTTGACGGCATCGACCTTGGCGACCTCTCCCGCTCCGCCACTGAGCAGGACGAAGAAATCCGCATTGCCGGTTTGCCTGGCCTTGCCCAGATCGACGGTGCTCAGGTGGTCGAGGTCATCCTTATAGCGGGCAATGGCGGCGTCGGCCTTGGCATCTCCTCCCGCTAAGGACGCCAGGCGTCCGCGAGTCTCGGGAATCGGACGCAGGCCATTCATCGACAGCGCGTAGGTGCGCAGGGCCAGATCTTTTTCGCCGCGCTTCTCGTAGATCTGCCCCAGATGATCTCCCACTTCCCCGTGATGACCGAGCGCCCATGCGGCGCCGATATATTTCTCCGCTTTTTCGAGATTGCCTTCATCGAACTCGATCCAGCCCAGCGTGTCCCAATAAGCGATCAGCGACGGAACCAGGGGTAGATCTTTTTGCGTGAGGCGATCGAGCGAAAGATTGCGCAGCGCCGCCGCGGTCGCCGATACCGCAGATTCGGCATACTGCTGGGCGCGGTCGAGGTGAGTTTTCTTCAGCGATAACTGGTAAGCGATGTTGTTCCAGACCAGCGGCGTGGCGTTGAGTTCGACAGCGTGATCGAAAGCGGCGAGCGCCTTGTCGTCCTGACCAAGATTGAGATAGGCGTCGCCCAGGCTGACTTGCAACTCGGCGCTGTCGGGAGTCAGCGATGCGGCCTTCTCCAGTTCGGGAACGGCCAAATCGTACTTGTGCCACTCCTCGTACATGGCGCCAAGATTGGCGTGGGCGAACTTGTCGAGGGGATTGTTCTCCAGTTGCTTGTTGAACGCCTTGACGGCTTCGTCGTACTTGCGGTCGTTCCAGTAGACGCGTCCGAGATTGTTGTAGGCGTACTCGTCATACGGATTCACTTCAATCTGTTTCTGGAAGGCGGCGATGGCCTGATCGTCCTGACGCGTCTGCAAATAGATCAGCCCCAAGTTGTTCCAGGCGTACTTGTTCTTGGGGTCGACTTCGGTGGCGCGCTTCAGCAGGGCCTCGGCGACGGGCAGGTTTCCATTATCGGCGGCAGCGCGAGCGCTTTCCACGAGGTCATCGGCCTTCATGTCCGCGGGCGGGACGATGGCGCCGGCCACCGCGCTCTCGACTGTCAACTGCTGCGCCAGATCGGCGCCGACGGCACGGCGAAACGATTCATAATCGGCGGAGCGCGCGACCGGCAACTCATCCTGACGCAGAATCAGGGTGCGACCGGCGGTGAAAACTCCGTCTTTGATCGCATAATTTGCGTCGTACTCGGCGTAGTCGCGCTTCAGAGAAAACTCCAGCGGCACATGCGCCGTGTACTTGGCGGGAATCACCAGCTTAATTTTGTAGGAGTACTCGCCCTTCGGCCCGAGTTTCAAAGGCTCTGCGTCCGCGTCGTTGTCACTGTCGTCGCCGAATTCGGGCAGATTGAACTGCACCAGCGGCAGAACAATCTGCGTCTTCTTCTTCGACCAGTCGAGGAAATTCACCTTCGCCACATCGTAGGAAAGAGTGAAGGGTTCGCGGGTGGCCGCGGGATCGCTGACGATCAAGTGCGTGACGTCACCTCCCAGGCCGGCATTGATGTTTTCGGCCACGCGCTGCCAGTTCGATTGCGGAACCCGCCGAAAGATGGAACGCAGCAGCAATTCTTCGTCGCCGCGGAATTCGTAGTGGACGTGTGCTTCGAGCTTCCCGATTTCGTTGACCTTGCCATCAATCTCGGAACGCTCGCTATCGGGCATGGGAGTGTCCGCGGGAGTTTCCTCCAGATGCGGCGGCACCTTTGAAGGCGGAACGGCGGGCGGAATCACCAGAGCCTGCTTCTTGCGCAGGGTATACGCCAGCAGGCGGAAGGGAGCGACTTCCGCAGTCGTGTCCATCCACACTTCCTGGTTTCCCATCGTCAGCATGGTGATGACGTGGTCGAACTGCGAGGGGGAGGGAACGTCGGTATCGAGCTTGCGGCTCGAATTGATCAGCACTGAATCGGCGTGCAGGCCTTCGGCCTCAAGCAGCGACGCCAGCAGGGTGTGTTTGTCTTTACAGTCTCCGTACTGATCGTGGAGCACGTCGGAGGCGGCGTGCGGCTGGTAGCGGCCGAGCCCCAGAGAAAGGCTCACATAACGGAAATTCTTGGAGACGTAGTCGTACAGCGCTTCGGTCTTCTCCAGATCCGTATTGAGTCCTTTGGTCAGTTCCTGCGCTTTGGCGCGAACTTCGGGCGTGGGCGCGCGGCGGTCTTTTTCCAGGTTCGCATACCAG
>Ga0187805_10000042_pt1 | contig 38298 bp, 99 predicted proteins | sample NC_wetland_sal_i_6_FD_132965 | JGI IMG/M metagenome (GOLD analysis project Ga0187805, IMG submission 132965) | Wetland sediment microbial communities from Neuse River Estuary, North Carolina, USA - Control_5 | ecosystem: Environmental > Aquatic > Freshwater > Wetlands > Sediment | place: USA...
CTCGCCGTCGGTCGAGGACGTCGAGCTGACGCGTCGGCTCAAGGCGTGCGGCGACCTGATCGGGATCCCGGTCGTCGACCACGTGGTCGTCGCGACCGATCGCCACGTCTCGATCGCCGAGCTGAGCGGAGGCAAGCTCTGATGTCAGCTCACGCGTTGACGCTGCGTAGTCGTTATGCTAACAGCCACTCCGTGGCAAGTAAGACGCGCATGGCCGGTCTCCGCGCAGACGAGAAGACGCTCGCAGTCTGGGCACGCAAGGCCAAGGCGGCCGGGATGTCGTTCAACAAGTGGGCGCACCTCATTCTCGACAGCGCGCCCGAGGTGAAGCCCGCGGAGGTCCACTTTCCCAAGACCGGAGGTCGCTCGTGAGCAAATCCCGCAAGCTCCTGGTCGTCGAGTACGACGTGACCGACCTGACCGCCAAGCAGATCGATCGCCTCATGCTGGAGGCCGTCGTGCAGGCCGAGGCGTCCGACGACGGCGCGCGCGATGCTCATCCTGACGTGCCGGTCATCACGACGAAGATCGTCACGCGCGGAGGTCGGTGACGTGGCGATCAAGTTCTCCAAGATCGCGCCCGGCATGACGCTCTACGACGTCCGCCGCACCAAGATGGGCAACACGGCCATCTCGGAGTGGTCGCTGTGGCCGGTGAAGATCATCTCCGTGGATCCCGAGAGGCAGACCGCTCGCGTGGTCTGGAACTCGTGCAACCCGGAGGAGACCTACTTCAAGCGCGACCTGGAGCGCCTCTACGCCAAGCCTCCCAAGGCGTACCGGGACCAGCAGGATCGCCGCCGGAACGGAGGGCTGCTGTGACCGTCGCCGAGGTCCCCGTCGCCGGGATCACCGACGCCGAGGTCCGAGCGCTGCGCGATCGGTCGTGCGAGTGCCGCCCGCTGCCGCGCGTCGGGGGCCACCACGCCGCGATCCACGACTGCGACGAGGAGATCTACGATCTGTGCTGCGTCGCGCTCGGCGACAACCCGTACCACCACTACGGACCGCGGAGCACGGCCGAGGCCATCGCGCAGCAGATCGACGCACGCATTCGCTGCGCCGAGATCCTGAGGGAGTCCCGTCGATGATGAGCATCGAGTTGACCGAGCTTCGAGTCGGAACCACCACCGCGCAGTGGCACTGTCGGATCAAGACCGCGGAGCGCCGCAACGAAGACATTCAACCGAGTCCCGTCATCGTCGGATCTGCCATCATCGCGAGCGCGACAGCGGACAAACCAGAAGAAGCGGTCGCCAAGGCAATCGACGCCTTGCAGCTGCAAGTCGCGAATCTCATCGAGCGCGCGCGAAAAAGCGGACTGCTCTCCCCGACCCACAAGGAAGGGCCGTATCGATGAGCGAGATCTACAAGCTCCCCGAGACCGGCGAGGTGTCGCTGTCGCGCGACGTGGTCGTCGACGCCGACGACCTCCAGCGCTTCATCGCCGCGGGAGGGACGATCCACAAGCGCGGCTTCCGTCTGGAGGTGCACGACGGCAGCTACGTCGTCTACGCCGCGCGCAAGGACGTCCCTCCGTCCACGAGCGCCGCCTGGGGCAGGGCCGCCGAGCACTACCGCAGGCTCGTCCAGGAGCGCGCCGACGAGGGCACCAGCGTCCAGCTCGCGTGCCTCGTGCTCGCCGACTACTGCGCGCACCGGTGGATCGGGGACTGCGGCGGCCCGACCCTGGAGATGATCATGCTCGCCGAGAACACCGTCGGCGACAGCCTCGACGAGGTCGTCGCCGCCGAGTTGACGAAGTTGACGAAGGGAGGCGCGACGTGAAGGACGCCTACATCTACGACCCGAGGGCCGACGTGTACGTCATCCCGACCGCGACCATGGCCCGGATGATCCGGCGCATGACCATGCCCAAGGACAAGGTCGAGGCCGAGGACGTCGCGGAGAACGCGCGCCGGGTCAGGGAGGCGCAGCGATGACTCGCGTCTCAGCAAAGAAGGCCGTCTCAGCAAAGAAGGCCGATCCCGAGGACGTCCTGGTCGACGAGATCGTCGCGGGCGACTACGACTACAGGCACCACCAGAGCTTCCGGCGCTCGGTCATCCAGGCCAAGAACCTCGTCCTGAACCACCTGCGCGCCTGCCGCGACCTCTACCCCGAGCACTGGGTCGACGAGATCACGGCCAAGGACCTCGAAGAGCACGACAGAGACTTCATCAAGCAGGTCGCGCGCGCGATCCACTCGGCGCGGATCGAGACGGGGTACTAGCCGTGGGTCTCGCGCTCAACCTCTTCCCCGTCGAGCACCTCACCTACGGCCCCGGGCCGAGCTCGTGCTGGGGCTACGCGCACACCGTCCTCCGAGTCGGCGGCCTCTCGTGGGATCTAGGCCAGCAGATCGACGACGCGGCGAAGCTCCTGCCCGATCGCCACAGCGTCAGCTCGCACCTGGGAGGGCGCGTCCAGGACGGCACGCACAAGGGCGAGCGCTGCTACGGCGTCCTCGACAAGGACAGCTACGGCAAGCCGTACAAGTGGATCACCGCGGAGGCCCTGCTGCCCTTCCTCGACGATCACTGGCCCAAGCACCCGGCGACCGCGTACGTGCGCGCGCTGCCGAAGGACGACCTCGTCGTCCTGGACTGGGCCTGATGCTGAAGGTCGACTCCGTCGCACTGGGAACGGCTCTCGTGGACCCGCGCACCGACGTGTCGTTCGCCCACTCGGTGCAGGAGTGGAAGCTCCTGGTCCATGGCGTCGCGATCGCCCCCGCCGACGTCCTGACTGGTCCCCTCGACGTCACCCTCGTCTCGCACGAGCCCGATCGAGCCGAGGTCCGTCGCCTCGAAGGCGGCTTCACGATCTCGGACATGGGCCTGCGACGCCTCACGCTCGCGGCCGAGACCTCGCGCGAGCTACCCCTCGTGTACCTGCTCCAACGCCCCGATCGCCCCGACGACCGCTGGTTCGAGCAGGGAGGCGTCGTCTACCTGCGCGCCAAGGTCGGCGATCGCGTCGTCGTCAGCGGGCACCACGCGGGCGACCGTCCCGCCGAGGTGAGCGCGATGCTGGTCGTCCTGAAGGAGGAAAAAGACTCGTGAGCACGACAACGAAGGGCACGTACTGCGCCCGCGCGCAGGTGGCGCGCGCCGATCGGATGGTCGTCTCAGTCGAGATGCGACCGCCCAAGAAGGGCGAACTCGGCTGGACCGTGTCGCTCGAGGCCGACGCCAAGGAGGCCCTCCTGCAAGTGGTCGACGGCCGCGGCACGTGGGACGAGGGCGAGTGCGGCTACGGCGTCATCGCCGTGGACGACTGGCCCGAGATCTCGCGCGACGAGTGGACCGTGTACGAGATGGATCCCGCCACCGGACGATCGAACGGCATCGTGAGGGCGAGCGGCGTCGACGAGTCCCGCTCGGTCACGGTCGTGGTCTCGTGGGAGAGCACCGAGACCGGAGAGGTCGTGCTGCTGTGAAGACGACGAACTACGTCTTAGGCGCAGGACCGCACGCCGCCACCCGCGTCGAGCACCCAAGCGGCGTCGTCGACGTCAAGATGTTCAACGGCGCGATCGTCGGCAGCGGCAACGACGCACGAAGTGCCGCCGGTCACCTCGCCGACCAACTCCGCACGCTCGCCGACCTCGTCGAGCGTCACGAGGGATCGCCGCGCATGCCGATCGATCCGCCCTGCGACCACTCGTACTGCTCCACGGACGAGTGCAAGCACCGAGGCCTGCCGTGACGCTCAAGGCCGGCGACCTCGTCTACCGCGTGATCGAGGTCGATCCGCCCGGCGAGGGACGCAACACCTGGAAGGTCGCCTCCGTCGTCGTCGAGCGCGCGAGTGCCAAGCAGATCAAGCTCAAGACGTACTTCGCCGGCCTCTGGCGCACGACGTTCGATCCTGACGCGCTCGGACGCGCCTTCTTCGAGACTCCGCTCCGCGCGGTCCAGGCGTTCTTGACCGCTCAGCACCACGAGATCGAGTCGCTCGATCGCCACCGCAAGGAAGCTGAGCGCGCGATCGCATGGGCAGAGGAGCACCACCCGGGACTGAAGGACGATCGAATCGGCACGCTAGCCCGCAAGATCCGCCAGGAGAAGATGCCGTGATCAACTACGCCAAGGAGCTAAATCGCCGAGAGCTCGTGCTCGCGGTGTGGGCTGCCGAGTTCACCCGCGCGCTGAGCGGCGTCGCGCCACACGACGCCCCGATCCTGAGGCGCCTCGCCGAGAACGCCGCGAAGAGCGCCGACCGCGCCGTCGAGGCGCTCCGGCTCCTGATCGACGTCAAGTTCCGACTCGCAGAACCGGACGAGCTGGAGAGCTGCTACATGCCGTGGAAGGAGTTCGTGTCCTGCTGCGAGACGAACGCCTTCACGAGCGACGACGGCTTCGGCGAGTTGGCTACCACCGATCACCACGTCTCGGACGTCCGCGTCCATCCGCGCGACGCACTCGACGAGAGCTACGTCCGCCCGGACTGGGCCACCCACGTGTGCTGGTACAACAAGTGAAGCTGGGTAGCTCCACACCCGGCTCTCGAGCACCACGCGAGCGTGAACACTCCCGAGCACGCGCGGCCCGATCCACGCGCGCGTCCACCTGCGAGGCCGGCACGCGTCCTGCTCTACCGACGGGCATGACGCTGCCAGAGGTCCTCCGCGAGGTCATGCGCCTACTCGGCGACATCGGCTGCGACCACGTCGACATCGCCCGGAGCGGCGATCACGCCTACCAGTACCGCTTCTCGCCCGATCGTGAGCTGGATCGGGGCTACCGCCTGGAGGGCCGCCGCTGGATGGACGGATCCGAGGAGACGCCGTCGCGCGGCACCTCGCGCGGGTACGTCGGTTGGTCGCGCTGGTCGACGTCGTTCGGCTTCTCGCCCGAGGGTGCGCTCGCCGGAGACTGGCAACTCCTGGATGGGAGCACGCCCGGTCGCAGGTCGGAGAGCGCGAAGCCGACGACGACCGTCGACCTCGTCATCCGACTCCAGGTCAAGGGCTCCCTCGCCGACGTCGCGGGCTACCGCGGCGCGCTCGAATGCCTCGCCGACGTCATGGCGGTGCAGGCCGAGGACGGGCTCTGGTCGCTCGGTCAACCCGAGGCCGAGACGGACGACGGCCCGAGCGTGCACGTCGCCGACATCGTCAGCTCCAGCGTGCAGGCCGTCCTGATCGAGCTGCCGAAGGAAGATCTCTAATGGCGCGCTGCGAACACTGCGGCGGATCCGGCAGCGGATCGGGTGGCTACGACGGCCGGTGCGGCTACTGCGACGGCACCGGCAGCGGCGCCTGCGGCGAGTGTGGCTACCCGTCGCACCGCGAGAGCCCGGCCGAGTGCTCCAGCCACGGCTCGCAAGGGCGCCGCGGTTCGAAGGAGAAGTCGTGACGCCCGGGCGCGATCCACAGCAAGCCGGCCCGACCTGCCCGCACTGCGCGAGTCGCCCGCGCGTCAAGATCAACGACTACGTGTCGGTGACCTGCACGGCGAGCGAGTGCCAGGAGGCCGAGTACCGCGCCAACCGCGAGCGCTGCGCCGCACGCCGGAGGCGCCGATGACGATGAACCTGAGGGCTAGTCGCGACACCATGACCGGCCACGAGACCCTCGACGTCGACGACGCGTGGCGCGTGGTCCTCGTCGCGCGCAACGGTGAGACGATCGAGGTCATCGAGCTAGTCGATGGCAGCTTCACGATCACGGCCGTCACGTCCCTCGGCTGCAAGCTGACGATCCAGCCGATCGCTCAGAACGCGATCGTCGTGGGAGCGAAGCGATGAACCAGCGCTGGTACAAACGCCTCAACGCGTGGCGCGACGCGAGCGAGATCATCGACACGCGCGCCCACGAGGTCGCCGAGATCCCCGACGACAACACCGCGAAGGCGTTCATCGAGGAGCACCACTACAGCGGCACGTACCCCGCGGCCCGCGAGCGCTTCGGCCTGTACCGCGGCGCCCAGCTCGTCGGCGTCGCAGTGTTCTCGCACCCTCCCAACGAGGCCGTGCTGAGGAGACTGCCCTGCGATCGCATGGCCGGCATCGAGCTGGGGCGCTTCGTGCTCCTGCCCGACGTCCCGGGCAACGGCGAGTCGTGGTTTCTCGCGCGCTGCTTCGAGCAGCTGCGCGCCAAGGGCATCGAGGCCCTCGTCTCGCACTCCGACCCCCTGCCGCGCAGGAATGCGGAAGGCTCGCTCGTGCTGCCCGGTCACGTCGGCAACATCTACCAGGCGACCAACGCGATCTACGGCGGGCGCACCAAGGCGCGCGCGCTGTGGCTCCTGCCGGACGGCACGGTGTTCAGCGAGCGCGCGATGTCGAAGATCCGGTCGCGCGACCGCGGCTACCGCTACGCGATCGACCAGCTCGTGCGCCACGGCGCAGATCGGCCGCTCGACCTCGGCCAGGACCTCGGCGCGTGGCTGCGCGATCAGCTGCCGCGCGTCGCCCGCCGCGTGAAGCACCGCGGGAACCACCGCTACCTGTGGGCGATCGATCGCAGGATCCGCCGCGCCGTCGCCGCGCTCGCCCTGGTCGATGCCGAGGGCCACCCGGTCGCGTATCCCAAGCAGCTCGACCAGGAGGCCGCGTGAAGGTCGTCGACGACAAGGATCGCCGCGACAAGATCATCGAGAGCCTGCTCTGGTTCTCGCTCGCGCTGCTCGTCGGCTTCGTCGGCGGGATCCGGGGGTGGTGGTGAGTCGCCGCTACTTCGACACGAGTCGGACCCCGAAGACCGGCCCAGCCGTCGTGCGCGGACCGGACAGCGTCTACCGCACGCTGACCGGCGACGCGATCGGCATCGATCGTCCGTGCGAGCACTGCGACGGCGAGCGATCTCGTCGCGTCCGCCTCGACGCCCTGCGCGGCTACGTGTGTCCTCCGTGCGACTCGGCTCTCGACGAGATGCTCGACGAGGAAGAAGAGGAAGCCCGACCATGACGGTTCCGTTCGACACATTCTTCGCACTGCGGTCGCTGTCGCCGAGCGCGAGCGAGATCCACCTCGTCGGAGGAGCCGACCTCGGAGCCGATCGCGGCGACGCGATCGTGCACGAGCTCGCGGCGTTCGTGCAGTCCTGCCTCGAAGTGCTCGGCGATGGCCGGGTCGAGGTCGTCCGCCTCGGCGCGCGCGGCGTGCGCGTCGTCGTCGACGACGCGATGCTCGCCGTGATCGAGAGGCAGAGCATCCCGCGGCTGCACGACACGCTCGCCGCGACGATCCGGCACCGCTACCCGATCGACGTGGTCTGGAGACCGCGGTGACGCCCTGGGTATCCCAGCACCCGTCTCTCGAGCACCACGGCCCGCGTGAACTCGACGACCTGGGTGTTGTCGCACCCGGGCTGGGACGACGCGCGCTTGCAGCCGCGCGGATCCGGCACGCCGCGCGCAGTAGAGGCTGGGCATGAAGATCGAGCTGCGGCGGTTCACGACCAACGCGCGCCTGTCCCAGGAGACCACAGCGTTCGCGGCGGACGTCTGGGTCGACGGCAAGAAGGCCGGCCACGCCGAGAACGACGGCCACGGCGGCGCCACGATCGTCCACCTCGATCCGTCGGTCCGCGCCACGGTCGAGGCCCACGGCAAGACGCTCGTGCCCGCCGAGTACGCGAGCTTCACGGGCGGCGCCGAGTGGCTGGTCGACCAGCTGGTCGAGGCCGAGCTGACCAAGCGCGCCGACAAGACGTTCGCCAAGAAGATCGCCAAGGCCGACGCGAGGGAGCGCGCGGCGTGCGAGCAGCGCGGGTTGCGCTCCGCGCGGCTGCGCCACGGCGACACGTGGCTGTGGTTCGCGTTCGAGCCCGGCGCGGATCCCAAGGCGCTGGCAGACGCGATCGCCGCGAGGCAGAAGGCGCACGTCGACGAGTTGGTGGTGCTGTGATGGACGAGGCACTCGCGCGCAAGCCGATGACGTGGCAGGACTGGAGTCTCCTCCGCAACTGCGCGCTGGCGATGCACTCGCGCATGGTGGAGACGCACGGCGCCGACAGCCCGAGCGCGCGAGCGGTCGCGCTGATCGCCGACAAGTGCGAGCTGCGCATGAACGCGGCGACCGAGGGGCGGTGCGTGCCGTGACACCTCGTGACTTCGACTGCGAGCACTGCCAGGCCAAGCCGGGCGAGTTCTGTCGCGCGCCCATCGAACAACGCACGCGCGTCGTCGGATGGGACACCGTGCCGTACTATCACCCGCAACGTGTAGACACGGCGTTCAAAGCAATGGAGCGCAAGCCGTGAGCGCGCTCCTCGTCGTCGTGGTCGTCCTGACCATCGTCGGTAGCGTCCTCGTCGTGCTGATCGTCTCGGAGTACCTCGGAAGGAGTTCCAAGTGAGGTTCCAGGTCAACGACGGCGGTCGCGCCGCCGCGGGCTTCCGCGGCCAGACCGGCGACTGCGTCTGCCGCGCGATCGCGATCGCGGCCGAGCTGCCCTACGCCGACGTCTACGCGGCGCTCAACGAGGCCGCGCTCCGCGAGCGCCCCCGCGCCACGGGGAGCGGTCGAGCGCGCAAGCGGTCGAGCGCGCGGACCGGCGTCCAGATCCCGACGATCCGCAAGTACCTCGCGTCGATCGGCTGGCGCTGGGTCCCGACGATGCAGGTCGGATCCGGCTGCAAGGTGCACCTGCGCGAGGACGAGCTGCCCGGCGGTCGGCTGATCGTGAGCGTGTCACGTCATCTGGTCGCCGTGATCGACGGCGTCGTCCACGACACACACGACCCCACCCGCGACGGCACGCGCTGCGTGTACGGCTACTACACGCGGGAGGTCGCGCCGTGAGGCGCCGCGGCTACTTCGACCGCGGCGACCGCATCGACGACGCCCTCGACGCGATCCTGTCCGTGTCGAGGAGCTTCGTCGGCGACACGCGCCAGGCGCGCGAGCTGATCCTCGCGCTCTGCGACCAGGCCGGCGCCTCGATCGAGGTCCAGCGCGCGGTCGCGGCGCTCCTGTCCGTGCCGGAGGCTGACCTCCCGAGCGTCCTCCAGAAGTCGCCGCGCGTCACCGCGCGCACCACGTCCGACCATCTCCACGTCACCAAGGAGTCCTGACCGTGCTGATCCTGAAGATCCTGATCCAGTTCGCCCTGACCGCCGTCAACCCGAGCTGGACGTGCGAGCTCACGCACCGCGAGCCCGGCGTCGCCGCGACCATGTACATGTACTGCGCCAAGACCCTGCCGGACGGCACCGAGGTCGCGTCGATCGGCAAGTACGTCCCCGACGCTCGGCACTCGACCAAGACGCGGTAGGACTGGCTGTGAAGGTCAAGAACGAGAAGATCGACGGCAAGCAGATCGAGGTCCACCAGGACCGCTTCTGCCTCCGCCGCTACTGGGCGAAGGTCGACGGTCACGCGCTGTTTCAGCGCGGGCGGATGCGCATGCGCATGTTCTCGACCGCGGACGCGGCGTGGAAGGCCGCGCTCAAGAAGGCTCGGCCGTGAGCAAGAAGCGCGAGTCCCACAAGCAGGCTCTCCGCCAGCTGCTCCAACGCTTCATCGGGAGCGAGCACAGCGACGCCTTCAGGGAGAAGCTCGTCGAGGAGATCCTCCGCGTCGGGGATCGCTTCGACTACAACCCCGGCCTCGCCGAGGCCTTGAACTCTGGAGACGGGACCTACAAGCCATGAAGAAGACCTCGGCCAAGGACACGTTCGTCGCGGCACTCCGACGCTTCGCGGAGGTCGGCGGCGACGAGCTGTGGGATCCGATCTACGAGCGCAAGGGCTACCGGACGTGTCGGGGCGAGCAGACGCTCGCGCACGGGATCGCGAAGTACCTCGACGACCTGTCCATCCCGGGCGACACCCTCGGCATCAACTGGTACCACGACCTGCACTCGCACCTCGTGGACGCGTTCGTCGAGTTCCGCACGCACGAGAAGTGGGAGGCGCTGCGCAAGGCGTACAAGATCAAGACGGAAGGAAGCGAGATCCCAGATCTCGTCGAAGTCCACATCGGCGGTCTGCACCGACTGCACGTGATCCACCAGATCGCGTATCTCGTCACCGTCCTGTCCGGCGAGGTGTGGCTGCGTCCCAAGCTGGAGGGCTACTTCAACGCTCAGCAGCACTGCATCGACCAGGCGTGGGAACGGTTCGTGCGCGTCGGCTATCGCCAGCTCATGCCGCGCATCAAGAAGGAGTCGCACCGCGGCAACAGGGGTCAGTTCGGCGAGACAACGCTCTTGACGTACGCGATGGCAGGTCGCGTGATGTTCACGTTCCTTCGCGGCAAGGACGGCGGCCCGATGATGACGTACGTGGCCGACGACTCGGACATGCACGGCGAGAGATCAGGATCGAACGCCACGACGACGCCGTACGCCGAGTGCGTCGCGATGATCGACGAGGTCTCGGACAACTGGGACGTGGCGAAGATGACCCAGGACAACCAGATCGAGATGCTCTGATGCCCTCCATCGACAACTCTGGAGACGGGACCTGCAAGCCGTGAGGCAGTACACCATCATCTACGCACTCACTCGCGACCTGCGCTTCAGCGACGACGCACGCGAAGTGCCGCAGCACGAGTGCTACCACCACTTCTCGCGCGTCACTGCCGAGAACCCGATCGCAGCCGAGGACCTGTGCCGCGCCGACGCGCTCCCTGGCTTCACCTACCAGAGGATCGTGCTCCTGGAGGAGCAGCCGAGCCTCATCGCTCTCGGTAGAGGCACGCTGTGTCACGTCCTCGAAGAGAAGAAGATCGAGGAGAAGACCTCGTGAAGGAGCGAGGCTCCAGCCTGCCGCGTCCGGCGCACTTCGACGTCCTCGCGCGCCTCGACTCCGCCCGCACCCAGCGCGGCACGGTCACCGTCGAGCGCGCGGTCGACCTGTTCGTCGTGCGCCCCCTGCGCCGCCGCCGCACGTACGCGCTGCCGCTCTCGGTCGTCGCGCAGATGGTCGTCGAGCGCGTCATCAAGCGCGAGGCGGCCGAGAAGAAGGCGGCCAAGAAGGCCGCGCGGCGGGCGAGGCAAGGAGCTGTCCGATGAGGCCGCTGCTCTTCTCCGAGTTCGTCGCCGAGATGCACGAGGTGCTTCGCGAGGCGCGCCAGACGTGCGCGACCGACGCGCGCGGGCGCAACGTCGAGCTGTACTTCGGCGACATGATGCGGCGTCTCGAAGACGCCGTCGACTTGGTCAACGATCGAATCACCGCACGCGGAGGGATCCTGTGATCAAGGGACCGTGGCCCCTGTCGGCCGACAAGACGCACTACGAGATCCCGCTCGAGGGTCCCGTCCTCACGCCGATGTTCCGGGGCGAGAGGGTCGCGCTCCAGGTGAGCCTGGAGGACCAGGCCAAGTTCCGCCGCGGACCCGGCGTCCACGGCGTCGTCACCGACCTCGACACGCAGAAGCGCTACACGCTCATGGGCATGCCCTGCGAGGCGGGAGGCAGCTGCTACTGCGACGCCGAGATCCTCGAAGCTCTGCCCGATCCCAAGGAGGGCGCGTGAAGATCGCCGACAAGGTCACCCTCGTCCGCCGCCGCGCGGAGCTCGTGGAGAGCCTCGCGGCACCACTGCCGCCAGAGGAGCGCGTCCGCGTCCAGGGCGAGCTGTCCGTCGTCAACGCCCAGATCAAGGCGCTCAACACGACCGAGGCCGCGCGCCTGAAGGCCGAGGCCGATCGGCGGAAGGCCGCGGGCCTGGCTGAGGCCAAGGCGAACGCCGCGCGCGCGGGAGTCAAGCGCACGTGGCCGTCGTCCGCGCCCGGCGAGCCCGGCTTCGGCGACCCGATCAACAAGAGGTCGATCCGTGACGACGAGGAGACCGCAGCGATCGACGCCTGGATCGTCGCCGTGCTCCAGCGCGGCGGCGTGGAGGTGCACCGCGCCAGCGACGGCAACCTCGACGTCCTCGACGCCCCGGCGAAGTGGGTCGGCATCGTCGATGCACTGTGTGCCGGTCTCCACGCTGCGGCGCGCGGCGAGGAGCTGCCAGAGGTCACGGCGGCGCCGAAGGCGAAGGCGAGGAGACGCTCGTGATCCCTGGGTACCATTTGACCCATTACGCGACGACGCGGACGCCGCTACAAGGAGAGCAGTCCCGATGATCCCGCTGAGCAAAGAGCGCTTCGGTCTCCGCCCCGGCCAGCTCATCCGCCTCGCCGATCGCCGCGTGTTCAAGCTCGGCGTCGTGGTCGGCCCGTCGCTCGTGCCCGGGAAGATCCGCGTGAGCCCGTGGCAGAACGCGTCGCGATCGTGGTCCCAGCCGCAGGCGGAGGACGCCGCGCACCTGGAGGCGATCCACCTGTCCGCGATCTCGCCTCGCGAGCGCGGCGTCGTTCGTCGCGCGCAGCGCGAGGTCGCGCGTCACGGCAAGGTCGCGTGGAGCGGCGGCGCGCTGACGGTGAGCAGGGTCGCGCCGTGAGCAAGACGACCTACCCGTGCCTGACGGTGCATCCCGTCGACCACAGCGTCGTGGGCGGAGGACCGTGCAAGATGACCGCGAGCTACGTCGCGAAAGACAACCGCGCGCGACTTGGGCACCTGTGCCGGCAGTGCTGGAGAGCGCTGCCTATCGACGAGCGCGACCTCTACGCGGAGGCCGCGCCGTGACGCGCGATCAAGCGCGCGCGAAGGCGCACGCGCTGTGGGGGACGTCCGGCGCCGAGCCCGGCGACCGCGCGGGCTTCGTGGTCGTGCGCAGAAAGAACGTCGCCGATCGCTTCGAGGTCGGCTACTACACGCGCGGCAAGCGAGCGCCGAGCGGCATGCTGCTCTCGCACGACTGGACGGTGATGGGCAAGGGCGCCTCGTGGGAAGAGGCCTTCGATCACGCGTCACGCGCAGAACGGAAACCGTCGACCAAGAAGCACGTGGGCCAGGCCGCCGCGGACTACCGCCCGACGCGCGGCAAGATCGACGACCCGCTGCGGACCGGAGCGGACAGCATCCTGCGCGCGGTCGAGAAGGGCGGCGCGATCCGACTCGACACGCTCAGGGAGCTGCTCGGGCTGCTCGAGGACAAGACCGACTACCACTTCCACGTCGAGGTCGCGATCCTGCCGAGCGGCAGCGCGATCATGAAGACGATCGACAACGAGCGCGACGCGCTGGAGACGATCCGTCGGCTCAAGGAGAAGACGTGAAGATCGAGGTCGACCTGCGCGATCCAGCGACGTTCCTGATCAACGTCACCGAGTTCACCGACTTCACGGAGCGAGTGCGTCACGCCTGCTCGGTCGCCCTCGGCGATCTCCTCGCGCGCGGCATGCCAAGTCCGGCGACCTCAACGGGCAAACTGTTGACTGAAGTGCTGCACGAGATCGAGGCACTTCGAGTCCAGAAGGCGACGCCATGAGTGCAACCGGACGACAGGATGGATCAAGCGGCGGCTTGCACGAGTCCCTGCCGGAGGCTCCCGTCAGAGTCGATGGCGACCAAGAGCACTGCCTCCTGCCCGAAGATCGTCGCGATCTCGGAGGCGAGCTTCTCCGCCCGTCTGAAGATCGCCTCGCAGCTACCCTTCTGCGGCGACATGATCACCTCGGCCATGTACCCGTCCTCGCCACCTCCCTGCCAGACGCCGCGCGTCTTGAAGAAGGTCGCGTTCTTGAACTTGCGCTGGACCAAGCGCTCGACGGTGTCGCGGAAGACGCGCTTGTCGAACACAGCGGGGAGCCCCCTGTGACGACCGGCCAAGCCGGGGATGCCGGCTCCCACGTAGAGGCGAACGGCGCAGGCGGGCTCGGTGGGCACGCACCGATCTTATCAGGAAAGGCCATGAAGGAAGATCTCGTCAGGCGATCGGGGCGCTGGAGTCACCGCTTCTACCTCTACTTCGAGGTGGACCGAGCGACCGGAAAGATCGCGATCGAGACCTCGTGGCTGCCGGACCTGCCGGAGGTGCTGGCTGCGCTGACGCCGCTGGGCTTCCAACGCGCAGACGACGGGACGTGTCGGGTCGAGCTGGACGACGCCGCGGACGTGGTCGGGGTCCTGCGCCGCGCCACCAAGGCGATCACGCTCCTGATCGGAGAAGCGACGCTGTGACGAAGTCGGTGACGATCGGGCGGACCTGGCAGCTCTGGGCCACGCGTCACGAGAACGGGGCCCTCTGGCACGTCGGCGCGCGGCGCTGGGTCGAGCTGCACGGCTCGCAGGATCCGATCGTGGCCGTGCTCGTCGAGGAGATCCTCGGCGACGACTACGCGCCCGAGGTCACGCACTACGGCTGGCAGGACGCCGAGGACCGTCCGCTCCGCGCAGGCGCGAGAGAGTACCCCCGCATGATCCAGGTTCGAACGGGCGCCGATCCCGAGCGCGCGATGATGTTCCTGCGCATGTGCTTCCCGTACGGCCTGCGCGCCGCGATCGATCATGGCGACGGCCGCGTGGTCGCGATGCGCATCACGGAGGCAACCGCCTCCAGCGCGGAGGACTCGCGATGAAGAAGCCCTCGTGCAACGAGTGCCGAGACGCTCGCAGCCTGACGTGGCTCGGGATGTGCGTGGCCTGCACGCTCGCGGAGGTCGAGCGCCGCCTCGCCGTCGCGCGGCAGAAGGCAGCCAGACCATGACGACCGCACTGAAACCGCTCGACGACGGCGCGCGCCAAGTCGCCGAGGCAGCCGCCCGCGTGCTCGCGGGCGCCGCGGAGATGGGCCAGGCCGATCCGCCGCTCACGCCTCAGGCGATCCACCTGATCGCGCGCGCCCTCATCGAGCTGCGCGACCAGGTCCGAGCGCTCCACGACCTGGTCGACCAGACCGACCCGAGCGACCCGATCGGGACGGCCCTCGCGAAGGTCGGCCTCGCGCGACGGCCCGCCGACTGGGCCACCGGGCCGCGACTCGTCCGCGCCCCCGTGGACGCGGCGAAGGTCGCGGAGCTCGGACCCGACCAGCTCCTCGCGCTCTACTGCCGCGTCATGCACGAGCAGGAGAGCCTCTTCGTCCAGCACGAGAGCTACGTCGTCCGCGTGTGGGACGGCATGGACGGCTGCTGGTCAGACTGCACAGGCGAGGTCGGCCGCGACGAGGCGCTCCGACACTGGGCCGAGAAGACCGACGGGGGAACGCACCACGTCGCATTCTCGGAGATCGACTACTACCGGATCTTCCCGGGCGGGACGCGCATGACGTGGGACGGGTCCGAGGGTCGGGAGCTGTTCCGGTGAGAAGGCTCACCGCCAAGGAGCATCGCGCGCTCACCGAGCTGGCCAAGCCCGTCGGTCAGCGCGACTACGCCCGAGTCCACGGGCGCACGATCCACGCCCTCGAGCGCAAGGGACTGTTCGGCGTCAACGGCAAGCCGGGCGGCGCGCTCACCGCCGCGGGCCGCGCCGAGCTGGCGAAGGTCCCCGACATCTTCGACGACCTGCTCGACGACAAGGCGCAGATCTCCAAGAAGGCCCTGGCTCTCGCAGAGAGCTACGCCGCACTGAGGCCCGAGGCGGGTTACGCCGACATGAACGCGGCCATCGTGCTCGCCAAGGCTCTCCTTCGAGTGGCCAGACAAGCATCGAGGAAAACATGACTGCGCCGTGGTGTTTTGGCGTGTCGAGCGCGTTGCTCGCCACTCTTGCGCTCATCAAGTTCGTCGGTGGACGATGGCCGCGATGCACGTGCTGCACCTTCGGTGACAGCTGTGACTGCGAAAGCCATTGCCGCAGGCATCGAGGAAAACTTCCGACAGCTCGGACATGGGAATCCTGATGGTGAAAAACCGACAAGTGTGGAGGAAATCATGAGCAACGACCAACGCCCCACGATCGAGATCGTCATCCGCGGCCCGCAGGGCGCGGGCAAGAGCACCGTCGCCGCCGCGATTCGCGAGATGCTCGCCCAGGCCGACATCGCCGCGGCAGTCGTCGGCGACGAGGAACCGGCGCACGTCGAGGCGGCGATCGAGCACCTCCGCGACTTGCGCGGGCGACCGCGCGTCCTGATCTCGACCGCGACCCACGTCGGCACGGCTCGGCGCGGGGACTTCGCCGCGACCGTCGCTCACGTCCGCCGTCTCAAGCGCGAGATCGAGGCCCTGGAGCGGGACCTGCCCGTCGACGCGATGATCGGCGATCCGACCGACCACCGCCGCGACATCGGGATCGCCGACGCCGTGCTCAAGGCGCTCAGGAGCAGCGGCGTGGTCGCCGGGACCGATCAGGCCGTGATCGCGCTGGCGAAGGAGATCGTGGACGCGATCGATCGGATCAAGCGGAGCGCGTGACGTGGGCACGCTGAGCCGACTCCTCGCGCGCGGCGGCGGCCCCAGGCCGCGGTCGAACGGCGCCCGCACCGGGCCGCTGCGCAAGGTCGTCTCGGTCGAGTACAGGGGCGACGCTCCGCTGGAGACCCTGGAGTGCGGCCACGTCGCGATCGCCAAGCGCGACCTCATGGGCTACACGAACGCCGCCCGGCGGCGCTGCCGGAAGTGCAAGCAGGAGTCGACGAAGTGAGCCTCACCGGCCGCTACGTCGCGTGCCTCGATCGCGCCGATCGCGAGGTCGTCTTCCGAGTCGTCGCGACTGCGATCGCGCCCGAGACGACGAGGCGCGTCCCTGCCGGCGAGTGGAGCCTGCTCGTGATAGCCGACGACGGATCGCTCCAGGAGATCCGCGCCAGCGAGGCGCGCCTGCTCGGCACCGCGGAGACCAAGCGGCTGATCCGGAATCAGCGCCGCAGGAAGGCTTCCCTATGACGCTGCGCGACGCCCTCCGCAAGGCGTTCGCCATCCTGAGCAAGGAGAGGCGCGGCGTCGTGATCGCGACCTCAAGTTGCCAGTACCGCCTCTCGCCGAGCGCCCCCCTGTCGTCGCGCAGCTGCCTGATCTCGCGCAGCGTCCGCTACGACGACCAGTGGCAGCCGTGGGGCGAGGTCGACGGCTTCGACGTCGACGACGTCCTGACCGACAAGTGGAGGGTCCATTGAAGCCTCAGGTCCCCCAGATCCGCCTCGTGGTGGAGCGTCCCGACGGTCGCCGCTCGAGCATCGACGTCGTCGGCGACTCGGTCACCAAGGACATGCTCGACTCCGCCGAGGACCTCCTCCACACCGTCACGACCGGGGAGCGCCCGATCATCAAGAACCTCTACGAGCTCGTCGCGCAGGCGTTCGGCACGACGCGAGACGACGCCAAGGAGCGGATCATCGGCGCGGCGTACGGGAAGAAGAGCACGCTGACCGATCCGATGCTGATCGGCTGGACGTGGAAGGCGCACCTCGACCAGCTCCACGCGGACGTCCACGCCGCCCGGTGGCTCAACGTGGCCAGGACCCTCGCGCTGATGCTCCGCCACGCGGTCGACCAGATCGGAAAGGCGGGAGGTCCGTGAGCCTCACGGCCAGCCAGCGCGCCCTGATGTACCTCTTCAGCCACGCCGGGCCGAGCAGAGACGGCGTCTCGTGCTACGACGTCGGCAGCGCGGTGTGGCCCGATCGAGTGCTCCGCGGCGGCCGAGGCGTGTCCGTCAACGGCGGCGGCGACTACGCCGCGCAGATGCTGCTCGGGCGCCTGAAGAAGGCCGGGCTCGTCGAGCACGCGCCGAGCGAGGGGTCGGCGAGGTGGCGTCTCACCAGCGAGGGCTTCCGCGCCGTCCACAGGCTGAACGAGTCATGACCCGCCATCCCGACATGGTCGGCGACACGTTCGGCGACATCCTCAGCTGGCGCTGGAACCGATCCCGCATGCGGTACGAGGCGACCCACGACGATCGCCTCCTGCTCGTCCGCTTCCACAAGATCGGCGGGCGCTGGAACCGCACGCTGCCGGACGGCACGCCGAACCCTTGGCCGCACGAGAGCTACTGGACGATCGAGGTCGACTACGAGCGGCGCAGCCTCAAGTTCAAGACGGCCGACGAGGCGAAGGCCGCGGCGGCGGAGGAGTACCGCCGTCGCTTCTCTGACAAGGTCGATGAATGAATCCGATCTCAAACAAACAGGCTGCGATGGATCCTCGACTACTGCTGTTCTACTTCGTGATGGGCACGCTGATCGTGATCTGTGCGGCGTGGCTCGTCGTTCAAGTCATCGACTGGCGCCGAGGGCGCCGGAAACGGCGCGACTTGCCAAAGGCCGGCATCGTCGCCGCGCGAGAGATCACCGGCGCAGGCACCATCGACCGGGGCATCGCGGTCGTCACCGACCGATCAACGAAGAAAGAGACTCCATGAAGGACGGCAAGCCCTACTCCCCGCAGCCGATGCAGCCCGTCGTCCGCGACAAGAACGGCGACCTCCGCTTCCGCGAGAACGCGATCATCCGCCACATCGTCGATCACGCCGGCGACGTCGTCCATCCGGGCGCCCCCGCGATCGATCCGGACACGGGCCGCCCGTACCACCAGGGCGCGCTCGACCTCGGCAAGCTCATGGCGATGGACTTCCCGCAGGAAGATCGAGAGCAGTTCGCGCAGCTCATGGGCTACTCGATCGCGGGCTACCACGAGCTCGACTACGTGTCCGACGAGAGCGCGGCACAGGCGAGCGCGCTCGCCGGCCAGGTCGTGCCCGGCGCCGGAGGCTGCCGCGACGCCGGGTGCCCGGTCCACGGAGGTCCCCTGTTCGACGACGACGGCCGGAGGATCGCGTGAGAGCCGCGGTCGCGGTCGGCCATCTCGCGTGCCCGCCGAGTCGGCGAGGCCACGCCTGGCGCGGGTTGTCCTGCGCCGTCCCGCCGTCCGCGGGCGGACCGACGATCCGCGACCTGTGCGAGCTGCGCGTCTGCCGCCGCTGCGGCGAAGTCGGTCGCGTGAACTCGCAGGGCGTCGTCGTCCCGACCGGCGATCGCGTCGACGAGCGCTCGCGCCTGGGGATCCTCTAGTGGGCACCTTCGTCCTCGTGATCGTTCTCATCACGGCGATCGAGGCGATCATGGTCGCCGAGACGATCTTCCAGTCCAGGGAGCGCGCGCCGCGGCCGAGGCTGCCGCGCGCGAGGGTGCAGAAGTGACGGCGCGCAGGCACTGCCCCGCGTGCGGCGCCGTCCTCGTCTCCGATCCGCCCGGCGCGCCACTCTCCTGCCGAGGATGCGACTGGCGACTGATCACGCTCGAGGAGTGGCGCGGACTGTCGCCGTTCGAACAGGGGTACGCCTGCTACATGCAGGCTGCGTGGCCGACGAGCCCCCTGGCCGAGGAGAATCACTACGCGGAGGGCACGCCCGAGTGGGCGGAGTTCTGCCGCGGCGAGGAATGCGGGATGCTCGAAGCGCAGGACGGGGAAGAATGACGCCTCCCAAGAAACCAGCCGACGTCAGTGAGATCGTCGTCGCCGTCAAGATCAAGGACCGCGACTACAACACGCACACGGCCGAGATCGAGATCGCCGACTACGAGACCCTCGAGATGTTCATGAGGCGCGTCGAGGCCGCGATCGAGCGCGTGCTGACGGAGGTCCCGTGAAGAAGCAGTACGACTTCAGCCATGCCCAGCGCGGTCGCCACGCGGCGAGCCTCCAGCTCGAGGGCAAGGGCGTGCGGCGGATGCACCCGCGAGTCGTCCACGTCAGCTTCGACGTCACGCAGGAGGTAGCCGCCGCGCTGCGCGCGCTCCGCGTCACGGGCCTCTACGGCAACGGCTGCGACTGCGCGTCAGTCGCAGAGGAGCTGCTGCGCCGTGCGCTGCTCGATCCGACGGTACTGACCCACTGGAGGAAAGCGTGATCAAGAAGAGCATCGTCTACTTCGGTCAGAGAGCCACCCACGCCTGCGACGGCAAGTGCGCCAAGGCGTGGGGCCTCAACAGTCGGCCGACGATCCAGCTGAGCGCCGATCCCGACGACTTCGCGTACCTCGCGGACGACGAGCTCGGCGAGGCGCCCCAGGACCCCGGCACCTACGAGGGCGGCGACGCCAAGCCGATCGGCGCCGCGGGGCCCGACGACGTCAACAAGTGGTGCGTGCGCGAGTGCGAGCGCGCGTGGCTGAGTCCGCCCGGCAGACCGGAAGCCGCGCCGGATCTTCGCGACTTCTCGACGCGCTTCTACAACAAGGCGCCGCACGGAAGGCCGCCGGCACCCGCGACGGAGCTGACGGAGCTACCAGAGCTGATCGACCAGGTGGCCGACTCCCTGAGCGATCGCCAGGCCCGCGCCGTGACGAGCAACCTCGACGCGACGCAGGAGAGCGCACTCGCGGAAGCGCTGAGAAAGCACGGAGAACCTCGATGAGTCGGAACCTCAGGCGCGTCCCCCTCGACTTCGACTGGCCGCTCAACAAGGTCTGGGGCGGCTTCGTCAACCCGTACTACCAACTCGCCGTCGAGTGCCCCGACTGCGAGAACGGCTACGACCGCGCGCGCGGGCGCCCCGACGCCAACGCGGCGCTGTTCCACGACCAGTGGTACGGCCACGCGCCGTTCGACCCGGCCGCGTACGGCGCCGAGCCGATCTCGCCGGACGACCCGGCAATCTGGGCCCTCGCGCGACGCAACGTGGGCGCCGCGCCCGACTACTACAGGACGCCCGACGAGCAGCACGCGCACCTGAAGTTCAGGAAGGCCGCGATGACCGGTTTTCCTGGCGACGATCGCCCACTGGTCCCCCTCCCCACCTTCGACCGCGAGGCCGCGGTCGCGCGAGAGGCTAAGCGCCTCCACGAGGTGTGTTTCAAAGACCACTGGAACCACCACCTGATCCAGGCCGACGTCGACGCCCTCGTCGAGCACGACCGCCTGTGGGACTTCACGCGGGTGCCTCGCGATGCCGGGCAAGCGCTCGTCGTCGCGGTCCGCATGGCCTTTCACAACACGAACTCGTGGTTGCCCGAGAACAACGGCCACCGCCCGACCGCGGCCGAGGTGAACGCGTGGTCGCTCGGCGGCTTCGGTCACGATGGATTCAACTGTGGGATCTGCGTCGAGGCGCGCTGCAAGCGCGAGGGCGTGCCGCACCAGTGCGCGCGCTGCGCGGGGACGGGGAGGGTCTGGCCCACGCCCGAGATCGAGCAGAAGTGCGAGGACTGGGAGAAGACCGCGCCGCCGACCGGCGACGGCTACCAGCTCTGGGAGGACTGCTCGGAGGGCAGCCCCGTCTCGCCGGTGTTCACGTCGCTCGACGAGCTGTGCGCGTGGGCCGCGGACCACGCGACCACGTTCGCCGACTACAAGGCGACGGCCGAGGAGTGGCGGGAGATGCTCGACGGCGGCGTCGTCCACGCCGACGACGGGAGAGGAAACGTCTTCTTATGAGGAACAAGTTCTCCGCGTGCGCGGCCTGCGCGAATGAGACCCCGGAGCTGTGCGACGCATGCCTGGACAACCGGGACCTGATCGGACGGCTGCGCAGGGCGCTGGAGGAGACGCTCGAGACAGCCCAGGGCCTCTGCGCGACCATGTGGCCGACGACTGCCGCGCCGAGGTCGATCGTCTCGCGCCTCGCCGAGCTGCGGAAGGACTTCGAGCTGTGAGACCGCCCAGGGACGACGGCGCGCTCGCCGCGCTGGCCGAGGAGCTCGCCGTGCTCTACCGCCAGACCAACCAGATCGATCCCGCGCGCGGGCAGTACCACCAGACGCTCGCCGCCGTCGTCGACCACGCCATCGCGTACGCGTTTCGGATCGGCTACCGGACCCGAGTCGGCGAAGAGGGCGCGGAGGAGAAGGAACCGTCTTGAGGAAGATCACCCACGTCCACTGGCTCTTCAAGGAAGAGCCCGCGCTCGCGGAGCACCACCTCTGCGACGTCTCCTCCAGTGCGCGGAACGCCGAGCACTCGATCGTGCTCCGCCCCGTCATCCGTCAGAAGTACGGCGGTCCCCTGCGCGAGTGCGTGCGCTGCGCCAAGATCGGCAAGGCGCTGGGGATCCCGTGAGGTGCTTCCAGTGCGACCTCGACATCCCCCACGTCTGCCACGCGGGAGATCCAGACGCGCGGTGGGGTCTCCACGACGGAGCGATCGCCGCGCTGGAGGCGGCCGATCGTTACCTGAATCCCAAGGAGCCCAAGAGGCAGCGGCGACAGACGCGGAGGAGGTCCACGTGAGTGCGTTCGACGGAGTGAAGGTGTTCTCCGCCACGATGTACGCGCAGCGCCAGGTGCTCGGCGAGGCGGTCTCGCAGTGGCTGGAGGAAGCGCGGCGCCGTCCTGATTTCAAAGTCGTCGACGTCGTGGTCCGGCAGTCGAGCGACGCGGCCTACCACGCGGTCTCGATCGTCGTCTTCTACGCCGAGGGCCCGAGCAAGAAGAAGGCTCCCCGATGACGCTGCCCCTCGTGCTCAGCTTCGACCACCGCGAGTGCGACGCGGGCGTCGACCTCCGCCTGCCGCTCCGCGACGGCACCTCGCTCGAGATGCTCAGGCAGCGACACCAGCCGAGCTGCCCGATCTGCGGGCAGCCGATGCAGTACGTGGGCTTCCGCTTCTCACGATCGAACGTGTCGCCCTCGAAGTCCTTGGACGACCAGGGAGGAGAATCCTGATGCACGCGTGCGATCGCTGCCAATACTTCGAGGCCCACTGGTGGATGCCTCTCACCGGAGAGAGCCTCTGCCACAACTGTCGAGGCGGCCTCGTCCACCGCGCTGGATCGATGGCGCTGCTCCTCAATTGCAAGGCCGCGTGCCGCGCCGATCAGCTCGAGATGCGCGACGCGCTCTGGAGACGCCCGCGGGACGCGTCGGAGGCGCGCAAGCCGTGAAGGCCGGCACCTCCGTCGTCACCGACTGGCGCCTCCGCGACGAGGACCTGTTCGACATGCTGCCGGGCGAGGCATGCGAGCGCGTGATCACACCGCAGAAGCACGTCGTCCTGCGACAGGTCGTCGTCCATCACCTCAAGCTCGTGCGCCTCCAGATCGGCAACGTCTTCTCCGTCCCGTTCGAGATCTGCGGCGAGGACGGCGACCTCAGGACCTACCGGCCGGCCGTCCCTGCCGACGCGCGGAGGCAGCTGACCGGCACGGGTGCCCAGGTCCTCGCGGCGGACGCGATCCGCGTCGTCGCCGCCCTGGACGTCCGACTCATCTTGAGGAACGACGGCACCTCTCCCCACAAGCCCATCGTCTCGCTGCTCGTTCAAGAGGAGGCCTCGTGATCGGCCGCCCGATCTTCGACTACCCGCCCGAGCGGCGCGCCCCCGAGGGCGAGGGCTGCGCGACGTGCGGCATCGTGCTCGAGGCCGACGCGATCGGCAACCACTGCTCGCCCGAGTGCTGCGAGTGGCCCGATCGCTGCGAGGGCTGCCAGCGGGGTCCGACGTGGTGCGAGTGCGAGGTCACCCACTGCGTCGACTGCGGAGCCCCCTTGTCCGACCGCGACGTCGAGCGGCAGCTGCGCACGTGCCCGAGGTGCGCCTCCGTCCGGAGGCAGATCCGCCACGACCTCGGCCCTCCCCGACGCCTCACCGCCGCGCGCCCCACCGAGTCCCAGGAGAAGTAACCGATGCCTCGCCACAAGCAAGTGACCACCTGCCGCAAGACCGGCGGCCCCGTCTCCGATCGCTGCTCGTGCGAGCACTGCATGCTCGCCGTCTGCTCCGTGTGCGGCGCGTACGAGGGAGGACTCACGACCGACTGCCCCGGGGCGAAGGTCAGCTTCGACCGGCAGCAGGAGGTCTACGAGACGAACCTCGACTACACCGACGACCGGGGCTGGCACCAGGGAGCGTCGATGAAGAACCGGTCGCCGCGCTTCGAGCCCGAGTCCGTGATTCACGCGCCGATCCTGGCGCCGCTTCGCCACGAGAGCCTCCCTCCCCCAGCCGAGAGCTACTCCGCCACGTACGCGCGGATCGCGGGGTGCACGTGCGGCTGGCGAACCCCGTCTTCCGCCACCGACTCCGACACCGCGTTCGCGCGGCACGTCACCGAGACGAAGCTGATCCAGCGGCGAATCCCCGGCGAGACGTCCTCTTCTTCCTCGCGAGAGGCCCTCTTCCTCAGGGATCCGGACGCGGCTGCCCGCGTCGCCGAGGACAACCAGCGCCTCCTCGACCTCATCAGGAAGCGACCGGCGCACGACGCGCGCGGCGGCGCGCGCGCGACCGACTGGGCCGCGATCGATCGCACCGCCGACCTCCAGCGCGAGCTCGCTCAGAAGGCGATCGCGTGGGTCCTCGCCGACCGCGTCGCCGAGGATCGCACGGCGTCGTACGGTCGAGTCCAGGACGAGATCAGGACGCACATGCGCGGCAAGCAGGAGCCAGACGATCGCGGGCGCGAGCTGCTCGCCAAGCTCGAGCAAGAGAAGAAGGACTTCCACCTCGCCGACGAGCGCGCGCAGGAGCGCGACGACGAGTTCCGGCAGGCCGCGCGCAAGCTCGTCGCCGAGCTGGAGAAAGCCTGTCCGATCGGAGATCCGGAGTGCCCGGAGTGACGGACGCCGAGCTGCGAGCCCTCGCGCAGGTCGCCCTGCGGTCGCCCCGGACGCCCGTGGATCGCCTGAGCCGACGACTCGGCGACCTCGCCGAAGGCCCCGCGACGGGCTTCTTCCACGCGCTCGATCGTCTCTGGCGCGACGGGCTCGTCGCGTGCGACGACGGCTGGCACGTCACGGAGGCCGGGTGGCGGGCCATCGACGCGACCGGGGACGGGGAGACCTCGTGAGCGACGCGCGCTGCTCCTGTTGCGGCAGCATCCTCCACACCGGCGAGGCGATGGTCTTGCTCGGGCTCACGCTGGACGAGTTGGAGGAGCTTGCCTGCGCCACGTCCGACGCCAAGCTGCGTCGGCGACTCCTGTGCGCGATCGGCCTGCTCGACGTCGGGCGCGAGATGAAGCTCCTGCGAGAGGTGATCTGGTGAGCATGCCGTTTCGCCTCACCTCGCAGGGCTACCTGGTCGGCCACGGCCTCACGTTCCGTCCCGACGAGCAGATCGCGCCCGGCGTGATCGCCCTGGACGCCGCGCTCCTCGATCGCCTCTACGAGCTCGCGCTGCTCGAAGCGAGGAGCCTGCCCGATCCCGCGGCGAAGCGGCGGGCGCGCGTGAGGGGCGCGATGGAGGACCTCGTAGAGGACCTGGGACTCGATCCGAGCGTGCTGGACGAGGCGCCCGATCGATAGATGGAAGGCACTTGCCAAGCGAGTCCGAACTGGGTGACATTCGAGTGCATGAACCAGAAGGGTCCGATCACCCGAGACGCGAGGTTGTCGATCCGCGTGCCCAGAGCGCTCAAGAAGACCATCGAGCGCCACGCGGCGAAGGACCGAAGGACGGTCGCCGACACGGTGATCTTGATGCTGGAGGAGGCTACGAGCGGCGCCACGCGAACGGTGAAGAGCCGGTGAGGACGAGGCCGGGCGGGTGCCCCGCTACCCAGTGTACGCGCCGCCGCGATGTGAAGCGCCGAACACGGGTGAAGGAATACTCAGGGGTCGAAGATCCGTCGGTTAGCCGCGCCGCAGGCTGGCCCGCGGCGAGCAAGAGTCCGAGGTCATGCAGCTGAGCAACGTCCTCCCCACGCTCCTGGGCGCGGCGCTCGTCGCGATCGGCGTCCTGGCCGCCGCCCTGGCCGACCGCATCCGCGGCGTCCGCCCGGCCCGCGAGCCCGTGCCCGCGTCGCGCGCCGCGCGCGCGCCGCGCGCCGCGATCGAGGTCGTCGAGCCGGAGCCGACCCCGGCGCCCAAGCCGGAGCGCGCGATCCGCGAGAAGCCCAAGGCGCAGGACGGCGCGGAGGACGTGATCGCCGCGCTCGTCGGAGCGGGGTACAAGAAGCCGATCGCGACCGAGGCGACGTGGGCGTGCAGCCAGGCCGAGCGCGCGACGATCGAGGACTGGACGCGGGCGGCACTCCGCCGTTGCGCGCGCGGGGGGATGTCGTGAGCACCACCATCGAGCGCGACCACTTCCTGCGCGTCGTATCGATGGACGAGGCGAGCGCCAGGGCGTTCGCCATGCCGGACGCCGTCCGCGCCGTCTACGCCGGCCAGGCCGACCCGGCGCGCTACCGATTCGGAGCGCGCGTCTACTTCCTGTTCCAGACCTGGGACGACTACCAGGCCTGGCTGCGCGAGGGGAGACCGTCGTGAGCACCACCCAGAGTCACCTCCGCGTCGTCCGCGACGGCGACGTCCGCCGCCCGACCTCGGGCGACCCCGCGCTCCGACCCACCTCGTTCGCCGACTACGTCGGCCAGACCGAGGTCGTGTCGCAGCTGCGCGGCGCGGTGAGCGCCGCGCGGAAGCGCGGCTGGCAGCTCGACCACGTGCTCCTGACCGGCCCCGCGGGCTACGGCAAGACTTCGATCGCCGCCGTGATCGCGGGCGAGCTGGGCGCCAAGCTCCACGTCACCTCGGCCCCCGCGATCGAGCACAAGGGCGCGCTCGCGACGCTGCTCACCGCTCTCGGCGAGGGCGACGTCCTGTTCGTGGACGAGATCCACGCCCTCGATCGCAAGATCGCCGAGACGATCTACTCGGCGCTCGAAGACGGCGTGATCGACCTGTCGGCCGGCAAACGCGTGATCCGCGTGACCCTGCCGAAGTTCACGCTGGTCGCCGCGACCACCCACGCGGGCAAGCTCCCCGCGCCGCTGCGCGACCGGTTCGGCATCACCTGCCAGCTCCGGCCGTACGGCGAGGCCGAGCTGACGCAGATCGTCGCGCGCAGCGCGAGCTTGCTCGGCGTCGCGATCGACGACGCTGGCACTCGGGAGATCGCCCGGAGGTCGCGAGGCACGCCGCGCGTGGCGAACAAGCTCCTGCGCCGCGTACGCGACGCCGTGGCGAACTCCGGCGCGGGCGCGATCGGCGGCGTCGACGTCGCCGCCGCGCTCGACGCCGTCGGCGTAGACTTCGCCGGCCTCACCGAGATCGACCGGCGCTACCTGGCGGCGGTCGCCGACCGTCCGATCGGACTCGACGCGATCGCGTCGCTGCTCGGCGAGGATCGCAAGACGCTGGAGGACGCGATCGAACCGCCGCTGCTCCAGGCCGGCCTCGTGCGCCGCGAGTCCCGAGGTCGCGTCGCGACCGACGCCGGCCTGGCGCACCTGCGCGCGTTCGCGCCCGCCGAACCGATCGAGTCAGACGACGCGGGACAGACGTGCCCGCAGATGGGAGCGTTCGCGTGAAGTTCAAGCTGGAGATCACCCTGTCGACGCCCGAGATGGACGACCAGCACGACGTCGCGGCGGCCCTCAGGGACATCGCCACGCAGCTGGATCGCCAGGTCAGCTCGGGCTGGAGCCCGTACGCGCTCAGCGGCAAGATCCGCGACCGCGCCAAGAGCGTGGTCGGGCGCTGGGAGGTCGAGCCCGACGGAGAGATCGCGCTGCTCCACGAGGTCGAGCCGTGACCTCGGTCTCCGCGCTCCTGGCCACCCGCCGGTGGTGCTACTTCATCCCCGCCGAGGGCTACGTCGAGGGGCAGGGCTACCGCGTCTCGATCGTGTTCGAGCACGAGAGCGGCCACTACCCGACCGGCGACGACGCCTGGATCGCGGGCGACCACGGCAAGCGCAAGCCGTGGTTCTGGGGACACTCCTACGAGGAGGCGCGGCGCGCCTGCGAGGAGGTCAACCAGCAGCGCCTCGGGCTCGCACCGAAGGACGCCGCGCTGATCGTCGCGTCGTCGATGGGCGCGGAGCTGCCGGCCGAGCGGCGCGCGGCGCGAAGGAAGAGCCGCGCGCCATGAGCGACCTCCGACTCGTCGCCGAGACCGCGTTCCGCCTCCACGAGGAGGGACGCATCGACAAGGACGAGCTGGCGCGCGTCCTGGAGCAGTGCGTGAACGTCGCCGCGCTGGAGAACGGCTACGCAAACGAGCACGGCCTGCCGTTTCCCGAGAGAGAACCCACGCGGGCACGCCCATGACGAAAGCTGACCAGATCCAGGTCCTCGTCGACGCCATCGCCGCGACCGGGTGGCGCCTGTGGATGACCTCGCACAACAACACTCCAGCCGCACAGATCGTCCACCGATGGATGCGCAGCGTCGCACCCGGGCACTTCGTCCTGGAAGTCACGTCGACCCGTCGGGCGACAATCGACCGCGTCGGCGAGATGCTCGCGATCACGAGCAGCCACGAGTACACGATCCGCACGATCGACGGGCGAGAACTCAGCTGGGAGAACGCCGACTTCGTCCGCATCCCGCGGAACGCGGCCGACAACCGCGAGATCTTCCTGCTCGGGGAGCAAACAGCTCTAGAGACGTCTCCATGACGCCGCTCCGAGACATCGTTCGCCGGTACTGGACCATCCCCGACGCGGAGATGGCCGCCATGCCGGAGATCAGCCGCCACGACTACCCGCAGGTCGCGCCGCAGGAGTATCCGTGCGGCTGCGTCGCCGTCACGCGCGTCACCGATCGCGACAGCCGCCGCGGCGAGAAGCCGTTCGAGATGCGCCTGGCCATCCCGTGCGGGACCGCGACCTGCGAGGTCGCGCCCCTGATCGCTAAGGACCTCGCCGGATGAAGATCCTGATCGACTACTCCGACGGACGCTACTTCACGCGCCCGCTCACGGACGAGGAAGTTGCCGACCGCGCGACGCTGGATCTCGACGTCGCGCACGTCGAGGACGCCGTCTGGGAGGAGTACCTCCGGCACTGCGACCAGGACGGGATCTGGCAGGCCCTCTGGCGATCGATCTCGAACGAGCAGTACGTCCGCCGTCGCGAGAAGGAGCTGATGCCGCTCGAGGAAGCCGATCGCGAGATCGCCAAGCTCAAGGACGAGCGCGACCAGGCCCGGCGCATGTGGCAGCACTTCGAGCGCGAGAACTGCCAGCTGCGCGCAGAGAAGAAGCTGCTGACGGCGACCGCTGCGCCGGTCCGCCACCCGCAGGTCGACGAGTTCACGTGCGTGTTTCCGCAGCCCGGGTGCGACGTCCTCGCGCTGCCGCCCCAGTGGCAGGACCGCGCGAAGATGATCCTCGCGGAGTTCGACGCCGAGGCCGCGGCAGAGGGCATCGTCCACCAGGGCTGCTGCTGCGGCCACGAGCACCAGAAGCTCGACGAGGCCGCCGCGCAGCGGCTCCGCGAGAAGGGCTTCGTCGTCGAGCACGACTCGGAGTCGCTGGAGTGGGAGAGCGAATGAAGCTGACGCCCAAGGCCGTCGGCGACGTCCTCGAAGCGACCCTCGGGTACCGCGTCGAGATGAGTCCGCACGGCTTCGACCTGGTGGCCGACGAGCTGGCCCCGCGGCGTGCTCGGCTCCAGCGAGGATCCGGGATCGCAGGCCGAGGTGACGTCTGGGCACTCGTGAGACTGCCGGACGGCTCTCCCCTCGTCGCGAACATCGAGACCAAGGCCAAGCTCTCGCGCGCCGTCCTGGAGTTCATGGCCGGTCCCCGACCGGGACCCCTGACCGATCACACCGCGCCACGCGCCAAGCGCGTGGTGCACCCCCGCACGGGCGCCTCCCGCTTCGTGTGGTATCGACGCCGGAGGGCGCCGAGACGCGTCCGCGTCGCTCTCGTCCCGTTCGGAGCTGCGCAGCGATGACCCACAACAAGGAGCCGTGATGTTCGGAGTCGAGAAGAGAGTCGAGCGCGTCCGCCAGGCCCTGGTCCAGGCGTTCCGGGCCAAGAGTGTCCAGATCATGGCCAAGCACGCCGACAAGAAGCCGGAGGACATCCCGCGCCACGACCTCGCGCGCAGCATGGTCTTCATAGATCTCGCCGAGATCCTCACGAACCTGCGCATCGAGAAGAAGCCCGAGGACGAGATCGAGTCGTGATCGCCGTGCCGGTGGACAAGACGAACCCCGATCCGACGCCGCGGGCGACCCCGACGACGGTCGACGCGGTCGATCCGTCCGGCGTGCCGCGATCCACCGTCGCCGAGTCCGACCCACCGACCCGGCTCGTCCGCCGCGACTCCTTCGTCGAGCTGCCGCCCGGGTCGGTCGTGGGCGAGACCTACGAGGTCGACGCGAAGCTCGGCGCCGGCGCGATGGGCGAGGTCTACGCCGCCCGGCACGTCAAGCTCGGCAAGCGCGTCGCGATCAAGGTGATCGGGGAGCGCCTGTCCGAGGACTCCGCCGCGATCGAGCGCTTCGCCATGGAGGCGCGCACGCTCGCGAAGATCCAGCATCCTGCGATCGTGGCCGTCGACCACGTCGGCGAGCTGGCCGACGGCCGGGCGTACTTCGTCATGGAGTTCCTGCGCGGTGAGACATTGTTCGACCGGATCTCGCGCGGCAGGGTCCCCCTGCCCGAGGCGCTGCGGATCCTCGACCAGGTCGCGAGGGGTCTCGAGGCAGCGCACGCCGAGGGCGTCACCCACAGAGACCTCAAGCCGGAGAACGTGTTCCTGGTCCACCTGCCGGGCGAGCCTCCGATCGTCAAGCTCGTCGACTTCGGGCTCTCTAAATTGCGACGCCCAGACGACTTCAGGGCCGAGCGCACGCAGAGCGGCGTCGCGATCGGCACGCCGCTGTACATGTCGCCCGAGCAGATGCGCGGACCCGACGTCGATCCGAGGACCGACGTCTACGCGCTCGGCGTCATCGCCTACGAGCTGGTGCTCGGCACCCTGCCGTTCCCGCGCGCGCAGACCGCGCCCGCGCTCTACGCCGCGCACCTCCACGAGGTCCCGCCCCTGCCGCGATCGATCTGGCCGGAGATCCCGCCCCAGCTCGACCTGGTCCTGTTCGCGATGCTCGCCAAGGATCCGGCGCACCGGCCGACGCTCGCGCAGGTCCGCGCGGTCGTCGCGGGCGTCCGCGCGCCCGCGCCGTCGCGCGCCGAGACGGAGCTCGTCGTGCCGCGAGAGACGAGGCCCGGGGCCAAGGTCGCCGGGATCGCCGCCGCCACGCTGGTCGTCGGGATCGCGATCGGCGCGATCGCGACCTTCAAGTCCGACGACCCACCGGTGCCTCAGCCGGCCGCAACGACCGCGGTGCCCGCGGTGGTCGCCGCTTCGGTCCCCACGGCGGCGCCGATCGAGCCCGCGCCCGCGGTCGGATCCGGCAGTGCCTCGCGTCCCGCCACGCGAGCGAGCCGATCGATCGCGCACATCGCGCGCACGTCACCTCCACCGGTACCTGCACCGCCGATCGCACCTGCGACCCCGCCCGACGCGGGCGTCGAGCTGGACGCCTCGCCGCCGCCACCGAGGCCTCCGGACCCGATGCCGATCCCGAGGCCGACCAAGATCGATCGCAACCAGACCGTGAACCCCTTCGCGAAGCACAAGGTGAGCCCGTGACCTACGACCAACTCCTCGATCGCATCATCTCCGACGGCATCGCCGAGGTCCGCGAGGCCTACGCCGACCCGAGCGAGCACCACAAGCGCGACGGCGCGATCGAGGGCTTCGAGGCGTGCCGCGGCAAGACGCCGGCCGAGCTCGTGGCCCTGTGGACCGCGGCGGAGAAGGAGTGCTCCCTCGCCCGCGCCGAGAGCATGAGCGACCAGGACTACTGGAGGGCTCGCTACAAGGCTCTTCAGGTCGAGTTCGTCCTGAACGTGATCTCGGTCGGCCTCAACCAGTCGCTGCTCGGCCACCTGCCGACGTACCGCGGCGCGGTGAAGTACGCGCAGATCGTCGGCGTGCGCGACGACGACGCGGTGGCGCCGTGACGGTCCGCGAGCTGATCGCCGTGCTCTCGAGGCACGCCGACGCGAACCCGCGCGTGATCACGACGTGGGAGACCACGATCCACGACCTCGACGAGGACCAGGTCTACCTGTCGGCCGACGGCGACGTCGTGATCGACGCGGACGCGAACTCGTACAAGAAGCAGATCACGACGACGAAGGGCTGGACCCGGAGCGTCTCATGAACGGCTTTTGTGTTTGCCTTATTCACATCTACGATCCCGCCGATCACCTGCACACGTACGGCGTGAATAGTTCCCGACGAGGCGCCATCGAACGCGCCATCGCCGTCATTTGCGAGCAGCTCAGCAAAGATGAAGGCGCGCGCGACGAATATGCGAAGGAACTTCGTCGCAGCATCCGTGACGAACTTCCAGTCGGTAGGACTCACCTGGGATATCGCAGCTGGCGCGCACACATCGATGAAGTGGAGCTCGGGCCGTGAGACCCATGAAGATCACACTGATCGTTGCCTCGATCATGCTCAGCGTGACGGCCGCGGCGGATCCGACCGCCGAGGACCTCTACACCGAGGGCCAGGGCGCCTTCGACCGCGCCGACTACGCGACCGCGATCACCAGGTGGCGCGCTGCCTACGAGATGTCCGGCGAGCCGAGCCTGCTCTTCGACGTCGCGCAGGCGCAGCGGCTCTCCGGCGACTGTCCCGCGGCGCTCAAGACCTACGAGCACTTCGTCGCGATCGATCCGGACTCGACGTCCGAGCAGCACGCTCTCGCCGAGGACCTCTCGCGCGAGCTGGCGTCGAAGTGCGTGGTGGAGCCGGATCCAGTGCCGTCAAAACAAGTCGCGCGACTAAATTTAGTCGACACACTGAGCACGTCTGAACATCCAGAAGCGCGACCGGGGCGCGCGCTCAGGATCGGGGGCCTAGCGGCCGGAGGCGGCGGCGCGCTGGCCCTCGCGATCGGCCTGGGCCTCGGTCACCACGGGCAGACGATCGCCGACGAGGTCACGCGCGCGTGCGCCACCTCCTGCGACTGGTCCGCGCAGGAGGGCAAGGACGCCGCCGGCCGCAGCGACGTCGCCGTCGGCCGCGCGCTCGACGCTCTCGGCGGCGCCGCCCTCGTCGGAGGAGCGGTCGCCTACTACTTCGGCTACCGCGAGAGCGGCGTCGCGATCGCGCCCGCCTCTCGCGAGGGCGGAGCGGTCGTCACGTGGAGCGGGGCGTGGTGAGATCTTGGTATGAATGCGCCCAATGCGGCGGCGGCCTCCCGGAACGAGAGGCCGCGTGTCGCGTCGCCACGCCCGACGGTGTCTGCGAGCCGTGCCTTCGCGTGAACCGCGCGTTCGAGCAACTCCGAGCGATCGACGACGAGATCATCTCCGTGATCAAAGGCAAGCGGTGATGAGTACCGTGAGATCGCTCGCCCTCGCGTGCGTCCTCGCGTCGTGCGCCTACGACGCGCGCTTCGACGACTGCGCGGTTCGCTGCGACGACGCCTCGGGCTGCCCCGACAGCTTCGTGTGCGGGTCGGAGGGCCTGTGCCGCGCGCCCGGCGAGACCCAGGCATGCGCGGCGATCCTCGGCGACGCGGGGACGGACGGCCCGGTCCCTCCGCCTCCGAGCTGCGTCGGGCTGGCCGAGACCTGCGGTCCGATCGGGACCGACGACTGCTGCTCGATCGCGACGCCGATCCCGGGGGGCGCGTTCTTTCGCAGCTACGACGTCGCGACCGACGGGATGTACTCGAGCGCGATCTACCCGGCGACGGTGAGCGCGTTCGTGCTCGACAAGTACGAGGTCACGGTGGGGCGCTTCCGCGCGTTCGTGGCGGCAGGAGGCGGGACGCAGGCGCATCCACCGACGGGTGGCGCCGGAGCTCACGCGAGGATCCCGGGCAGCGGCTGGGACGCGAGCTGGGACGGCGACCTCGTGAGCGACGCCGCGGCCCTGGGCGCCGCGCTCCAGTGCGACGCGCAGTACCAGACGTGGACGCCCGCGCCCGGCACGAACGAGGATCTGCCGATCAACTGCGTCACCTGGTACGAGGCGGCGGCGTTCTGCGCCTGGGACGGCGGGTACCTGCCGACGGAGGCGGAGTGGAACTACGCGGCGGCCGGAGGAGCGGAGCAGCGCGCATATCCGTGGTCGAGTCCAGCAGGATCTCTCACAGCTGATTGCGCTCACGCAAACTACGACGTGGATGGCGGTCCTGATTATTGCGTCCCAGGTATCAATGGAGCAGTCGCTGCGATGAACCGCGTCGGCAGCGAATCCCCATCAGGCGACGGCGCATGGGGTCACTCAGATCTGGGCGGAAACGCCTGGGAGTGGACATTGGACTGGTATGCGCCGTCTTACGTCGACCCATGCGCTGACTGCTCTAATCTGGCATCTGGAGATCATCGCGTGATTCGCGGAGGAGACTTCAGTCATGCCGAAGAGTACATGCGTACTGGAAATAGAAGTCTTTCCACAGCTGACAACGCGCTGCCGTCTTCCCGCACGCGCGATGTCGGATTTCGCTGCGCACGTCCATGAAGAGAAAACTGACCTTCGTACTGATTCTTGTCGCCACACGAGCGTGCGGCGACAACACCGCGCCGCCCGACGACGGCTACGGGACGTCCTGCCAGGTCAGCTTCGACGGCCGCCTCCTCACCACGTGCGACTCGCTCCTGGGCCAGGAGGGCCTGTGCGTGCAGATCGAGACCGGTGACCCGGCCGGCGTCTGCCGACGCTGGTGCGCCGAGGACGGCAGCTGCCCCGAGGACCAGGACGCGATCCCGACCGTCGGAGACAGGTGCTACTGCCAGCCATGAGTGCCGCGACGCCGCTCACCTACGACGAGTGGGCCGAGATGCAGGAGGTCGGCGCGAAGCTGCCGCGCGCTCTCACGATGCGCGAGCGCGACGTCCTGTCGTCGCTCGTGCACCAGCCCCGATCCGCGTGGCTCCGCCCGATGGACGTCGGCGGTCGCGACGGGTCCCACCACTCGGCGACCCTCCGCCAGCTCGTCGCCATGGGTCTCGTGGAGCGCAAGAAGCTCCACTCGATCTACTGCTACTACGGCTCGACACAGCGCAAGCAGCTCGTCGACAACCGCTGGGTGTACACCGACGGTCACCCGCCGTCGACGAAGTGTTGCTGCAAGGGTTCGTGCCGATACCGAGCCACGCCGCGGGCGCGGAAGATCTACGCGAGGCAATCCAGGTGACGCTGCGCAAGGCGATCCTGACGGAGCACCCCGAGCTGAGGGAGCGGGTCGCGCGAGAGCGCCTCGAAGCCCTTGAGCAGCTCGAGGCCCGCATGCACCTCGCGGCGATCGAGCAGTTCGACGGCTACCACCGAGGGCCCTGCTCGGATCCCCACTGCTCCTTCTGCCCCGAGGCCGCGAGCACCCGCGAGCGATGGCTGCCCGTGCTGCTGCCGCGCGCCGTCGCGCGCTTCCGAGGATCGTCGTGAGTCAAGTCGCGCTGCGACCTGCCGAGCTGCGCGGCGGCTCCTACGTGCAGCCGTTCGAGCTGCTCGAGGTCGAGCAGCTGTGGTGCGGTCGGCGCGAGGTGTGGACCTCGACGCACGGACGCGCGACGCGCTACCACGTGATGATCGACGGCGGCGTCGCCGCGTGCCGCAAGAACCAGACGCGCTGGTTGAACCGGAGCGTCATCCTGATCGACGAGCACACGCTGGTCCCGATCGGCGAGGTGCCCACGCACATGTGCTGCCAGCGCGACGGCTGCCGGCAGATCTACGAGGCGTTCATTCGATGAGTGCAACCCAAGCAGTGAGGTAGCGCGATGGGCGGTCACAACCAAGAGACGCAGACGCAGCAGACGCAGCAGGCGACGCAGGTCGCCGAGGCCTCCGCCACCGAGGGCGGGACCGCCGAGACGTCGTCCCCCGGCCCTCAGTTCACCAGCCGCGGGCCGATCCCTCGCGCCGCCCACGGCTTCAAAGATCCGCCGCAGAGTCCGTCGGACGCCGCCTACGGATCGCCTCCGATCGATCCGACGTCGACGCCGGAGGCGATGACGCGCCGGCTCCTGAGCATCGCGCAGCGCAGTCGCCTGGAGACCGAGTTCGTGGGTCGCGTCTCCGCCGCCGAGCTCGCGTACGTCACGGCGCTGACCGACCTGCGCGTCGACAAGCTCGTCGAGAAGGAGGAGGAGCTGCCGATCTGGCTCACGCTCCTGGTCGGCGTCGGCGGCATCGCGATGGAGTCGACCGTGACGAGTGCGATCAAGCTCCTGAAGAAGAGCGGACAGGCGGCCCAGACGATCGAGGACCTCGGGGCAGGCGCCGCCGAGCACGCGGTCGAGGACCGCGTCGCGGGCATGTCGGAGGGGACCGTCGAGAAGCTGGTCGGCCAGCTGGTCGACAAGGCGAAGGAGAAGACCCTCGCGGCGGCCGGCAAGCCCGGGTCCGCGGCACCCGCAGGTGGGGCGGTCGGCGACGGCGAGGAGGAGCAGAAGCCCGCCACGCTCAACTACATCGACTACCTCAGAGATCGCGCGCTCGTCCTGTTCCAGAACGTCAGGGAGGAGAAGCTCTCGTCGGCGAGCGACGAGGAGTTGCTCGGAGTGTTCGCGTCGTTCGACGCTAAGCTGCACACCGTCACGATGTACCGCGCCAAGCTCGAGGAGCAGATCAAGCTGTACCTCGGAAGCCACGCCAAGGAGATCGGTCACCGCATGACCTACTCAAGGGAGCAGTCCAACGCGTCTGCGCCAGGGATGGTGCGCGAGGAGGTCCGCGTCGCGAGGATCCTGATCGGCGGCACGGAGCGCTACGCCTACGTCTCGCGCGAGTACGGACTGCCGTACGGAAAGTCTGGCGGCGTCATGGAGCCCGGCGGGGCGTACCAGTCGAACGAGAACGCTCTCTCCTTCGAGGAGGAGGGCTCGTGGGAGGAGCAGCCCAGCATGAACCAGCCCTACCTCATCCCGAGGAGCGGGCACGCGGACGCGGTGCCGGACCAGATCCTCGGCTACGTCGAGCCCGAGCTCGTCGACGTCGCGCTCGCGTCGCAGGACAAGCGCTGGCTCCAGAAGATGGACACCTACCGGCTCGAGTTCTCGGCGACCGGCAGGCAGACGATCACCAAGGTGTCGCCGTGACCTCCTCCTCCCTTCGAGCGGCCCTGACTTGCCTCGCGATCGCCGCCTGCCACGGCGATGCTCACGAGGACGAGCACTCACGTCGGTTCGAGCAGCACTGCCTGCTCGTCCAGATCGAGTTGACCGACGGACTGCGCGCGCTCCAGCCAGGCGAGCACCACGACGCGCGCGTCGCGCGCTTCTACTTCGACCGCCACGCCGCCACGGAGTGGCGCGAGGTCCGGTTCTGCGCGCCCGAGGGCGTGGACCTCACGGCCGGCTGCGCGCCCGGCGAGGAGGCGTGCATGGCGGCGCAGTTCACGCGATCGATCGTCTGGATGGCCTGGTTCGCGATCGCTCCTGGGGCCGTCGTCCCCGCGCCGTGATCACGTGCCGTCGCCGCTGAGATTCACGAGCCACACGAGTCCCGTCCCGCCGTCCGCGCCGTTGCCGCCGTTGCCGTTGCCGCCCGCGCCGGTGCCGCCCACACCGTGAGTGCCGCCGTTGGCCGTCACCGTCTGGGTCCCCGTCTGGGTCGTGTACCAGACGGCGACCGCACCGCCGCCGCCGCCGCCGCCGCCGCCGCCGCCGGCACTCGCTCCGCTGCCGGCCGCGCTGCCGTTGCCGCCGTTGCCACCGTTGCACGCGATCGTGCCGACGCCCGCCAGGATGCGGGCCGCCACGAGCAAGAGGCCGCCGCCGCCGCCGCCGCCGCCGGCACCGCCGCCGGCCGTGCCAGCCGCGCCGCCCGCGCCGCCACTACCACTGGTGAGCTGGGTGTTGACGCCGGGGCGCGCCGTCCCCAAGTCGAAGCTCGACGCGAGCGAGGTGAAGCTGGTCTGCGTGAGGATGGTGACGCTGCCGCCGCTGGCTCCCGCGTTGCCATTCGAGCCCGTGGCGCCGCTGCCGCCCGATCCGCCGCCGCGGAACGCCGCGGTGACCGCGGGAGCCGAGCCTCCGGCGCCGTCCGGCGCCGTGCCCGCCGCTCCGTTGTTGGCCGTGCTCTGCGTGGTGCCGAACGGCGCCGCGAGCACGGAGCCGCTCGCGGCGCCGGCCACCGCGCCTCCACCACCGCCACCGAGCCCGGCCGCGTAGTAGCCGGCCGCGATCGCGGTGCCTCCGGCGCCGTTGCTGCCGGCCACGCTGTTGCCGCCGTTGTTGCCGGAGTTGTTGATCGAGCCGTTGTTGGTCAGCGTGCCGTTGCAGAAGATCCGCCAGTTGGCCGTCTTGATCGTGACGCCGTTGTCCACCGTCATCGTCGACGGGTAGATGTCCCGCGTGAGCGTGTAGACGCTGCTGACCGGCGCGAGACCGAGCACGGTGCTCGTGCCGTCGAAGTGTGCGGTCCCGTCCGTGCCGGAGCCGAACTCCTCAGAGGAGAGCGTGGTCGAGCCCGCGCCCGTCGGGCCCGTCGCGCCCGTCGACCCCGGGCCCGTCGGGCCAGTCGGTCCGCCCGACGGACCGGTGGGTCCCGTCGTCGTCGAGGCCGCGCCGGTCGATCCGGTCGCGCCCGTCGGCCCCGTGTTGCCCGTCGCGCCCGTCGGGCCGGTGACCGTCGAGGCGGCGCCGGTCGGGCCCGTCGCGCCCGTCGCGCCGGTCGGGCCCGTCACCGTCGACGCGGCACCGGTCGATCCGGTCGCGCCCGTCGGGCCGGTCGGGCCCGTCGTCGTCGACGCGGCACCGGTCGATCCGGTCGCGCCCGTCGGCCCCGTCGATCCGGTCGATCCGGTCGGCCCCGTCGAGGCCGCGCCGGTCGATCCCGTCGATCCGGTCGATCCGGTCGCGCCCGTCGGCCCCGTCGATCCGGTCGATCCGGTCGGCCCCGTCGAGGCCGCGCC
>Ga0187805_10000043_pt1 | contig 38112 bp, 36 predicted proteins | sample NC_wetland_sal_i_6_FD_132965 | JGI IMG/M metagenome (GOLD analysis project Ga0187805, IMG submission 132965) | Wetland sediment microbial communities from Neuse River Estuary, North Carolina, USA - Control_5 | ecosystem: Environmental > Aquatic > Freshwater > Wetlands > Sediment | place: USA...
GCCTCCCAAGCTTCCGCCAAGGCAAAAGCGGAAAGGATACGTAGAGCCGAAGCAGAAGCATCGAACTGTCCCGCAGATCTGGTAGGCCCGCAGCATGGCAAATCATCGGTGGTTCCGTCTCTTACCGGAGTGGCTGGTCTCATGCCGCACTGATTGGCTGCGGCCCGATATCATTGCCGGGCTCACCACCGGTGCGGTAATCATTCCCAAGGCGATGGCTTATGCCATGATGGCCGGGCTGCCGGTCCAGGTAGGCCTATATACCGCCCTGGTGCCGATGGTGATCTACGCGGTGCTTGGGACCTCGCGCGTGCTGAGCGTCAGCACGACCACAACATTGGCGATCCTCACCGCCGCTCAGTTGGGGCAAGTCGTGCCCAACGGCAACCCAGCAGCCCTGCTGAGAGCTTCATCGACGCTGACGCTGCTGGTAGGAGCCGCACTTTTGCTGGCGTGCCTGCTGCGCCTGGGAATCGTAGCGAACTTTATCTCCGAGCCAGTACTCGTTGGTTTCAAAGCTGGCATCGGTCTTGTCATAGTAGTTGACCAGATCCCGAAAATTCTTGGCATCCACTTTCTTAGGGGCACTTTCGTTCAGAATGTCCTCTCAACCGTTCACGATCTTCCGAAGACTTCTTTAACAACGCTGGCCGTTGGGCTCACGATAATCGTGTTTCTGCTGGGAATGGAACGCTTCCTGCCGAAGGTCCCAGCGCCGCCGCTGGCTGCAGTTGCTGCGATCGCGGGCGTGTACCTGTTGAACTTGCAGCATCGGGGTGTCGAACTGGTGGGTTACATACCACACGGGCTCCCTTCGCTGATGAGACCGGATCTTTCGTTGATAAGCGTGCTGTGGCCCGGCGCACTCGGGATTGCTCTGATGAGTTTCACGGAGACGGTTGCGGCGGGCCAAGCCTTTGCGCGAAAGGGCGAGCCCGCGCCGCGAGCAAACACAGAGCTGTTTGCCACAGGACTCGCCAATATTGGAGGGGCACTTCTCGGTTCGATGCCAGCCGGCGGCGGCACCACGCAAACCGCCGTCAACGTTAGCGCGGGAGCTCGCACGCAATTAGCGGAGATGGTAACTGCGGCGATGACGCTGGTAACGATGTTCTTTCTGGCTCCACTCGTCGCGATGTTGCCGCAATCCGCATTGGCAGCGCTGGTGATCGTTTATTCCTTCGGACTTATCAAGGCAGTGGAGTTTCGTGACATTCTTCGTATTCGCAGGACCGAATTCTCTTGGGCGGTCGTGGCTTTCGCGGGTGTCGTCGTCCTTGGCACGTTGAAGGGAATTGTCGTCGCGATCATTGTTTCCCTCGTCACGCTGGCATATCAGGTAGCCGATCCTCCAGTGTATGTTCTGCGTCGCAAGCCAGGAACCAACGTGTTCCGGCCACAATCGCCGGAACATCCCGACGACGAGAGTTTTCCCGGCCTCTTGCTGCTCAGGCCGGAAGGTCCAATTTTCTTTGCAAATGCGGCGCAGATCGCACACAAGGTTGAGCCGCTGGTCAGGGAAGCACAACCGAAGGTTGTTGCCGTCGAAGCTAGCGGAGTCCTCGATATGGAGTACACGGCGATGAAAATGTTCGCACAACTCGCCAAGAGGCAAAGCCAGCATGGCGTCGAATTGTGGCTGATTGGCATGACTCCCCGAGTTCTGGCCATCGTACAACGATCACCTCTGGGGCAGTTGCTGGGACCCGAAGCGATGCATTTCAATCTGGAGATTGCCGTTGCGCGCTATATGGAAGATGCAGCCGTACGCGACCAGTCCTGAGATATGTCGCCTGGCGTTGGGCCAGGTCCAATTATTCAGCCGGCCCGGAGGTCGTAGTGGCTTCGTTCTGAGGGAAGAATGCTGATTGTCGGAATCGTAAGAAGCATTGGATTAACTGGTCTGGTCGCCGCATCCCTGGCCCTCTATACCGGCCGGTCTTTTGAGCCGGCGCCGAACCTGTATCGAGCCAAGCCGGAGGAAGTACCGCCATGGGCGGAGCAGGGAAATTTTCGTTTCATTCGGATCGACGGGGGACGGATCGAGAGCTGGAAGGCCGAGCGGACCTGGTGGGGTAGCAAGTTCAGCGCTGAAGAGAAGGACGTGCTGACCCACATTTATGACCGCGATTTCAAGCAAATGCTCGGCGTGCTCAAACAGGCGGAGTTCAACTGGATCTGGGTCACCTGGAGCAGTGGCTGGTCGCTCAAGGATGAGGAGGAAAACCGGGCGAACCTGAAAGAAGTAATCGCGCGCTGCCACGAGAATGGCATTCACGTCTCGGCGTACCTGTCAGCTTCCAACATGTTTCGCTCGAGCGCCTACCGCGATGACCCGCAAACGAAGGATTACGGGTTGCGGATGCATGGCGTTCCCCTGTTCTACGCCGGCCCGAGCAAGACGGATTTGAAAGTCTCTTGGGATCGCCGTCTGGCCGACACGCGCAAGGCCGGCTGGCGGGCCTATCTCTTGAAGAAAGCGGAGTTGGCGGTGGACGCGGGAGTGGACGCGATCATCTGGGACAACATGATCGGTTACGACAGCGGCCTGTCGCAGTTGCTCGATGACGCCCAGCGGATGGCGGCGCGGAAGGCACGAGAGACCGGCAGGCCTAAGGTCATGGTTGAAGCAAATATCCATCTTGCACCGGAGCGGTTTGCAATGAACGACATGAACGAGGTGATCTGGGAAGAGGACGGCAAAGATACTCCGGGCGTCTGGGGCGATAAATGGCAGGTGGGCAACGCGCGCAAGATCAAATTCCTGAGCGGCGAAAAGCAGCTTTGGCAGCCGCTGATGTATGAGAACGACCTTTATCACTGCGGCCCACGCGAGCGCTGCATTCCCAGTCCGGCCGAACAGAAGCTCTCCATCGCCGAAGCCTACACGTTCGGCGCGGCCACCTCGCGCAACATCGAGGGTCGATTTCTCTATGGGCTGATCAAGGACGAGCCAGAGGCTCGGGACGCCTGGACGGCCATCGCTCAATACAACCATTTCCTGGTTGAGCATCAGGAGCTGTATCACCAAGTGGAGCCGATGGCGCGGATCGCCTTGATCTCCGCGGAACCGCACAACCCGCTGGCCGACGAGTTCCTCAAGCAGAGCGTCTTTTTCGAGACTAAAGTGCTCGCGCACCTGGACAAGGGAATTCCGCTCGAGCGGTTCAAGGTACTGGTGATGCCAGCCGATCTGCCCAAGCTCAGCGGAGAACAGAAGGCCCTGTTTGATACTTTCACTGCCGGCGGGGGCGTCATCATCAGAGCCGGAAGGGCTAAGTCGGGAATTGCGGCGCGCGCCGAAGCCGCAGCAGGAGGGCCTCGCCTCAGCCTGGAGCCGCGCGGTTATGTGCTGGGCCAGTTAACTCGGAAACGAGATGGTCGGACTCTCATTCTCCACTTGCTCAACTACGATCACCAGGTCCCGGCAGAGAACATCAAAGTCCGGCTGGAGCTGAGCGGGCTGGTCCAGGACCTAAGCGGCTGGGAGGTGAGGGTCCTTTCGCCGGACGCGGCCCAGTCTCAGTTAGGCGGCCTCTCTCTGCACGGGAGCGTCTGCGAGTTCACCCTCGGCCGGATCGAGCACTATACGTTGGTGGTTATCTCGGCCAGACCGGGGCCGTAGTTTTTTCAAACCGTCCTGCATCACAGTCCACGGACATTTCTGCCCGCGAGCAGCTGCAACGATTCGTAGTGTCCTGAGATTCGCCTTCTTTCCGACGGTCTGTCTTTATAAAGCCAGGAACAGGAAAATCCCTGACATGCAATTCGGTATCGCTTTGCTACGGTCGTTGCTGCCCGCTGAGGAAAGGGCGGGTGAACGTAAACGAACGAAATGGCCAACCAACCCTGTTTGCTTATCGTCAAAGTAGAACCGCCGACGATGGAATGCGGATTGTGGGGCCGTGTTCCAGGTAATGTCAGACTCCTTGCGTGAAGTTTTGAAAGCGTTCCGCGCCCACATCAGGCAAGAACACCCTCGCATCATCCCAAGTTGTAAAGCTAAGCAACGCACTCTTAGGACACTACTCAACGATTAGCGCGGTTGACGGATCTCTGGGCTCAACATGTTCTGTGGGCCAACCATCACTTCGATTCGCCGGGCCGCTGCATTTTCTAAAACGCTCGCCTGACGTCCCAGCACCGCGAGCCGATCGGACGCTTTTCCAGGGTGGATGGCACTAGCCCGGCAACTGACCTTACAGGGTGACAACAACTGCAGGAAACGCCAGTGCATGAGACAGCAAGAGCTTCGGAACAGGCAGAATTGGCTGGCAATCCGCGTTTCGACTTCCACTGGAGTAGTCTCATCCGGATTTCCTGAATGCCTCCTGCGAGGCTTGCACCCCGATTGTGAGCACGACTCGCCCGTTGACCTTCCCAGTCTTGAGGCGCTGGAAGACGTCGTTGATCGATTCGAGAGGTTGTGTCTCGATGATTGCCTTCACCCTGCCTTCAGCGGCAAAGCTCAAAGCCTCTTCCAAATCGAGCCGCGTGCCCACAATCGAGCCGCGGATGGTATAGCCGTTCAGCACTAGATCGAAAATCGAAACCGGGAATTCTCCCGGAGGCAGACCGTTGAGCACACAGGTGCCGCCGCGCCGCAGCATGCCGATCGCCTGCTTGAAAGCTATCGTCGACACGGCCGTTACCAGAACTCCCTGCGCCCCGCCAATTTGCTTCTGAACCTCGGCGGGCGGATCTTGAGTCTTGGCATCGATTGCAATCTCGGCTCCGAGCCTTTGTGCCAATGCCGCCTTTTCCGGCCCCAAGTCCACTGCCGCCACATGCAGTCCCATTGCCTTGGCATACTGAATCGCAACATGGCCTAAGCCGCCGCCCGCACCTGAGATCACCACCCACTCGCCCGGCCGCGTATTGGTTTCTTTCAGCCCTTTGTAGGTCGTTACTCCAGCACAGAGAATCGGTGCCGCATTAACAAAGGACAGGTTCTTTGGGATTCGCCCCACGTAGTCGGCCTGTGCCAATGCATATTGGGCAAAGCTGCCATTCACCGAATAGCCGGAGTTTTTCTGTTCCAGACACAGCGTTTCCCAGCCAGAAAGGCAAAAGTCACAATGACCGCACGCGCTATGCAACCACGCAATACCGACCCGATCGCCTTCCTTTAAGTGAGTAACACCCGAACCGAGCGCGACAACGATCCCCGCTCCTTCATGTCCGGGGGTGATGGGAAGATTTGGCTTTACCGGCCAATCTCCGTCGGCCGCGTGCAGGTCAGTGTGGCAGACCCCAGTCGCCAGGATTTCCACCAAGGCCTGCCCCGGCCCAGGCGTAGGCACCGGGAGCTCTCGCATCACGAGTGGCTCGCGGAATCTTTCAACGACTGCTGCGCTCATCATTTTCGGGACTGGCATACTCCATCCTCCTTAAACCTATGATCGATTTCCTACAATTGATTATCGGCCATTACTCTGTCTCCAGACCTGATGCGGCTCGAAGATCATCAGATCCAACTCCGGCAGCATCGCTCCATGCTCGAGATAATTCAGGTGCATGTCGAAACAACGGCGTAGATCATGGCCGATATGGCCCAGCGGTGCGTTTTCCAAATACCGGTGTAGAGCATCTCGATACGCGGGATGCGCGCAGTTTTCGATGATTCTCCGTGCCCGTGTTCGTGGAGCAAGACCGCGAAGATCGGCCAGGCCCTGCTCAGTGACGACCACCTGTACAGAATGCTCGCTGTGGTCGATGTGCGAGCACATCGGCACGATCGTCGAGATCCGGCCGTTTTGGCGGTCGACGGGCACATGAATACGGAGAGGTAGGCGTTGCGCTCAAAGTCGCCGCTGCCGCCCAATCCGTTGATGATCTGGGTGCCCATGATGTGCGTCGAGTTCACGTGGCCGTACAGATCGACTTCAATCGCAGTGTTTGTGGCGATCACGCCGAGTTGCCTCGCTATCCCTGGGTTGTTGGAGATTTCCTGAGGCCGGAGCACAATCCGGTCAGCAAATTCGCCGAAGTTCTGGGCCAGGAGTCTTAGCTTCTGGTCGCTTAACGTTAACGCCGTGGCGCTCGCCTCAAGTGATTTTCCGGAGGCAACCAAATCGAGCATCGCATCCTGGAGCACTTCGGTGTAGACCTTGAAAGGCGGAATCTCTTTGTACGAGGCAAGTCCCGACAGCACGGCATTGCAGACATTGCCGACCCCGCTCTGAAGTGGGAGAAACTCGGATGGAATTCGCCCAGAGCGTATTTCCTGCATGAAAAAACCGGCAACGTATTCGGCGATTCGGCGGCTGGACTCATCCGGCGCGGCGAACCCCCGTCCACCGTCCGGCTCATTCGTATGGACGACGGCTATCACCTTGGATGGATCGACTGTGGCATAGTCGCGGCCGAGCCGGTCAAGAGGGTCGTGAATTGGAGTGGGGGTGCGGCGTGGCGGTGTGGGCAATAAGAGGATGTCGGTTATCTCCCGCAGTCGGGGCGAGTGGTAGGCGTTCAGCTCGATGATGACCATGTCCGCGCACTGAAGGAAGGTCGGCGTATTGCCGATGCCGGTTGTCAGATACACCTTCCCGTCAGGCGTGATCTCTGTTGCCTCGATGATTGCGAAGTCGATCGGACCGAGGAAGCCTTCCGCAACAACCTGTGCGACATGCGATAGGTGCATGTCGACGAACTCGATCTTTCCGGTATTGGCCAGTTGGCGCATGGGGGCCGAGGTCATGTAGGGAGCCCGCCAGCTTACTGCCTCGGCGGCGGCCAGTTCGTCGTCACAGGCGGCGCCAGTCGAAGCCCCGCTGAGGAGCTTCACCTGGAACGCCGCACCTGCCTGGTGCAATTCCCGAGCTCGTTTAGCGAGCGCCCTCGGCACCGACTTGGGAGCACCCGCAGGGGTGAAGCCGCTTACGGCGACCATCGCTCCGTTAGGGATCAGCACTGCCGCTTCGTCCGCGGTCAGACATGGATACGTTTTGTTTGTTGCCATCGTCTCAACGTCCTTCGAATTGCGGCGCACGCCGCTCAAAAAAAGCCCGGATACCCTCCTGATAATCGGCGCTGTCATAAATCCGGCGCCGTATGGCCTGAATCCGTTGGAACCCTTCAGGATTAAGCGGGTGCGCTTCGCCTAGGACTCGCAGCTGCTCTTTCAATAACGAGATCACCAGAGGTGAATTTCGGATCATGCACCCGGCCAGTTCCGTGGTCGCCGACTCCAGGCGTTCATGGGGGACAACCTTATTGATAAGTCCCACTCGCAGCGCGCGGTCAGCCGTCATCGGCTGGGCCGTGAACAGCATTTCCTTGATGACCGGTAAACTTACCGACTGCATGAAGCTCAATGTGCCCTCGATATCGTAGGGGACGCCCAGTTTTGCCGGTGTAATTGCGAAGGTGGTTCCTTCTGCCGCGATCACGATGTCGCAGCTCATAACCACCTCGCAGGCCCCACCCCAGACACTGCCCTCCACCATGGCGATGATCGGCGTCGGAGATTCCTTAATCACGCGCACCACTCTTCGCAACGGATCGTCGTACGTCAATGGATCGCGGCCATTGGTCGGCAATTCCCGGACATCGTGCCCAGCGGACCATACCTTCGCCCCCTCGTACGCTCTCAGTACAATCGCTCGTGCTCCTGCGTTTGTCAGATCTGAAAGCGCCAGGAGCAACTCTCCGATCAGCGCCGCGCCTAGAGCGTTGTGCTTCCGAGGATTGTCGAGCGTAATGGTCCCAATGTTGCCGTCCTGTGATTTCTTGACTAGCGATCTTTCTTCCACACTCTTGTTTACTCGCTCTTCAACTTGCGCCATGGTGATCCTTTCGTCTGCTGAGGACGAATCCACCGAGGTCCAGTAGCTCACCGGATCGACCGGCCAGTGTGGCCTCGCCGGGATTTGGGGCTCCTGGTGACGTGATTCGCCCATTCCCATTCTGCAAGCCAGTTTCTGCAGCATCTCCCTTCACATTGGAATTCCGACATTCTTCCGCCGCATTGTGGGCAGACCAAGTTAATGATTGACGAGATGACCTGTGCATTCGATTCACCCGGCAGTGTGTCAAAGGTGCTCATAATCATTCTCCTATCCAGAGATCCTAAAAAGATGCGAGGGGCAGAACAGGGGTCGCAAAAGACGGAGATGTGCCGCGGGTTTTCGGCTCTCAGTTTCCCGTAGTGGTTGGCTGCGGAGTCCGTCTCGGCCACCAAATGTCTGCCGCCTCGCGAGCCTAGAGTGCACGCGCAATGCCAATGCCGGACAACTAATAAGAGCCGCACCAAAGCTGTTCCTGGGTGCCGCTGAAATATCGAATGTCACGACTATTGCCCTGCGTTAGGCATGTATGCCCGGATGTGGTCCGCAACGTGTGCGTTAGCTGGTGACCGCGCAACACGGCACGCGGCAAAGACATGAAACAGCAGACTCGTTGAACACTCTACAAGCCCTTCGACTATTGGCATGTCGATTGCGTTCCAACGTAGATGTCGAGGACAGGCTCCTGACGTGGCGAACGCTTGGTTCTTGGGGTTTGACTGCGCAGCAAGAAGGAGCAAATAGGAGCAGTGAATGCTACGGAAGCTATTACCTGTATTTGCGCTGTGTCTGCTGACAGTTCCGGCGCTTTGCCAGTCTGCGTCGAAGTGGCGGATAGCTACCATTACTGAGGTGAAGCCGCATCCGGTTGCAGGAGAGGACGCGTCTGATCCCATCACCTATGACGTATCCGTAAAAGTGGGTGACACAATTTATTTGGTGCGGTACACAACACCGATGGGCGAACTCGCCCCGAAATATGCAGCGGGGCGTGATCTGCTGGTATCCGTCGGAAAGGACACTATCACTTACAACGACATTTTGGGCCGCTCGCTTCAGGTGCCGATAGAAAGCCAAAGACCCGTTACCGAACCTAAGCAGACGAAATAGATCCTCCGCCTACGGAAGAGTCATGCTCGCAACGTTTTGTCAGAAGTTACATATCGACCCAGCGATTGGAGTCGACCTGGAGGAACAATGTATCGTTTGTTTGTTTCACGGAACGACAACAGCGGCTGCTTCGGCGGACACGCACGCATCAATCTATGGGCAGTACTGTGCTGCTTCGGTATTGGCGCATCGGCCCAGAGCACCTCTCCCGGATTGAACGCAAATGCGCCGTTCGGCACTCGGGCTACTCATCTATTGGGGTTTCGAAACATAAAGAACAACTGCAAAGGAATACTTTCCATTCACAACAATAAGTTGCAATTTCAGCAAACTGGCAAGCCGGTCGCGGAGGTAGATATCGCCTCTGTCCGGCATGTGTTTCTGGGTGAGGAAAGTATGCAGGTCGGCGGAGTGCCAATGAAAATAGGCAAGGCTGCCGCTCCGTACGGAGGTGGCCGAGTCGTTAGTCTTTTTGCCCATAAGAAATACGACACTCTGACCTTGGAATATGTTGACAGTAACGGTGGAGTCCATGGTGCGATCTTCCAGGTAACTAAAGGACAAGCTGAACTCGTGCGGAATGAAGTCGTGCCTCGTGACGTGTACTTCGGGTCGGGCGAAGGCCAGGTAACCAAGCAAAGCACCTCGGAGGTCACTCATGAAGACAAGTAAATCGAATCCATGGATCTTCTGTGCGACTGCCTTTACGATTGCAGTTGCATTGTCAGGTGGGATTGCTGGCCAAACTGCAGCGGTGAAATCCTCCGCTGGAAGCAGTGGTTCTGGCACGCAATGGAGCGTGCAAGTGGAGCGGATTGATCCTGGGAACCTGGATCTCGCGCATTCCTTTCAAGTCGCGATCTACGAGAACCTTTTGGAAGAGTTGAATAAGGCGAAGCGATTCAAGTACGTCCTTCGCGAGGGCGACAGCAATGCCACCGGGATTCCGGACTTGCTGATCTTGAAAACAATGGTTGTGAAATATACGCCTGGGAGCGAAACGCAGCGTGCGGTGACCACTGTGAGCGGCGCGACAAAGTTAACCGTGCGGAGTCAACTCGTTACACGTGAAGGCAGAGTTGTGCTGGAGAGCACGGTAAACGGGGATGTTCGCTTCTTCGGCAGCAATTTGCGCGCTACCCACAATTTGGCCCGCAATATCGCCAAGGTGATAAAGGCATCGGCATGGCTAGGATCCGAGCGGCTGGCGCGATACTCACCAGTCAACTCAGACTGCGGACGGCACACATCTCCTGGTTTGTGATGGAAGCACAGGATGAAACGTGGAGAAGAGTTACAGAACAGCGCTTGATCACCCAACCAGAAGCCGGGTCCACCAAGTCGCACGAGGAGCACCGATGAAGTTTCGACAGATTCTTATTGCTATCGTGATTCTCGGCACCCTGTGGCACACTGCCGCGGCCGAGCCAAAGAAAAGGGACATACAGCCCGATGCGCCTCGGCCGGAAAGCATTCTGGCGGGTACAAGCATGCAGTCCAGTCCTGTCCTATCCGACTTGTTTGCGATCAAACCGGAAATGCCCTTGGGTCCACAAGATGTTCTCAAATCCTACGAAATCGGCATGAGTTTAGTGGCAGACAAGACATCGGGCGATTTCTCCGTAATCGTGCAGGCCCAACAAACAAATCAAATTACCCGCGAACAGGCCGAATACCTTTTGCAGCAGAGATATCAAATGGCAATGATGCAGTATCAGGTGCTTAGCGCGCTTCATGATGTTCTGAAGCACGACATCGACGAAGCAGCAGGACAGCAGGCAAGGCAGTCGCTGAAAGCGACAAGCTCCGACACGGTTTTAGTGGTTCCTTTTCCGGACTCCACGCCTGCATCCAGGTGACATCCAAACTCATCCTTGCCAGGTCGGATGGATCTTCACGTTCCTTGGTAGGCACAGGGGAGCTCAAACATAGCATGCGATACCGGGAGAGATTAATGGAGGGCGGGGAGGGTGTTGACCTAGACGCGGCGAAGCCTCTACCCGCGGAGATGCTCTCGGTTGTGTCGCATTGCTTACCGTCTCTTTATCGAATCGCCTTTAGACTGTTGAGAGACAAAACAGATGCCGAGGATGCCGTGCAGGACGCGCTATTGGCAGCTTACAAGCACCTGAGCCAATTCAGAGGCGACGCGCGACTTTCGACGTGGCTGACCACTATTGTTATCAATTGTGCAAGAATGCATTTGCGCAAGCGTTCACGCCACATCCACGTTTCCCTCGATTCACGAATCGGAGAAGAGCAGGAGTATCCGCTCTCCGAGATTTTGGTGGACCATCGAGCCAATCCCGAAGATGAGTGCCACAGATCTACGCTGAATGCGCGGTTGATGAAATTAGCTGCACAGCTGTCGCCGACTCTTCGGAAGACGTTTCACCTGCGGTTCGTGGATCATCTCTCCGTCGGCGAAACCGCTCGCGTTCTGGGAGTTCCCACCGGAACTGTGAAAGCGCAGACAGCCCGCGCGCGAGCGAAACTGCTGAAGGCGATGCGAGGACTGCTGCGCCTAGGCCCAGCGGAACGAAACTCCTGCTCGCTCAGGCGTCCACACCAGAACAATCCAGCCGTGCCCGCAACCAAACCGGAGGCCGCGTCTTTGTATTCCCTCACGCCGGCGACCAGCGGGTCCATAACGCGATGACACCACAAGCAAAGAAATTTGTCCGGGCGCCAAGAGAAGAACAATACGGAACAGCAGCGGCGCGTCGGGCTTAAAAGCTCAGCAATCGATACACCGGTTAGACGGTTCAGCTTTTACTCGCTCCACCCGCGAGGCTAGAGTGGACCGGTCTTTCGATGCCAATAGGTCGCCTATCCGCAGAGCTGACCTCATCTGCCCACATACGGTCACTGTCCTTATCGAGTGCCCGAGTTGGGGCACCGACGATTTGCACACTGTCGATTTTCACCCACTTAGAAGTGGTCACGTCCGGCCCTCGAATTGCGATTCCGAGTATCGATCCGGAATTCACTCAACGGCGGACGACCATAAACGTTGTGCTGGAAAGGACCTGATTCCGTGCTCAGCAACAACAGCGAAAGTATCGAGAAGTCGGGAATGAAGACCGTCGCCAACGAGAATGGCGCATTGGCGTCCCTGTACGGTCGGATTGATATCGATTCCTCTCCAGCGGTGCGCGACCAGCTTATCGCCCTTTTGCAGCCACATCCGAGGACAGTGAGCATTGACTTGTCGGGCGTCACCCATATCGACAGTTCAGGCGTTGCCACTCTGATTGAAGCGTTAAAGATCGCACGAAACTGTGAAATTGAGCTTAGGCTGCAGGGATTACATGATCGCTTACATCGCCTGTTTGAGGCGACGGGTATTCTATCCCTCTTCGATGAGGGCATAGAGCGATGAACCGTATCTGGTGGGAGGCGCTCTGATGGCCAATTTTCTCGAAAGCGCCGGGAGAAAGACGCTCATTCAACTCGATTACGTCGGGCGCCTGAACATTCAATTGTGGGCCACCCTGCGTGGGATGCGTGCCGCTCTACCCCTGGTTGGAAATCGACTGCGGTGGCGAGCAGCCGTTCACCAGATGCTGGACATCGGGGTTGACGCGCTGCCGATGGTTGCCCTGCTGGCGACGTGCAGCGGATTCATCCTGGCCATGCAAGGAGCTTCTGAGCTGCGCCGATTCGGGGCTTTGCACTACGTTATCGATCTGGTCGCGCTCGGGTTCACACGTGAACTTGGTCCCTTGCTGACTGCAGTCGCAGTCAGCGGACGCTCTGGTTCTGCATTTGCCGCAGAGATTGGCACCATGAAGGTCACGGAAGAGATCGATGCGCTTAAGGTCATGGCCTTCGAACCGGTGGAGTTCGTATTAGCGCCAAAGTATTTGGCGGCACTGGTGGCAGTCCCTTGTCTCACCATCATCTCCGCCCTCTTCGGCATTCTCGCAGGCGGGCTATTTATGTTCTTTAGCACGCATCTTGGTCTCCTGCTTTATTTCCGATACGTGCTGACCTCGATTGAGTTGCGGGATGTGGTTGCCGGGATGATCAAGAGTTTGGCATTTGCCACCATCATTACTCATGTTGGATGCCTGGAAGGACTTCGTGTCCGCGGCGGCCCCGAGGCGGTGGGTCGCTCTACAACAATGGCAGTGGTGAGATCGACGTTCCTGGTCATCCTAGCCGATGCGATCTTCACTACCATCTTCTACTTCGTAGGAAAGGCTTAAATGTCCATCATTTCGGTGCGCGATTTGGTAGTGGAATATGATGGCCGCCGTGTTCTCGATGGTTTGAACCTAGATATCGAGCCAGGCCAGATCACCGTTCTGTTGGGAGGCAGCGGTTCAGGAAAGAGCACACTCCTGCGGCAAATTCTTGGTCTCGAACATCCGAAGTCGGGCAGCATCTCGATCAAAGGCACAGACATCACGCGCTGCTCACCGGCGGATTTGAAGAAAGTCCGGCGCTCGATTGGAGTGGCCTTTCAAAGCGCAGCTTTATTCAATTCGCTGTCGCTGGAAGATAATGTCGCGCTGACCCTGCGGGAGCACACCGCACTCGCTCCTTCAGTGATCGACCTGATCGTTTGGTTGAAGTTAGCGGTGGTGGGCCTGGCGGATTTTGGCAAACTGCACCCGCAGGAGCTCTCAGGAGGCATGAAGAAGCGTGCGGCTGTTGCCCGAGCTCTCGCAATGGATCCTGAAATCCTAGTGCTGGACGAGCCTTCTGCCGGCCTTGACCCGATTGTGGCGGCGGAGCTCGACGAACTGATCTTGTTTCTCAAGGAGACTTTTCAGATTACCGCACTTGTTGTCACCCATGAGATGCACAGCGCCTTCCGAATCGCCGACCGGATCGCAATGCTGTTCGATGGAAGGCTGCTTACAGTCGGCACAAAAGACGAAATACGCGCAAACCAGCATCCACGCGTGAGGCAGTTCCTCAACCGTGTGCCGGCCAACCCGATGCACAGGCCGGCATTGGCTTCCTATCTGGAACGGTATGTGCAAACTCAGGAGGCAAAACCATGACCACCGAAGCCAAGGTCGGTGCCTTTGTGCTCGGCTGTTTCGCTGTACTCGCGTTCACAGTCATCTACCTGTTGAATGCGCAGTATAGTGGCGGCACCGTGCACTATCACACGTACTTGCGATATGCCGGAGGACTCGAACCGGGAGCTTCCGTGCTGTATGGAGGCATCAATGTTGGCAAGGTCACAGCAGTGCGGCCCTGGGCTGCGGATCCAACCCGAATTGAAATTCTCCTGGAAGTCAAGAAAGACACTCCTCTGAATGAGAAATCAGTAGCCAAGCTGGGATTCGTCAGCGTGATGAACAGCGCAGCGTTGTCAATCACAACCGGCAGCATTGATGCTAAGCGTCTTCCTCCAGGCTCAGTCGTCGCCTCGCAAGAAGCGGCCAGCCTGGATGAGATTGCCGGGAAACTGGCAACCGTTGCGGATAGCGCAAATACGCTGATCACGCAGGCACAGGGAGAACTCAACGACATTACGGGCAACATGAACGATCTACTCGCCAATCTGGACACGATGACGGGCCCACGGAATCAGAAAAAGGTGCAAGCCATTCTGGACAACATCGATCGATTGGTCGCCGACGAGCGCCCAAAGATTGACCGTCTCACAGACCAACTGGCGAAGGTCAGTGAGCATGCCGATGACACCATTCAGAATGTGAATGGCACGGTAACGGATTTGCGCGCTCCCGTGGGGAAAGACCTGGCTGAATTACAAACAACTCTGGAAGAGGCTCGAGGCTTGCTCCAGTCCATGCAGATCGTTGTGAGGGCTAACGATTACAAAATCGATGACATAGTGGAGAACCTGCGCGAGTCGACCGACAACCTGAATCAATTCACGGATTCATTAAAGCAGCGCCCGTGGAGCCTGATCCGCACCAAGCAGCCCGGAGATCGACAGGTTCCGAAATAAGTTGGACAGAGGAGAATTGACAATGAAAAAGTTTACGACGGCGCTTGTATTGATGGTGACGCTATCGGCAGCTCTGTCCGGATGCGGCAGAATGAGATATCCCGCATATTACACGCTCAATTTGCCGGCTCCGCCGGATCCGCCCGCAGCGGAAAATGTCCGAACCTCAATCGCCGTACGAGAATTCCAATCGCCTTCTTATCTGAGGCAGGGGCCAATCGTCTACCGATCGACACCGGAGCAAATCGGGTTCTACGAATACCACCGGTGGGCGGCGGATCCCCGTATGCTTGTGACCAGCGCCGTCGTCGATCATCTGCGCGCCAGCGGTCAGTTCTCCGCCGTCTCCATGTATAACGGGCGTCCCGATATCAACTATGTCTTCAGCGGGAAACTGGAAAAGCTGGAGGAAGTCGATTACGAATCCGGGGTTAAGGTCGAAGTTGCAATCTCTGCTCAAATCACCCGAGTCACGACCGGTGCAACGGTCTGGAGCAATGCTGTTTCCGAAACTGGACGGGTATCCCAACGAAATGTATCCGGGGTCGTGTCCGAGATGAATCGGAGTGTGGATCTAGCCATCAGCAAACTCCTTTCTACCGTTCCGGCACCGCTGGCGACTGACAGATAGGAATCAAGTGGAATGAGGCGCCGCGGATCTCCTGCGGAATGATCCGGATGTCATTGCAGCGGGAAATTGATTGGCAGATACTTGAATGCGCAAGAACCGGGGCGCAGCACCGGCGTTCGCGAAGGTCGGTTATACGTGGGAATTCCACATTGATCTGGCACATTGATTGAAGTTTGGTTTGGCGAGATCGTCGGGGAAACTCGATTGCGGCGCCGTACGAAGATCAGGTTGCGCGCAGATATTTAAGCTGGGGAATACGGGGAGCTGTCGCACCATGACCATCACCGAAGATCGATATCGAATGCTGCTGGGTGCGTCCACTGCCCTGGCCGATCAGCCCACGGTAAAGGCCGTTCTGCAAAGCCTGCGAGGTGTTCTGTCCAGCACTTCCCGATTGCACGGAGCCGAACTCTACGTGCTGAGCGATGACGGGGAGAGCTTATCCAGCTTCGAATTTGATCGAGATCCAGACGCGCCCGCAATTCAACGTGGAGCCAAATTGTTGCTCACTGGCCCGGTGGCGCAGGTGCTGGACGAACAGAAGCCCGTGTTTGTCCGGGATCTATCGCTGGCGATGTTGGAGCACCCTGACTTGGCTCCTTTTGCCGCCGAAGTTGCCGGACGAAGCACCTACTTGTTCCCCGTGTCGACCGCGCAAAAACGCTACGGAATTCTGTCAACGCCAAAGTTGCAGGGCCAGCAATTTGCCCCCGAAGATGTCGAGATGCTCAGTGCCCTGGCCTCCCACCTTGCGGTTGCGCTCGAGTGCGCACTGGCAAGGGACACTGCAGAGCTTTACCAACGAGAGGTCGTGAAGCAGCGAGATCAGCTTAGTCTGCTGCTCGAAATCAACAACCATATTGTCAGTAAGCTGGAAGCGGAGGAACTCTTTCAGGCGGTGGCAGGTTCGATGCGCAAGCACCTGGGCAACGATCTCACGTCCTTGTGGCTCTGGAACAAGCAGTCGGGAAGTTTGGAACGCAGATTTCTCGATTTCCCGACCGGGAAGGGTTTTCTCGAAAAGATTGTTGTCGTCGAGCCTACGAAGCTATGGAGCGAATGGTCGCACCTCCGGACACCACAGTATTACTCACCGTGTGGAGCAGAGATACCTCCCGCTCTGCGCGATGCGTCCCGAGCGGAATCCCTCCTCTCAGCGGTCATGGTGCCACTGCTCGGCTCCGATGGTCCTCTGGGCTTGTTGACCATGGGCAGTCGCAGGGCTAACGGGTTTAACGAGGCGCACCGAGACCTACTGTCGCAAATCGGCACCCAGACGTCGCTGGTGCTCGAGAACGCTCTGGCATATGGGCGTCTCCGCGCGTCGCGCGACGATCTGGAAGAGCAGAAGCTCTATCTTGAATCGGAAATCGAATCTGAATACAACTTCGAAGACATAGTCGGCAGGAGCGCTGGGATCCGCAAGGTGCTGGACCAGGTCGCGATCGTGGCGCCAACCAGTTCTACGGTACTGCTACATGGTGAGACCGGTACGGGAAAGGAGCTGGTCGCCCGGGCGATTCATAATCTCAGTCCGCGGCGGGAGCGCACCTTTGTTCGGCTGAATTGCGCGGCGATTCCTTCGGGTCTGGTGGAAAGCGAACTCTTCGGCCACGAAAAGGGTGCTTTCACGGGTGCCCTCATGCAGAAGCGAGGCCGCTTTGAACTGGCGGACCGCGGCAGTCTTTTTCTCGACGAGATCGGCGACATCACTATGGATCTGCAACCGAAACTCCTGCGTGCCCTGCAGGAGCAGGAATTCGAACGCCTGGGAAGTACAAGGACCCTTAAGGTTGATGTTCGTTTGATTGCGGCCACGCATCGGGATTTGGAAGGCATGATCCGGAATAATCAATTCCGTGAGGATCTTTTCTACAGGCTGCGGGTATTTCCGATTGAAATCCCGCCCTTGCGCGAACGCCGCGAAGACATTCAACTCCTGGTCCACTTTTTTGTATCGCGCCTGTCTCGGCGTATGCAAAGACGCATCCGTTCTGTCCCCAGACCTGCGATGGAGGCTTTGGTGAATGCCGATTGGCCAGGAAACATTCGCGAACTGGAAAACTTTATCGAGCGCTGCGTGATACTCACGCAGGGAGAAGAACTGAACGTGCCGCGAGGAGAGCTGAACAGATCCGTTGGCCGCACAGTTATTGCGGTGGCGTCAACCTTCGAGCAAGCGGAGCGGCAGGCAATCCTCGAGGCTTTGAAAGGCGCGTCCGGAAGAATAGCCGGCAAAGGCGGAGCAGCCGAGCGCCTCGGCCTTAAGAGAACCACGCTGCAGAATAAAATGCGCAGGCTAAGTATCACTCGCGCTGATTATTCGGCGTGACAACATGCGTCGCCCGCCAGCATACCGTCAAGCAAACAGGCCAGCGTAGCCATTCCGCGATGCCTTCATCCGGCTTGGTATTCAGGCTTTAGACTGTCCGGCTTCCCCCCCTTCTTTTCCGCTCTTCAAGGTGGCTGCTCCAGTCGCCTCGTTAGCTGCCCTCATGCTGGCACTGCCCGTTGTTAAGGGCGGCATAGGTTCGAGAGGCCCTTTAGTCACAATAAGTTACGCTCCCAATCCTGGCAAAACAGGTGCAAGAAATGACTGTGGCCCGAGATTCAAGGCTGCCAACGGATGTAGAGGTGTTCATGATGCTACGTGTCCAAACGCAAGAATTAGACGGTGCTTTGATCTGCCGGCTCGAAGGACGATTCACGGGTAAGGGCGCCGAGGAAGTCCGCACGCTCGTCACGCGCTGTGATAGCAAACTGGAATTAGTAGTCGATCTTACCGAGGTGATGTTTATCGACGCAATCGGGGAAGAGGTGCTTTTGTTTGTCAAGAGGCTCGGAGCTCAGTTCATTGCCGAGACTTCTTATTCCCGGGATGTTTGCGACCGGCTTCAGCTCCCAGTGCTCGGCTCGCAAAAACGTAACACGCGCGTATCGATTGACTCAGGTGGAAACGGCCATCGTCCTCGCGGCCGATGATTAAGCGCCCAAACGCACCACGTGAAGTAATTGCCCGAGGAAATGCGCGAACGACTCTAGTTGTTCGTCGTGAGTGATATGTGTCTCCGGCGTGGATCGCAGCGCCCTCATTGTTTATTCCGTATTCCGAGCTGAACCCGCTTAAGTTTCGTGCGGTCTTTTCGCTCTCTACCTCGAAGAGGAGCTGTCGAGCCTCACGACGCTCCTGCACCGTCCCAGAGAGGCATTCGCCGCCCTGCTGAACCCTACCAATCCCGACCTCTTACATCGGGCCGATCTCACGCCGACATTCCTCGACGTCCCAGTGTGCTGTCCGATCGTTTCCTATTTTTGCAGGGCGGATAACGCTTCGAGTGCCCGCATGAGGGCAGCGCCCGTGGACCAGATATGGGCATTCTCCAGCATTCTTAGACGCCCGCACTTCTGATTCAAGAACTTGCAAGGAAGTCCAAGTGGTACGGCACCTGCAATCTTGGTGTACACGAGCGACACCACGGTTCGCTCAAGTTCAACGTGGCATCAGGCCTCAGCTGGAATCCAGGTAGAAAAATGATGAAACCGATGCATCTCACACTGCTTGTTGCAATTGTCCTCCTTGCACTGCCACTTGCGTTGTTTGCCCAACAGGGTGCGCAAGACGTTCCACTTCTCACGCTTGACGACGCAGTCTCGATTGCACTGTCGAACAATCGGCTGGTGAAGAACTCAGCGTTGGAAGCGCAAAAGTACGATTTCCAGGTGAGCACGATGCGCAGCCGGCGGCTTCCAAACATTCATTTTTCGGTCCTCGGCGGCGAATTGCTGCAGCCGTTTGACTTCACATTCGCGAAGGGAACCTTCGGGACGTATCCGGGAACAGGGCCTATTCCATCCACCGACGCGAAGGTTCACACGCCGGCAAGATTGACCGCTTTCTTGAACGGCAGCATCGATCAGCCGCTCACACAGCAATACAAGATCGGATTGGGAATTCGCGCGACAGAAATTGGGCGCGAGATTGCGAAAGAAGACGTTCGCGCAGAGAAGGAGAAGATTGCGGCCGAAGTGCGCAGTGCATATTTCGAGCTTGTAGCAACGCAGGCTGCAGTGGATGCAGCGCGCGAAGGAGTGCGGACTCTGGAAGAGGCGCAGCGAGTGACGCTCCGTTACATCGCGGAGAAAACCGTGCTCAAGGGTGATGAGTTGGAAGTCGACGCGCGTTTGGCGAAGACCAAGTATGACTTATCGGTTGCGGAGAACGGACTTGCCACCCAGCACGAGCACCTGAATCAACTCCTGGCAAGGGACCTTGAGACTCCCTTTCGGGTTGATTTCATTCCTGAAGAGGACACGACCACTCTGAGTCTGGCGGAGGCGCGCGAGCAGGCGGCAGAGAATCGCCCTGAGATCCGCCAGGCTCACCTCAAGGAAAAGCAAGCCGAGTACGACCGCCGCATTGCGAAGGCCGAATACATACCGGACCTTGGTCTCGCGGTTAGCTATATGGGGGTTCAGAACGTGCAGGTCCTTCCGACGAATGTCGGTGTGGCCGGCTTTGCGTTGACTTGGGAACCATTCGATTGGGGACGCCGCCACAATCGAGTACGCGAGAAATCGAACACACTGGCTCAGGCCCACAACGGCGCACAAGAGGCAGAGTCGCAGATCGGGGTTGAAGTCGCTGCGAAATACCGCAAGTGGAAAGAGGCTGCGTTGTTGCTGAAGGCCACTCGTACCGGTCATGAAGCTGCAGCCGAGGAATTCCGCGTCACCAGCAACAAATACCAAGAACAAGCAGCACTCGTAAGGGATCTTTTACAGGCTCAGGCTCGAAATTCAGAAACCGCTTTTCAGTATCAGCAGGCGCTGTCTTCTTATTGGAGTTCTCTGGCAGATTTGCGCCGCGCGATGGGAGAGGAATAAACGTGAGAACCACAATCGCAATCTTTTCATTGATACTCGTCATGGTCGGCTGTGGCTCGAATAAGCCGCTGACTCAACCCCCACAGGGCGTCCAGGCACAAGCCATTGAGAAGCAAGCGGGCTTTAGTGCGGACGGCTTGCGTTTCTCGGCGGTAGTAACGCCCGATTCGGAAGTTCTCCTGGCATTCAGAATTCCCGGATACGTCATTTCGCTCAAACAGGTGCGTGGCCAGGATGGCAGGATGCGCGACATCGCGGAAGGCGATCGAGTCAGCCGTGGCGCTGTGCTCGTACGAATCCGATCCTCTGAATACGAGGACAAGGTACACCAGGCGTCCTCACAGGCAGAAGCCGCGGAAGCGGTTTTTCAGAAAGCAAAGCTCGACTTTGATCGGGCTACGCATCTTTATGACACCCAGAGCCTCACGAAGCCCGACTTCGATTCCGCTCGCGCGCAATACGATGCGAGCCAGGAACAGCTGAAGTCTGCTCGGGCCCTGACGAGCGAGGCGGAAATCGCTCTGCGTGACACCTCGCTGATTGCACCCTTTGACGGCGACATCGTAAAGAAAGCCGTCGAACTCGGCGCGTTCGTGGGGCCTGGCGTCCCAGCATTCGCGCTGGCCAAAACCGACAGCGTCAAGATTGTCGTTGGAGTGCCCGATACAGTTGTCCGTTCCGTGAAGGTGGGCCAGCCCGTTGATGTTGCCATCGACGCGTTCCCCACACGGACATTTCATGCCCGGATCAGCCGCATGTCCTCGGCGGCGGACACGATTACACGTAATTTCGAGGTCGAAGTCGCGATCCCGAATCATGATCATTTGCTGAGGGTGGGCATGATTGGCTCCTTGCAATTCGCGAATGTCGACGGCGCAAGCAGAACTTCGGCGCTGCTGGTGCCACTTTCCGCCGTCGTACAAGCGAAAGATGGGAAATATGGCGTGTTCGTCGTCTCCAACTCGAATGCCGGAGAGGTCGCTCGCCTGCACAGCGTAGACATCGGCGCAGTGAATGGCAGTGAAATCACCGTAGTCAGCGGTCTGCAAAGCGGAGACCGCATCATCACCACCGGCGCCAATCTGCTGAAAGATGGACAACCTGTAGAGGTCCTGCAATGAAATCCGAGAACCCCAATAACAGTCGTAACGTCGCACAATTCTTTGTCAACAACCGGCAGATTGCCTGGGTCGCATTGTTCGCAACTCTGGCCTGGGGCGTGTTCGGGTACATGAACATGCCCAAGCGCAAGGACCCCGACATTCCTGTGCGCATCGCACTGGCAATCACCCCGTGGCCGGGTATCTCGGCAGACAAGGTCGAGCAGCTCGTAACGCGAAAGGTTGAGCAAGCTGCCACCGGAAATAGCAAGGTTGACCGTGTGGAATCGACCACGCAGGACAACATCTCGGTGGTGCAAGTCAGGCTGCTGGACAACATCAAGAACACGCAGCAGGAGTTTCAGGATATTGGACAACGCCTGAACCAGATCACGGATCTTCCCGACGGCGCGGGACCGATTACTTGGATCAGCGATTTCGGAGACACGGCAGCGCTGATGCTGACCGTCGCAAGTCCGACCGTCCCGGACCTTGAGATCGCGTTGCGCGCCCGCGGTGTGCGGGATGCGATTGAAAAGGTGCGCCAAGGAGTTACGAGTGGGCGTGTCACTGTTCTCTACTGTTACCCGGGTTCCGTGTCACCAGCAGTGGTGGAGCGCCCATTTGGGATCCTCGCTGCCCAGGCTCAACGCGACGGCCTCGCGCGGGATGTTCGTTCATTGTCTGCGGGAAGCTGCTCCGGAATCGACTTCGCGACCACGAAGTCCGATGAGGAAATCCGCGCTTACGGACAGCAGTTCATAGAGAAAAAGTTACAAGAATACGACTTTCATCCCGATGCGTGGGGTCCGATTATCGTCCGCGATCCTCAATCCACGAAGGATCGCATCGCAGAAGTAGCAAATAACCGGTATTCCTATCGCCAGCTGGATGACTTCACTGATCTCATCTACCGCACGTTGCAGCGCGTACCCGAGGTAGCGAAGGTGCAACGTATGGGTGTTCTGCCGGAAGAGTTCTATCTGGAGTACTCGGACGCACGGCTGGCCGCGTTGAAGTTGCAGCCAACGAAGATCAAAGACGTCCTGAGTGCGAGGAATGTGACGGCTCCGGGCGGGATCGTCCAGACTCAATCGCGAAATGTCCTGGTGGACGCGACCGCCGAGTTCAAAAGCACGAAGGATATTGGCAACGTGCTCCTGGCGTCCTCGCCTAGCGGAGCGCCGCTTTATTTGCGTGATTTAGTGGACATATCGCGCGCCTACCAAACACCCACCCGCTATTTGAACTACATGGACTATCGGGACCCCAACGGGAGCTGGCATCGCAACCGGGCCATCACCCTGGCCGTGCAAATGCGGTCGGGCGAGCAGATCTTCAAATTCGGCGCCGCCGTGGACAAGGCGCTTGCTTTTGTGCGCCCGCAGCTGCCGCCCGATCTGGTTATCGCTCGCACATCGGATCAGCCGAGACAGGTGAAGGAGCTTGTCAGTCTGTTAATGGGCAGTCTCTACGAAGCGATTGTCCTGGTGGTGATCGTCGCCCTGGTCGGGTTCTGGGATTGGCGTGCGGCCATGCTGATGGCAGCATCTATTCCTCTGACGCTGGCAATGACGTTCGGGATTGTTCACGTTCTCGGAATTGACATCCAACAGGTTTCGATCGCGACATTGATCATCGCGCTCGGACTGTTGGTTGATATGCCGGTTGTCGCAGGGGATGCGATCAAGCGCGAATTGGGTTCGGGTTCTCCGCGCGATCTCGCATCCTGGATTGGGCCCACGAAACTGGCGAAAGCGATCGTGTTTGCCACGATCACCAACATCGTCGCGTATCTCCCTTTCTTGATGCTGACTGGCGATACGGGCTTCTTCCTTTACAGCCTGCCCGTCGTCATGACTTGTACGCTGATTGCGTCCGTGATCGTTTCTTTCACGTTCATCCCGTTGATCGCGTACTACATGATCAAGCCGCCCAAGCAGTTGGAGCAGCCAATGTCGGAGCGGCGAAAGCACGGGTTCCCGGCCCTTTATTACCGGGTAGGTAATTTCGCGCTCAGACATCGTTGGGGAACGTTTGCCGGCTCGCTCATCGTTCTGGTGCTGGGCGGAGTGTTTTTCCGAATGCTGAAGCCGCAGTTCTTTCCCAAGGACCTGTCTTACCTTTCGTATGTGGATGTCTGGCTTCCACCGGACGCCCCGCTGGGTGCGACGGACGCGGTGACGCGGCGAGCGGAATCCGTCATTCGGGAAGAGGCGGAACGGTTTGGAAACGAACATCATCAGAAAGATGTTCTGAAATCATTGACCACCTTTGTCGGCGGCGGCGGTCCAAGATTTTGGTTCTCGGTCGACCCCGAGCGACAACAACTCAACTATGCGCAGATCCTAGTCGAGGTTTCCGACAAGCACTTCACCAACCAATTCGTTGGGCCGATGCAGACGGCACTCAGCCGGGAAGTCCCGGGAGCCCGGGTCGATGTGCGGCAACTCGAAACCGGCAAGCCCGTTGGCATCCCCGTTTCTATTCGAATTTCAGGTCCGGAAATCGACGTTCTGCACCGGCTCTCCGGCGAACTCCAGGCAGTCTTTCGGGCCCAACCAAATGCGACTCGGGTGCGAGACGACTGGGGAGAGCCTGCGATGAATGTCCGGCTGAAGGTTGACCCCGATCGCGCCAATCTTTCCGGGATCACGAATCTGGACATAGCACTCTCATCTGCCGCGGCGGAGAGCGGATTACCTGTATCAACCTACAGGGAAGCTGACAAACAAATTCCTATCGCCGTTCGTTTACGGATGGAGGAACGAGCTGGACTCTCTGACATACAAAATGCGTACGTCTATTCTCTGACGAGCAATCAACGCGTACCTCTGAGACAGGTATCGAACGTCACAACGGAAATGGCGGTATCGAAAATCAAGCGCCGCAATCAATTCCGGACGGTTACGGTATCCGCGTTCCCGATCCCGGGTGTTTTACCGTCTCAAGTGCTTACGCCATTGCTGCCAAAGATTAAGGAGTTCCAGGAGAACCTGCCTCCCGGCTATTTCCTCGAGATCGGAGGTGAATACGACGAGCAGCAGAAAGGTTTCAAGGAACTCAGCGTGGTCATGGCGATCTCCGTGCTGCTGATCTACATCGCGTTGGTCGTGCAGTTCCGAAGCGCCGTCAAGCCGCTTCTGGTCTTCGCTGCAATTCCCTACGGAATGACAGGTGCTCTGGCGGGTCTGGTCGTTATGGGTCAGCCGTTCGGATTTATGGGGTTCCTGGGAGTCGCGAGCCTTGTCGGAGTGATCGTCAGTCACGTCATCGTTCTCTTCGACTTCATCGAAGAAGCGCACGAGAGAGGAGAGCCTTTACGAGAAGCTCTGCTCGATGCCGGCATCGTGCGATTGCGGCCGGTGATGATCACGGTCGGAGCGACTGTGCTCGGGCTTATACCTCTGGCCATCCACGGGGGACCCCTCTGGGAGCCTCTCTGCTACGCCCAGATTGGTGGTCTCACGATTGCGACATTTGTGACGCTGCTGCTTGTCCCGGTGATCTATTCCATCTTTGTGTTGGATCTGAAGCTGATTAAGTGGGAGGCTCCGGCAGCAGAGGAGCCGGCGACAGCTGAACTGACGACTGCAGAGCTTCATTACTCGCACTAGCCGTGGAAAGTAATTGTTCATAGAGGAGATCGTCATGATTACTAGCAGCACCGCCACCAGCCTATTCTCAGAGCTGAAAACCAGAATTGAAACCCGCCAGGCGAGGGTAGGCGTAATAGGCCTCGGTTACGTGGGCCTGCCGCTTGCTTTACTTTACACGGAAGCGAAGTTTCGAGTAACCGGCTTCGACATTGACCAGCATAAGGTCGCAACTCTCTCCTCGGGTGGATCCTACATTTGTCGAATTCCACCCACAGAAATCCAGGCGGCGCGCTCGCAAGGTTTCTCTGCGACCGCAGAGTTTTCGAGCCTGACTCAAATGGATGCCATCATCATCTGCGTGCCCACGCCTCTAGACGAATATCGAGAGCCAGATCTCAGTTTCATTACCAATACCGCCAGGGCAATCGCACCGCATCTGCGTGCCGGTCAACTGGTCGTGCTTGAGAGCACGACCTATCCCGGCACCACGGAGGAAGTGCTTATTCCAATTCTGGAGGAAGGCAATGTCCGCGGTTTGAAGGCGGCCCGCGACGCAACACCGAACGGAGAGGATCAGTTTTTTGTGGTCTTTTCTCCCGAGCGAGAGGATCCAGGCAATGACAGCGTCGCGCGCCGTGACATCCCGAAAGTCGTCGGAGGCCTGAGCTCCCAGGCCTCAGAGCTGGCCGCGGCCCTATACGGATCGATTTTTAATCGAGTTGTACCGGTGTCTTCACCCGCCGTCGCCGAGATGACGAAACTGCTGGAAAACATCTATCGATGTGTGAACATCGCGTTGGTCAACGAACTCAAGCTTCTGTCATTGCGGATGGGGTTGGATATTTGGGAAGTCATCAATGCCGCGTCTACAAAGCCATTCGGCTTTCAGCCTTTCTACCCTGGCCCCGGATTGGGCGGACACTGCATTCCCGTCGATCCGTATTATCTGTCGTGGAAGGCGAAGGCATGGGATTTCCAGACACGCTTCATCGAGCTGGCGGGAGAAATCAACAGTGGAATGCCTTATCACGTGGTCTCATCCGTCAGTAGGGCTCTGAGTCAACAACGGAAAGCTCTTAACGGCGCCAAAGTACTGGTGCTCGGAGTGGCTTACAAGAAAGACATTGATGACCTGCGCGAGTCGCCGGCCCTCACCATTATTGAGCTGCTGCAGAAGGATGGCGCTCAAGTTAGCTACAACGATCCGTACTTTCCGGCTATCGGCAAAGGGCGCCATTACGATCTGCAGATGAAATGCGTGCCCCTGGACGACGTTGCCAAATACGACTGCGTGCTGATCGTCACCGACCATTCGGATTACGATTACGCCTGGATCGCGCAGCATGCAGAGTTGGTCGTGGATACCCGCAATGCGATGAGAGGCATTCAGGGCGATAACATTGTGCGCTGCTAATGACAATCGCTTCCGAAGAGAACGGGACGGCGTTGCTGGCAACCTTATCATGCCTGTTTTTTCGAAATGATTGAAACAACTGCGCCGCGATGCCTTTAACTGGGAGGAGCGATCTCGAAAATGGCCTTGCTTCAACAAGCCGGTGCCGCCGTTCTTCTGCTGTCGGTCACGCTACTTCTGCAGTGCGGCGGAGCCGCTGCACTCATCCTTTGGATAAGAAGCATTCCAAGAGAGAGTCAACGAGTGCGAGTGTTTCGCTGCGCGGCGCTCGTAATGCAGACCACGGTAGCCGTCATCGTTCTGCACGGAATCGTTATTCTGCTGTGGGCGAGTTGCTATCGATGGCTTTGCCTTCCGTCCTGGGAATCCGCGTTCTATTTTTCGGCTAGCAGCTATGCGACCGTTGGCTATGGAGACGTGGTCCTTCCGTCGAAATGGCGCCTGTTGGGCCCGCTCGAGAGTATGGTTGGCATGCTGATGGCCGGGGTATCCATTGGACTTCTATTCGCGGCGGTCACTCATCTGGTGGATGGCGAGTCACGATCTCGGCTACCACTTCACTCCGAACCTGTTGCGGCGGATAGCATCGGCCCCCGAAAAAGGCGCCGCTGTTACTTCGGTCGATCGCGCTCGCAGGTTATCCCCTGAGGAATAGTCAATCGTAAGTACGGGGCTACAAGCTTGGGAAATCACATCATAGGTGGTGGCGAGATCCAGGTGCGAGAGTATTCCGGTGTGGGCTGAACCATGGAGTCCCATAATAATAAGGTTCGCTCGCACTTTGTCAGCAGTCTCCAGGATCTTCTCACTGACCGGCTTTTCAGATCCGAACTCCACGTACAACTCAGGTTTTAGGTCGAGCGTGGCATTGTGGGCGAGTTGTGACAGTCGCTCGAGCGTCGTTATGCGCGCTTCTGCTTGCCAGTTACTCAGCCCTTCGTCAGTGTGTGACTGAGCAGTTGGAATGATACTGAGAAAGGCGAGCCTGGCCCCAAACTGATTAGCAGCAGCAATGGCTTGCGGCAAGTCGTGTAGAGATGCGGGTCCGAAGTCGGTCGCAAACAGAAATGTAGGGCGCGTGGAGGACATCACAAACCCGAGGGTGACATTGGTGTGTGGCCCAAAAGTCAAGACTGGACACTCTGCCTGGCGGAAAATCTGCTCTGCATTGGAACCGAAAAACAGCTTGGCGATGCCGTGTCGTCCATGTGTGCCGACGACGAGCAGATCTGCGCTCACTTCACGGATGATCTCTCGCAGTTCCGGCCATAGTTCGCCCCGCCGAATAAAGAATTTTGGTTGAATGCCAGAACGACCGCCGGTTCGAACGAGTGACGCCTGCAATTGCGTGGCCTCTCGTAACACTGCCTCTTCGCAAGCAGCGATTGCACCAGGGCCTGCTATAGCCGGACCCAGGGAAGACACGACGTGCGCCAAGCAAAGCTTTGACTCATAGAACCGAGCGAGTTCCAGAGAATAGCGCAGCGCCTTTTCAGAAGCCTCAGAAAAATCCGTTGCGATCAATATTGATTGCGGTTTCAGAGCCGCTGCGATGATTGACACTTGCTGTCCTAAGAACCGTCGGATGAGGTGCGGGCGATTTGATCCGTCACTGCTTGGGGAGAGCTTGGATCAATTGCCGCGCACCTCTGCTTCACCGACGGCTTGGCGTGCGCACATTAACTTTCTGCAGTTTGCATGCAACGTGCCAATCGATTCCGACGGTATGTCCCTGTCGCGCCACAATGTCCGTGATCTTTGTCTTTGAGCCTCTGACCGGATTCAGGCACTGCCCTGCGCAGGGCATGCCTATAGTGGGGAGAAGCGCGGAGAACATCCGGAAATTGGCTTGTTGCAGGAACGATTGGATTGGCAAGCCATCTGCAGCATTGGATCAAGCACTCATTCGAAGTAGTGTTGGTTATACGCGGCAAAGTCGGATAGGATTACCGACTTCGCAAATTAAGGAGGTCCCGCGCAACCATGCTCCGATTGTTGCGAGATCCGGCTGGTTCGCGCTGAGCTCGGAGGGAAAAATCATGGAAGTCAACGAAATGGCAGCGGAGGAATGCAAGACGGTTCTTGAGCGTGCTTTCTTAGGCCGGCTTGGTTGCTCGTATGAAAACCAGCCCTATGTTGTTCCGATTCATTTTGCCTATGAAGAAACTTACCTATACGGTTTCTCGACCTTTGGCCAGAAAATAAAGTGGATGCGTGCGAATCCCAAAGTGTGTGTCCAGACTGACGAAATACAGAGTCAGAGCGAGTGGAGCAGCGTGATTGTTTACGGCGAATATGAGGAACTGCCCGAGCCGCAATACACTGCCGAGCGCAAGCATGCCAGTTCGCTCCTCGCCAAACGGTATCATTGGTGGCTGAATGCACTGGGTGAGCGGCAAATGAGAGTGGGCGATAAATCAATCGACCCGCTTTTTTTTCGCATTCGCATCCACTCGATGTCGGGTTTGCGCGCTACTGATGAAAGCAAAGGAGTGGGTAACAGCTGATTAAGCGCTGTCGTGCAACAAATTGTCGAAGGCCTTGGTGCCCAGGAGGTCGAGAGATCGCACCACAATATCTGCCGGCAAATGCTTGCCATTCTGGCTCACGCCGATGCTCTTCATTCCGGCAGCGCAGGCGGCTTCGATGCCGTGCTGCGCGTCTTCTACAACGATGCAATGCTCAGGCACGACACTCAATTTGCTGGCGGCGATGAGGAACACTTCAGGATCCGGCTTGCCGCGGTGTACATCGTCAGCGGAGACGATGGCTTGAAAAAACCGGCGAGCATGTAAGACATCGAGGATCGTTTCTACGTTGGCGCGAGGCGCCGCCGATGCAATCGCTTGTTTCCAGCCTTGTCGGTGCAGCAGGGCTACCCACTCCAAGGCTCCAGGAAGGGGCGCAAGACCGTGCTCGCGTACATGTTGCCGATAGAGCGCTTCTTTGGCGTCACCGATGCGCTGGATCGATTCAGAAGTAGCCTTTTCGCCCAGCCACTGCTTGAGAATGGAGTCGTTACGCTGCCCGAAGGTGGCGAGGAATTGCTCGTGCGTGATAGGCGAACCTTCGCGGGACATCGTGTCGCGCCAGGCCTGCCAATGGTATTCGGCAGAGTCGACGAGAGTTCCATCCATGTCCCAGAGTACTGCTCGATTCATGGCCATGAGAGTCCTGTAGAGCGGATTTTGCCCCAGACTACTACCGTGATTATTGTCTCAAGGAATCTATCGCTTCTCGCCTGGCATCACTGTTCCTTTGGAGTCCGACACGAGGCTTCGCTTCTGATCGAAACCGCCGGAACGCCGTAGACAACAGTCGGAGCCGTGCGAATCTCACTGACTTCGGCAAGGCGACGAAGGCGCTGTTCCCCTCCACTGAGCCTTGCGGCAAGGAAACTTCTTACGCAGTTCCAGGCAACGGCAACACCTGTCGTCAAACCGCCCAGGCAAAGGATGTTCATATGGTCATCCTCCACGCCCTGGCGCGCTGAAAAATCATCGTGACAGACTGCCGCGCGCACCCCTTCAATCTTATTGGCAGCGATGGACGCGCCTATGCCACTGCCACAGACCAGGATACCGCGTTCGACGACTCCGGCTGCGACGGCACTGGCCAGCGGAATGGCAAAATCTGGGTAGTCGTCGTTCCTGTCGTACAACAAGTTGCCGAAGTCGACAACCTGGTGGCCTCTTGCGCCCAGCAAGATGTAAATCTTCTGTTTCATTTCGTATCCGCCATGATCAGCGGCTATGCCGCCTTTCATCTTTTCACCTCGGATATCGGGGACGCCCCGCTGAATTCGTCTAGATCATCAACGTGCGCATGAGCTTTCGTCGGGTTGCACTCTTTAGGCCAAACCGAAAATCACGGCATTCTGGATGAATGCCAGAATCTCCGTGTCTGGACTATCGATCAATGCCCACATTGAGGCACTGCCCTAGGCACGGGCACGCCGAATCCAGGTTGGCTCCTGGAAGTTAATCGCAATCAATGGTTAAGCGGAGATCCGATTGGCAGTCCATCTGCTGTTCCTCTAGAGGGCCAGGTACGTAACCTCGACTGGCAATGGGGAGAGCGACATGGGAGCCGGTAACTCAGTTATTGAATGCGCGCTGATGGGGATTCAGCAGACGCACAAACCGAAGAAGACCAGGAGATGGAGAACAATCCTCAAGCAGGCCGAGAGGCGCTGCAACGCCCGGCGATTGCATTCTCTCATCCAGCTCTCCATTCGATTTTTTGCAGCACTGCTCGGACTTGGACTCCTGAGCTACTTGGTGTTTCGAAGCGGCCCGGAGATCGTTTGGAGACAACTGCAGGCAGTCGGCTGGGGATTCGCTCTCGTCATCCTGCTGGGAGGAATCTCACAACTGGCCAAGACATGCGCCTGGAGACAGGCATTCACTTGCGATATCAGCGGTCTTTCGTGGTTCCGTAGCTTCGTCGCGCAATTGATTTCGGACGGGATCGGACAATTTGGTGTGGCTGGCAAGGTGGTTGGCGAGGCGACGCGCATATCTCTGTTGGGTCGAACAGTGCCTATATCGAATGCATTGTCAGCGGGTGCGATTGACGGAGCTCTGCATACCTTCAGCGCCCTCGTGGTAACGGTCTTGGGCGTCTCCGCCGTTCTAATGATTGGCCCGGTTTCTGTCAGGTGGCGAGTATATGCAGGATTGCTCATTGCCGTGCTCGTCTCAGCGGTGATCTTGGCGGCTGTAGCGCTTAGAAACCGGTGGCAGTTGGTGGGACGTGCAACCCGGGCGATTGGCCGATTGCCCCGGCTTCATACGTGGGTCAACGATAAGCAGCCTATCATTGACTCGGCGGAAGACAACCTCCTGAGCTTTCGTGATGAAGCGCCAGCCGCATTCTGGGCGACGTTGATCTTCAATCTCCTATGGCACATGCTGGCAGTCCTGGAGGTCTATATCATTCTGCGGTTTCTGGGAGCAGGGTTCACCGTAGGGGCCGCGTTCATCGTGGAAAGCCTGACGAAGGTGATCAATCTCGTAGGGGCGCTGAATCCGGGCAACTTCGGGACCTACGAGGGTGGGAGCATGCTCATTGCAAAGATGTTCGGTGTGACGAGCGCTACAGGATTGACCCTAGCTTTGTGCCGACGTGCGCGCACCGTTTTTTGGACAGGGGTGGGAGCCATGTGCGTGATCGTAATGAAGAAGGCCGGGGCGCCGGAGACAATAGCGGCGACGCTAGATCCGGCAGTTGAGCCGTCCCACGGCGAATAGGGCTCCGCAAATGACCCAGCGTGACCAGATGAGGTCCGCATGCCCATCACCGGGCACCACATATTCGTCTAGCGCCGAGTTTTATTGCAGAACCCCAACATAAGCGACAATTTGCTTCCGAGAGAGTTCGGCAAGTGGCGTGCCTACATAATCTAGTGCACTGCTCTCGAGGAGCTGTTCACAAACAAGTTGTCGAGCGCACCGCGCCGCTGCGCTCCACGAATGACACGAAAAGCAGCTTAGGAGTTCAGTCAATGATGAAGAATTTTGCATTATTCATAGTTGCGTTTGCGATGCTCGCATTTTGTCCTGTCGGCCATGCTCAAGATCAAGAGCCCACAATCGACTCCACCATCGCGGTAGTCCGGGCCAATATGCAGGCAGACAGGACTACCCTCATCACATCAGGAATGAATTTCACGGATAAAGATGGCGAGGCATTCTGGCCGATCTACCAGCAATATGAGTACGAACGATCCAGGCTGGATGATCGTCGGGCTGCCGTCATAAAGCACTACACCCAGAAGTATCCGACGCTGACCGATACCGAGGCCAAAGCGATGGCAGAGACAATGTTGGATTGCGAATCTCGTCTAGCTGAGTTGAAGAAGAAGTATTACAAGAAGTTCAACAAGGTACTTCCGGCCCTTACGGTGACGAAGTTCTTTCAGTTGGAGCGTCGCATTGACTTGATGATGGATATGCAGGTCGAGTCCTCACTTCCTCCCCTGACGCAGCAGGCAAATTACGCCGGGCAGAGAAGTAGCGTGGCGGAATCTCCTGAGCAATGAGGCCCGCTGCTTTTCGACCGCAATTCTCATCCAGGGAGCACTCGATGTTCAGCATCATGAAGCGACCCGTAATCGTTGGGGCAATGCTAATGGCGGCAGTCATGGCATTGGCGCAAACGCAGGTCCAGAGAGAAACGCTTTCGGTGAAAGGCTACCAAGGGCAGGCCACAGTCTTTCGCAACCATGGGCATGTGTTCGTGGATGTGCAGGAACTGGCGCGAATCACAAAAAGTTCTCTGAGCTTTGAGGAGGACCGAATGATTCTGACACTCGCTCCGAGCGACGCAACTGAGCCGGCCCGCGACAGCGCCACGAAGTCGGGATTTTCACCTGCGTTCATGAGGGCCGCGATCGAGGCGATGGCCTCAATAAGAGAATGGGGCGGGATGCTGCAGGTGGTCGTTCAAAATGGGTATCCCGTCGGGAAGGCCATGGCAGGAAATACGATTCGCGCGTACCAGGGTCGAGCTGCCGACAGCGTCGCATTAGCCTCAACTGCTGCATCGACAGATGATGACCACCGCGGACTCGAGTTGCTGCGGAATGAGTTCAACAATCTGCAGGCCTGGGCTGATAGCTTTGTTGACGCTCGGAATTCGTTGAGCGCGGCCGACCTGTCGACATCGGAAGACCCGCTCAAGAATGATCAGGACGCCCAGAAGATTATCCGTTGTGGTCAATTTCTGGCGCAGATGTTCGCCGTCGGTACTTTCCAGGATGATGCTGCATGTCATTAGGCTCGTAACACGTGAGAACCACACTTCTCCAACCCATTGCGGTCAGCGACTTGGTATCAGACTCAGCGTCTGTCCCAGCAGCGTCGCCGCAAAAACGTCGCACGTGGGCGCACACAGAGGGACTTCCGTTGCCGCTGGGGGTTACGTGGATCGAAGAAGACCAGGCATTCAATTTTGCGGTGTGTGCTGAACATGCCGAGAGTATGAAACTGTTTCTATATTCCCCTGGCGATTTGGCAAAGCCAGTTTTGACATTTCAGTTCGATCCTATCCGCAATAAGTCGGGGAGGGTCTGGCACTGCAGGATTCGGCTCGATCAAATGTGCGATGCCTGCTATTACGGCTACTCGGTTTCAGGGCAGGCCGTTGCCGGTTTCCGCGGTTTCGATCACGAAAAGGTTCTTTTCGATCCATATGCGACCCGAGTTTTCTTCCCCCCGGGGTTTGATCGCAAGTGCGCTATGAAGCCGGGGCCGAATGATGAAAAGGCGCCGCTTGGAGTCTTACCCAGACAACGGGCTGTTTTCGATTGGGCTGAAGATCTCCCGCCCCGACCTGAATCGGACGCGATCATCTACGAACTTCACGTCAAGGGGTTCACCAGGAATCCCAATTCCGGTGTGCATCCCTCGCGAGCCGGCACTTACGCCGGCTTGATCGAGAAGATCCCGTATCTGAAAGAGCTTGGGATCACCGTCGTCGAACTCATGCCCATATTTCAGCGCGATCCCCACGAGGGCGACTATTGGGGATACATGCCCCTGAACTTCTTCGCACCTCATGCGCAGTATGCCTCGAGTGTTGATGAGGATGGGCAACACCTTGAGTTCAAGAATATGGTGAAGGCTTTTCACAAGGCCGGAATCTTCGTCGTGCTCGATGTTGTGTACAACCATACCTGTGAGGGAGACCACGTAGGCCCTACGTACAGCTTCAAGGGTTTCGATGCGGTAGGCTATTACATGCGGTCCTTCGACCCGCCCCGCCCATATGCCAACTATTCGGGCACCGGCAACACCTTGAATTTCGACCAGCCTCACGTGCGCAAAATGGTTATGGACAGCCTGCGCTATTGGAAGAACGAGATGCACATCGATGGTTTCCGCTTCGATCTGGCATCGGTCTTTAGCCGCAAGGCAGACGGGTCACTGAATTGGGGAGATGCTCCGATATTCAGTGAAATCGCCGCGGACCCCGAGTTGGGCCGGTTGGCGTTGATCGCGGAGCCTTGGGACGTCAGCGGCTATCAGCTCGGACGTGGATTTCCGGGCACGACTTGGCTGCAATGGAACGCGAGTTATCGCGACGATGTCCGCCGTTTTGTGAGGGGCGACGCGGGGAGGGTCACGGACCTCATGCGTCGTATCTACGGCAGCGACGACTTGTTTCCGGACAGCCACGACCATGCCTATCATGCCTTCCAGACCGTCAACTACATTGACTGCCACGACGGCTTCACGCTATACGACCTCGTTTCTTATAACCACAAACACAACTGGAAGAACGGACATGCTAATCAAGACGGTATGGATGCGAATTACAGTTGGAATTGCGGACACGAAGGAGACGAGGGCGCGCCAGCGGAGGTAATGGCACTGCGCAGGAAACAGGCCAAAAACTTCTTCTGCCTCCTGATGCTCTCGAACGGCATCCCGATGTTCAGGGCCGGCGACGAGTTCCTCAATACACAGTTTGGAAACAACAACCCGTATAACCAGGACAACGAAATCAGTTGGCTGGATTGGAGTCAGCTCAAGGCGAATCAGGACGTATTCCGCTTCTTTAAAGGCATGATTGGGTTCCGGAAGTCTCATCCTTCTTTGTGTCGCAGCAGGTTCTGGCGCGAGGACATTTCCTGGTACGGTGTTGGAGCTATGGTCGATCTCTCGCCGGATTCACGCAGCCTGGCGTTTTGTCTGCATGGCGCATCACAGGGCGATGACGACATCTATGTCATGATCAATGCTTATTGGGAAGAGCTGCAGTTCCAGATCCAGGAAGGGGTCCCGCAAGACTGGTTAAAAATCGTGGACACCGACCTGGCGAGTCCAGGCGATTTCTCAGAACTCGGTGTGCCGCTGCAGACATCGATGTATCAAGTAGCTCCCCGATCCATTGTCGTCCTAGTTCGTGCTAAGTAAGGAGTCATACATGGCCAAGAAGCGTATAGGCATACTCACGGGAGGCGGCGACGTACCCGGGCTGAACTCCGTCATCAAGTCGGTGGTCTACCGCGGCGGCGAAATTGGATGCGACGTCATCGGCATCCGTCGTGGCTGGGAAGGATTGACTCACGTCGATCTGCAAGATCCGGCCAGCAAGACGAGGTACATTCTGCCTCTGAACCGCGATAACACGCGCACCATCGATCGAACGGGCGGAACTTTCCTGCACAGTTCGCGTACCAATCCCGCCAAGATGAAGAACGTGCCTCCCGCTCTCGAAGGGCAGAAGTTCGAAGCCAAAGAGTCGACCAAGAAGGGCGTGAGCAGCACTGTATTCGATGTGACGCCGGCCGTGCTGAGGAACATCGAGACGTTAGGTCTCGAGTACCTGATCGCCATCGGTGGTGACGATACTCTCAGTTATGCTGCGGAACTCGATCGTAAAGGCATGAAGGTACTGGCAGTGCCGAAGACCATGGACAATGACGTCCGCAACACCGAGTACTGCATCGGCTTCTCGACGGCGATTACGCGTGCGATGGACGCCATCGACCGCCAGCGTACCACGGTCGGCTCGCATGAGCGCATTGGCATCTTTCGCGTATTCGGTCGCGATGCCGGCTACACCGCGCTCTACACGACCTACGTCACAGCCGTGCGTTGCTGCATTCCCGAATATAAGGTCGATCTGCAACACCTGATCGAATTGCTTATCAACGACAAACGCAACAATCCAAGCAACTACTCGCTGGTCATTCTCTCCGAAGGCACGGAGTGGCAGGGTTACGCGGTAAAGGAATACGGCGAAGCCGATGCATTCGGACATCGCAAGAAGATGAGTGTGGCTGAAGACCTGAGCGATGAGATCAAGCGCGCCACAGGCGAAGAAACCGTGGTAAGCGACCTGACTTATGACCTGCGCTCCGGCAGTCCTGACTTCGTCGATCGCCTAGTGGCATTCACGTTCGCGGGTATGGCCATGGACGCCCTCGTAGAAGATAAATCTGGCCCCGCCCCAAGTACGACCACAAGCTCGGTCTGCCGATCTTTCTGACACGGCCGTAGTGCTGATCGGCGGGTCTAACGATGAGCGGTCGCGCCAAGTCACAAATTCTGTCTCGCGTCACTGACTTCTGCTGACGATTGTGCTACCAGGGGCTTTTGGGGAGGTGAGTCATGGACGAATCTGCCGAAACCTTCCGGAACTGGCGCGAATTGTACAAAGCTGCACTATTCGAGACCGATACGAGCAAAATACCATCGCGGATCGAAGAAGCCCGGAGGGCGCTCGTCTTTCGTTCCCGAGAGCTGTTTGCAGCTGCCCCGAATGATGAGGGCGAGACTGAGTCCATCGAGAATGCCCTGTATGCCCTCCAGGCGTTGGAGAATTGCCTGAGATCGAATACAAGAGATCGCCGACACACTCCCCGAGCCGGTTAGTCTTTACCAGAGTACAAAAACACCCTGCCGAGTGCTATCGTCCGAAGTACAACCAGCCCAACCGCTCCTTTTCCAAGCACTAGTTAACGGTCGCGGTCCAGTTAAGAACCACAGAGTAATTTTCGAGAAAACCCTTCCGTGGCTCCAGGACAAGAAACTTAAACCCATCCGGAGTAACTGCATACTGGTTGACGGTGGGATCTGGTACCAGTCCCGTGCCGAATAGCTTTCTGGGAACGCCTATTTGGGGAGGCGATCCGTGCTCCACGGTTGCTGACATCATTTTTCCTTCGAGATCTATGAAGAAGAGTTCTCGGCCGTCTCCACGCCAGCGCGGCTGGGCACCTCCCGACACCGAAACCTGTTTGATATAATGAAACGAAGGAAACGACGCCACAAAAACTTCCCATCTTCCGGTGCGATTTTCCCCATAAGCTATCAGTTGCCCGTCAGGAGACAGGTGAAATTCGTCTTTTATGAAGCTTGATGAATATACCGCTTCAGGTTTGTGATCGCCGCTCAGAGGGATGATCGAGAACGTCTTCGTGTCGTGCGTCAGCAAAAAGCGCCCATCCCCAGACCAATCTTCGATCCAGTGCCTGTCATTGTCGCCATAGATCGGCTGTGCCTGCTGCGTTCCGATTTCAATCTTCTGTACCAAGAAAGGCGGATCAGACCCACCGTTCGGAAGAAGATTGAAGGCAACATCGCGCGAGTCGGGCGACCAAACCGGATCCGACTGCGCATGCGGATCTGTCGTGAGAGGAGTCGTGGTGTCACTCGCCAAATCGATCAGCCACAGACTACCGGTAGCATGCTGATGAAAAGAGTTCAATGCCAGGTGCTTTCCATCCGGCGAAAGCGTGAATTGCTGAAAATCGATTACCGGATCGAGGCTGCCAGTTACAGTGCCGTCTCGAGCGTACCAGTTGAATTGATCGAAAGATGAGCCGGTCGCTGTGCCATAGATCAGCACCCCGGTTTGAGAAGCAGTGAATTCGGAAGTGCCAAGGTAAGCAGGAGAGGCCGCGACATTGCGAGCCAGCAACGACGGTTCACCAATCTTTCGCAAAGCTTTCCAGTCCATGCGCTGAGCAAAAAGAGTCCGGTCTTGCGCGAACAGCAAATAGTCGGGCACGGCTATAGCCCGACTTTGAGTCGCCAGCAGCATTATCGGAGGTCCGCCTTCCAGTGATTGAGCGTAGATTTTCGCATCCGGATCGCTACTGGTCAGGCTGGTGCGAGCCAAATAGATAAAGTGCTTGCC
>Ga0187805_10000044_pt1 | contig 37722 bp, 31 predicted proteins | sample NC_wetland_sal_i_6_FD_132965 | JGI IMG/M metagenome (GOLD analysis project Ga0187805, IMG submission 132965) | Wetland sediment microbial communities from Neuse River Estuary, North Carolina, USA - Control_5 | ecosystem: Environmental > Aquatic > Freshwater > Wetlands > Sediment | place: USA...
AAACGTGCTCAGATGCTGGCGCGAGCCCTCCGCAAGCTCGGCTATGAGGTCACCATCACCCCCATAAACCAAGTTGCGTCAACAGCTGCTATTCACGTCTAGGAGAGGATTTTCGACGGAGTGAAATGCCCTGATTTCGTCAGTTGACTACTGCAGCTTCGCGTACTCCGCCTTGGCTTGCTTCAGGATGGGGATGTCGGGGTCAGCGTCTTTCCAGAGCGTGAGGAACTCCTGATACGCAGAGCGGGCATTGGCGCTGTCACCTTGAAGAACGTAGGCACGACCCAGGCCAACCCGCGCCAGCGCACCCAGCGGGAAATTCAGCACAATCCCGCGATGATCAATTATCCTCTGGAACTCGGCGGCTGCTTCCTTGCCCTGGCGCGCCAGCAGGTACGCCTGTCCCCGGAGGTAAATCGGGTACAACATCCCCACCTGAAATGGTTCGCACTGTCCCAACTCGTAGGGTGCGGCGGCCTGCAGAATCTCAAGCGCTGTGGTGGAGTCTTTCCTGTCAATTTCGATAGCGGCACGAATTGAGGGCAGCCAGTAACCCTGCACAATTGTGTCCAGCGGAAAATCCTTGCTCAGGCTTTCGGCCAGCTTTTGAGCTTGGGCTGCGTCCCCGGCGCGTGCCAAGGCCACCCCAGCCAGACTCCTCACTTCTTTTCCCGGGCCCCGCGTCACCGCAGCCAGCGCATTCCGCTGTGCCGGACTCGTGTTCCCGAACTCGGCCTCACGCAGTGCGGCGTTAACCTGCCACAGTGCGGCAGTTTCTTTAGCATCGAAGTGAGCAGCGGAGTCAATCGCGTGTTGGGAAAACTCCCGAGCTTTACTCAATCGCCCGAAGTACGCTTCGGTATCAGACTGCGCCGAGAGCAGCCAGTCTCCTTCTTGGGGCCTCTCTGCGGCCCATGCCAACTGTTGTTGGGCCGCCTGTGTGTCGCCAGCAAAAAGCCCAACCTGATAAAGGGCAAGCCGCAGGAGATAGTCATCCATGTTGTGCGCCAGCGCCTGTTTAATGGTTGTCCTGGCCTGGTCTGTCTGGTTGAGCGCAAGTTGCATCCAAGCCAGATTGCTATGAGTCTGCGAGAGATTCGGTTCCAGGCGGATGCTATCCTGTGTTTCCCGTAGTGCCTTCTCCCATTGCCCGAGCCTCATGTGGTTATCTCCCAGGTTGCCGATAGCGAGATAATCTCGGGGATAGCTTTCCTTCCACAGCTCGTATACCTGATTGGCCTTCTCCAGTTCACCGGTGCCATAGGAATAGTAACTGGCCTCGATCGCGTACCTCTCGCGTTCGCTCACACGTTCCCGAAGTTCGAACGCCTTTTTCGCATTTTCACTGGCACGAGTCGTCTGCCCGAGGTTGTCATATGCAGCCGACAGAGCTCTGTACGCCAGCGCAAAGTTGGGATCGAGCTCCACCGCTCTGCGATAGAAAGGAAGGGCAGCCGCGTTGCCCTTTTCATACAAGGCTCTTCGTCCCATGCTGTAGGCTTTCAGCGCTTCCAGGGAGGAGGTTGTCGCCTCCTCGATCGGGGTAGCGAACTTCTCCACCGAGGCCAGCGATTCTCCCAGTTTTGCTCGTATCCGCGATGCGGAATTGTCCAAAGATTTCAGCACTGCACCCTTCTCGGACGCGCGTGCCTGCTGGGCCACCAGCGTATCTCCCGTTGTGCAGTTGATCGTGTTCAGACCGATGATGTACTCGCTGCCCAGACTGGAAATCGATCCCGCCAGCATGGCCTTGCTCCCTGCCCGCTGGCACAGTTCGCGCGCGACCTCTCCCGCGAGGGGTTGGTCCGGTGAGCGTCCCATCAGGCGAAGTATCGCAGACACTTTGCGGTCGGAGAGGACGTTCAAGAATGGCGACTGCTCCAGGTCCACCACCAACGCTTGCCTGAGTGTGTCATCAAACACTGGGTCGCCGGTTTTGTTGTCGAAATCAGCCAGGACAATCGTGTCCCTTTCTGTGAGCGCCGTGGCACGATGTGAGTAGAAGAACACACCAAAGGCAACCACAATCGCCACCACACCAGCCGACAGCGCCAACATCCAGCCGGCGATATGGCGTTTCGGGTGTGTAGCAGCAGGCACCGCACTGATAACTGTCCTCGTTCGCGATTCTGTTGCCCGTTTGAGGCCCAGCAAGTCCGAGCGCAGATCGGCGGCATGTTGGTAGCGCCGCTCACGATCCTTTTCCAGCGCTCTGCAGATGATTGTGTCCAGCCCAGCGGGCAATTGCGAATTCAGAGTGATAGGAGCAGGCGGTTGGGCATGCAGAATGGCGTCCATGGTGAGCACGCGGTTCTTCTTAGCAAAGGGCCGTTGTCCAGTCGCCAGTTCGTAAAGCACGACACCCAGCGAAAACAGGTCGCTCCGCCCGTCAATTTCCTCGCCCTTGACTTGTTCCGGAGACATATAGGCAGTGGTTCCGGGAATGACGCCTTCATGTGTGAGCGATTCCTCTTCAATCTCGTCTTCCACTAGCGGCCGCGAAAGCATCTTAGCTAGGCCGAAATCGAGAATCTTCACCCGGCCCCGACCGACTACCACAATGTTCCCGGGCTTAATGTCGCGGTGGATGATGCCCTTGATTTGAGCAGCTTCCAAAGCGTCAGAGATCTGAATGCCGAAATCCAAAAGCTCTTCGGTAGGAACGGGACCTTTGCGAACTCGCTCTTTGAGGCTTTCTCCTTCGAGCAATTCCATCACGATCAACGGCTGACGATCGTACTCTTCCACCTCGTAGATCGTGCAGATGTTGGGATGGTTGAGAGCCGATGCCGCTTGTGCTTCGCGCTCGAACCGCCGCAGAGCGGTCGAATCCGCAGCCACACCCTGGGTCAAGAACTTCAGCGCGACACGACGGTGCAGCTTGAGATCTTCGGCCTCGTAGACCACACCCATCCCGCCGCTGCCCACCTTACGCAGGACGCGATAGTGCGAGATCGTCTGGCCGATCATTGGCTGAAATCTTAGGTCGAGAGATAGGCCAAGTCAATGAAGGCTGGGGAGTTGATGCCACATCAGCAGTTTAGCTGGCGAAAAATCCCGATTACGCTCAAAACCCTCAATGAGCGAAATGGCTAGTTGTCATCTAGTTTCGATCTCTAAAATTCATCTCGAACGACTCCTGCGAATGCTTCGATAAGGGTGTTGACATCACTTTCGTCGTTGTAAGGGGCGAGCGAGATCCGAATGCGTCCGCCACGTGTACCGCACACAATATTGTGACTACGAAGTCTTTCCACAATTGCTTGTACGCTTTCGCGAGCCCGGCCCAGTGAAATGATGTGTGGAGACGCGGCAGGATCGGCACCACTACGAAACGGTTGCCAACCATACTTGCTGGCATTGCTAACCAACATTGCTGCCAAACTCCGCGCATGCGCCTCAATTCGAGCTTCACCCAAGGACAACAACTGCTCAAGTGCTACCACCAGACCAGCCATAGAGGCATACGACATTGTTGATTGCGTGTAGCGCCGCGCATCCTTGGCTAGCGACACAGAGGTCGCATCAAACTCAAAGGGGTCCGACGCGCCCATCCAACCCGGCAAGGGGGGGATTTGCTCAAGCAAGAGGGGCGACATGATTGCCAGTGCAACGCCTCCATGTCCACCAAGCCACTTGTAGCCGCTGGCAACGACGGCATCAGCATCCCACGCCGCTGCGTCCACCCGCACTGCACCTGCCGCTTGCGTAGCGTCTACAATCAAACGTGCACCAACCCGGACAGTGCTTTGGCGCAGGCGAGAAATATCCACTACCGTACCCGTAGCGTATTGCACACTGCTCACCGCAACCACAGAAGTACTCCCATCAATTGCCGCAATGAGTGTATCGGTCAAATCGCAGGTAGGCTGGTCATCAACAAAGCGCACCGTATGGCCTTTTAGAGCAGCCAGACGAAGCCACGGGCGAGTTATCGCAGGGAAGTCTGATGAAACGGTCAGAATTGTGCTCTTCAATCTCGGCTGAAGCAACATCGGAAGTTGCCCCAATATCTCACTTGCGCTCGCGACAATTGCGACTTGCGTGGAATCGCAATGAAGCAATCGCGATGCGCGTTCGCGGAGCGTTTCGCAGTATGCTACCTCATCCCTATCGGACATGTAGAGGTTGCCATGCCTAGCAACATTGTCTATGAAAGTGTGCATTGCGGTTACTGATGGTTGACCGATCAATCCGAGGGATGCCTGATTCAAGTACACACTTTGACGGAGGCTGGGATAATCCAATCGATCAAAAGGAGAGGAGATCATTACCGATGACGACCTGCTTGTGAGCGAGTAGATCCTAAACTGTCCTGCTTCAGTTGGAAATGGAGAGAATTGTCAGGATGTACGGTGCTGCAACCGTCTGGCAGGTCACAGCGTCGAACCGCCGGTATCGCGCCCTGGCATTCTCGAAGGTTCGTGGGCACCTCGGAAAACTATCACACTGGACAACTGAACGAACGGGTAACTGTCGTAAAATCCCGATTACACTCACTGAGCCTGGATCTTGCCCACACGGTCTATCTATGGGGCGGTGTCCTGGGTGTCCACGTCGATTTCCAGCGCGATCCATTCGAGGCGGATGGCGGCGGCGATTAGCGCTAGCGGATTCGCGGCGCCGTAGCGATCGCACATTCTTTGGATGGTGGCTGTGATGGTGCGGGGCTTCAGGTGGAGTGCGGCGGCGGCTTGCTTGCGCGTGTGTCCCTCGGCCAGGAGCGTGAGGATTTCGCGGTCGCGAGGGCTGGGGTTGCGTGGGTGCTGCGCGATCGGGAGGCGGGCTCGGCGCGTGGGTTTTGTGGTGTCCCGGCTCGCTTCGCTCGCGGGAAGGACGAATGCGTCCGTCCCCACATGGGCTTGTGCCGGCTCGCTCGCTTCGCTCGCGGGACGGACGAATGCGTCCGTCCCTACACAAGCCGTAGCGCTGGCGTCCCGCCGGCTGTCGCGGGGGCATCTTGCCCGCGCAGTGCCCGTTCCTTGCGGAGCAGCCGGAAGGGTGCGCGACAAAAACAGAAGGCTTCCAGTAAGGACGCCTGAACCCGCGACTCGAAACCTTGAAACGTTGAAACCCTGCAACTTTGCAACCGGCCTCTTTCTAAACGTTCGCCGCGTTCGCCAACTTCTTTCCCGCTGCTGCCAGCTCCGCCAACGACGGCACCGACTCCGGATCGGTCACTCGGCTGTCCGGCAATGCCGATCCTTTAAACGCCTCGACCAGCATCTCAATCGCTAAATCGGTGTTGGGACGAATAAAGATGGTCGCGGCCAGCGTCCCATTCTTAACCCACGCCTGCCCGGTCTTCGGCATCCCATCGCATCCGGTGACGGGAATCTTCATCCACCGCGCACGCTCGCCTTCCGCGATTTCATTAAACGCCTTCCTCGCGCCCATCGCCATGCTGTCGTCCTGAGCTCCCACCAGGTCCACGTGACTCTCCTGGGAAGTACGCAAGCGCAGCCAGGAACTCACGGTGCGATACGCGCTCTCCTCAGTCCAGTTTGCCCGCATGGTTTTCACCTGGATATTCGCCGGCTTCGTCTTCAACATCCCGGCCGTGCGTTCCTTCGCTGCCGAACTGTTCGCCGGACCCTCGATGTAGAGAATCGATCCGCCGTTCGGCAACAGCGCCGCAAATTGCTGCCCCTGGATCTTCCCGACTGCCTGGTGATCCGAAGTAATGCCAAACACCGGCACCTTGAATTGCCGCCGCAATTCGAGAACGTAATCCACCTCGTGATTCAGCACGACCCAGCCAATTCCGGCGGCCGCTGCTGCCCGCGCCACCTGCGGAAACGCCGTTCCACCCGCCGGTTCGAACATGATCGCGTCCGGCCTCACCACCCCCGAATCTTGCACGTAATGCAGCAACTGCTGGCTCTGGGCCAGCGCGTCGTTGTTCGCGTGAATGATCTTGACTTCCACGCCCAGCCGCCGCGCCGCTTTCTCCGCGGCCGCCGCCTGCTCCTGCTGATAATCGTTATCGTTGTTGGTGAGCGATACCAGAAAGCTGAGTCGTTTCATGAAATGAGTCCTTGTTTCGGATCATAAGACGATCCTCACTTGTAACCAACGTAACCGGGGTAACGTCATCATCGGGAGTCAAGGAACAGGTCGGTGTCCTTTGCCGCGAGCAAACCCCGGAGATCGCTGATGGCTTTCGAAACTCGCTTCAGCGACGGATCACGTACCCGCCGCCGCACCCTTCGCTATTTCTCCGAGAAACGATTTCAGACTGGCGTCCAAAATTTCCCGGCTGGTGTCCTCTAAACCCACAAACCGAAACGGCTGCATCCATCCCTGCGTCGCCCACATCGGAAACAGCATCTGCGCTTTGCTCCGAATGGTGGTCTCTTTGATATGGAAAATCATTTCCACTTCCAGCTTCTCGTCGAGCGGCTTTTCCAAATGGATCACTCCGCCCGTCGTTGACAGCTGATGAAACGCCGCGCGTACCGAACGCTTATTCGGCAACCGTACCAGCACCAGCACCGATCCGCGCAGTTTCACGCGAAATGGCCGGTCCACCGTCTTGTGATTCTCTGGCGCCACCGGATCCGCAGAGTCGTTTTGATCAGACATAGGCTTTGTCCAAAAGTATCGCAGCCGGTCCGGCCTTAGCGAAGTTACGAAAGAACAAAAGGGACTCACCCTTTCGTTGTCACGCCGACGAACACTGCACAGATAGGCCCGCGCGTGAGCCTCGCGGCTCACCTTGTCGGAAGCACGGCGATGCTGGGAATCAACCCGGCATTCATTCGATGGAGGGGGAGAAAGATGGTGCAGAGCTGCGCGTCTCGCCAGGAGAGTCGCCTCGCCTGCTTACTTGCGTCCCGGATGGGCCTCAGCCCCGGCAGAAAAAATGTTGTAAGGCCACACTTGCTTGTGCGTTTTCGGCAACGAAGCATCTCCCGCCGCAGCGGCAGGCTTTCCCTGCCTGCTTCCATCGGCCGGTGCAGGATCATCCTTCGCGGCGTTGCTCCAATCCTCCGGCGCATCGGCGATTCCCCACACATTTCCGTGCGTATAGAGCGACGCACCAATCAGAAAATACTTCCCGTCGTTGCCCAGGGACAGGCAATTCGCCACTCGCGCGGTCACGCTGCCTCCGCCCGGCAGATCGCCAATCATGATTGGCGTTTCCATCTGCAGCGCCCGCGAACTCCGAAACCCGCAACCCTGCGCGCTCACCACCAGCAATTCACAGCGCTCGGCGAACGGACGCATGCGGTCCAGACTCACCACGCTCACCGGAATTTGCACGCGCACCCGCGTGCTCCGTCGATTCGATTTGGGTGTCAACACTTCCATGCCAGAATGATTCGGCAATCCATCTGCCCGACTTTACCTCAGACCCACTTCTTGCTCCTTGCTCCTTGCTCACTGCTCATTGTTTCAGGTTCCGGTACTGATCCGGATGATGCCAAAGGTAACCAGAACCCTTGCCGAACTCTAGGCGCAGTAGGAGGGGAGAGGTTTGGACTGTGCTTCGAGGCGTGGTAGCCTTATGCGCAACGGCAATTCAGGGCGTGCTAGACCGGTTCCTGTAGAGCTTTCCCAGATTTTCGATGACGTTCGAATCCAAATCGACAGGCCACCCGCCATCCCCTTCAGAACAAAGGACTTCAAGCCCGCCTCCCAAGCCCGAAATGACGCAACTTTCCAGCCCAGATGGGGTTGAAATTGATGTGAGCACTGCCGCATTCGACCGGGGCATGCTGATGGCGTCGACGCCGCAGGCGTCCAGCGCAATTTCTACGGCAATTGCTGCCCGGGACCCTGACGCTGAGATCATGCTTCGCGCCAAAGCGGGCGATCAGTCGGCCTTCGAGTATCTGGTACAAAAGTACCGCCGGCCGATGGTAAGTTTCATGTACCGCATGGCGCACAATGCGGCGGCGGCGGAAGATTTGGCGCAGGAAGTTTTCTTGCGCGTGTATCGTTCGCGCGACAGTTATGAAGCCAGCGCCAAGTTCACAACCTGGCTTTACCGGATCGCCACCAATCTGGCGGTGAATCATGCCCGCGACACGCGGCATGAGCGCCCCGAGGTGCAAGTCAGTCTGGACGAACCGGACGAAGAGAGCGGCACCACGCTGGAACTGCCGGACACCTCGCTGAGCGCGGAGCAGCAGATGGTCAGGCGGGAAAGAATGCTGGCGATCCGCATGAAAGTGGAAGCGCTCCCCGAACAGCAGAGGCTGGCGGTGATTATGCACAAGTACCAGCAGATGGATTACAAGCAGATTGCCGAGGTCTTGAAGAAGAGCGAATCGGCGACGAAGTCGCTGCTTTTCCGGGCTTACCAGACTTTGCGGGAACAGTTAAAAGAATTCATTTAGTGCGTCTGATTTTTGGGAGTGACATTGGCGAAGCAAATTCAGGGGAAGCGGTTATGAAATGCGATCAAATTCGTGAAAGGATGCCCGATCTGGCTGCCGGTTTTGGCGAACTTACAGCGCAAGAGAACGATCATCTGGCTGGTTGCGATAGTTGTGCCGAACAGCTGAAAGCCATGCGCTCCACCATGTCATTGCTGGACGAATGGCAGGTTCCGGAGCCATCGCCATATTTTGATACCCGTCTACAGGCCCGCTTGCGGGAAGAGAGGGCTAAGCCGCACGCGGGCTGGTTGCAATGGTTCCAGCGTCCGGTGTTAGCCGCGGCACTAACCGTGATCATGGGTGTAGGAGTTGGATTATTCTTTGCCCGGAGCCGGGGAAACCGCGATCCCGGTGTAATCGCCGAGGGGCCCGGCACTGCCGTAAGTGATCTGCAAACCTTGGAAAACAATCACGACCTGTATTCTGATTTCGAGGTGCTCGACGACCTCGAGGTCCAGCAGAATGTTGTAGCAAATCCTTAATACCGGCGCATTCTGCCGTCAGCGCTTTTAGGCAAAGTCGTCCGGATACGCACAAATGTCAGGGAAGCACATCGCGGGGAACCTGGCCGGCGCCGCTGTGGCGGCGGCATTGGCGCTTCCTTGTCTGGCGCTCGCTGCCCTTCATCCCCCGCAGCAAAGAGAGCAGGCTCCGCCTCCGCCGCGAGCCGAAATTTCGCGGCCGCATGACGAGCCACCGGTCCGCGGCCACGCTGGCGACTGGTTGCGACGGTATAAGGACCTACCCCCGGAAGAGCAAGAACGCGCGTTGCAGAACGATCCCGCCTTCCGCCGCTTGCCTCCCGCCCAACAGCAGCGCTTACGCCAGCGCCTGCAGCATTTCTCCAGCCTGCCTCCGGACGAACAATTACGCATGCTGAACCGAATGGACACCTGGGAGCACCTCACTCGGGAGCAGAAGCAGCAGGCGCGGCAAATCTTCTTGCAAATGCGCGAACTGCCTCCCGCGAGGCGCTATCAGGTGCGCCAGGCCATTCGCGAACTTCGGGCCATGCCGCCCGATCAGCGCGAACGGGAAATTGACTCCGAGGAATACCGCAACCGATTCACGGATCGGGAGCGCGAAATGATCCGCGGGATTACTCGCCTGCCTCTTGCTCCCCCGGAAGGCGAAGGGCCAACCGGTCCGCACGACTAGAGCTGATCTCATAAATGGTTTTGGGAAGGGCACGGCTTCGGCCGTGCCGCTACCGGTCAGTAAAAACGCGGGCTTTAGCCCCCTGAGGGCCAATTCATTTTTAGTTCATCAAGGCCATCATTCGCCGGATCGATAAGGACATCTGCCGCACTTCCTCGCCATCCGAAGCGGTCGGAGAAATTTTCAGATATTCGTCCAGATCCTCGGCCGCCAGGGCTTGCATGCCCATGCTGTATCGCAGCAGAGCGCGCTGTTTGACGTCTTCGGCCGATCTCGGGTGGATCACCAGGATCAGATCGGCGATGGGCAGCGCCTTGCGGAAGTTCCGCGTGGAGAGATACACCGTCTTCAGATTGTTGAGCATTCGAGTCAGAATCTGGCGGCGGCTGATGGGATGTAGAAATTCCGGCCGCATCGCCATTTCACCGGAGTAGATTTCATCCAGCCGGCTCTGACAATCCTGCCGGCTGAGTATATCGCCGCGGTTGAAGCAGTCGATCAAGATTTCCTGCCCGTCGTCCCCGTAGTGCTTCAGCAAAAAATGTCCGGGCATGCCCACGCCCGACAGCAGAAAGCCGACTCGTTTCGCCACTTCCATGTAAATGATGGAAAGCGTAATCGGAATTCCCAGGCCGCGGTCCAGCACATCATTCAGAAATGAATTTCGCGGATCGTAATAGTCCTCGCGGTTCCCGCGAAGATTGGCTTCCTCAAACATCACATGGTTGAGAGCCGCCCGTATTCCTGGACCGCTCACTCCAGCGGCGAGCGCGGCCGCCCGGCGCGACATGCGCTCGATTCGGCTGGCATATTCCTCGATGTCGAGCGCTGGGTATTCTGTGCGGGCAATGACCAGCACGCTGCGGATGAGGTCGATCTTTTCATCCTCCACATCCGGGGCCACGAAAACGGAGAATGCTTCCACCAATTCTGCGGGAGCCGTGTAATGCATATCCCGATGCTACCAACGATACCGCGGCAAGAACTTGGCCCAGACGTGCCAGCGCATGGCACGTTCGGTCACGTGTAAATGCCTTAGGGAACATAGGTAGTGCGTCACTTTGAATTTTGGATTATCACTCATCGAGGGTCATCCCGAAAGTCGGCGCATTTCAGCCGACAGAGGGATCTCCTTCCCTCTGACTTCGTGGGCGGGAGGTCCCTCCCTCTGCCTGAAAAGCGGTTCCCGTCGGGATGACTCCAAGCCTGAACAGTTCTGGATTTCGAACTGAGACACCACTGGAACGTAATGTGGCTAGGCTCGCAACAGATTCCGCGCAATGAAAAATACATTCGCCGGACGCTCACCCAAGCGCCGCATGAAATACGGATACCATTCCGTGCCGAACGGAACATAGACACGCATCCGCCACCCGTCGCGCACCAGGCTTTGCTGCAAATCGCGCCGGATTCCGTAGAGCATCTGAAATTCGAACGCGTCGGGCGCGATCTTCTCGCGCCGGGCGAAGGCTTCAGCCTCGCGAATAATGTTTTCATCGTGCGTTGCCAGGCCGTGATAGGTGCCGCTTTTCATGAGCATTTTCATCAGCTTGATGTAATTGCTGTCCACATCAGACTTGCTTTCGAAGGCGATGCTGGGCGGCTCTTTATAGGCGCCCTTGCACAGGCGAATACGGATTCCTTCCGATAACAACTTCTCCACGTCGCTCTCTGAACGCTTCAAATACGCCTGGATGACGGTGCCGACGCTTTTGCCGTTTCCCGGCATGCGATGCAACTCGTGCACGAAGTCGAGCGTGCGCTGCGTATACGGCGATCCTTCCATGTCGACGCGCACGAAACCGGGCGGATTCATCGCTGCCGCTTTTGCCACCAGTCCGCTCACCAGATCGCGAGCCAGTTTCTCGTCTACATCGAGCCCCATATGGGTCAGCTTCAAGCTGATGTTGGCATTGAGGTCGTTCGCCGCGATGGCGTCGAGAATCTGCCGGTACAACTGGCCGCTATGGCGGGCTTCGTCGGGATTGGTTACGTTCTCACCCAGGTTGTCGATGCTCACGCTCATGCCCGCGCGATTTACGGTCTGGGTGACGCGCACCGCATCAACGATTTCTGTGCCGGCCACGAAACGGCCGGAAACGCGGCGTCCGATCGCCGAACGCTCGGCAAAACTGCGCATGGAACGATTTTCAGAAAGATGAACGAAGAAGGCTCTCAACATGGAGACGGGCCACCTCGAAGGGATTTCGGGAGTCTAACGGAAGAAAGAAAATGGCAAGAAATCGTCGCAAGACCACAGAATTTTGTATCACAAACCAGAAGTGCCGGACGTGATCATCGACACACCGAGCCAATACGTTTCATGGAACGATCGCTACTTTCCACGCTCCTACTTTCCATGCTCCTCTAGGAATTTCTCTACCTCGATCGCGGCCATGCAGCCCGTCCCGGCAGCCGTAATTGCCTGGCGATAGCGCCGATCCTGCACGTCTCCGCAGGCGAAAACGCCACGTACCCGGGTCAATACATAATTGTGCGTCTTGAGATACCCATCCGCATCGGTGTCGAGCTGCCCGGCAAACATCTTGGCATTCGGCTCGTGGCCGATTCCGAGAAACAGCGCGCTGGTGGGGAAGTCCCACACTTTCCCAGTTTTCACGTTGCGCAGCTTCAGCCCGGTGACCTCCTGCTTGTGGTGGTCGTAGACATCTTCGACCACCGTATCGAGCAGGAACTGAATTTTCTCGTGGTGCTGCGCGCGCTCCAGCATGATCTTCGAGGCGCGGAAAGCATCGCGGCGATGAATCACGGTCACCTTGGTGGCGAAGCGCGTCAGAAAAAGCGCTTCCTCCATGGCCGAATCTCCACCTCCAATCACAACAATTTCTTTTCCGGAAAAAAAGAAACCGTCGCAGGTGGCGCACGACGAAACGCCATGACCGATCAACTGTTGCTCGTGAGGCAATCCCAGCCAGCGCGCCGAAGCTCCGCTGGCGATGATGAGAGCCTGGGTGTGCACCTGCTGGTGTCCAAGATGGAGCACAAACGGCCGCTGGCTAAGATCGGCGCTGGTCAGGTGCGCCATGCGATACTCGGCGCCGAAACGCTCGGCTTGCTTTCTCATATTCTCGACCAGCTGCGGGCCCATAATTCCGTCGGGAAAGCCGGGAAAGTTTTCCACGAGGGTAGTCATCGAGAGCTGCCCGCCGGGCTCGTGCCCTTCGATGACCAGCGGTTTCAGGTTGGCCCGCGCCGCATATAGGGCCGCCGTGTGTCCGGAGCATCCGGACCCGATAATGACAACGTTGCGAGTTTCGCTCATGGATGATTTTCAGGCTTGCAGATTAGATGGCCGATTTCGAATTTTGATGCTGAACGCATTCAGCGCTGGGAACCGCCCTACTTCTTCTCTTCCATCGGCTTTTTCATTTTGGACGATGCCGCAGGCTTTGGCTTGGAACCCGCCGCGATTTTCGCCAATTCCTGCGGCACGGTTGCCTTCACGCCTAGCAATCCACGATAGTTCGCCAGCACCTCAGAGGCGCTGCGAAACAGTGGCTCGTACACAGTCTGGTTCGGCGCCGGACCACCGTCCGCCGCCTGGCAACGAGCCAGCGCTACTGACGATTTGCCGAAACGCTCCAACCGCACCCGGCTCACCGGCGTATTCGACGCCAGCATGACCTCTGAACTCGTCACCGCCGAAGCGCTGTCTTCGAGCGATACTTCAATCAAGTCCTTGGGATCGCGGACGTGCAAGACCAGCGTCTCGACCATGGTGTGCCCGTCATTGCTGAAGGAATATTGCACCAGCGAGAACAGCGCCTGCACCGAGAACTCACGCCGGATCCGCACATAGCTCGCCACCGACGGTTCGCCCGCCACATGCCCGGGCGTGCTCGCTTCCAGCATGGCCGGCATATCGGTGAGGGTCGAGCGTCCGCGCGAAACTTCGAAGTCCGATCCGAACAACGGCTGCTTCGGAACGCGAGCCAGCGCCGAGGCAATTTCTTTCTGCTCCTCCGCCGAGGGCGTGCAAACGTTCAGCATGTTGACCTTCACCTGGGGCTGCTGCGACGACGGCGCTTCGACAGGTTGCTGCCCGGCCGCAGCCTGTCCTGCGCTGGCCGCTACACATGAGCAGAAGAAGAGAAGCAAAACCGGAATTCTGGGCACGCCGGAATTCTAAATGAGACCGGCCATAAAACTAAATTTCAAATCGGGTTCGGTAGTGGGTCAGTTTCATTTCCACAGCGCGAAATTTCCGAGAGGCGTCATCCCGAAGTCCCGCGTTTTCACCAGCGGGACGAGGGATCTCCCGTGGGCATACCGCCGACGAGGTTCAAACTGACTCACTACGTCGGCTTCCGTTCGCGGGCAACTGCTCAAACGTCGTAAAATCAGCTTATGGCGAATCTGACGCTGGTCTATGGCATGAGGCTGCTGCCCTCCGAAGACGTCCTCGAAGTGGGTCAAGCTCCGGTCAAGCTCTCCAACGGCCGTGAGGCGCATGTCACCATGCACGTACTCGAAGGCAGCAAGGAAGAGATCGAAAAGCAATTGCGCACGAGCCTGGAAGCCTTCTTTGACCTCTACCCGGAGATTTAGCTGGCGGAAGCGGCGTCATGTCCGGAATCCAGTAGTTGGCTGTTCTTGCCCGCAAACGGCTCGTGTATCGCCGTATAATTCTTAGACTTTTTGACGGCGGCCGGAAAAGCATGCAATGGTCTTATCCCGAGATACGGCAGAAGCTGATCCAGATTGAGCTGTGGCCGCAGGGCCGCATGGCGCGCCTGGCTTGCTACCTGGCCGCTCTCGCTGCCCTGCTCTTTGCCTTGCAAAAAGCACTCGGCCTTTTTTCCGCGTCCTGGGGAGAACATCTGGGCGGATGGGTCACTTCTCTCGCCTTCTTCGCGGGCGTGCTTTTTTTCATCCTCGCCTTCCGCTGGGTCCGGCGCAGAATCCTGTGGCGCCTGCGCAATCGCCTGATCGTCACCTACATGTTCATCGGCGTGATTCCCGCCGTCCTGCTGATCACCATGGCGCTCATCACCCTTTACGGACTGGGCGGCCAGTTTGCTGTATTCGTGGTGACCTCCGAAATCAACACCCAACTGCGGAGCCTGCAGGCCGTGAATTCCGCGGTGAGCAACGAGTTGGCGGCGCGCCTGGAGCGCGGAGACAAGCCAGCGGCCGAATTCCTAGCCGGGCTGAAGAAGCGCGATCCGGCATGGGAACGCCGCCACGTGTGCGCCTGGTACGCGGACAAACCACTGCCCCTCTGCAGCGAATTCAGCAGCGCATCCCTCACCCCGCCGGGTTTTGTGAAAGACAAGTTTCAGGACATTGTCCGCGACCACGAACAACTTTACCTGCGCGTTGCTTCTTCACTCCCGATCGGCTCCAACAAACTGACCGTGGTGACCAGCGAGCCCTTCGACAAGGAACTCGTCGGGAAAATTTCGGCGGGGCTCGGGGAGATCACGCTCTACACCTCGGGGATCACGCTCGACGAAGGACCGCCGAAGCAGGGACCAAGCTCTACTGCGCCCACTCCCGCTGCACATACCTCAGCCAGTGTGGCATCGCGGAAGAACAATATTGTCATCAGCAGCTCCGCAAAACCGGGCACTTCGCCATCCGCCAACCAGGAAGTTTTAGGACCGAACTTCACCGTGGGCGCATTGCCGGAATCGACCGGCGCCTTTGACCGCGAGATCACCTTTGGCACGCCGCTTCCTATCATCGATTGGAAAAACGGACAACCGGAAAAGGTCGGCGCGGTTCTGCAGGTCACCACCCGCCCCGCCGTTCTCTACAGCCATCTTTTCGCTGCGCTGGGAGAATTCGTCCGCGGCGTAGCTTACATCCTGGTCGGCGTGGGAATTTTCTTCGCCATCATCGAATTGATCGCGCTCATTATCGGCACGCGCATGACCCGCACCGTCACCGCTGCTGTGGCCGAGTTGCATGTCGCTACCCGGCACGTGGATCGTGGTGACTTCAGCCATCGCATCCCCATCAGGTCCAACGATCAACTCGCCGACCTGGCGCTTTCCTTCAACTCGATGACTGCCTCCATCGAGAAGCTGATCCAGGAGCAGAAAGAGAAGCAGCGCCTCGAAAACGAATTGGTCATCGCCCAGGAAGTCCAGGCGCAGCTGTTTCCCCGCCAGGTTTCTGAACTGGAACCGCTCGAAGTGCACGGATTCTGCCGCCCCGCGCGCACGGTCAGCGGCGACTACTACGATTTCCTGACCGCGACGTCCCACAAAATGATCCTCGCCGTCGGCGATATTAGCGGAAAAGGAATCTCTGCCGCGTTGCTGATGGCGACCATCCACTCCGCCGTCCGCGCCTACAGCGTCGAGAGTCTTCCTCAGTTTCGCGAGCCCGTAGCAGTGGGCGCGGTCGCCGGGTCCGGCCGGATGATGGCCACCTGGCCGGAAGGTATCGAGGTTTCTCCCGGAGCCCTGCTCGGCTTGCTCAACCATCAGCTGTACGAAAGCACGCCTCCGGAAAAATACGCCACGCTCTTCCTCGGGATTTATGACGGCCGCGATCACGCTCTCACCTACAGCAATGGAGGCCATCTGCCCCCTATTCTCATCGCGAAAGACGGCACGCTGCGCCGCCTGGAAACGGGCGGCACCGTCGTCGGCCTCTTCGACAAGATGTCGTACAGCGAGGGCGTCGTCGAAATGCATCCCGGAGAAATTTTTGTCGCCTACAGTGACGGAGTCACCGAGCCGGAAAATGATTTTGGGGAATTCGGGGAGCAGCGCCTGATTGATCTGGTCCGCGACAACCGCACTCTCCCGCTGGCGCAGATCAGCCAGATTGTGACTTCCGCGGTCTCCGACTGGATCGGCGACCAGGAACAGCCTGACGACGTCACCCTGGTTCTGGCCCGGGCACGATAATTCGTCAACAGCCCCAGGTGCATCCGCCAAGCTTGCAGGGATTCAATCGAAAATCTTCGAGCGCTGATTCCGCAATGGAAAAGCGGCGAATGTTCGGAGGTCCATTCGCCGCTTCCTTCAGGAGGATGAGTGATGTTCGCTGTGTACAACACGATCAGACTAATCCGTGACGATCCGAATGAAGAGATGACGAAGGTACTTTCCGCGAAGCAAAGCTGTGACGGCCGTTCAAATCGGGATTAGTCCCAAAACAGAATCTCCAGCGTCCCATCGCGATTCTGCACCTTATTTCTTAGCGAGGGTTAATACCTGCGTCGTAGTCCCTGATTCCGCTACCGTACCGCCCACAATCAGCGGCCCTAGCACCGTAAACGCGATTCCGCGAGTATCGGCCCGGGCATCGTCTTCGTTCTCGGTGATCGTCTCCCAATGGTTAGCGCGCACATCAAAAGCAAACGTCACTGGGGAGAGTTCAGCCGGTTTGCCCTGCGCATCCAGGCCTTTGTAGTTATGCGGACTCGTGGACCCGCCGGAGAATAGCACGCGATGGTCTTTCTCTCCCGCGCCCGCCACAATGCCGAAGCGCCCCGATCCGGGATGCGAAGGCAGTTTGCTCCATTCAATTTTGTTTGGATCTTTATGGTCGATCTTGCCCATCCAGCACTCGTCGGACGCCACATAGCCGCCGCCGCTTGATGGATCCTTCTTCGCCCCGTCAACATAAACGATCGTTTCGTCCGCGATTCCTCCCGCATGGCCGAAGACCGGTGTACCAGGAAACGGCGTTGCCGCGCTCCAGGTATTCTTCTGCACATCGTAAACTTGAACGTCATTCACCGGACCGTTCTTTGACCGCCCGCCGATGAGATAAATAAAACGTTCGTGAATCTCCCCAATCACCGCGCCCGCCACCGGCACAGGAATATCGGCCGCACGGTACCAGCGGTGTTGATCGGGAAAATACGAATTCACGTCTCCCAAGACGAACTCGTTCCCCGCGCCATCCACCGTGTAGCCGCCGAAAACGAATACTTGGGATTTGATGCCGACAGCCGAGGACCCCAGACGGCCGGCCACGCCCGGTACGGGCCGCCCCTCGGACCACTTCCCAGTTTTCAATCGCAGCACATAGACCTTGCTCGTAATGTCATCCCAGGTTTTTTTTGTGCCGATTCCCATCAGCGAGTAAACCTCGATCCCACTCTTCAGCGAAGCGACGGCATTGCCGGTCAACGCGACCGGCAGCGGCGGAATCTTAGATTTATCGGCGGCCAGCAGGAAAACGGCGCACAGCACCGGCAAGGCGAGCACAGGAAGTTTCTTCATTGCAGAGATATTACGTCTTCACGCGGACGGCGGCAAAGAGCGTAGAGCGCTGAGTGCTGCTTTTCTGCAACGCCCGGCGGCAATATTCGCGGTCTGCAATTCATACGAACTTGCGCGCAAACTCGAAGAACGCAGGCCCAAGTTACTCGATCAATCCCTGCCGCACGCCGTGAATGAAGTCGGTGTAGGCGGGCGTCTGTCCGATACTGCGCATATGGCTGGCCATCTGCCCGCGATGGTAAGCGGAATGCAGCACCACATGGGTTAAAACGTCCTCAATCGCGCTCGCCCAAGCCTCGCCCTTGCTGTTCTTGTACGAAATTTTGGTCGCAAGATCTTCGCCGGCAATCCGCCGCAGGTATTCCGTCCATAACTTGCTCAGTTCCGCAGCCTGGGCTTCGCACCAACTAAGATCGGCCTTCGGCCAGACCGGTACACTTTGCGGCTTCTGCTCCAGGCGCTCCAGCCACAACCGCTCGGCGGCGACAATATGCGACATCAGTTGCAGCGCTCGCTCATCGCCCGGACTCGCACGCATCGCAGCCATAACTTCTCGGTTGGCCCAGGCATTATAGGCAAACTGGCGGTGCAGATGTTCGATCAGACTCATCGGAACGGCCTCTCGTAAAAACGATGCACTTCTAAATGAATTCGTTACCCGGAAGTTACATAAATCCTGTAACCATCCTTTCACATTTCCGCACTACACTGTCTCGGTACGTGTGCAGCAGCCGGACGCCCCGGTAACATACATTCTGAGATGCCACGCAAAGCAGCACCTCCGCGCAAGATCGAAGCTGAGGACGAAGAGCCCGCCAGCAAGCCCGCGTCTGCAACTCAGCTGCGCTTGCGCGGGCCCGACGATCTTGCCGCGCTTTCCCTGAAGGCCTGCCTCATCGCCCGTGACGCCGCTTTCAACGTCCGCGACTTGCTCACAAATTCTTCCCGCATGGCCTTCCTCGCCATCAAGGATTGCGAAAAAGAGCTGGACCTCATCGAGCGCAACATCGACGAGCGCCTGCCGGCCGCCATCACGCGCGTGAACGAAGCCCGCGCCCGCCAGTTGCTCTCCAGCTTGAAATCCACTACCGACCTGGAACGCATTGGAGATCTGGTGATGAGCGTGGCCCTGCGCGTCCAGAATCGCACCGCCAAGATCCCGGCCTCCGATGTTCGCCAGCTCGTGGAAATGTCGTCCATCCTGCGCGATATGCTCGATCTCATCCACAAGGGATTTTCGACCCTCGATCTCGAGTGCGCCCGCGATGTCCTGCAGATGGACAAGGACATCGACCGAATCTGCCATTCGCTGTTTCAGAAGCATCTCGCGGAAACCGTTCCCCAGGGCGACACATCGGGATTCGAAATCCTGCTGATGGCGCAAGCCCTGGAGCGAGCCGGAGACCACACCACCAATCTTGCCGAGGACCTCTACAACCTGATCGAAGGCCGCAGCCTGCGGCATGCGCCCAAGAAGAAAGCGGCGAATTAAGGACCGGTTTCCGACAGCCTGAGAACTTGTCCACAGAATTCATCATTCATTAACAATCGGGAAACATTCGCGCAACATATCGCCCATAGAGTTTGTAGCATCACTGAAAATTGAGCCGATATTCGTTACCGGGCCCCTGGGCTCTGAATCAGAACATGCATCTGCCGCCCGAATCTCTCGAACGGATCGTGAGCACGGACAACACTGCCCATCTCCGCCCGGTCATCTTTGTGGTGGAGGACGAGGAAGATATCGCCCGCCTGATTTCTCATAACCTTCAGGCAGCCGGATTTGCTGTACAGACCTTTTTCAGCGGCGCCTCCCTGCTCACGGAGGCGCTGCGCGAAACGCCGGCCCTATTTCTACTGGATGTCATGTTGCCCGGCACTAATGGCTTCGAGCTCTGCCGGCACATACGGCAGACCCCGGCTCTTTCCGCGGTCCCCATCATTTTTCTCACCGCAAAGACTGCAGAGGCGGATCGGGTCAAAGGTCTGGAACTCGGTGGGGACGACTACATCACCAAGCCATTCAGCCCGCGCGAACTGGTGGCGCGGGTTCGCTCTGTGCTGCGCGCCTTGGGCCAATCCGAGTTGAGCAGCGAGGTTCTACGCTTCGGTGATCTCAACATCGATGTCTCATCCATGACCGTCCAGGTCGCGGGGCGTAACGTCTTCACCACTGCTCGCGAATTTCGGCTGCTCGAGTATCTGGCAACCCATCGCGGCCGCGTGCTCACTCGCGATCAGCTTCTCGATGCCGTCTGGAAAGAAACTCCCTTCGTGACCGCACGGTCGATCGACGTGTACATCCGCCGGCTGCGCGAAAAAATAGAAACCGATCCCCGCCATCCCCAATATCTGAAGACCCTGCGCGGCATCGGCTACCGTTTCGAAGTTCCCAAATAGCGTAGCACGCAGCCTGCGCCCCTCTGATTGTTCGCATTCACTCTTTCCATCCCACTTCCCCACCGGGTCATTTATTCTGTCGTTCATCCCCTTGTGATGGCCAACAAACCGAAACCACTGTGGAACGTCGACGACCAGCCCGCCCGTCTAACGGAACTCGCCGCGCCTTCGAACGAGCCTGCGAAAGATGGCCCTCTGCGCCGCGACGTGCGCTCGCTGGGAGCGATCCTGGGGCAAGTCCTGGTTGAGCAGGCTGGACAAGAGCTGTTCGAATCGGTGGAGCAACTGCGCCGCCTGCTCATTCAGCGCCGCGAAACCGTGCGTCGAACCTCGGAGACAGCCGCGGCCTCGCAGCTCCTGCGCAACGCGCAAGAGATGATCTCGAAGATGGACCTGCCCCGCGCTTACCAGGTCACCAAAGCCTTCGCCGCCTATTTCGAACTGACCAACCTGGCGGAAACCAATCATCGCAAACGGCGTCGCCGCGCGGGAAAACTAGACCTCGAACAGGCTCCGCTCCCCGGTTCCTTTCGCGGAACCCTGCTCAGGTTGAAAGCTGCGGGAATCTCGGCGGAGGCCGCCGTCGAGGCTCTGCGCCAGATTCAAATTACTCCAGTCTTCACGGCGCATCCGACCGAAGTCGCCCGCCAGACCGTGCTGCTGAAGCGGCGCCGCATCGCGCGGGAACTGGAACGGCTTGATCGTTTGCCCCTCACGGCCGAAGAGGCGCAAGACTGCGAGAACAACATTCGCGCCGAGGTCACTTCCCTCTGGCAAACCGATGAGGTCCGCCTCGCCAAGCCCACGGTCGACGACGAAATCCGGATGGGCCTGCGCTATTTTCGCCTGTCGCTGTTCGACTCCCTGCCCAAAATCTACGACGAAATTGTCGAGGCGTTTCGCGACGTTTACTCATTTCCGCTCGACGAAGATTCCGTTCCTAACATCGTTCAATTCGGATCATGGATCGGCGGCGATCGCGACGGAAATCCGCTGGTCAAGCCGGATTGCATTCGCGGCGCTCTCGCTACGGCGCGGGCCCTTATCCTTCGCCAGTATCTCGACGATGTCGAAGCGCTCAGCGACCGTCTCAGTTCGTCCAGAAGGCAGACTGCCGTTTCCCAGGACCTTCTCGAACGCCTTCAGCAGTACGAGCGCACGATTTCCGGAGTCCACCTCGCGTGGGGACCGCATAATTACGCCGAAAGCTACCGCCGCTTCCTGTCCTACATATTTCATCGTCTGCAGCAGAGCCGCGAAGCCGTCAACGCTCCCGCGGCCTATCCGAGCGCCGCCGAGTTCGAGCAAGATCTGTTGCTCATTCAGAAGAGTTTGAAGTCCAATCGCGGAGAACGGCTGGCACGTACGTATCTCGGCTCGTTGCTCCGCAAAGTGCGCAAGTTCGGGTTCCACCTGCACACGCTCGACGTTCGCCAACACGCTCGCGTCCACGCTCGCGCCATCAAAGAACTCGGCCCCGCCCTCGACCGCAGGCCCGAGACGCCAGAAACTCAGGAGCTGATTCAGACCTTTCGCGCTATCGCGGAACTGAAAAGCACCTATCCTCCCGGCTCGATTCGCCACTACATTGTCAGCGGCGCGGAATCGGAGCACGACATTCTCGCGGTAATCCGGCTGGCCAAAGCGACAGGAGTTCGCGTTGCCGGATCGGAAAGCGATCCGGGCTTGATGCCGGTGGCGCTATTCGAATCCATCGATTCCTTGCGTGCTGCCGGCGCCATTATGCGCCGCGTGTGGAGCGATCCCGAGTACGCGCCCTTGCTCGATTCCTGGGGACGCTGGCAGGAGGTCATGCTGGGCTACTCCGATTCCAACAAAGACGGAGGCATGCTCACCAGCACCTGGGAAATTTATAAAGCCCACCGCGAACTGCACCGCGTGGCGCAAGAATTCGGCGTCAAGCTTCGTCTCTTCCATGGCCGCGGCGGCACCGTTGGTCGCGGCGGCGGCCCCACCCATTCCGCCATTCTCGCGCAGCCTCCGGGATGTTTCTCCGGGCACATTCGCGTGACCGAGCAAGGCGAAGTACTGAACTGGAAATATGCCGATCCCGTCCTGGCGGAATGGAATCTGGAACTGATGATCGCCGCCAGTCTCGAGGCGTTTACGCGCTCCGGCGATGATCTCACCGCGCATCCGCGCAATTGGGAAGAGGCCATCGAGGAGATGTCGCAAGAGGCCTACCGCGTCTACCGCCGCGACATTGCCGACAATCCCGACGTACTCGAATATTTCGAGCAGGCGACGCCGGTCAATGAACTCGAGACCGCGCGCATCGGCTCTCGTCCGTCGCGTCGCAGCAAGAGCCGCCGCCTTGAGGACTTGCGCGCGATCCCGTGGGTTTTTGGCTGGATGCAAAGCCGCCACGCCGTTCCCGCGTGGTTCGGCGTGGGACACGCGCTCGAGCATTTTGCCAAGAGCGGGCCTGGCCATGAACAGCTCCTTCGCCAGATCGCCCGGGGTTACCCCATGTTCGCCGGATTGCTCAGCAACGTGGAACTCGGCATGGCGAAAGCCGATCTTGGCATCGCTCGCGAATATTCCAGCCTGGTGAAGAATGCCGCCCTGCGCAAGCGCATCTTCTCCTTGTTGGAAGACGAATTCTTCCGGTCCCGCCGTATGCTTCTCCGCGTTACCGGGCAACGCGAACTGCTGGCGCGCAACCGAGTTCTGGCTCGCTCCATCCGGCTGCGCAATCCCTATGTTGATCCCATGAGCCTCATCCAGGTCGAGCTCCTGCGCCGCCAGCAGCAGGGCGCGCAATCCTCAGAGCTGGACTATCCACTGGGCGCCACCATCAACGGGATCGCCGCCGGCCTGCACAATACGGGGTAGCCGAATGCCGATCCCCGGAAGTGGCTCGGGTTCAAAAACTGGCCTTACTTTTTGCTTATTTCTCTGCGGCCTCTGCGGAATTTCTCTGCGATCTCTGCGGTAAAGAGCCTTTAACCGCGGAGGGCGCCGAGGATTTCGCAGATCGCTGAGGACTTCCAGGGCAAAAGCCTGGCCGCTGCCGATTCTCGGCTAACCTCGCGGCTGAACTCCCGTCTGTAGTATGTTGTCTTGCTACGTGCACGTGCGTCTGGCTTAAAGCTTTCCCTGGAACTTGTCTATTTCTCTATGCGTACCGTCCGGCAGATCATTGTGCTCAAAATCGAGAGCTGTTCCTGAAAACAAGAGGACCCATGCCCATGTCCCGCATTTATGCAGTCTTGATGATCATTCTCCTGGCGCTGCCCGCGGCTTTTGCCCAAACCGTCCCTGCAGCGCGACCCACTACCAGCCTTATCGCGGATCAAAGCAATCAGCCGAAACTCGAGCACTTCGATCCCAACCTGGTCGACAAATCCCTCGATCCCTGCAATGACTTCTACAAATACTCTTGCAACAAATGGCTGTCAGCCAACCCGATCCCCGCCGACCAGGTCTTCTGGAGCACCGGCAGCAGTCTGCAACTCTGGAATGAAGGAGTGCTTCGCGAGACCTTGGAAGCGGCCTCCAAGAATGACCCACAGCGCAGCCCCGTCCAGCAGAAGATTGGAGATTATTGGGCCGCGTGCATCGACGAAAGCACAATCGAAGCCGCGGGACTCAAGCCTCTGCAGCCCGAACTCGATCGCATTGCCGCTCTGCAGTCGAAAAAAGGTCTCACGCTGGAAGTCGCCCACCTGCACCATCTTTATCCCGGCGCATGGGAAAGCGGTGACAATCAGAGCGACTCTCCACTCTTTGGCTTTACCGGCCAGCAGGATTACGACAACGCGTCAATGGTCGTCGGCCAGATCGATCAGGGCGGACTCTCGCTGCCCAACCGCGACTACTACCTGAACACTGACGACAAATCGAAAGAGATCCTCGGCAAGTACCGCGCCCACATTCAAAAGACCATGGTTCTCGCCGGCGAGTCGGACACGCAAGCCGCAGCCGATGCCGGCATCGTCCTCGATCTCGAAACTGCCATGGCGCAGGCGCAGATGGATAACATCAAGCGCCGCGATCCCAAGAACATCAATAACAAGATGAGTCTCGCGCAGTTGCGTGAACTTACTCCGGCCATCGATTGGAACGCCTACCTGAAAGCTGTCGACGCTCCGCCCAGCGATCACTACATCGTCACCTCACCGGACTTTTTCCGCGCGGAAAACAAACTGCTTGACGAGCGCCCGCTTACCGACTGGCAGGCCTACCTGCGCTGGCAGGTGATCAACCGTTCGGCGCCGTATCTGACCAAGGCGATGGTGATGGAGGATTTCGATTTCTTCTCCCACACGCTTGCCGGCGCGGAAACCCTGTTGCCCCGCTGGCGCCGTTGCGTAAACGCCGCCGATCGCGATCTCGGCGAGGCCCTCGGCCAGGCCTATGTCGACCGTGCTTTCCCGCCGGACAGCAAAGCGCGCACACTCCAGATGGTGCACAACATCGAGGCCGCTCTCTCTAGCGACATTCAGAGCCTCGCCTGGATGTCCCCCGAAACTAAGCAACAAGCCGTTACCAAACTCAAAGGGATCGAGGACAAGATCGGCTATCCCTCGCACTGGCGCGACTATTCCAGCGTAAAGATCACCCGCGATAGCTGGTTGAACAATGTCTCTCAGGCCTCGTCGTTCGAGTTCGAACGCTGGGTTGCCAAAATCGGTAAGCCCGTCGATCGCTCCGAATGGACCATGACGCCGCCCACCATCAACGCCTATTACGATCCGCAACTAAACACCATCAATTTCCCCGCCGGCATTTTGCAGCCGCCGTTTTTCGATCCCGCCAAAGATGATGCCGTCAACTACGGCGCTATCGGCATGGTCATCGGACACGAAATCATCCACGGCTTCGATGATGAAGGCCGCAAATTCGACGCCCACGGCAACCTGCGTGACTGGTGGACGCCCGAAGATTCCAAGCTTTACGACCAGCGCGGCAAATGCATTTCCGACGAGTACACGCAAGACGTGCCCGAGGCCGGCCCCGGCGTGAAGCAGAACGGCCTGCTCACGCAGGGAGAAGATACGGCCGATAACGGCGGCATCCATCTCGCGCTCAATGCCCTCGAGGCCGACCTGAAAAAGCAGGGCAAGTCGCTCGACGACAAAGGCCCCGACGGATGGACCTATCGCCAGCAATTTTTCCTGTCGTTCGCTTATTCATGGTGCGCCAACATCCGTCCTCAGATCGCGCGCCTGATGGTCACCACCGACCCTCATTCCCTGCCCATCTTCCGCATCGACAACGTGGTCTCGAACATGCCGGAATTCGAGCACGCCTTCGGCTGTAAGGCCGGACAAAAAATGGTACGAGCCAACGCCTGCCGGGTATGGTAATCGCACTCATGCTGATGTCATGCTGAGCGAAGAAGGAGCAGCGCGAAAGCGCTGCTCCTTCGCAGTCGAAGCATGACAAGCGTCCACTACCGGTGGATGTCCTAGCCCATATCGTCATTCACGATTACCTCTTGACAATCTGCCCTCCATAAAGCACACTCTTCATAGGCGAACAAAAAGCGAAAATTACCGAAATCGCCTCCGCGGCTCATATCCAGAAATCAGCCCCGGCGTTCCCTGAAATTTTCCGAGGATTTTTATGTCTTCCGCAGTGGTTACCACTTCGGCGGCCCTGGGCCGCCCTTTTCTTTTTGATGACAATGCCGAACCTGAGGTGTCTTGTCATCCTGAGCGGAGCGGAAAATACGCGAAGCGCATTGCCCGCGGAGTCGTAGAGCCTGCCCTGAGCTTGCCGAAGGGATCCCTACCTTCTCCCGATCCCAGATTGGCAAGCATACTTCCGGCCTCGCAGCTCGAAATCCGTCCTGCCCCGGAGATGGCCTCCAGCGGCATCTCCGACCTCGACGCCCTCACCGGCGGCCTGCCCCGCGGATGCCTCACCGAAATCTGCGGCCCCGCCTCCTCTGGACGCACCACCGTTCTGCTGGCCGCTCTCGCCGCCGCCACCCGCCGCGGAGAATACTGCGCCCTCATCGATGCCAGCGACGCGCTCGATCCCCACTCCGTAGAAGCAGCAGGCGTTGATCTAGACCGGCTCCTTTGGGTGCGCTGCGGAGAAGGCAGTGCAGGTCAATCGAAGAAATCAGCGGGTGCCCCATCCTTGTCGCGCACTTTGCGACGGGGTGGGAGTTTTGACTTCCTCCCACAAAGCCCGTCGCCGCTGGATTTTCAGCAGAGTAAAGTCGAAGACCCAAGCTGCGAGGAGAACGCCCTGGAAAAATCCCCGCGTTACACGCGTCCATCCGAACTCCGCCTCGAACAAGTCCTGCGCTCGACCGACCTATTGCTCGAAAGTGGAGGCTTCGGCCTGATCGTCCTCGACCTAGCCGACCTGCCGCCGCAAGCCGCGCGCCGCATCCCGCTGACCACGTGGTTCCGCTTCCGCCGCGCCGTCGAACATAAGCCCACCATCCTGCTCGCCATCGAGCAACAGCCCATCGCCGGAAGCTGCTCGTCGCTGCTGTTGCAACTAGCAGCCGCGAAGCGGCGGAAGAATGCAGCCCACGGCGCAAGCCGTGGGTCAGGCGTTAAAAACAAACAAGCCCTGGAGGGGCGAAAGATAGACCACGAACAATCCATCCTTCACGATCAAACCATCCCTCCCACTCACACGAACCTTCTATCCGGAATGAACATCACCGCCGAACTGGCTCGCTCCCGTCTGGACCGCAAACCAGCGCGCTCCGTCGCATTCGCAACCAAAACCGCCTGGGCGGGATAAAACCATGGCTAAAATTACTCAATTACCAAATTACAAAATTACGAAATGACTCCATGCCGTTCGCCTGCATCTACATTCCGAATTTTTCCATCGCGGCTGCTCTCCGCGCCGAACCGGAACTGCAGGCCCGTCCCGTAGCCATTTTCGAAGGTAAGCATCCTCTCGAAAAACTTTTCGCAGTCAATGAAAACGCCAGCCGCCTGGGCATCACACCCGGCATGACCAAGGCCCAGGCCGAACTCTGCTCCGAACTCGCCCTGCGCCCGCGTTCTGCACTGCAGGAATCTTCCGCGCACGCCGCCCTGCTCGACTGCGCCCAATCGTTCTCTCCCTGCGTGGAAGACTCAGCCTGCGACACGGTTCTGCTCGATCTTGCCGGCATGGAATCTTTATTCGGATCGCTGCATAAAATTTCCCACGCCATTTCCGAGCGCGCGGCCGCATTGGGTTTGGCGGCAAACTTTGCGATGGCCTCCAACCCCGACGCGGCCCTGCTCGCCGCCCGCGGACTGAGTGGCGCGGACACTCCCTTCGACAAGCTCAGGGCAGGCTTTGCCCGCGCAGGTGTCACCGTAATTCCTTCGGGCAAAGAAGCGGAATCTTTGGGGGGATTGCCGGTAGAAGTTTTGTTTCGTGATCGTCTGGAGGGCGAAGAGAAACAATCCGCGGACTGCTTACTCGAAACACTAGCCCGATGGGGCATTCGCAATCTACGAGCTCTGGCAACATTGCCCGAAGTATCACTCAGCGAACGTCTCGGACAAGAAGGCCTCCGCCTGCAGCAATTGGCGCGCGGCACCGCGAGCCGCACGCTGGTTCCGGTCGAAGCTCCGCTGCTGTTTGAAGAAGCAATCGAACTGGAACATCCCATCGTCCTGCTCGAACCGCTGGCTTTCCTGCTCAATCGCCTGCTCGAACAACTCTGCGCGCGCCTTGCCTCCCGCGCCCTGGCCACACAGGAACTTCGCTTGTCGCTGGAACTCTCTAGTCTCACCGGCATCGAAGATGGATTTGAAAATTTGGGAATTGCCAGTGAGAGCGATGAACCAAGCAAAAATATGTGGGGACAGCCGCCCTCGGCTGTCCGGCGGAGCGAAGCTCCGCTGCCTCACTGCCGCCAAACAAAATTCTCTCGCAAGCTGAATCTCCCTTTACCCATGCTTGACGCCAAAGTTTTTCTAAAACTGCTCCAACTGGATCTAAACGCGCATCCTCCTGGAGCACCCATCATGAAAATCCATCTGGCCGCAGAACCAGCACGCCCGCGCTCGGCCCAAGGAGGCCTGTTCCTGCCTCCATCGCCCGAACCGGAAAAACTGGAACTCACCCTGGCCCGCATCGCCGGCATTGTCGGCGAACACAAAGTCGGCGCCGTGGAGTTGCTCGACACGCATCATCCTCAAGGATTCCGCATGCGCCGCTTCGTCGCCGAGGTCGCCCGCAAAGTTCCGCAGAAGAAAACTCCCGACGCGGCAGAAGCGCAAGCTACCGTCACCGCCCTGCGCCGCTTCCGTCCGCCCTTGCGCGCCAACGTGACTCTGGAAAATGGCCAGCCTGTGCATTTGGTTTGCCGAAGAAAAGAAGTGCAGGGCGAAGTCCTCTGGAAAGCCGGCCCCTGGCGCTTCTCCGGGGACTGGTGGGAGCGCGATGCCTGGTCCCGCGACGAGTGGGACCTCGCCCTGCGCAGCGGAGAAACCGTTTCGTTCTACCGCATCGTGCACGACCTGCTCGGCGGCGGATGGTTTGTGGAAGGAACGTATGACTGATTCTTGGCCACGGATTTTCACAGATCAACACGGATAAACCAAAAATTTGCAAAACACTGTTTATGCGAGCGCAGAGACAAGAAAATAAGTTTTGTTTGATCCGTGTGAATCCGTGTTGATCCGTGGCCAATGATTTTTGACTGGCAACTGATGTACATCGAACTTCACGCCCGCTCCGCTTTCAGCTTCCTCGAAGGCTCTTCCCTGCCCGAGGAATTAATCGGCGTGTGCGCGCATTTTCACATGCCCGCCATGGCGCTGCTCGACGCCGACGGCCTCTACGGCGCTCCGCGCTTCCACCTGGCTGCCAATAAAATCGACCTCAAAGCGCACATCGGCGCGGAAGTCACCTGCTCGCCTGTCATCCTGAGCGGAGCAGGCACTTCACGAAGTGAAGTGCCTGCGGAGTCGAAGGACCCCTACCACCAGCAGTCCGCTGGAAAGATAGGGATTCCTCGCTTCGCTCGGAATGACAAGATTCACGCTCGGAATAACAAATCCTCGAGGGATGACAAAACATTCCGCCTACCCCTGCTCGTCGCCTCCCGCATCGGCTACCAGAACCTCTGTCGCCTGATCACCAAAATGAAGTTGCGCGCCAAAAAAGGCGAAGGCGCAGTCACCGCACAAGAACTCGAAGAACACGCTGCCGGATTAATCTGCCTCACCGGCGGCGACGAAGGGCCGCTTGCAGCGGCGCTCGCGCGGAGCGATATCGACCAAGCCCGCCGCCAACTCGATCAACTCACCGGCATCTTCGGTCAGAACAATGTCTACGTCGAACTCCAGCGCCATTTCCATCGCGAAGAAGAATCCCGCAACCGCATTGCAGTCGATCTCGCCCGCGCACTCCATCTCCCGCTCCTTGCAACGAACGGCGTGAACTACGCCATCCCCAAAGCCCGCGAACTCTGCGATGCTTTCACCGCGATCCGTCACCATCGCACGCTCTCGACTGCCGGACGCCTGCTCTCGCGCAACTCCGAGCGCCACCTGAAATCTCCCGAGGAGATGCAGCAACTTTTCGCCGACCTGCCTGAAGCGATCCACAACACTATCGAACTTTCTAATCGTCTCGAATTTACGCTAAACGATCTCGGCTACGAATTCCCGCACTACCCTGTGCCCGAAGGCGAGTCCATGAACTCCTTCCTGCGCGAGCAATCCTGGATCGGTTTTCGCAATCGCTACGGCCGCGCCTCGCAAGACATGCAGGCCAAGGCCCGCCGCCAGATCGAAAAGGAATTGGCGCTCATCGAGAAACTCAAGCTTGCCGGATACTTCCTCATTGTCTGGGACCTAGTCCGCTACTGCCGCGAGCAAAACATTCTCGTCCAGGGACGCGGATCCGCCGCCAACAGCGCCGTCTGCTACGCGCTCGGCATCACCGCGGTTGACGCGGTCAGCATGGAACTTCTCTTCGAGCGATTTCTTTCCGAAGAGCGTGGCGAGTGGCCCGACATCGATCTCGACCTGCCCAGCGGCGACGAGCGCGAAAAAGTCATCCAGTATCTCTACAAAAAATATGGCGAGCGCGGCGCCGCCATGACCGCCAACGTCATCACCTACCGCAACCGCATGGCCGCGCGCGAAATGGGTAAGGCCCTGGGATTCGATCCCGAAACGCTCGCCAAAATTTCCGCCGCCGTCGCCACCTGGGAATTTCGCGACGAGAACGATGCGCTCGACCGCCGCTTCCGCGACGCCGGACTCGATCTCTCCCATCCCCGCCTGCGCAAATATTACGAACTCTGCCTCGCCGTGCAGGACCTGCCGCGCCACCTTGGCCAGCACTCCGGCGGCATGGTCATCTGCCAGGGACAACTCGATTCCGTCGTGCCGCTCGAGCCAGCCTCCATGCCCGGCCGCGTCGTCGTGCAATGGGACAAAGAAGATTGCGCCGACATGGGCATCATCAAAGTCGACCTGCTCGGACTCGGCATGATGGCCGTGCTCAAGGATTCCATCGAACTCATTCGCGGGCACTATCACGAAGAAGTCGACCTCGCGCATCTTCCGCAGGACGATTCGCAGGTCTATTCAACTTTGCAGCAAGCCGACACCATAGGAATGTTCCAGGTGGAAAGCCGCGCGCAAATGTCATGCCTGCCGCGCCTGCGCCCCATGCGTTTCTACGACGTAGTTGTACAGGTTGCGATCATCCGCCCCGGCCCCATCGTCGGCCAGATGGTGAATCCATTTCTGCAGCGCCGCCAGGGAAAAGAAGAAGTCACCTACGCGCACCCGTCGCTAGAACCAGTTCTGAAGCGCACGCTAGGCGTCCCGCTCTTCCAGGAGCAATTGCTGCGCATCGCCATGATCGCCGCCAACTTCACCGGAGGCGAAGCCGAAGACCTCCGCCGCGCCATGGGTTTCAAGCGCTCGCAAGCCCGCATGAAAGAAATCGAAACCAAACTTCGCGCTGGCATGACTGCGAACGGAATATCCACGAAAGCGCAGGAAGAAATTATTCTCTCCATCACCTCATTCGCGCTCTACGGATTTCCCGAGTCCCACGCCGCCAGCTTCGCCCTCATCGCCTACGCCAGCGCCTACCTGAAATGCCACTACCTCGCCGCGTTCACTGCAGCGTTACTCAACAACCAGCCCATGGGCTTCTATTCGCCGGCGACAATCGTCAAAGACTCCCAGCGCCACGGCCTGAAACTGTTGCCGGTCGATGTGACGAAGTCAGAGTGGAATTGCACGTTGGAAGCAGTAGTCAGAAGTCAGGAGTCAGGAGCTAGCAAAGTCGTTGGTCGTTCGTCGTTAGTCGCTGCCCAAAGTGATGTCCGACGTCCAGCCGCGGAGCGGCGACAGAATACAGCCCACGGCGCAAGCCGTGGGTTGGACGCCAGAAATTTGGAAGCCCCGGAGGGGCGAAAGAATATCGCTCTCCGCATGGGCCTGCGCTACGTCCGAGGGCTGCGTGAAGAGGCCGCCCGCTCCCTAATCCTGGAACGCATGCGCGCTCCTTTCGCATCGATCCACGACCTCACCCGCCGCGTCCCCGAACTGCGCAAAGACGAACTCACCACGCTCGCGGAAATCGGCGCGCTGAACTCAATCGGGATTTCACCACGGAGGCACGGAGGCACAGAGAACCTCGAAAATAAGAATTCGAAGATGGGAGGAATGGGCGAGCACTCATTCAACAATCAAAAATCAACAATCAACAAGTCCTCCGTGCCGGAGCTTGCCCTGAGCGTAGCCGAAGAGTGCCTCCGTGGTGAAAAGCCCCTTCACCGCCGCGATGCTCTCTGGCAGGTCGAACGCGCCGTCCGCCCCGCAGGCCCATTGCTCGAACAAAACGCCGAACCCGACGAACGCTCTCCCCTAGCGCCGATGAACCAGGAAGAACGCCTGGTCGCCGACTTCCATGGCACCGGACTCACCGTGGGCCCGCATCCCATGGCCTACCGCCGCGCCTGGCTCAACGCCATGGGCATCCGTCGCGCCAGCGAACTGCGCGACCTGCCCACCGGCAAGCGCCTCCGCATCGGAGGCTGCGTCATCACCCGCCAGCGTCCCGGCACCGCCAAAGGATTTGTGTTTTTAAGTCTGGAAGATGAAACCGGAGTTGCGAATGCCATCGTCCGCCCCGATCTGTTTCACGCGAACCGCCTGCTGCTGACCAGCGAGCGCTTCCTCGCCATCGAAGGCATCCTGCAGAATCAGGACAACGTGATCTCCGTCCGCGCCGAACGCGTGCAACCGCTCTTCGTCACGAAAGCCGAAACCGCCTCCCACGACTTCCACTGAGCACACTGGCGTTGTCATCCTGAGCGCAGCCGCTTCTCAGGCGGAGCGAAGGATCTCTTGTGCAGAAAAGGACATTGGACTCCACCCGAGATCCCTCGCCCCGCTGGAAAAAACGCGGGGCTTCGGGATAACCTCGGGACCTATAAACGACTTTCACTTCCCCGTATAGCTCACTCTCCAAATCGACCCCGACCCGTCATCGCTCACCAGCAGCGAGCCATCCGGAGCCACAGTGATCCCCACCGGACGCCCCCAAACGTCGCCGTTCGGCAGCACGAATCCGGTCAAGAAATCTTCATACTCGCCGGAAGCGTGCCCGGTCTGATGCAGCGGCACGCGGATCACCTCATATCCCACGCGTACCGCCTTATTCCACGAGCCGTGCTCCGCTGCAAAAAGATCTCCCTTATATTCCGCCGGAAATTTGTCCGCCTCATAGAACACCATCTCGAGCGACGCATTGTGCGGTTGCAACAACACATCCGGCACGATGGCCTTATCCTTCAGTTCCGGATGCTTCCCCTTCTGCCGCGGATCCTGGTGCGGACCGATATACCACCAGGGCCATCCATAGAATCCGCCCTCCTGCACATGCGTGATGTAATCCGGGACGAGATTGTCTCCCAGCGCATCGCGCTCGTTCACCGAGCACCACAACTCGCCCGTCGCCGGATTCACCAGAATCCCGCCACCGGCATTGCGAATGCCGTAGGCATACACCTTCAACTGGCAATTCGACGGATCGCAGACCAGGATGTCGGCGCGATCTCGCTCCGCCGGATGCGTGTCGGTATCGTCATCGTTCGACGCCGACCCCACTGCCACAAACATCTTCTTGCCATCCGGAGTAAATTCCAACGAGCGCGTCCAATGCCCACCGCCGCTGGGCAGATCCGCGATATGCTCGGGAGGGCCGCTCGCCCGCATATCGCCGCTGTGATACGGGATTCGAAGCACCTCATTCGTATTGCCGATATAAATCCATTGCGGATCCGGCCCCGGCGGATAGAACGCAATCCCATAAGGACGCTTCAAGCCTTCAGCAAAGACCGCATTCTGCTCAGGCTTGCCGTCGCTGGTCATGCCGCGAAACACGCGAATGCGGCCCGGTGCGCTCTCTGCCAGAAATATGTCGCCATTCGGTGCCGTGCGCAGCAATCGCGGATTATCCAGTCCTCCTGCATACAACTCCACCTTGAACCCTGCGGGCGCCACCGGCCACGCATTCTCCGGACGCGAAACCACCTCGGGCGCGTTCTCCGCCGACTGCGTCGCATACGGTTGCGGCAGGTCCGGTACCGTGATCTTGCGAGTTGCCCCCGGCTTCTCGTAGCGAAAATCCGTAAACGGCGCCTTCGGAGCAGGAGCTTTGATCGTGGACGCCATCGCCTGTGGTGGCGGCGTCGCATTCATCTCGCCCGTCGCTCCGCCTTTTCCCGGGCCCATCGTCTCTACGTAGCTGATGATTTCCCAGCGACTTTTCTCCGGCAGGAAGGCCCACGACGGCATTCCGTTATCCTTGTCACCCTTGGTGATGAACCAGAACACCTCACCTTCTGGGACACCCTCTAGCTTGCCGTCAACCAGAGACGGAACATTTCCCGTCCCCTGCCCCGCTCTTCCGTGACACGACAGGCAGTTTCGGGCATAAAGAGTTTTGCCGGCGGTCACCGCGGCGGCCTGCCCCTGATAAGGATTCTTCGTGGCTTTCGCCGAATCCGGGGCATCGTGAAAGTTTTTGTCAACAGCCTGCAGGGTTGGAATGGAAAGAAACGACAGGAGAACTGCCCACACAATCTTCATCGTGCTCAAAGGCATGCTTTTCCTCGCGGGTCAGATTTCCCACTTAGATTATGCTCTGAGCAAAAGGGATGCGAGTTTATACGGCGAATTCCTCACTTCACCCGATTTGTGGAGCATACTGAAACCGTTACGCCGCTAACTCACGGCTCTTTACTTATCCACTGGCTTCGATCTTGGCGGTGATCAAGCCCACGTGATCGATGCCCACGCCGTGCGCATCGTCAATCACCGTGACCACATCCGCCCAAGGCACATCGCTGTCCGCTTTGACAAATAATACCTTCTGGGCGCGTGTCTTATAGATGTCGACCAACTGACTGTTGAGATCCTTCCAGCTCACGTCCTGCTGATTGATCTCGAGCTGCGGTTGGCCTCCATTCGCTGTTGCGAGTACCTGCAAGACCACGGAGCGGCTGTCCGGCTGAGGTTTGGCGTGCTTTGGCGGCGGCTGTGGAATGAGCGCATTTTCCCCCTTCGGGGTAACCGGGGAGATAATCATGAAAATAACCAGCAACGTCAACAACACGTCAATCAGTGGTGTCACATTCATGCTGCCGAGTATCCCACCACCACTTCCAACCTGCACTGGATGCTTGCCTCCTATAGAAATAGATGCCCATAAGGTCCTTCGTGGATGCCGAGGTAGTTGGACTAAATCTCTGATCTTGGGGGTAACTGCGGCAATGCACTTCGGAGAGCAGGATGCGCTTGAGAACAGATCTTCGGAAGATATGACAGCGTTTTTTGCTGCCCGCGATAACCCCGTGGGATAGAAAAGCGTCCTAAGGTATACGGCTCAGATTAGGAGCCAGGTATCTCCCTACCCGGCGATAATCGGACCCAAGGAGTACCCAATGAAATTCCGATGGCTGGCGATCGCCGCAGGATTGGCGGCATTCAGCGCAGGGCCCTGGACGTTCGCGCAAACCCAAATTCCCGGACAGAATCCGCCCCAGACCCAGGCTCCGACAAGCGATCCGAACCAGGGTCAGCCCAAAGCAGGTGATGTGCAGAACGCTCCGAAACAGGCGCCCTCCGCACTTCCCACAGAAGATGACAGCCAGATCAAGCACGATGGCGGCACCAGCGACGTCGATGCCGTGGGCAACCGCAACGTAGGATGTGGGCGGGGCCTGGGAAACTGGTACAGCATAGAGAAGCAGGTCGCCCTGGGGCGGCAATATGCGCAGCAGATCGAATCCCAGGTCAAGCTGATCAATGATCCTGTCGTCACCGAATATGTCAACCGCATCGGACAGAATTTGGTTCGCAATTCCGATGCCCAGGTGCCGTTCACGATCAAAGTCATCGACTCCGATGTCGTCAACGCCATGGCTTTGCCGGGCGGATTTTTTTATGTGAACTCCGGCCTGATTCTGGCAGCCGACGAGGAAGCAGAAATGGCCGGCGTGATGGCACATGAAATCGCTCACGTTGCCGCCTGTCACTATGCGCGCGAGATGACCCGCTCCAACCTGCTCCAGATGGCTTCGCTGCCTGCCATCTTCATGGGGGGCGGCCTCGGCTATGGCATCTATGAAGGTATGGGCTTGGGCATCCCTCTCGCCTTCCTGCATTTCTCGCGCACCTTTGAGGCGCAAGCGGATTATCTTGGCGTCCAGTACATGTATCGTGCCGGGTACGATCCATCGGCATTCATTTCCTTCTTCGAGAAGATTGAGGCGATGGAAAAAAAGAAGCCGGGAACCCTGTCCAAGGCTTTCGCAACGCACCCGCCAACTGCGGACCGCATTGAGAAGTCGGAGGAGGAGATTCGCAAGATCCTTCCGGCCAGGGCTGAGTACATTGTGACCACGTCGGAATTCGACCAGGTAAAGGCAAGACTCGCCGCGATCGAAAACAAGCACCAACTGCTCGATGAAAAGGACAGCAATAAACCGAGCTTGCGGCGGACCTCGAACCCCAACGACAAAAACGATGACGATCGTCCAGTCCTGAGACGTCGCGACGACTTCAACTAGTGTAGTGCGTCAAAGAGATCGACACTTATAGGTCACCGTTTCCCCTGTGATCCTCTGTGCACTCTGTGGTTAGGGCCCTTGCCCTCTTCGGATACCCGGAAATTCTTCATCCCTCGCCAAAACCTGAATCCGTTTTTTCAAACGGACGCATCCAACAACCCAGAGCCTAGAACCGAAGGAGGATTTATGTCTCGTTTGCGATTTTTGCAGGTTTGCATGGCGACGGCAGTGCTGGGCGTCGGGTTGTCTGGTCTGCCCGCTGTGGCTGCAGGTACTGAGACCTTCACCGGAAAGGTCAGCGACTCTATGTGCGGTGCAAAACACAAAGAAGGGATCGCCCCCGCAGCCTGCGTTCGTGCCTGCGTGCAGCACGGTGCCAAGTACGCTTTGGTCGTTGGCGACAAGGTCTATACCCTCGACACCTCGAATCAAGCCACGCTGGGTGAGCTCAACAAGCTAGCTTGGGAGGAGGCCAAAGTCACAGGCACGGCGAACGGAGATATCATTTCGGTGAAGTCGGTAACTGCCGCCAAGTAGGGGTCGGGAGAGAAAGTGTAACCATTCCTCGCGATAGCGCGGAGCATAGACTTGGGTGCCTGCACAAGGGATGCTCCAGCCGCGATACAGAGCTTTGATCCGGTTCATCACTCGGTTCAGATCTTGGCTGATAGTCTGATAACTGCGCCCCAGCTCGCGCAGCGTCCGCAGTCCGTGTTCTCCGTGATAGACCGGGCGCAGCATTCCCGTGCGTAACAAGTCGGCCAGCTTGCGCGCATCTATCTTGTCGCTTTTGTTGCCTTCCTTTAATAAGGCATTACGCCGCGGATCGCAGACCAGCACTCGTCACCATCGCTTCCTTGTGCACGTCCATGCCGATATACTTGAGGTCGCGACTCATGCAGTTGCCTCCTTGGGGGAAAGAACATCGCGCTCAACGGACTCTTTCCCTCAAGGTACAGTGCCATTCTTCAGCCGATTTGCCTATCTTCTCCTCTGATTCTTGCCCTCCATCTCCGCATGCTCCACTCAACAGGGCCGCTCTCTCATAATGCATTGACCCCAAAAGTTGGGGAATGTTACAAGATTTTCACAGATGGGGCCTTGCAAGTGGTGCAACTGACCTGCTTCTTACCTCCAAGACGTGAGAGAATTGCATCATGATACGGACCAGCCTGCCCCAGCGGCATGAGCAGCGCAAGGCTGAAAAACTGCTCGTGAAACTCTCGAAAGTGAAACCGATCTCTGCCAAACCAGCCCCGATTATCCAAAGAATGTCTGCAATCCGGGCAGCTTGCACAGCAAACCCGCAAGTCTTTTTCTCGACATAACAGATGGATGCTACCGTGCCCACGGCTTAGTGCTGTGGGCTTTTTGTTGGCTGGCGCAAAATCGCCATTGCACTCCGTCGAAAATCCTCTCCTAGACGTGAATAGCAGCTGTTGACGCAACTTGGTTTATGGGGGTGATGGTGACCTCATAGCCGAGCTTGCGGAGGGCTCGCGCCAGCATCTGAGCACGT
>Ga0187805_10000045_pt1 | contig 37338 bp, 28 predicted proteins | sample NC_wetland_sal_i_6_FD_132965 | JGI IMG/M metagenome (GOLD analysis project Ga0187805, IMG submission 132965) | Wetland sediment microbial communities from Neuse River Estuary, North Carolina, USA - Control_5 | ecosystem: Environmental > Aquatic > Freshwater > Wetlands > Sediment | place: USA...
ACGCCCATGACGTGCCAGGCGCCGGGAATGGCGTGACAGAAGGTGTGCAACCGGCCTTTGGGATCGAGCGATGGTTTGTCGGTTGCGGCAAAAACTACGCCGGAAGTGCCGATGGTGGCGCTGACGACTCCGGCGCGCGTGATGCCCATGCCGACTGCACCGGCGGCTTGATCACCTGCACCGGCAACAACCGGAGTACCTGCACGAAGTCCGGTTGCGTTTTCTCCAGTGTCCGTGAGCTTGCCGCAAATTTCCTGCGACTCGTAGAGTTTCGGAAGAAGTTTGACGTCGATGCCCGTTTTGGAGAGGACTTCGCTCGACCAGACGCGGTGAGCGACGTCGAGTAAGAGAGTGCCAGAGGCATCGGCGACGTCGATAGCGGATTCGCCGGTGAGGCGCAAGCGGACGTAATCTTTCGGAAGCATGATTTTGCGGACGCGCTGCCAGTTTTTCGGCTCGTGCTCGCGGACCCAAAGTAGTTTTGTGAGGGTGAAGTTTGTCAGCGGAGGATTGCAGGTCAATTGAATGAGGCGATCGAGGCTGATGGTGCGTTCGAGTTCCTTGGATTGCGCTTCGGTGCGCTGGTCGCACCAGATGAGAGCGGGGCGGATGACCTCGTCGTGTTCGTCGAGGAGGACGGCGCCGTGCATCTGGCCGGAAAAGCCGACGGCAGCAATGGATTCGGCAGGGAGCTTCGACGCTTGCAGCGCTTTGCGAACTGCGATGGCGGCGGCGCGCCACCAGTCGCGCGGATCCTGCTCGGCCCAGCCGGGCTCGGGGCTGGCAAAGTTGGCGTGCTCTTCCGTGCCTGAGGCGAGGACTACGCCGTGTTCATCGAGGATGACAGCGCGCGTGCCGCTGGTTCCTACGTCGATACCGAGGATTGGAATGGGGCCTCCTTCTTATACAAAACCTGCCGGAGATTGTGTTTCCGGCACCCTTTTGGCGAAGGGAGAAAATGAGATTCAGAAACCAGACAAAAGCACACTACAAAGGCTTACCGTGAACGTTCACGGTGGACATTTAAGACCAGGCGCGAGGGCTTGTCAACGCGACGCAACCGGGGCAGCAACGGCAGCGGCGGCGTGCCCGGATTGCGGAGCGGCAACGCGATTGACAAGGAGAAGCACGAATCACACAATGCAACCGACGAAATTTTCTTGAAGCGGCCGCCATTGGCGCAGACAGGGGTTCAAACGATGAGCGAGCAAGATGGAACAATCGATCGGAGAAAATTTTTGGGCAAGTCCGCTGCCTTGATTGCGGCAGGAGCGGCGCTGCCGAGCACTGCGCTGTCGTACGAAAGGATTTTGGGCGCGAATGACCGCATCTCGATCGCGCATATTGGAACGGGAAGCCGCGGAGAGGATTTGGCGTGGATCGCGGCGCAACTAAAAACGAGCCAGAACGCGGAGATCAGTGTGGTCTGCGATTTGTGGAAACTGAACCGCGAGAAAGCGGCGGCGAAGAATGCGAAATATTATGGAAGAGCGCCGCGAACATTTCAGTATTTGGAGGATGTGCTCGCATTCAAGGACGTCGATGGAGTGATTATTTCGACGCCGGAACACGCGCATTCGCCGATCTTGAAGATGGCGGTCGAGGCGGGCAAGGATGCATACGTCGAAAAACCGATGGGCAATGTGCTCGCGGAGGTGAAGGGAGCGCGCGATACGGTTTTGAAAAGCGATCGGATTGTGCAGGTGGGCACGCAGCATCGCAGCGAGCCGTACCCGCGGGCGGCGCACGATCTGGTGCAGACAGGCGTGCTGGGAGATGTGAGCAAGGTCGAGATCATTTGGAATTACCACGGGCCGCGATGGCGCGGGCGCGAGGAAACAAAACTGATTCGCGAGGAAGATACGGATTGGCGCAAGTGGCTACTGACGAAACCATACCGGCCGTTTGATCCGAAGATTTATTGCGAATTTCGATTGTACAAAGAGTTTTCCAGCGGCATTCCTGATCAGTGGATGAGCCACGCAATTGATTTAGTGCATTGGTTCATGGACGACAGCTTTCCGCGCTCGGCGGTGTCGCACGGCGGGATTTTTGCATGGCACGATGGACGCGAAAATGCGGATACGTTCCAGACGCTGATCGAATATCCGAAGGGATTTCTGGTGAGCTACTCGACAAGCTTTGGGAATGACTCGCCGAGCTCGACACGCTACATGGGGAAAAAGGCTACGCTGACGAACATCGGCGGGGAAGGAAGCCCGCGGTATCAACTTGTCGAAGAAAAGGGAACGCACGAAGACGACGCGGACATCGACAAGAAGAGAGCCTCGAAGTACGTCCTTTTGCCGGGCGAAACGGGGCTGCCGCCGATGGGCATTGACGACCTCACGCTCGGGCACATGACGAACTGGTTCGAATGCATGCGCTCGCGACAGCAGCCGCATTGCACGGTGCAGAACGGGTTCGCGCATTCGGTGGCGAACATGATGGCAACGGAGGCCTACTGGTCAGGAAAGAAACAGTATTGGAATGCGGCCAGCGAGACATATGGCGACCGGGCGCCGGCGAGTTGAGCGAAAACCTGCGTGCGCCGGCGCGATTGAGCCGGATTACGAGAGATATTTTATTGTTTCTTCAATCAGGCGCGAAGTAGGACCGTAAGGATCGCCTGAGGCGTCGAACTCCATCGAACAATAGCCGCGATAGTTGCTGGCTTTCAAAATGTCGAAGGATTTCTGCAAATCCACGTTGAATTGCTTTCCGTCATCGTTCATCTCGCCGTCTTTTACATGGCAAATATTGTAGGCATGGTGAAACATGGCTTGCAGAGCGCGGTAATTGAAGTCGGCATCGCCACTGAGCATGGAATTTGCGAAATCGGGCAGAGCATGAAGATAAGGGTGGTTGACCGAATCGATGACTTTGACGATGAAGAAGGCGTCCTCGCTGACTAAGTCGTCGTTTTCCAAGGTGACCACGACATTTTTACTGGCGGCGTAATCCGCGACATTGCGCAGGCTTTCCGCAGCGAACTCCACATTTGGGGAAGAGTTTTTCGCAGCGGCAATGTGCGTACGGATGCCGGGCGAGCCGATGAGCACAGCGACGTCAATCCACTTCTTGGCGTACACAACAGCCAAATCCCGCGCGGAGGCGTCGGCGTCGTAGAAACTGTGAGTAGCGCTGACGGCTATATTTATCGCGCGCACCTTTGCCTTCTGCATAACGCGCCGGAAATCGTTGAGGTAGTCGGGCTGCAGAGAGGTGAAATGGCTGCTGAGCGGCTCGATGTTATGAATGTTGAATTTGGCGACCACGTGGGCGGGGAAATCGAGCAGATTCATCGCGGGGAGGTCGTCGTCGCGCTCGCGATTGCCGGGACTGACGATGTAGGCGCGGAACGGATAGGAGGGTATGGCGATGCGTTCGCGCGGCTCTGTGGGAAACGAGATGTGCGGTTCGAGAATGGGCTCGGCCAGTGTCGCGGGAGCATTGTTGACGAGAATTCCGCCGGCCGTGAGCGCAGAGAGCCGTTCGAGAAATGCGCGGCGTGTTAGGGAGCCCATGGGAGATTACCCTACTACATTTTCATTCCGTTTGTTGAATCCGATGGCGTGAAATCGTATAGAACCGTCCCAGTAAGTCTCTCCGAGCAACGCACCTGCGCGTGCGCAACGCCTTTTTGACGGGGGAGCTCTTGATGCACGAGCAGGGTTGTGGCCGTCATTTGTGCGGTGTTCGAACACGTCTACGGCAGCATTTGCGGGTTGGCACGCTTGACGCAAACGGAGAAGGTGACTAGCCTTTGGCACGGATAGAGCGCGGAGGAACCATCAACGTTCAAGGAACAGACGCGGGTGCCAAGCCGCCAGCGGGGGCCGAGCTGGAAGGCGGCAGTGTGCGCGAAGGCGAACTGCTTTGGACTCCGAGCGCTGCGCAAGTGGAGGACGCAAACGTGACGCGGTTTGCGAAGTGGCTCGGGCGCGAACGGGGTTTGCAGTTCGCGAGCTACGAAGCCATGTGGAAGTGGTCTATCACCGAATTGGAAGATTTTTGGCAAGCGATTTGGGATTACTTCCACGTCGAGTCCTCGGCGCCACATGCGCGGGTGCTCGGCAATCGCACGATGCCGGGGGCGGAATGGTTTCCCGGAGCGCGGTTGAACTATGCCCAACACGTGCTTCGACGCGAACGAGCGGGAGGCGACGCGGTCTTGTTTATTAGCGAGACGGCGCCACTTTGCGGCGTGCCTTGGGAAACATTTGCGGGTCAAGTGCGCACTCTTGCGACGCGGCTGCGCGAAATGGGCGTGCGGCCTGGCGACCGGATCGTAGCCTATATGCCGAATATTCCGCAGGCGATGATCGCGATGCTGGCGACAACAGCGGTCGGCGCGATTTGGGCGTGCTGCTCGCCGGATTTTGGTTCACGCGGGGTGATTGATCGAATTCAGCAGCTTTCGCCGAAAGTACTCCTTTGTGTGGACGGTTACCGTTACGGCGGAAAGACATTCGATCGAAAGAAAGAGCTGGGGGAGATAATTGCGGCGCTAGAAGGGCTCGAACACGTCGTGTACTTGCCCTACTTGCATGCCGGGGATCAACGTGCGCCGTTCGATGGTGCAGTGGAATGGGACGTTCTTTTGGCGCGCGCTCCCGTTTCCAAGAAGGAATTTGAGTTCGAGCAGGTCCCGTTCGGCCACCCGCTTTGGGTTTTGTTTTCTTCCGGCACTACAGGCCTGCCGAAAGCGATCGTGCAGAGTCACGGCGGCATTTTGCTGGAGCAGTTGAAGCTGCAGCACTTTCACATGGATTACCGGGCCGGGGAGCGTGCGTTTTTCTTCACGACAACGGGATGGATGATGTGGAATTTTCTGGCGAGCATGCCGTTGAGCGGGGTGTGCCCGGTACTTTACGACGGGAATCCAGCGTGTCCCGCGCCTGATGTGCTCTGGAAGGTGGCGCAGGATTCACGAGCGAGTTTTTTTGGCGCAAGCCCGGCCTATGTAGACGTAATGGCCAAGGCAGGGATTGTGCCCCGGGCGCGGTTTGATTTAACGAATTTGCGAGCAATCATGCCGGCGGGTTCGCCGGTATCGCCAGAATGCACGGCGTGGTTTTACCGGAACGTGAAGCGGGATGTTTGGGTCGCGACGGGCAGCGGCGGGACCGATTGCTGCACGGGGTTCGTGGGCGGAGTGCCGACACAGCCCGTTTTTGCGGGAGAAATTCAAGCTCGCTCGCTGGGTGTGGCGGCGTATGCATTTAATCAGCAAGGCGAGAGTGTCGTGGATGAGGTGGGAGAGCTAGTGTTGACGCAGCCGATGCCGTCAATGCCGATTTATTTTTGGAATGACAAAGATGGCTCGCGTTATCGCGAATCGTATTTCGACGTTTATCCGGGCGTCTGGCGGCATGGGGATTTTTTTCGAGTGAACAAGCGCGGCGGCTGTTATGTGCTTGGACGATCGGACGCAACTTTGAATCGACAGGGAGTGCGCATCGGCACGGCTGAAATTTACCGTGCGCTGGTGCAGGTCGAAGAAGTCGAAGACGCGTTGGTAGTGAATCTGGATTTGCCGGGCGAAAAATTTTTCATGCCGCTGTTCGTGAAGCTGACGAGCGGCACGCAATTGGATGCAAAGCTGGAACGGAAGATCTGTGAGTGCCTGAGACGCGCGTACACGCCGCGCCACGTCCCGGATCGCGTGATCCAAACGCCAGGAATTCCGATGACGTTGACGCGCAAGAAAATGGAGGTGCCGGTGCGCAAGATCTTAATGGGCGTGCCTGTTGAAGAGGCCGCGAACCGGCACGCCATGGCGAATCCTGAGTCGATCGATTTCTTCGTGAATTACGCGAAGGCGCAGACGGATTATTCGCTTGCGGCCGAAGAACAAATCGCCAGCGGCAGAGGCGAAGTCCAGGCCTTGGAGAAAACCGATGAGCGCTGACGGTAAGCCGCGCAGTTTCACGCTGCCTTCGCAGATTGAGGATGTGCCGGGAGCCGAGGGCTGGCAATCGATGTACCCGTACTACACGCGGTTTCAGCCGGAAGACGACCATCGATTTTGGTTCTACAACGCGATGCATTTCCCCGAGCCGATGCCCGCGTTTGACGCGATTACGGCGGAAATTCCGTATGAAGCCCTCGGCGCCTTCACGACACGAATCTTCGTGTTTCCAACGACACTGGGAATTGAGCACCGCATCGTCAACGGGCGAATTTACATCACAGCGAACCCGGTCCTCGAACCAGCGGAGATTCAACGCAGACTCGCGATTTTCCAAGAGCGCGCGGGCTACTACTACGAGAACTGGGAACGGCTGTTCCGCGAATGGAAGGTACGACTCGAGAATTTGATCCACCAGCTCGAAGCCCTCAAAGTGCCGAGCCTGCCGGAATTCGATGAGGCGGAAGTTGTGACGAAGGCCAAGGGGCTGGGCCAGAACCACTACATCCGGGAAAACTTTCACCGCGTGATCGAACTGTTCTCGAAAATGTGGCACCACCACTTTGAAATGCTGATGCTCGGTTACGGCGCGTACATGGTGTTTTTTGATTTTTGCAAGAAAGCTTTCCCGGAGACCGCGGATCAGACCGTGGCTCGAATGGTTGCGGGCATCGAAGTGCTAATGTTCCGGCCGGACGACGAGCTAAAACGCCTGGCGAAAGTTGCGATTGAGTACGGAGTCGATGACTTATTCGCAGCGGACTGCGATGCGAAGAATGTGCTCGAGGAGCTGCGGAATCGTGGAGACGCGGGCCGGCGCTGGCTTGCGGAGCTCGATAAGTCGCGCGAGCCATGGTTCCACATGTCGACTGGAGACGGCTTTTATCACCACCATTTGAGTTGGAACGACGACCTTTCCGTGCCGTTCGCGGCTTTGCCGCGTTATGTCGAGCAGCTTCGGCGGGGCGAGTCGTTGGAACGCCCGACGGAGAGATTGAGAGAGGAACGCGGGCGCATCATCACGGAGTATCGCGAACTACTGAGGAGCGAAGACGAACGCCAGGCGTTCGATCAAATGCTCGGGCTCTGCCATCTTGTGTTTCCCCTGGTGGAAAACCACAAGTTCTATTGCGAACATTGGTTCACAACTCTTTTCTTCAAAAAAGTGCGCGAGTTCGGCGCGCTGCTGGTCGCCAACGGTGTGCTGGCGGACGCAGGCGATGTTTTTCATCTGCAATACGTGGAAATCGAAAGCGCGCTGGCGGATGTGAGCCTGGCGTGGGCGGGCGGCGGCAAACCGCTGGGCGCGGCGCATTGGCGGCCGATTGTAGAAGAGCGCAAACGCGTCCTCGAAAGGCTGAAGGAGTGGAACCCGCCGCCGGCCTTAGGCCCACTTCCGCCGGCCATCAATGATCCGGCGCTGCAGATGCTTTGGGGCATCACTTCGGAAACGCTGGAATCCTGGTCCACGCCAGCGGAACCTGGCCATGAAAAAGAAATAGTCGGCTTCGCCGCCTCGCCGGGTGTTGTGGAAGGTGTTGCGCGCGTGCTGAGAAATGTGAACGACATCGGGCAGATACGCGATGGCGAGATTTTGGTGAGTCCCGTCACCGCGCCGAGCTGGGGCCCGGTGTTCGGAAAGATAAAAGCCGCGGTCTCCGATATTGGCGGCACAATGTCTCACGCGGCGATCGTGGCGCGGGAATATGGATTGCCCGCGGTAGTTGGCACCGGCCAAGCCACACAACGAATCAAGACCGGCCAGCGGATTCGCGTCGATGGCAATCGAGGGATCGTGCGAATTCTGGAATGAGGGTCAAGGATGCAGCTGATGAATCTGGACCTGATCAGGCACTTCGCCGAGATCGGCATTCACGACCGGCCGACTGTCGGCGGCAAAGGAGCGAGCCTCGGTGAACTGGCGCGCGCGGGCCTTCGCGTACCGCCGGGCTGCGTGGTGACCACTGCCGCATTCGAACGATTCTTGAGTGCGATTGATCCGGCAGGATCGATCCGCCGCCAAATCGAGCAATTGGAAGCGAACGACCGTGCGGCTTGCATGCGCATCGGAGCTGAAGTGCCTGCGCGATTCGAAGCTGCAACTCTGCCGGAAGACTTACGCGAAGCAATCACTGTTCATTACGAAGAACTGCACGAGCGGACTGGCAGGCGCGGAGTTCGCGAGCCGGTCGCCATTCGATCGAGCGCAACGTGCGAAGACAGCGCCGATTCCAGCTTCGCTGGATTGCAGGACACCTATCTGTGGGTGCGCGGCTTGGATTCGGTGATCGAACATGTGCGGAAATGCTGGGCGAGCTTGTACAACGTGGAATCCGTGATGTATCGGCGCCGATTGAAGCTGCCGGAGCGAGGATTGGCGATGGGAGTGGTAATCCAGCGCATGATCGATTCGCGGTGCTCCGGGGTGATGTTCACGCGCAGCCCGAACACCGGCGACCGTTCCGTCGTCGTGGTGGAAGCAAGCTGGGGGCTGGGTTCGGCAATCGTAAGCGGCGAAGTTACTCCTGACAAATACGTGGTCGGAAAAATAACGGGTGAAGTTATCAGTCGCACTATTTCGACGAAGATGCGCCACCACCGGCCGAATGCTGCGGGTGCCGGTGTGCTCGATGAAGAAGTCCCCGCGTATCAACAAAACGCCGCTTGCCTCAACGACCACGAACTCCACACGCTGGTTGATATTGCAAAGCGGGTCGAACGTCACTATGGATGCCCACAGGACATCGAGTGGGCCATCGCGCGGGATCACGCGCCAGGCGAAAGCGTGTTTGTGCTGCAAAGCCGGCCGGAAACCGCGTGGTCGGCGAAGGATGCCGCGCCGGTTGCTGCTCCCAAAATCAAACCCTTCGATCATGTCTTCTCCCTCCTTGGCGGAAGAAGTGCCAAGAAATGAAGTTCACGAACGAGGATGTGCAGGAAATTCTGCAACTGCTTGACGCGGCAAAATATGACGAGCTGTATCTCGAGACCGCGCGCTTCAAACTTACACTTCGCCGCAACCGGAAGAGTGGGGAATGGTCGCAAGAAACACAAGTAGTTGTGGCGCCCAAAATTCTTCGAAGTGTGCCCCTTGCAGATTCGGGGTCCGGGGCCGAATCTGCCGTGGCTTCAGCGGAACCTGCAGATCCACGCAAAGCAAGATGGACAGAGGTTCGCGCGCATTTGCCGGGTACGTTCTATCGCGCACCAAAGCCCGGTGCGCTGCCGTACATCGAGATTGGAAGCTCTGTCGAAGAAAACACTGTGGTCGGCATCATCGAGACGATGAAGTTGATGAATGCGGTTCACGCGCAGGCGCGCGGCGAAATAGCCGAGATTTGTTTCGATAATACGCAGTTTGTCGAGAAAGATGCGGTGCTGATGCGCATCAAGCCGGAAGCCGAATGACTTTGCGACGCATACTCATCGCAAATCGCGGCGAAATCGCCGTGCGCGTGATTCGAACTTGCCAGCGCCTCGGCATCGAGACCGTGCTGGCTGCATCCGAAGCTGATCTGGATTCCATGGGCGCGCGATTGGCCGAGAGCACAATTTGCATCGGCGCTGCAAATTCTTCCGCAAGCTATCTGAACGTGGAAGCGGTCGTCGCCGCCGCAATCGCGAGCAAAGCGGATGCGATTCACCCAGGCTACGGTTTTCTATCCGAAAATCAGAAGTTGGCAAAGGCCTGCGATCAAGCGGGCGTTGTGTTCATCGGCCCCACGCTTGAGCAGCTCGATGCGGTTGGTGACAAACTGAAAGCGCGCACACACGCGGCCGCGGCGGGACTGCCGGGTATTCCCGGCGGCGAGGTTCGAAGCTACAAGGAGGCGCAGCGGCTTGCGGATCAAATCGGTTGGCCGATTCTCATTAAGGCAGTGGGAGGTGGCGGCGGCCGCGGCATGAAGCAAGTGCACGACGTCAATGAACTCGCTGCCACGATGGAAATGGCCATGGCGGAGGCGCAAGCGAGCTTTGGAGATCCTCGTCTCTATATCGAGCGTTACATTTCACATGGGCGCCATATCGAAGTGCAAATTCTTGGCGACGGCCAGGAAGTCATCCATCTCGGCACCCGCGATTGTTCAATCCAGAGGCGCTATCAGAAGCTTTTGGAAGAGGCACCGGCGCCGAACCTCAGCGAAACCCTTCGAGAAGGGATGCACCGCGCCGCGGTGTCGTTTGCGCGGCACTTGAAATATCGCGGCTTGGGCACCGTTGAATTTCTTGTGGATTGCGATCGCGATACGTTCTCCTTTCTGGAGATGAACGCGCGCATCCAAGTCGAACATCCGGTAACGGAAGCGATTTGCGGGCTGGATTTGGTCGAGGAGCAGATCGCGGTTGCAGAAGGACGCAAGCTCCGTTGGAGCAAGAACGAAATCAAGTTCAGCGGGCACGCCATCGAATGCCGGATCAATGCGGAAGACTGGACGCATGGTTTTCGTCCAAGTCCTGGCACGGTGTCACGAGCCACTTTTCCGACGGGACAGGGAATTCGCGTGGACACACACATCCAGGCGGGAGCGAAGGTTCCACATTATTACGACTCACTTTTGGGAAAGCTGATTGTTCACGGCGCGGACCGCGCGGAGACACTTCAAAAAATGCGGCGCGCGCTTTCGCATGTCTGCATCACGGGTGTCGCCACGAATGTGCAGATGTTTGCTGAGCTGATGGGCAACGATGAATTTGCCCGCGGCGGCGTGAATACTGCTTTTTTGGAGCGATTCCTCCAAAGTAGAAATATGGCGGCGTGAAAACGCCGACGGTGTTGACGGATTGTGCTAAAGGCTGAAATGGCGGACATCCAACTTCTCGACGTCTCGATTCGCGACGGCAACCAGAGTTTGTGGGGCGCGATGGGTTTTAACACGGCCCAAATTCTCGCCATAGCGCCCGTCATGGACCGCGTGGGCTTCCGCGCGCTGGATTTCACTTCGAGCACGCACATGGGCGTGGCAGTGCGGACGCACAAGGAAAATCCCTGGGAACGCATTCGCATGACGCACGCGGCCATGCCAAACACCCCGTTGCAATTCATCGGTACAGGACTTCGCTTTATTTCCTGGGAGGGCCAGCATCCCGAGTTCATGCAGATTGTTTACGACCGTCTCGTGGCAAACGGCATCTCGCGATTTGTTGTGCTGGACCCGATGCACGATGTCGAAGCATTGCTGGAATCGGCGCGTATGATCAGGAAGGCAGGCGCAACCGAAATTATCGCGGCGCTGACTTATACGATCAGCGACGTTCATGACGATGTGTTCTACGCAAATCTCGCAGCGCGAGTGTCAGGATCGCCGCACGTGGACCGTGCCTACATTAAGGACCCGGCAGGGTTGCTTGCACCGGAGCGCGCGCGAACTCTTATCCCCGCGGTGCGCGCCCAGTTGGGACACATGCCTTTGGAGTTGCATTCGCACTGCACGATCGGGCTATCGCCTTTAAGCTATATGGCCGCGGCGGAGCTTGGTGTGAAAGTGTTGCAGGTTGCCTGTGGGCCGCTGGCCAACGGATCCTCGCTGCCGAACGCGCAGCGAGTGGTCGCGAACCTGCGCGCGCTGGGCCATACCGTGAACATCGACGATCGCGCCCTGACAATGGTGGCCGATTATTTCACGCGACTTGCGGAGGCTGAGAATCTTCCCGTGGGAACACCGCAGGAATACGACGCCTCGTTCCTGCAGCACCAAGTGGCGGGTGGCGTGATGACCACGACGCGGCGACAACTAGCCGAGCTGAAGCTCGAAGACAGATTTCCCGATGTGATGCGCGAAGTCATCCAGGTTCGCGCGGAGCTCGGTTATCCCATCATGGTCACGCCGTTCCCGCAGATTGTTTGCACGCAGGCGCTTTACAACATAATCGGTGACGAGCGTTACGGGAACGTTTCCGATCAGGTTATCCGCTACGTGCTCGGAAAATTTGGGCGACCTACCGTGCCAGTCGATGCAAACGTGAAAGACCGCATCCTGTCGCGCCCGCGCGCGAAGGAGTTGGCCGCCGAGCCGGCGCCGTTGCCGCCGCAAGAATTGCGCAAGCGCTTCAGGGCTGGAATCTCTGACGACGAGTTTTTGTTGCGTGCGGCGATGCCCGCCGAAGAAGTCGATGCCATGCTTGCGGCTGGTCCGGCGAGGCGGCATTACAATCCGGACATGCAGCCGGTTCTCAAATTGCTGCGCGAATTGCAGCAGCGTCCCGCAGCCTCGGATATTGTCATCGAAAAGCCGGGCTTTCGCCTGGCGTTACACAGTGCGCGGGATCGCGGGGCGGTCCATGGCTGAGCAGATTGCCACGACCGCCGCAGCAGTGCATTCACCCACCGCGATCGAGAGGCTGCGAAAGTCGCCCGCGTTCGTGTTTGACATGGACGGCACTCTGGTTTTGGGGGATAAGGCGAATCACGGCCTAAACCCGCTGCCCGGGGCGCTCGAAATGACTCGATTGCTTTCGGCCAGAGGTGTGCCGTTCGTTTTGTTCACCAATGGGACGGCACGCACGCCGCAACAATATGTGGAGATGTTGCGCGACGCCGGTTTTCCGCTGCCGGACAATGGCGTGATGACTCCGGCGAGCAGCGCCGCTGATCATTTTAGACGCAAGGGATATAAACGAATCCTAACGCTGGGTGGCGAGGGGCTCGAAGAGCCTCTACGCGATGCTGGGATGCAGACCGTGGCTCCAGAGGGCAAACCAGAGGTGGACGCAGTGCTGGTTGGCTGGTTTCGCGAGTTCACAATGAGCTCGCTGGAGGCGGCATGCCACGCGGCGCGGAACGGCGCGAAGGTTTATAGTTGTTCGCAGTCGCTTTATTTTGCGACCGCTCACGGCAAGGCGCTTGGAACTTCACGCGCGATTTCCGCAATGATCAAGGATCTTACAGGCGCGCGCATCCACGTCATTGGCAAACCGGCGCTCGAAGCGTTGCGCTGCGCCGCGAGGCAACTTGGCGTTGGGACAAAGGAACTGACCGTGGTCGGCGATGATCCGTCGCTCGAAGTGCCGATGGCATTACGCGGCGGCGCGCTAGCCGTGGCCGTCAACACCGGTATCGGTGGTGCGCGATCCTTCGAGCATTTGCCCGCCGGGCGCCGGCCGCATCTCACCGTCCACGACGTGGGCGAACTTCTCTCGCTGTACAAAGGTCAATGATGAATGTCGCTGAGCTCATCGCTATTGATGTTCATACGCACGCGGAAGTTTCCTGCCAGCAGCCCTTCGACGAATACGGCAAGGAATTCGACGACGCAAAAGTGAAGTATTTCAAGTCCGGCAAACTTCCCACGATCGAAGAGACCATTGACTATTACCGCAGCCGAAAAATTGGACTGGTCATGTTCTCAGTGGATAGTGAATTCGAGATCGGCCGCCGCCGCATTCCGAACGAAGAGGTAGCCGAAGCAGCCGCGGCGAATGCGGACATCATGATTGCTTTCGCGAGCGTCGATCCGCACAAAGGCAAACTCGGCGTTCGGGAAATGCGGCGCTTGCTCACGCAGCACGGTGTCAAAGGGTTTAAATTTCATCCCACGACGCAAGGATTTTTCCCAAATGACCGCATGGCTTATCCTCTGTACGAAGTCATTGCGGAATACGGATTGCCTGCGATTTTCCATAGCGGGCATTCCGGAGTGGGAACAGGCATGCCCGGCGGCGGCGGTTTGCGGCTGAAATATTCGAATCCCATGCACCTGGATGATGTGGCTGCGGATTTTCCGGACATGAAAATTGTGATCGCGCACCCCTCGTGGCCCTGGCAGGACGAAGCGCTCTCCGTTTGCCTGCACAAGCCCAACGTCTACATCGATCTTTCCGGCTGGTCGCCAAAATATTTTTCGCCTCAACTCGTGCAGTACTCCAACACCTTGCTAAAGCACAAAGTGCTCTTCGGCACGGATTTTCCGCTGATCACGCCGGACCGCTGGATGGAGGACTTCAAGCGGGCAGGCTTCCGCCCCGAGGTGCACGCCCTCATCTTGAAAGAGAATGCTTGCCGCCTGCTGGGTCTTGGCCCGCCATCGGCTTCCGTGTAGAGCTTGCATCCCCGAGCACGGGGAACCAATTCGCTTCTCAACAGGTTTTCATCAGGGAACCGTGACGATGACCTTACCGATTTGCTCGTTGCTTTCCAAGTAGCGATGCGCCTCAACAATCTGGTCGAAGGGAAAAGTCTTCGCGATGACTGGCCTCAGCCATCCCGCCCGCAAACCCTCTTCTACAAATTTCCGAGCCCGTTCGAATCGTTGCGGGTCGTGAATAATTTCAAATACGAGATAGCCGCGCATCGCGAATCCTTTCATGGCGGACGGGCCGAACGGAAACAACGTGTTTTGCGACTGCCCGCTGAGATTGCCGTACAGAATCAGCCAGCCGCCAGGCCCCATCGCCGCGGCAAGCGCCGCAACGATCGGGCCTCCAATCGGATCGAACGCCACCTTCGCGCCTTTTCCCTCAGTCATGCGAAAGACTTCCGTATCAAGGCTCTGCTTCGCCGTCACGACGACATGAGCTGCTCCAAGTTTTCGCAGCCCCACCTCTTTGGCGGCAGTTCTTGTGACTGCAATCGGCACTGCGCCAACATGGTTGGCGATTTGTATGGCGGCGATCCCCACGCTGCTCGAAGCCGCGGTGACAATCACCGCGTCGCCCGCCCCAATTTGTGAGATGTCGATCAGCGCTCCGTAGGCTGTCAAATACTGCATCCAGATGGAGGCAGATTCCTTTATTCCCAATCCCGCCGGCCGCTTCAGCAAGGCGGACACCGGCACAATGGCCCGCTCGGCGTAGACGCCATATTTGTTCATCGAAAATGCCGGCATCACGCAAATTGGCTCTCCCACGGCAAAACCTGTAACGCCTTCACCGAGCGCTTCGACGATACCGGCAGCCTCGTAGCCCAAACGTGCCGGCAATTGTGCTTTCTCGATATATCGGCCTGAACGAAAAGCCGCTTCAGCGCGGTTGAGGCCGATCGCTTCGATCCGCACGCGCACTTCGCCGGCGCCTGGCTCGCCGGCTTCCAGCGATTCGAATCGCAATACTTCCGGCCCGCCAAATTCGTGGAAGCGCACCACTTTTGTCATCATTTCGGCCGCCTTCCTATGTTGATTCTCGCGATGACTCAGAGCGTCGCAAAACTCAACGCAATCGCGTGCATTGCTTCTTGTATGCCCGATCCATGCTTTTCGGTGGCTTTCATCGATCCTTAGTGTAGAGGAGACGCAGTCCAACCTATTACACTCACTTTTTGGGTGCAAGCGATTCGAAGCAGGGCGAATAACGAACTGGACGCTGCACTTGGAAAGAGACGCGGCGAAGTATATACAAGTAGGACGCGCGAGAGTATTTTGCATTGAACGGATGAGCGCGAGACCGCGCAAGGTCTCTGAAGTCCACGCCGTCAGGCAGGGGAATTCATGCAGCGAAGCAGGCTTTCTTATTTCGCCATCGGCTTACTATTCTTGGCAAGCACGGGATGCCACTCGGAAGAGGAAATCGGTAATAAAGCTGGTGTGACGCGTGCGCCGGCGAATGTGGACGAATCCCGCATGCTTCATGCGGACCGGGAGCCCGGAAACTGGATGAGCTACGGACGTACCTACAACGAGCAGCGCTTTAGCCCTCTGAAACAGATCAATGATCAAAACGTCGGCCAGCTCGGCCTCGCCTGGCACATGGATTTGGAGACTCCGCGTGGGCAAGAAGCCACGCCGATCATTGTCGACGGCGTGATGTACTTCTCGACCGCATGGAGCAAAGTATTCGCCGTAAACGCGTCGACGGGCGCGAAACTTTGGTCGTACGATCCGAAAGTGCCGCCGGAGTGGGCTGTGAACGCCTGCTGTGACGTTGTCAATCGCGGCGTAGCCGTCTGGCGTGGCAAAGTTTTTGTGGGCGCGCTCGATGGCCGACTCATCGCGCTCGACGCCGCCACCGGAAAACCCGCTTGGGAAACTCTCACCATCGATCCGAAGTATCGCTACACCATCACCGGAGCACCGCGCGTTGTGCAGGGCAGAGTGCTGATCGGCAACGGCGGCGCGGAAATGGGCGTTCGCGGCTATGTTTCTGCCTATGATGCCGAAACAGGCAAACTCGCGTGGCGCTTCTACACCGTCCCCGGCGATCCTTCGAAACCGTTTGAGAATGCCGCGATGAAGGAAGCAGCCAAAACCTGGAGCGGCGAATGGTGGAAACTCGGCGGCGGGGGGACGGTGTGGGACTCGATCGTTTACGATCCCGAGTTGGATTTGATCTACATCGGAACAGGCAACGGAACACCCTGGGATCGCCGCGCGCGCAGTCCGCAGGGCGAAGACAATCTTTTCACCTGCTCCATCATCGCGCTCAAACCCGAGACCGGTGAATATGTTTGGCATTACCAGGAAGTTCCCGGCGATGCCTGGGATTACGACGCGGCCGCGCCGATGATTCTTGCCGACGTTACGATCGACGGAGCTCCTCGAAAGGTTCTTTTTCAAGCTCCGAAAGATGGCTTTTTTTACGTACTTGATCGCGCCACGGGCAAATTAATTTCTGCAAAGCCCTACACAATGGTCACCTGGGCCGCAGCCATCGATTCGACGACGGGCCGCCCGCTTGAGAACGTCGCCGCCCGCTACGAAAACGACGACAAAGCGGCCCCTCTAGTGCCGGGACCGCTCGGCGGCCATAGTTGGCACTCCATGTCCTACAGTCCACAAACAGGGTTGGTCTACCTGCCCGTGCAAGAGGCGGGATTCCTCTACAAAGCGGAAAAACATTTTCAAGAAAGCAACCTCGCGTATAACACTGCAATTGATTTTGTCGCAGGCGGCATGCCGCAAACGCCGGCCGTGAAGCAGAGCATTCTCAATAGCATTAAAGGACGATTGTCCGCGTGGGATCCCATCCAGCAAAAAGAAATCTGGCACGTCGATCGCACCAGCCCCGTCAACGGCGGAGTTCTCTCGACCGCCGGCAATCTGATCTTTGAAGGCACCGCCCAAGGCGACCTCGAAGCCTATCGAGCGGACAACGGCAATAAATTGTGGTCCGCTGCCGCGCAAAGCGGCGTTATTGCCGCTCCGATCAGTTATACCGTTGCCGGCGAACAATATGTGGCCGTCGTGGTCGGCTGGGGCGGCGTATTTCCTCTCGCCAGCGGCGAAGTCGCGCTGAAATCCGGGCGGACGCAAAATATCAGCCGTGTGCTCGCATTCAAATTAGGCGGCAACGCAAGCTTGCCGCCGCTGCCACAGTTCACTCCGGCGCAGTTGAATCCCCCGAGACCCTCGGCCATCGCGGCGACCGTACAAAAAGGCGAAACACTTTTTCAAAATTATTGTTCGACCTGCCATGGCGACGTCGCCGTCAGCGGCGGCGTCCTGCCGGACCTGCGCTATTCCGGCACGCTGGCAAACTCCGCATGGACCGACGTGATCCTCGGCGGCTCGCTCCAATCCTACGGAATGGTCTCTTTCTCAAAAGAGCTTTCGAAGCAGGACGCGGAAGCCGTTCGCGCCTACGTCATTTTCCGCGCCAATCAATCGCTGCACGAGTTTCAGCCATCTGCGAAGTCACATTAGATCTCCGCAGAATTCGCAGAGCTCCAACGAGCGTTCGAAAGATATTTGTTTTCCGCAGTATACTTTCATATTATGAAATACAGTTTCACATCTTGACCGGCTGATTGTAACGAACGCGCGCTCCGTTCAAGACGAATGCTTGGTTCGAAGGCCGCTCTCGAAAGAACCAAAAACTTGCCTCCGCTCCGCAAATCGAAATCGCTCGACCGTGCCGATTCCGGCCCCGGCTCCAGCAAGTCCCTGCAAAAAGCCATGCGCATTCTGCTGCATCTGGGAGAGAACGGCCCCGAATTGAGCCTCACGCAAATCTCCGCCGATCTCGCCATCAATAAGAGCACCGCCTACCGTCTCCTCGCCGCCATGCAAAAGTTTCACTTGATTGAACGGAACCCGCTCAACGAAAAATATCGTCTCGGCCTCAAATTCCACGAACTCGGCGACCGCACTCTTCTGTCGCGGTCGCTGCAATCCGAAGCCCGCCCGTTTCTCGTCGAACTCGCTCGTCGTTCTGGAGAGAGTGTCAGCCTCGCCGTTCCTGGCGCCGGCGGCATCATCTGTCTCGACCGCATCGATTCCCCCAATTCCATCATCACCGTCCGCACTCTCATCGGCGAACTTTTCCCCGCGCATTGCACTGCCTCTGCCAAAGCCATCCTCGCCTGGCTTCCTGAACGTGAGGCCTACAATGTCCTCTTTCGCAACGGCATGAAGCTGTATACGCCCCTTACGATCCCAAGTCTCAGGGAACTTAAGATCGTTCTCGACCTCACCCGCCGCCGGGGATATGCTACCGACCACGAAGAATTGGAAAAGGGGTTGAGCGGTATTGCCGCTCCCGTTCTTTACAAAGGCGGCCGCGTCATTGCGGCTCTCGGCATGGCCGGGCCCACGCTCAGACTTGTTGGTCCCGATCTCGAGAAAAAAGTCCCCTTGCTTCTGGATTTCGCGGCCAGGCTCTCCAAACATCTGAGCCGCGGCCCCGCCAATTTCGGCACCGTCATGGAGCCGCTTGGGGCTTCAAGCTTGGGAGGAAAGACGAAACAATCATGGCGAACCCCCTTCGCGCTGACCACATAGGCAGTTTGCTCAGACCGCCCGATTTGTTACAGGCGCGGCAATCTCCGGCGAACGCCGAGAAACTTCGCGCTCTCGAAGACCAGCACATTCTCCGTGTTCTGGCAAAACAAAAGGAACTCGGCTTCGAAATTTTCACCGATGGAGAATTGCGCCGCCGCAATTTCATGAGCGATTTCACCGACGCCGTCGAAGGCTTCGATTTTGGCGATGCCGTCGCTCGAAATTGGAGCGCTGGCGATAAGGGAGCAGCCCCCGTCAGCAACGTCAACGGCATCGTGACGAAAAAACTCCGCCAGGTCCGCCCGCTCACCGGCCACGAGCTGCCCTTCACGAAAGCTCACGCACCCGGCGATATCAAAATGACTTTGCCGAGCGCCACACAGTTCCCAGCTATCTCCTTCAAGCGTGGCGTCACAGACACTGTCTACAAGAGCCATTCGGAGCTTTTGTGGGCTGTCGTCGAAATTATGAAGAGCGACCTGGCCAAGCTTTCGAGCGACGGAGTGAAATACATCCAAATCGATGCGCCCCGCTACAGCTACTACATGGACCCCAAGTGGCGCGAGTGGATCAAAAAAGAAATCGGCATGGAACCCGAGGCTGCCCTCGACGAAGCCATCAAAGCCGATAACGCTTGCTTCCACGCCGCTCGCCGCCCCGGCGTCACGCTCGGTATCCATCTTTGCCGCGGCAACAATCGCAGCCATTGGTACGCCGAAGGCGGCTACGACGCCATTGCCGAAAAAATGTTCACCACGCTCGATGTTGACCGCTTCCTTCTCGAATATGACGACGCCCGCTCCGGCACTTTCGAACCGCTGCGCTTCGTCCCGAAAGGTAAAACGGTCGTTCTCGGCCTCGTCAGCTCCAAGGTCCCGCAAATGGAAGATCCCGATCAACTCGCCAAACGTATCGACGAAGCCGCAAAATTCGTCCCCATGGAAAATCTCGCGTTCAGCCCCCAGTGCGGCTTCGCTTCCACCGCCGAAGGCAACCTCATCACCGAGGATCGCCAATGGGCCAAGCTAAAACTCGTCGCAGACACCGCCCGCCGCCTCTGGAGTTGAAGCTGCCGGCCCGTCCTCGCCGCCCGATTCGTCCGCTCCGGTTTCGGCCTTCAGCTCGCCTAAAACCTCGAGGGCTCAGCGTGATCTCCCCGTTTCCGGCTACCGCGTTTACCACTGATTGAGTCCATTGCTGGTGCGACCCGTTTGTATACTTGGAGAATTCGGTGGATACTTGGGCACCGATACAGACGAGGTAGCGCACTTGGCCCTCTCCACCCCACCAAAGAAAATCTGCGGTTTCGTTATCTGCATTTGCATGGCTTGTGTTCCCCTGATCGGTCACGAGAAAGTGCAAACCTCCGGTGACGCGCAGTCTAGTACCGGCGCCGTAGACAAGACAAATCCGGGACCTTTGGCGACGGCTACAGCGACGCCGATCCTAGGCCTCATCCGAGGAGCGGACCAAGCAGCAAGGAACCGTGACTACTCGACGTGTGCACAACTGCTAGAGAAGGTTGTATCGATCGATCCTAATTACAAGAACGCGTGGAACTATCTGGGCTGGACTTACAACGCGCTCGGTCAATACGACAAAGCGGAGGTCGCCCTGCGAAAAGCCATCGCTGTCGACCCGCGGGATCCGAGGGCGTACAACAACCTGGGACAGGCGCTGGCGAACCAAAAAAGGTACGACGAGGCAGTCCCGCAATATCTGAAACAAATCGAGATCAACCCCAAGGACCAGTGGGCTCATGCGAACCTCGGCCGCGTATACATGCTCACGAAGCAATACGACAAAGCCATTGCCGAGCTCGAAATTGCAGCCACCATTTCTCCTGAAGATCCAAGCATTCCGTTCAACTTGGGACGCGCCTACGCAAAGGTAAATAAGCCGGAAGAGGCCGCCGAAGCGTTGGAGAAGTCAGAGGGACTACAGCCAGTTCCGTTTCGTTGGAATGCAGTGGCGTACGAGATGGCCGTGGAAAAACTGGATCTCCAGCAAGCAGAGAAGTACGCGCAATCCGCGATTGCGGCGACTGTGCTCCAAATGCGTGACACTTCGCTGGATCATTTGACCCGGGAAGACGCCAACCTTGTTTCCCGGATCGCGTCGTACTGGGATACCTGGGGTTGGATTCGATTTCAAGAGAATGATCTGCTGGAAGCGGAGAAATATGTAAAATGCGCGTGGTTGATCCATGCGTTTAACATCGACGGCGATCACTTGGGTCAGATCTACGAGAAGCAAGGACGAAAGGCGGAGGCTATCGAAATGTACCAGATGGCGTTGGCAGTTGACCCTTCTGCATCTGAGACTCGGGAACGCCTAATCGCGCTCGCCGGCCCCGACGCCAAAATCGACAAACTGATTGAAGAGGGGCACGGGCGCCTAAAAGAATCGAGGACTATCGCAGTTGCAAATACTCACCAGGTAGAGGGATTCGCAGAATTCTGGATTTTACTTTCGCCTGGGCCAGTGGTGCAGGGTGTGAAATTTATCAGCGGGGACGAAGAGCTCGCCCCGTTTTCCAAAGACCTGGAACGCGTTTCCTATCCAGACACTTTTCCGGAGGCGACGGAACTGAGGCTCTTGCGTCGGGGGAGACTCTCGTGCTCACACTCTTCGCCGGACTGCCATCTCCAGATGATTTCCTCGCAGAGTGTACCCAACGAGGACTTGGCGGTGACCATGCCTTCCGTGGCGGGAGAACTGGGACGCATTCGGATGGGCGGAAACGTTGTTGCTGCAAAGCTGCTGAAGAGAGTGCAACCGGCCTACCCGACCGCGGCACGGGAAGCAAGAATTCAAGGAGCGGTGAGGTTGCATGTGATTATCGGCAAAGACGGGTCAATCATGCAATTGGAAGTGATATCGGGACACCCGTTGCTAGTGCAATCGGCGCTCGATGCCGTTCGACAATGGGTCTACGAGCCAACGCTCCTCCAAGGAAAGCCGGTGGAAGTGGATACTACGATTGATGTCATATTTCAGCTTTCCCCTCGAAACTAAAAAAGACGAGATTCAGCGCGGGTGGAGAAACGAGACAAACTCGTGGTTAGCAGGGTAATCGGAAGCCGATCACTTTGCCCCGAGCTGCCGCCTGACTTTCACAGGGCCGCGGGGAAAAATCCACCCGTTCCCGAGCAAAAAATCAGTACGTCAAGCGCCTGATTCTTGCGTTTTTCCCGAATTGCTGTCAGCCTCGCTCGCAGCTCCACCACGCATCAGGAGGTAACATGTCTTCCACTCCCTATATCGGCGGCAAAAATATCGAAGTGCCGCCTTCCGCTTTTTCCGACGTCGTCAATCCGGCCAATCAGCGGCCTTTCGCCCGCATCTTCATGGCCCAGGAGCAGCACATGCGCGCGGCAATCGACGCCGCCGACGCCGCGAAAAAATCCTGGGCCGATACCGTTCCGGCACAACGCGAGGGCCTCCTCATGCGCGCAGCCGATGAACTCGAGAAAGCTTCCGAGGAAATGATTGAGCTTTTGATCGATGAAGCCGGATCGACTTTTGGAAAAGCTCATTTTGAAATTCCGTTCGCGGCCAATCTCGTCCGTTCCATCGCCGGCGAGGCTCGCCGCATTCATGGCGATGTTTTTCCTTCTGACGTTCCCGGCCTGATCTCCATGGCCATCCGCCGTCCTCTCGGAGTCGTCGCCGGAATTTCGCCATTCAACTTTCCCGTCGTTCTCTCGCTCAAGAAAGTCGCCTTCGCTCTCGCCTGCGGAAACACCATGGTCTTGAAACCCTCCGAGGAGACCTCTCTCGTCGGGTTGAAACTCGCTGAAATTTTCGCGCGCGCCGGTGTTCCCGCCGGTGTTTTTAATGTCGTCCCTGGTGATGGCGCGGCCATGGCCAAAGTTCTTTTTGACGATCCTCGCGTGAAGCTCATCTCCTTTACCGGTTCTAGCGCTGTCGGTCGCATCATCGCCGTCGAATGCGCCAAGCGTGGCAAGCGTTGCGTTCTCGAAATGGGCGGCAAAAGTCCGCTGATTATTCTCAAGGACGCCGACCTCGATTACGCCGTCAACACTGCCTGCTTCGGCATTTTCATTCACCAGGGACAAATCTGCATGGCTGGTTCGCGCATCATCGTCGAGGCGCCTGTTTACGAGGAATTTCTCAAGCGCTTCGTCGCCAAAGCCCAAACCATGAAAGTCGGCGATCCCCGGGATCCGCATACCATCATCGGCCCGCTGATTCGTTCCTCGCACTGCCCCATGATCGATAAAAAAATAAAAGAAGCCGTCGCTGGAGGTGCGCGACTCCTGACGGGCGGAAAGTACGAGAGCAATTTCTTCTATCCGACTGTGCTCGCGGACGTCACTCCTGAGATGGCCGCATTCCGCGATGAGCTATTTGGACCCGTCGCCGCGGTGACAAAAGCCAACGACCCGAATCACGCGCTGGCGCTCGCAAACAGCTCAAGCTACGGCTTGTCTTCCGCCGTCCTCACCAATGATTTGCAACTAGCGATGCATTTTGCTCTGGAGCTTGAAGCGGGAATGGTCCATTTGAACGGCCCGACCATCCATGACGAGGGCACCGTTCCGTTTGGCGGCGTCAAGGATTCCGGCATGGGCCGCGAAGGCGGCCGCTGGTCCACCGACGAAATGACCGAAGTGAAGTGGGTCACCATCCAGACCGGCCGCCGTCAATATCCGTTCTGATCCAGCTCTAATTTCTAGACGGAATTCCGGAGACTCCTTGCATTGCGGGCATTCATTTCGCTCAGAAACGTTGTAGGGGCCGGGCTTGCCCCGCCCTCTTACGCCGCGACAAATCAAACGTCGAAAAAAACTGTCTCACCGGGTCCTTGCAAAATGACGTTCCATTCCAGCGCTCCGGGTCGTCCATCGATCTTTTTTGCGATGAGCGTTCCTCGGCGGCTGGTGTCGACAAGATTGAGCGCGAAATCTGCTGCGTTGCTGGACTCGTCTGGGAAATAGACGCGCGTTATGAGACGGCGCAGCAGACCGCGCGTGAAAACCGAAACGGCGAGATGTGGCGCTTGCAGTTTTCCATCGGGGCCAGGCACGCGTCCTGGTTTGATGGTCGTGAAGCGGAAACGGCCTTCATCGTCGGTAGGAACGCGGCCATACCCGCTAAATCCAGGCTCAATGGATTTTTCTTGCAGGTCGTCAGGATGTGCATATTTGCCGTGTGAATTGGCTTGCCAGATTTCAAGTATTCCATCTGGCACTGGTTTTCCGTCTCCATCCAGTATGCGCCCCGAAATTTCCACCCGTTCGCCGGAAACCTCCGGGCTCGCTAAATTGTCCCGATAGAGCCAGGAGAATCCAATTTTGAAAAATGGTCCTACGGTTTGCCAGGTTGTGGCGTGAAGGCTCATGTCTTTTCTCCATGAGCGTGAGTTTCCATCGGAGTACGATCGCGCCCGCTGAGAACAATGTCAAAGCGGTATCCAAGAGCTTGCGCCGGAATCGTCGTTTCCCAATCGAATTGCGAAATTAAACGGTTGCGAGCTTTTTCATCGTCCGTGCAGTTGAAAATAGGGTCGAAGGGAATCAGCGGATCGCCCGGAAAATACATCTGCGTCACGAGACGCGTGGCAAAAGCCGGGCCGAAAACTGAAAAATGAATGTGCGCCGGCCGCCACGCGTTGTGGTGATTCCCCCAGGGATATTCGCCTGGACGAATTGTCACGAATCGGTAGCGGCCCTCGGCATCCGTCATCGCGTGTCCGCAACCGGTGAAATTCGGATCGAGCGGCGCATTGTGCTGATCGACACTGTGAAGATAACGCCCTGCCGCGTTGGCTTGCCAGATTTCAATGAGCGTGTGCGGTACTGGCCGTGAATCTTCATCGATCACGCGCCCGCTTAGAACAATGCGTTCCCCGAGCGGCTCGCCCGAATGCTGTTTCGTCAGGTCGCAGGCTTTCACGTCGGCAACCTCAAGCCCGAAAACCGGTCCGGTAATTTCAGAAAGTGTGTGAGGAAGAAGCACAGGCGATTGCAACGGACCGCGTTTCAGCGAGGAAACATAGGAAGGATGCAAGTGCCGGGGCTGCGTGCCCGGGTAGTATCGCCGGTACGCCGAAATCACATTCATCGCAACCTCCCGGTACTCATAACAGCCTCCCGGTACTCAGGATAGTCCCTCCCAGAATTGACGCGCCCTGCCGGCTCTCGCTGAATTGCAAACCCAACTGCGCGGGCATTCTATGGCATCCCCATAAATTCCCGCAATACCGATTATCGAAGTATTGTGCGTCTATCGGTCAAATTCGTGTAATCTCTGTGCCGCCTTTGAGTATTGAATGGTTTTGGGGGATAGCCATGCTTACCGCTTTTTCGGGTGCGAATTCCAGGCGACAAGTTCAGAAGAGGCTGGATTCGAAAGAGCAAGCGCCGAAGAGGCTCGATTCGAAACAGCGCGTCGCGAGCAACTCTGAGGCGAAACAACAGGCGGCGAACCGGGATGGCTCCAAACAAGCGGCGCCGGGGACAGATGGATTGAAACAACAAATTCCAGAAGGACCTGGTTCGAAACAACAAACCGCTGGTGGATCAGCCTCGAACCAACAGATATCAAGCAACGCCGTTTCGAACGGAGCAGCGGTAATTTCGTCCGCTGTGTCGGGGCAAATTGACGCACACGGGGGCGATCCTAATTTTATGACTTCGCTGGCGCGCGGGCTGGCTGTGATTCAAGCCTTTTCGCAAAGGCAGCGCGAACTCACGGTTTCTCAAATCAGCGCGAAGACGGGTTTTTCGCGCGCCGCAGTGCGGCGGTGCCTCTATACGCTCGCGCAACTCGGATTTGCGGCAACCGACGACAGCCGGCATTTTCACCTTCGGCCCCGAATCCTTGCGCTTGGTCATTCCTACATTTCTTCGATGCCGTTGGCTGCGAGAGCGCAGCCGATTCTGGAAAATGTGAGCCACCTCTTGCATGAGTCTTGTTCCATCGCGGCCCTGGACAAGACAGACATCATTTACATCGCTCGTGCGAACGTGACGCGAATCATGTCGATCGATCTTGGAGTCGGGAGCCGGCTCCCGGCATTTTGCACTTCCATGGGCCGCGTTTTGATGGCCGACTTGCCGGGGGAGAAGCTGGATGAATTTCTGGGGCGTGTGGAGTTTAAGCATTACACGGAGCGGACTGTGGTAAGCGCTGAAAAACTCCGGCAGATCTTGCGCCTGGTGCAGCGAAATGGGTATTGCATCGTGGACCAGGAGCTGGAGTCTGGCTTGCGGTCGATGGCCGTTCCCATCCGAGATTCCGCGGGGCGTGTGGTCGCTGCGCTGAATGTCGGCGCTCATGCGCAGCGCATTTCGATTCAAGAACTGCAGAACAGGTTTCTGCCGCAGCTCAAAGCGGCAGCGCAGGAACTGTCGTTGATTGTGAGGTGAGGAGCAAAAAAGAGTAAAAAACAAAAAGTGAGGAAGAGGCCCGGAAAATTTGAGCGATATTCGCACGAACGCCCGATTAAAGACTTGACAGCGGCGATTCGAAGGAATAGACCTGCACGCAAAAGGGTGGATTTGCAATTTGGATTGGTAATTAGGATTCGCAATTAGGATTGGCACGGTTGCTGGTTCGAATCGTCTGCGGGAGGAGTGAATCATGAGGCGACACGCGGGACCATGGACTCTACTTGGGATCGTGATTCTGTGTGCCTGGGCAAAACCGACATTTTCACAAGGCGGAGTAAGCGCCGCGCAGTTGAATGGAACGGTGAAGGATGCCAGCGGCGGTTCGGTGGCCAAGGCCTCCCTGACTTTGCGCGATGTCGGCACGAATCACACGTACGGCGCCATTTCGAACGACAATGGGCTCTATGTGATCCCCAACCTGCCTCCAGGAACCTATGAGCTGACAACGCAGGCGACAGGATTTGCCAAGTCGACACAAACGGGGATCGTGCTGACGGTCGGCCAAGTAGCCACGATCGATGTGAGCCTGAGCGTAGCGACGACTGCGGAAAAAGTGGTGGTTACTACGGAGACTCCGCCGGTGGAGCCGACGCGAACGGAAATCAGCCAGGTGATTGACACCAGGCAAATCCAGAACCTCCCCATCAGCGGCCGGCTGTTTACGGATTTTGCGCTATTGACGCCCGGGGTGGCGACGGGGCGAACGAGTTTGCAATCGACCATCACGGAGTTTGAGGTCACGCGAATTTCGTTCGGCGGAATGAGGGATTTGAGCAACGCAGTGACGGTGGACGGAGCAGACACGATCAACACGGCGACGGGATCGCAGCGGTCAACGCCGTCGCAGGAAGCGGTGAGCGAGTTTCGCGTGGTGAATAACGGGTTTGGAGCGGAATACGGAAGAGCGCTTGGAGGAATCGTCAATATCGTGACGAAATCGGGCACGAACGAGCTGCACGGATCGGCTTACGATTATTTGCAGAACAACGCCACGGATGCACGATCACTGCTACAGCCAGCGCCGCAAGGGGACACACTGAGGCAAAATCAATTCGGCGCGACTCTTGGCGGCCCGATCAAGAAAGACAAGACCTTTTTCTTCATGAACTATGAAGGCCAGCGGCGAGCGGAATCTCCGACCTACCCGAGCACCTTAGTTGGACCGGTGAGCCTGTCGAACGGGACGCAAAGCACCGAGCTGGCTTTGATCAACGAGGCGAAGGTAGCTTTGGGACTGCCGCCAGAAAACCTCGGGATTTTGACTACGAAGGACACGGACAATGGCCTGATCAAGATCGATCATCAGCTCACAAAAAACAACCGCCTGTCGTTGAGATATAACATCTTCGACGGCCGCGAGTTAAACCTCCTGGTTGGAGACACACTGGACGGAGGAGGCATTGGAGCGCCCAGCAGCGGCCATGACGCGTTTATTCGGGATCAGGATCTGGTAGGTATTCTCAATTCGCAGATTTCCCCCAGTCTTGTGAACACCGCCCTAGTGCAGTATGCCCGGCGGCACTATAACTTTCCGGGAGTGACCGGTCAGCCCAATCTGGATATCCCGAACGATCTGCTGTTCGGCCATAACTTTGGCGTGCTGGACGCAATCTACGAGAGCCGCGTGCAGGCCACAGATTCCGTGGCGTGGGTGAAGGGACAGCATCTTGCGAAATTCGGAGTGGACACAAATTTCATAAACAACTTTGTGATATGGCCGGGATTTACGCCGATGCGCATCGTCTTGCCCGGAGTCAATTGCCTGGTGGAGTTCGCGAATTTCGTGAACCCGGGCGCGGGCGTACCCTCATCACTGAATCCGGGCGACACCTGCCCCCTGCCACCGTTCCTCGACGGGACACCAATCGTATTTTGGGGCGCTCCCGTCGGATCCGGGCCGATCACACCGGGATTCGAACCGCCGTCGCTATGTCCCGCGGGCGGATGCACTCCGGGCAGTTGGTCCAACGCCTATCTGCCGTCGCAAGCGGCGAATTTCTCGGAAACTTTAAACCATAGCTATTACGGATTCTACGCCCAGGATCAGTGGCGCATCACTCCGAAGCTGACATTCAACTATGGACTGCGATGGGACTTTGAGAAGGGTTTGGAAAAACAGATCAATCCGGATTACCGAGGCTGGCAACCCAGAGTGGGGCTGGCCTATTCGCCGGACTCGCGTACGGTCATCCGGGCTGGCTTTGGAATGTTCGATGACCGATTCAACCTTTCGTTCCTGTTCATCACCCAGCCGCAGAAGCCGGTGATCATCCCGAATGAGAACTTGCCCGGGATTCGAACGGGCGCAAATTCGGCAACTTGGGTTTTGAACCAATTGACGCCTGGGCCGCCAAATCCTGGAGGGCAAGTCATCTTTCCAGCGCAGGCTGCTGCGACTTTGATTACGACGGGAATGGTGCCACCACAATATATTACGGGACCTGCCGGGACGACCGTAACGGCGGGCGCCGGAATGGTGGATCACAACAGCCGCATTCCCTATTCAGAGCAGGCGAATTTGCAAATTGACAGGGAACTCGGGCACGGGCTGGTGGTCAGCGCCGGATATCTTTTTGTTTCGGCGCACAAGCTGGTACGCGCAGAGAACTTGAACGTCTGTCCGCAGGCAGGAATAACGAACGCGGCGACAAGCTGCCCCGCAGCCGGCGCTCCTCCGCCCGACTGGCCAAGCGGCAAAGCCAATTTCAGCGGGGCACTCTATACCAATTCCGGACTGCTGTACTTCACAGACAACAGCGGAAACAGCGTTTATCATGGAGCGACACTGCAGGCGACACAGCACCTCGGGAACTACTTGCGCTTCAATGCCAACTACACGTACTCGAAAACATTGGACGATGGAACGTTTACGACGTTTGTGAGCACGCCGCAGAACTTTTATGACCGGCCACTCGAACGGGCCAATTCGAACCAGGACATTCGCAACCGCTTTATTGCCAATTTCACGGCGGACGGGCCCGAGAAGACGCTGCTGCGGAATTTCGAACTGAGCAGCATCATCACGGCGCAATCCGGGCGTCCCTTCACCATGTTTGTGGGATTTGATGCCAACGGGGACACAAACCCTGTGACAGATCGCGTCGGAGACGCGGCTCGAAATACGTACTGGGGAGATTCGCTGGTGGCGTGGGACCTTCGCGTATCGCGATACTTTAATTTCCGCGAACACGACAGGATCGAGGTTGCGGTGGACGCGTTCAACGCTCTGAACCGGGCGAATGTGAACGAAGTGACGTCCGTATATGGAACGTATAACTTCTGCGGGGGGGTTGTTCCTAGTCATTATAAGGATGCCGCGTCCTTGGCCATCGAGCATGTGCAGGACAGCAGCTGCCCCGCAGGTGGACCGCCTGTTGCGAACCCGTTGTTCGGGGGACCGCGAACCATGTTTAACCCGCGGCAACTGCAGTTCTCTTTGAAGTACTCTTTCTAGCAATTCCACAACGTCTGGAGTGGACAGCAGGTCTCGCTACATCTTGGTCAGGCGTTGTGTGCGGAAGAGGCCGATTGCGTGCCATAAAAAAGTGGATTCCTTCCGGAACAAGCAACCGCATCGCAGATGAATTGACCTACGAACCCTATACTTGCCTGCATAAGGCTAATGCTCTGGCCGCATTCCGACGATGCCGGTTTCAGGCGGGCGGATCGGGCGAAGGAAAACGCGATGGCGATCACGTTCAAGGATGTCCGCAAGATTGCGCTATCTCTTGAAAACGTTCAGGAAGGCACGTCCTATGGAACTGCGGCGTTCAAAGCCGGTGGCAAGTTGCTAGCACGTCTTCGTGAGGATGGAGACTCGCTGGTTGTGGGCACGACCTTCGAAGAGCGCGAAGAAATGATGGCTGCGGAACCGGAGACCTACTACATTACGGATCACTACCGAAATTATCCATGGGTTCTGGTTCGCCTTTCGCAAGCAAACTCCGACGCTGTGCGGGATTTGCTGAAACGGGCTTTGCGATTGGCGTCCACGAAGCGCCGGCCAGCATCCACCCGGCGGTTTGGTCAACATCCTCGCCGGTCTCCGCGAGAATAGGGGGAATTTGCCGCTTGGAGTTTTGAAGGTTGAGGACGGAAGATGTGGACCGCCCTATCGAGGATCGGGGCTCGTTTCTTGAAAGTCGAGGAGATCATCCGATGGATGAACGCCAGCGTTATGAACAGGGAATGAAGACGCGCCGCACCGTCTTGGGAGATGCGCATGTCGACGCAACGCTGAAAAACCGCAATGAATTCACGGATGCGTTTCAGGATTTCCTGACGCGCTATGCGTGGGGGGAAATCTGGAGCAGGCCAGGCCTGCCGAAAGAGACGCGAAGCATGCTCACGTTGGCGATGATGGTCGCGCTGAACCGGCCCGAGGAATTGCGGATGCATTTGCGGGCGGCGCTGAACATTGGTGTGACGAAGGAGCAGATTCAGGAAGTGCTGCTGCAGACGGCGCTCTATTGTGGATTGCCGGCTGCGAATTCCGCATTTCATGTGGCTTCCGAGGTCATCTCGGAGCATCAGCGATGAGTGAGTTCCACAAGATTGGTGCGCGTTAAAGGCGAACCTGCGTGCGAACTCAAGTTGGAATCGTAGGGGCAGGACCGGCCGGGTTGCTACTCTCCCATCTTTTATATTTACAGGGAATCGAGTCCGTGGTTGTGGAAGCGCGGAGCCGAGAGTACATCGAAGAGCGCGTGCGCGCGGGCATCCTGGAGCAAGGCACGGTGAATTTGCTGAACGAAGCGGGTGTCGGCAGCCGCATGATGAGGCAAGGACTTGTGCATTACGGGATCGAATTGCAATTCGGGCGAAAGCGGCACCGAATCGACTTTCAGGAGCTAACTGGCGGCAAGGGCGTGATGGTTTACGCGCAACACGAACTCTTGAAAGACCTCATCGAGGCCAGGATCGCCGCGGAAGGGCAGCTTATTTTTGATGCCGAGAACGTGGCCGTAAGCGAATTTGACGGGACAGAGCCGAAGATTCGATTTCAAAAGAGCGGTTCCGCGGAGGAGCTACGCTGCGATTTCATTGCAGGCTGCGATGGTTTTCATGGAGTTTGCCGGCCGTCGATTCCGACAGGGACGCTGAACGTCTTCGAACGAATCTACCCTTTTGCATGGCTTGGAATCCTCGCGAAGGCGCCGCCCTCTTCGAAGGAACTTGTCTACGCGTATCACGATCGCGGATTTGCTTTGCTGAGCATGCGTTCGGCGCGGATATCGCGGCTCTATATTCAGTGTCCGCCGGAAGAAGACATCGCCGAATGGCCGGACGAAAGGATTTGGGAGGAGCTGCGAGAACGACTCGCTACAAACGATAACTGGAGACTTGCGGAGGGCCCTGTGGTTCAAAAAGGGATCACGGGGATGCGCAGCTTTGTAGCAGAGCCGATGCAGTGCGGGAGGCTATTCCTCGCGGGCGATTCGGCGCACATTGTTCCGCCGACGGGAGCGAAAGGGCTCAATCTGGCCGTGGCCGACGTTCAGGTGCTTTCACGAGCGCTGGGCGAATACTACGCCACGAGAAAAACTCAGCTTCTAGATAGTTATTCGGAGACTTGCCTGCGGCGGGTCTGGAAGGTCCAGCGATTTTCCTGGTGGATGACGTCGATGTTGCACCGATTTTCAGAGGAGAACGACTTTGATCAGCGGAGGCAACTCGCCGAGCTGGATTATGTGACGAGTTCGCGGGCCGCTTCGGCGTCACTTGCCGAAAACTACGTCGGCCTGCCGATGGACTGAGCCTCGGTCCAGAGGAGTTGTGGTCTGCTCGAGCGTGTTTGGGTTTTGATCAGCGGGCGAACGGAGTCGTAACACACAGAGAAGGCGCAGCACAGAGAGGAAAAGACATTGCCCGAAACCAAGCGATATCAAACAGGACTGGTCATACTGTTTTTCTTCACTTGGGGCAGCGTTTTTCTGGCGCGGATGAGCGTTTTGTACCTTGCGCCGTTTATTGCGCCGGAGCTCCACCTGAGTCACGAGCAAGTTGGGCTGCTGGCATCGGCCTTGGCGCTCGCATGGGCAGGATCCGGTTTGATTTTTGGAGCGGTGTCTGATCGCATTGGACGGCGCCCCATATTGATTCCAACTGTCTTCCTGTTTTCGGTGCTTTCCTGGCTTTCCGGAGTTGCGCGGTCATTCGGCGAATTGCTGTTTATTCGGACCTTATTGGGGGTTGCCGAGGGTCCAACTTTTCCAACGATGACCTCGATGATCGAAGCGTCTTCCGAGCCGAAAAATCGGGGACGCAATATCGGAATTATGGTCAGCGCCGGGGCGCTGGTTGGGCTAGCACTGGCGCCGGTTCTGACGACACAGGTCGCCGCGCGCTTCGGCTGGCGCACAGCCTTTCTTGTGACCGGATTGCCGGGAATGATTTTGGGGCTGCTGATTTGGCGATATGTGAAGGAGCCCGGAGAAGCAGAGGGCGACGGGGTGCACCACGCTAAGCCCTCACTGAGAGAATACCTGTCGCTGCTTCGATACCGGAACATGTTGCTTTGTTGCTTGGGCGCGGTGGGATTTATGACCTGGTTGTTCGTCATGCATGTTTTCGCGCCGCTCTACATCACGGAAGTTTCGCAGCGATCGGCGACGCTGGCGGGGTTCATCATTGGGGCCGGCGGGTTAGGCGCTTTTATGTGGGGATGGATCATTCCGTGGATTTCCGATCGCGCGGGCCGGAAGCCTACGTTGATTCTTGCCGCGCTGGTGTCCGCGACTGCGCCATTGACATACCAGGTGCCTTTCCTTATCGCGCATCCGTGGTTGATGGCCGCGGCCGGATTTCTAGTCAACGGTGGCCAAGGCATAGCGCCGTTGGTCTTGGTGCTGGTCCCGACGGAAAGTGTGCCCGCTAAGTTTGCCGCTACAGCGATCGGACTGGCGACACTCGTTGGAGAAATAGTAGGCGGGGCAATGGCTCCCGCAGTGGCCGGAGCCGCCGCAAATCATTATGGGCTGGCCGCGCCGCTGTGGATTGCCAGCGCGGGCGCGATGTTGGTTTTGGTTGCGGCGGTATTTATGTCAGAGACGGCGCCATCGAAAAACAACGTGGCGAAGCCAAGCTGACGCGGCTACCTCGCGGAAAATCAGGACAAACCGGAACCGCCCGAGTGCTATGGAAGGGAAGCGATTGCTTCGTTCAGGTCTTCATACGTACTGAAAAGATTCAGAAGGCCCACCATCTTTAAGGTCTGCAGAGTGAACTTGGTTGGTTTGAGCAACCGGATAGCGCCGCCGCCTTGCTTGGCGCTGGTCAGATGCCGCATGAGCATCCCGATACCGCTTGAGTCAACGGCGGGCATCTCTTCGAGGTCCAGAACGATCTTGTTATGGCCCTGCCCCAACAACTCCGTCATGGTCGCATTGAATTGGTCCAGCGGAAGACCCATGCACAGCCGGCCCTTCAATTTCACTACTTTTACTTCTAGCTGCGTTCTCACTTCAATTTCCAAGGTTCGGGCCTCCGGAGCGGGCGGACCTCACGCGCACGCGTCTCGCGTTGACACCCTTAAATCCCTTTGCTAGAGTGCGCGCACAACTTAGTTAATCGGCCGCGAAAAAGCAAGAAGCTCCGTTCAAAGGTCACTCTCCCTGCAAAGGGGGCCCCGGCCGGAAAGCTGACCGTTGCCCAGCCGTGACGCAGATTCGAATCCTGACATAGCGATCCTGTCATCCAGCTTGCTAGCGGAGCAGGAAGTGGCGCCCCGGGCCCTTGCCTTGGCGAGATTCGTTCATGGATTACTGCCGCAATCTGCCATCAGTGTATATGCGCTGGATTCCCAAGGTGCGGATACATTCTGGATTCCGAAGGCCACGGTTGGAGAGGCCACGATTCACGAGCAGTCCATCTCCGCAGACGCTGGCATTCTTGGATCCTTGCTGGGAGGGTCCGCACCGGTTCTGCGAAGAGCGGCGGAGCTCAAACGCGAGGATTATCCGCACATTGATACACGCAAGACGTTGCTGTCCTTGTGCTATGTGCCCCTGCTGAATAACGACAACCTAGTGGGAGCACTGGAAATCCTGTCGTTCGAAGAGGAGCTCGACGAGGAGGCGATTGAGGCCCTGCTTCCCGCTGCGGGCGTGGCTGCGGCATCCATCGCAGCCGCGCAAGCCTACGAAAGTGAACGCCACGCGACGCTTAACTCGATTACGCGGCTGACTCAACTTTACGACTTGGAAAAAGTGTTTTCTTCCACGCTGGAGATCGATGATCTGCTGCCACTCATCACGTCTAAATTTTCCGAAATTCTCGCTTGTCAGGCAGTCAACATCTGGCTATTGCACGGCGACGAGACGCTCGAACTTATGCACCAATCGGGCCAGGATCCGACCACGTTCAAGGGACAACTTCTGAAACCGGGAGAAGGGATCGCCGGAGTACTCTCCGACAGCGGAGAAAGCGCCTGCATATCGGATCCCGAGGATACGCGGCTCGTTCAACGGAACCTAGGAGCGGGTGAAGAGATCGTTCACTCCCTGATTGCCGTCCCCATCATGGACGGCGGAGCCCTCGTCGGCATCGTCGAAGCAATCAACAAGCTCGATGGAGCTCCGTTCGATGAAGATGACCTTTTTATGCTGACCAGTCTCAGCGGCACGGCCTCGACGGCGCTTCACAACGCCAGCCTGCTGATGGCTGAGCGCAAGGTCGAAATCCTGGAGACACTGAATACCGTCAGCCACGAAATTACGTCAACGCTGAACCTCGAGCGGATGCTGCAGACCATCGTCAACGCGCCGCAAGCGGTGATTCCTTACGAGCGCGCGGCCATCGCTCTCGAACAGCGTGGCAGATTCAAACTGAGCGCCGTCACGGGGCTTACACAGGTTAATGCGGACGCGCCGGATATCGCGCCGCTCAACGAGATCTTGCAGTGGGCGGCTCTGTCCGAGGAGGTCGTGCACATCCGTCAGCATGGCGAAGAGATTGACAGTGATCGCGAGGAGACACGCGCCAAGTTCAAGAAATACTTCGCCGATTCGGGGATGCGCGGGTTTTACGCCAGGCCACTGAACGACGATACGGGCCGCGTCGGCATACTTAGTATGGAGAGCAGCAACCCCGATTTTCTGGGGCCGGCGCACATTGAAATTCTGGAAGTTCTTGCGGGCCAGGCTACCGTCGCGTTGCGCAACGCACAGATGTACAAAGAGGTGCCGTTCATTTCGATCATCGAGCCCGTGCTTGTGCGCAAACGGAAGTTCATGGCTATGGAGAAGCGGCGGCGCACCCTGTTCCTGGCTCTGGGAGCCGGGGCTTTATTTTTCATGATTATTTGCCCGCTTCCGTTGCGCGTGGACGGCGACGCTGTAGTTGCGCCAATTCATCGAGCGCTGGTGCAACCCGAAATCGAAAGCGTAGTGAGCAAGGTGCTTGTACACGAAGGGGAGTTGGTGATGCGGGGTCAAGTGCTGGCGGAGATGGAGGCTTGGGACCAGCGCTCGGCACTCGCGGAAGCTCAAGCGAAGTACGGGTCCGCAATGCTGCAAATGAATCGCGCATTGGCGGCGAACGATGGAACGGCGGCTGGTGTTCAACGCGTGCAGGCGGATTATTGGAAGGCAGAGGTAGAGCGCGCCGGGCAATTGCTCGAAAAGGCGCAGTTGCGCTCGCCGATTGATGGCGTGGTGGCCACTCCGCATGTAGAAAATTTCGCGGGCCGCAAACTGGAGCAAGGCGATTCCTTTGCCGAAGTTGTCGACACCTCGCAAGCCATCGTCGACGTAGCCATCGAGGACACCGAGGCGGGTTTGCTGAAAGACGGACAAAGAGCCGTGCTCAAACTCAACAGCTTTCCGACGCGCACCTTTCATGGCGATGTTCTGATCGTCAGCCCCAGCGCCACGCTCGTTAATCAAACGCCCGTTTTTTTTGCTCGGGTGGGAGTGCCAAACGCCGATGGCGCGCTTCGCGCGGGAATGGAAGGACGAGGCAAAGTTCGCATCGGGTGGTACCCGGCAGCGTATGTGTTTTTCCGCGGGCCGGCTTTGTGGATTTATTCGAAAGTGTGGAATTGGTTTGGCTGGTAGAGCTTTTGCGGAGGGGACCATGCGAAGTCTGATGCTGCAAATCGGAATGAGCGCGGCTCTCGTTGCGGCAGGTTGCGGCGATACCTCCGGCAGCGTGCCTGCCGTCACGAATGCCGCCGCGGTGCCCTCGGCGCCGAGGGCACCGCAGCCGCCAGACGCGGCGGATAACGGGCTGGTCGTCACCGGGCCGATCATCGTTGAACATCAGGTGGACGTTATGGCCCAGCGGGACGGCGTCCTTGCCAAAGTCTTTTTCGATGCGCCAGCGCGAGTCAAGTCCGGAACCGTAATCGCCCGCATGGATGACCGGCAGATCGCCGCGAACCTGGAAGCCGCGCGCGCCAAGTCTCGCAGTATCGCGGCGGATTTGAAGAATTGGGAAGCGGAAGCTCAAGTGTTGAAAGCGGATTATGGCCGCGCGCAAAAATTATGGGCTGCGGGGTTGATTTCGGAAGAGCAATTGGAGCATGCCAAGTACAAAGCGGAGTCGGACCAGTGGGATATCAAGCGCGTGAACGAAATGTTGAATACCGCGCACCAAGAAGAGCTCTCGCTGGGATTGGAGTTGGACAAAACCAAGATCACGGCTCCCTTTGACGGACTGATTGCGCGCCGCTATGTTCGCGAGGGCCAGTCAGTTTCCAAAGGCGACCGGCTGTTTTGGGTAACGGCCGAGGCGCCGCTGCTGATACGCTTTACTTTGCCGGAGGAGTACTTTGGCCGGGTGCGCTCCGGACAACAATTCGAAATTACTTCTCCGGACGTTCGCGGAGAAAAACATAGCGCGCGGATAAAAGAAATCAGCCCGGTGATCGATCCGGCGAGCGGCACATTTGAGGTTCTCGTGCAGCTGCAGGGCGATCGTGGATCCCTGCGTCCGGGTATGACTGCAAACTTCGAAATCGGAAATCCTCGCTAAGAATGATATGAATCTCACGCGCGTCCTCAACGTCGCCTTGCCGGAGATTCCGGCGCGAATCCTCGCCCAGAACCCTCCGCGCGTGCCGCCTGGCGCGGTTCACAAACAGCACATAGAGGACGGAGAGCCCATTGTTCTCGTGGTCGTTCCCAACAAGAGCCTCCTTTATCGGTTCCCGCCCGCGAATTGGGAACTGATTCAACTCTTCAATGGCCAGCGGTCTTTTGAAGAGATTGCCAAACTCTACTCCAATCAAAGTGGCGCGGAATACAGTGCCGACGATGTCCGCGAATTTGCCGCTTCTGTCGAAGAACTAGGCTTCTGGTACAAGACACCGCAGGAGAAGAATATCCAGTTGATGCGCTTGAGTGCCGATGAACGC
>Ga0187805_10000046_pt1 | contig 37159 bp, 28 predicted proteins | sample NC_wetland_sal_i_6_FD_132965 | JGI IMG/M metagenome (GOLD analysis project Ga0187805, IMG submission 132965) | Wetland sediment microbial communities from Neuse River Estuary, North Carolina, USA - Control_5 | ecosystem: Environmental > Aquatic > Freshwater > Wetlands > Sediment | place: USA...
CACCGATGTGAATCAGTTGCTAAATTCTGCCCGGGTCGAGCTCGAAGCTCGTGAGAGAAAGAAAGACCAGGAGGAAAAGCTGGAGGCCGTCCGTGCTCTAATCAGCGCAGGGAAACTGGTCGAAGCGACAAAAACGTTGGACCTAGCGGTTGAGGCGAAAATTGTTGAAGTCTTCGATCCTCGAGTCCAGCGAATCTGTGAAGAATTAGACGCAGCGAAATCAGCTGCGACTGCCGACGCCGCAACCGTGATATCCGCGCCAACCGTGAGTCGGTCCAAAGAGTATGCTTGGCTGCAAGGGCCGCCGGAACCGGAAGTCGCCTCCCAGGAAGAAACGCGCCCTCCAACGGAAATACCGGGGCCAAAGGCATCTGCGGGCCAGACACCTTTATTGCATACTCAACCAGTAGTTTCGCCGCCTGCATCTCCATCACTTGCGGACAACGCTCCCCGAGTCTCGGCTCCTCCTCAGCGTCCAGCGAAACCCTTAACTGAACCGGTTGCCGAACCGATTGTCGAACCGGCCGCTCCAGCTCTGCCGTCTCCAACCCCTTCTTCAACTGTCGCTTTCCCCCCCGCTTCCCCGCCACCGAGGGAGATCAAGCAGCCGATTCCCCAAGCTCCAATCTCCGCGACGATGAGTGTTACAGGGGCAGCTCCACCTTCCAGTAGAAAGAAAGCGGCACGAATCGGTGCTGTGGCTTTGTGCGCGGTGGGACTGATTTGGGGAGCTATACGGCTATCGACGTTGCTTCGCACGCATGAGACCACACCCACTGCGATCGTTGCAAAACCGGCCGCCAAGCCGGGGCCAAATCCGCTTGGGGTTGAGCAGCGCGACGCGTTGAATGCCGCGGATAAGCTGGTTGCTTCGAACGACCTCGAAGGCGCGCTGAAAATCCTTGCCCCGGCAGCGGATTTAGATGGTCCATTCACTGTCGAGATCAAGAAAAAACAAGCTGGCATCGAGGAGTCGATGCAAAATCAGAACCTACGTGATCTACGGCGAAGGGAAGAGCAGTTGTGGCAGCAGGCAAACGACGACGTCGTAAGCGGACGCTTTGCGGATGCGCAGAAGAGACTACATCAGATCCTTGCGCTAGGCGACGGAGGTCTGCGTAAGAACGACGCACAGCAAGCCCTCACCCATACCATCCCTGATCTCCAGGCGGAAGAAAAGCTATTTTCGCAGGCGCGCCAGACCGCTCAAAAGAACGATATAAACAGCCTCCAAAGCGCCTCTGATATTCTCAACCGTCTCTCTTCCCGGGAAGGACCTCGGAAGCCCGAAGCAGAGAAAATGCTGCGGGACGTCCGAGCAAAACTATCCAGCAGTTACGCAAGCAGTGCTCGCCAAGATTTGCAGCGCGGAGATTTCCATTCAGCCCGTCAGAAGGCTGGCCAGCTCCAGCAGAGTGGCGGTGATGCTAGCGCGATTTCCGCGGAGATCGATCAAGCCGAACAGAGCCACCTCTCCCAATTGGAGAGCCAGTTCAATCAGCTTAAGCAGAGTGACGATGACGCTGCGGCCCAGCAACTCAGCAACCTGCAACGAGGGTTCCAGGCGCTGGCCGATAGTGCGGGGCCACGCTCGGAAGAGGCCAAGAGTTTCATCAACAATATTCCCTTGGCGATCCGCGAAGTACATGACCGTGCAGCAAACAAGCGCGCAGAAACAGCGTACCAACAAATCGTTGTGAAGTATCAACAGGCCTCGAACACGAACGACAAGAGCGGACTGGAAGCGGCTCGTGCTGGATTCCAATCCATCGCAAAAGCCGGCGGCCCGCATGCAAGCGAAGCCCAAAGGTTTGCGGACGAAATTGGCACAAAGCTTGCGGCCCTGAACCAGCCTCCTCCACCGGTAACGCCTCCCCCGTCTCCATCAGTTTCTGGGGCTCCTGACAATGATGCTGTACTCGCGCTGGTGAAGCGCTACGCACAGGCTTTTGAGCAAAGGAATCCGGACGCTCTGCAGCAGATTTGGCCGACGATGGGCAAGTTGTACGCTGGGTACAAAAACTCGTTTGAGAGTGCCAGTCTCATTCACATGCAGGTGCAAACGGAGAGCGTCAAAATCAGCGCCGACGGCACTACGGCAACTGTGACGGCTCAAGTCACGCAGGAATATACTCCCCACGGACAGAAGCCACGAAGCGTCAAGGGCCGGACGACTTTTCAATTCGCAAAGTCGAATGGCTCCTGGGTCATCACGAGTGTCCAGTAGGTCGGAACGCCCAAATCTATCTTCTTAACAGCTTGACCCAAATAAAGCGTGTGGATAAACTCGGCCCAACTCACGACCGGGTGATATGAATCGGTGACGCCAATCACTATCTACTGGCCAGTAAGTCTAACCCGACCTGACAAGACCATTGTGGAGCAATGTCTGAGGAATCGGCTGCACAGAAGGGGGCGGGGCTTGTCAGACCTGCTAAGAACAGGCCGTTTGAATTGCGTGGTCTCGGTAAGGCCTTCGCTGGTGGCAAATTTATTGTGTCGGGAGGGAAGGAAGTGTTCGCTGCACAACCAAGTGAGGAACCCTGCTCAACACATGAAGATCTGGTTTGGAAATGCACGGCCCTATTCAACGAGGGGAGATGTCAAATGAAGACCTGGATCGTAGTCAGTTTTGCGGCCCTATCTTTTCTCGCCGCCGGGGGCGCCTCGGCGCAGACGTGCCCGCTGAACGGCACGTTGAGTACCAAGCTGGTCTGCCAAATTCCACAGGTGTATGGCCCGTTTGGATTTGGCACAACAACGGACCCCACGCAGTCCGTGTTATTCACTGGGGACCATCACAACGCTCATTTCTCGAGCGATTTCCTATCTACATTCGCGCCCATCAATGAGGCCGTCGGCATACAGGCGTCACAACTGCCCATCGCTTCACCTTCCTCTGGTATCACTTTCGTGTATGACCCGGCCCTGAAGACGTTCTCGCCTTCAACCGATGAGAGTCTCGGGCCAATCGTGGGCAATCGCGCTACCACCATTGGGAGGCGCAAGCTCTTCCTGGGCTTCAGCTACCAATACTTTAATTTCGGCTCGATCGACGGACAAAATTTAAGCAACATTCCGACCGTTCTCCAGCATCAACCGTTTCCCGTACCTAATCCCCAGCACATCCCATCCTGCGATAACCAAACAGGGCTAACAGCCGCCAATGGATATGCCGGAGACCCGTGTTTCGTGCGCGACTTTATCCAAACGGCAAACAACATCGACCTCACGATTCATCAATACACGATCTACGCCACCTACGGGATCACAAACCGTCTCGATTTTTCGGTAGCGATCCCAATTTTGAATATTCAGATGGGCGTCACATCCCAGGCGACGATTGTTCCCAATTCCGCCGCGCCGGTAGCTGCGGGCGCCCCCGGCAATGTTTGGCATTCCTTCAATCCCACGAATCCCGTGCTTGCTACCCAATGTGCCTCCCAGGTTCCGTGCCTGAGTGCTAAGTTTTCTGATTCTGGCAGCGCAGCCGGAATCGGTGATGTTGTTCTCCGCGGAAAATACACCGTATACAATGGAGAGCGGTTCGCCGTGGCAGCCGGCGTGGATGTGCGTCTGCCCACCGGAGATGCATTGAACTTCCTGGGCTCTGGCGCCACGGGGGTGAAGCCCTTCGGCGTCGTTTCGTATAGGGCCCGCATCTCTCCGCACGCGGAGGTGGGTTACGAATGGAACGGCGATTCCACGCTCGCCGGAACCAACATAGTGCCCGCGGCGGCTGGCGTAACGCCGACGAACACGGGCAAGCTTCCCAACCGGTTCGTCTACATTGTGGGTGCCGATGTTCGCGTCGTGAAACGGCTGACGGCCGCGTTTGATATTTACGGTCAGCGTTTATTTAACAGCCCGGAACTCGTCTCTCAACCCTATACGGGTCTCGGCAATTGCTCCGGCCCCACCGATCCCACCGGCGCCACGTGCGGAACGTATACGGCTGGGACAACCCATCCCGACATCGCGCAGAGAACTTCGGACGTTAATATCACCGAGGCATCGCTTGGTCTGAAGTACCGTCTGGTTGGCCGGCTTGTGATCACTGGGAATGTGCTTCTTAAATTGGACGAGGGCGGACTTCGAAGCAACGCCGTACCTCTCGTGGGTATCTCGTACAATTTTTAGCGCCTCAGTCGCGTGAAAGAAGCGCGCGGGCATAAACTGAAATTGTCGGATTCAAAACCGTAACGGAAGAAAATGTCAGCTCTTCGAGATGGATGTCACGCGACGATTCGCCTTGTCTCTGGTATCCGGAGTCGCTCGAAGGCCGGTAATTTCTTCAATGCGGATGAAGAAGAACACTGAAATCGGGGGTTTGGGCTTCCGGCGGACTTGGGATGCCGTATATCCGCTCTGCCACCACAGGGATCTTTTCTCTAGCAGTGAGCGAATCTGCTCGCGGCTCTTTGCGAATTCGCGTCCGCTTGGAATTTCCACGTATTGTCCTAACACCACAACACTTGCCCATTCGTCGTGGGCGCGAATTTCATCAACCTGCACGCAAACCAGAGGATTCAGCCGCATCCATTCAATCTTCCGCCCCAGGGTGGAGAAGCAGCACAAACGATCCGCGTCGAACGAAAAATAAAGCGGAACGATATAAGGCCGGTTGTTCGAGGCACACGCTAGTCGGCCAAAACTGATTCGCGAAAGCATGTCCCGGCATTCTCTACTTCGCATCTTGGTAATCAGCATGGGTGACCTAACCGCAGACTACCCGGCACGCGTGTGAATGAGTCTACATCTCTTGGTTTTATTGTGGCCAGAGCAGACTACCAAGGTAGATGTCCACTAAAGCGTTAGCGAGAACTTGACCCTCATTCCCGGCAGCTGTGCAACCGTTGTCTTGTACATTTTGGCTCCGTCAGGCGGATTCTTCATCCGTATGGCTAATGGGCGCCAGACCGTGACTCGATCGGAACCGCGGTCACCACGATTGGCGCGATACCGTTGACCTGCGCTATCGGCGTACTGGTTTATGGCTTGACTACCGCCCATTGACCGGCCCGTCCGGCTCCACAACAGTGGTTGCCCTCGGATACGCGGAGAAATAGTGCGCACATTATGTAGACGAACAGGAGTGTACTCGGCGGGGTGAGGGGTTTGGCCGCGCGTCCATTCCGAGGCCACGATTTGTCCACCCGAGAAATTCTTGCGGATGTTGAGTACATCGGAAGAAGCGGAGGTGGGTCATGGTTAAAATATGCCTCCTCAATCTTCATGGAGTGTGCTTCTCGATCGCTATCTGGGCAGTCGGGACAGATCTGACCAGGGCCGTGCATTAAGAGTGGCAGGTCTGCACAGTTCTGGACACGAAGACGCGATCATTTTTTCCCCTGCGAAGCGCGTTTTACCTCTTCGGGCAACAGGCCGGCTGGGGCTGTTGCGAGAACCAGCTTTTCAAACTGTCGCGCCGGGTCCTGCCGCGATTGAATACCCTTACTTGTCCTGAGCGTCAAGACCCCTCCATAGCCATGCCATTCCGTACCGCTCGCATCGCGGAGGAACGAACCCCGGTAACCAAGACCTGGTGTCACAGGCAAACTACCCACCCAAGGCTGAAGGTGAGCCCAATAACTCTCTAATTTACTAACGACCAGGTCTGGAACGCTCCATGTTGGGTCGGGGCGCCCCGAAAAGACCAGTGCGCCTCCAATCCATTGGTTCGTGTTCTTATCTGATTTTGATGTGGCCATGCATGACCACCATGAAAGTGCAAAAGTTCGTGTATGGTCCCCGGTTGGCCGTTCGCGGGTCGGGGATCAGGTGATTGCTATTATCCACGTTTCTTACTGGAGTACCACCCGGCTTGTGGCTCCACAGGCCGTTGCGGTCTTTTCGGTACCAGTGAAAATCGACGCCGGGCCAGATGACCAGGGCAACGAGATGTCCTTCTTTGGGGCATTTGTTGTTAGCCTTCGGGGTGCTGATCAGATCGTCTTTCACGGCAGCCTGCCCTACTGATGGACAATTCAGTGCGGTGTACATGGAACCCGCCGCCAGACCGGGTTGCGCAAAAGTGTCCGTTCTGTAGTTCGTGGCGTAGTTATAGCAATTGTTGAAAGGCTGACGCTGCGGCACATTCCACCAGGCGGGCTCGAACAGCGGGCCACACTTGCAGTGGTGATGGCGCCGCCTGTGGTGCTCTCGCTCCACGTGTTCGGCACTTGCTTTTCTGGATCGGTCAACTTCCTTTCCAAACAGATCTGGAAACCCTTCTCCAAGTGATAGCCTCCTGAGAGGACCAGCACTTCCCGCGATGAAATCTTCGAAGCGTTCGTCCTCGGCACGATGCGAAAGACGAGTGCCGAAGAGATTACCGTGTAGATACCGAATGTGTCCCGGCAGACCGCCTGACGCAGCGCCGGTCTGGTCGATGACCAATCCACGATAGCCAAGAATCGGTTCAGGTTCTGCTGCTTCTCGGCCACTCAACTTGCGTCCGGGCTTCAACCGACGCAATACTTCATCAGCCTCGGGGCCCTCCACCTCGATAACGGGATTAGGGCGTCCGCTGAAAATATCGACTGTAATTCGAAGCGCCACGGCAGGCCTCCTTTCGATGGACTATAAGAATCGGCGTTGGACGCCAGGAATCTGGAAGATTTGAACTATTGAGGCCTCGGCGGAGTAGTGTCCGGTATGCCGAATTCGTTTCACAATTCTTAGACTCGAAGGGAGCACAGGTTAACGAGTGTTTCCAACACTGGGAGGGGACGTCGCCGGGAAAACGTTACGACCAATTCAAATCGAAAAATCTGGAGGCGCGGGTGGGAGTCGAACCCACGAATGGAGGTTTTGCAGACCTCTCCCTTGGGCCACTTGGGTACCGCGCCAAACCATTAAGTATAGCAAAATTTGTGCGAGCGACTGGCGAGCGGCCGCGCATTGCGCACGAACTGCGCGCTATTTTTTTATGGTGACCACCGGAGTGATCTTGGCTTCGCGCAGGAAACGCGCGGACTCCTCGGGCGGAGTTGGGTTAATGTAAAATCCGGTTCCCCACTCAAAGCCAGCAACTTTGGTGAGCTTGGGGATAATTTCGAAGTGCCAATGATAATGGTCGTTGATCTCTTCGCCCACGGGCGATGTGTGGATCATGAAATTATAGGCGGGACGGTCCAGAACGACGTCCAGGCGCATCAGTGTATCCTTCAGCATGCGCGCCAGACTCGCGTACATGGTGCTTTGATTGTTTTCGTAAGATGAGCCGTGCACCTTCGGCAGAAGCCACATCTCAAAAGGAAAGCGCGAAGCATACGGAGACAGCGTGATGAAGTGATCGTTTTCGCCGATCACGCGTTCTCCTGTGTCGCGTTCCTGACGGATGATGTCGCAAAAGATACAGCGCTCCTTCTCATCGTAGTAATGCCACGAACTGTCCACTTCCTCGCGCACTCGCCGCGGCACGATGGGCAGCGCAATCAGTTGCGAGTGGGTGTGCTCGACGGAAGCCCCCGCCGCTTCGCCATGATTCTTGAAAATCAGAACGTAACGGAATCTCTTATCGTTCTTCAGATCCAGCATGCGGTCGCGGTACGCCCAAAGCACATCTTCCACCGCGCGCTCTGGCAAGGAAGCCAGAGTCGCCGTGTGATCGGGAGTTTCGACAATCACTTCATGCGCGCCGACCCCGTTCATTTTGTCGAAAAGGCCTTCGCCCTCGCGGTCGAGATCGCCCTCGATGCCGAGCGCGGGGAATTTATTGGGCACGACGCGGACGGTCCAGCCAGCGGTGTTCGCGCCTCCATTGTTCCGGCCGTAGACGAGGATTTCCGGCGGCGTCTTGGCTTCGTGGCCGGGGCAGAACGGGCAATTCTTTCCGTTGGGCAAAGGAGAAACGCTTTCGCGCAAAAAATCATTTGGTCGCTTCCCTCGCTCGGTAGAAATAATCACCCAACGGCCAGTAATCGGATCTTTTCGCAACTCCGGCAAAGCAAACCTCCTCGACAGGGGGAAGATGTGGATGCGCGGAACACGCCCCTCGGGTTCCGATTGTACCGCGTCTGGCGGTGATGCAAAGTCTTCCGCGGCATATTCCTGTGGAATTTTACATTTGCGGGCTGAAGGCGTCCTTATGCAAACGCACGACCGGCGGCTTGCCAGGGGCGTTGTCGATGGCCACGACGTCAAACCGGCAGGGGCATTCGGCAACGTGGCGCTCCGCCAGGAAGTGCTGCGCAGTGCGAGCCAGCACGTGTTGCTTACCGGGCGTAATGCTTAGCTCCGGCAACCCGGACATCTCGTCGCGCACTGTTCGCGTGCGAACCTCGACAAATGCAAGGGTTTTGCCATCGTAGCCGACCATGTCGATCTCGCCTTTCGAAGCGCGCGGAGTGAAGTTGCGCGCAACGAAAATGTAGCCATGGCGGCGGAGATACCAGTACGCGTAGGTTTCGCCACGAATGCCGGTTCGGCGTGCTTCGTGTTTCTTGGCATCAGGAGTGGGCCTGTCGACTTCGCGCAGGCCTTTTCGCGCGGCCCAGTGGACCGCATGGAAAATCAATCGGGAAACGATCGGCATCTCGGCTCCGCAAAAACCAACGGTATGCCGCGAAGTATAAACAAAAATCCCGTATCTGCCACGATACTTTATGGTGGCCACGGGAGCTCGATCGCCGGGTTGGTTTTATGTGTTGCGCTAGTTGGGCGGACGAGTCAGGCCCTTTTCTCCGTTTCGCGGATGCACTCCTCGAGAGTGTGCACGGCGCAGTTTGCCTGCTCTTCGTCGATCAGAAGCGGCGGAGACAAGCGGATGGTGTTCTCTCCCGCGCCGAGAACACACAGTCCCTTGTGGAAGGTCAGGTCGACGATGGCATTGCGCAAGTCCGCGGCTTTTTCCTTTGTGCGCTGATCGCGGACAATTTCTATCCCGATCATCAGGCCTCGTCCGCGAACATCGCCGACTATTTTGAATTTTTTCGTCCAGTCCCCCAGACGCCCGAACAGATAATCTCCCATGCGCCGGGCATTCTCAAGGTACTCGCTCTCGATTAGCTCCGCGGTAACTAGAGCCGCCGCGATGCAAACGGGATTTCCGCCGAACGTTGTTCCGTGCGCGCCCGGCTTCCAATTCATGATACTGGCGGGAGCAAAGATTGCGCCGAGCGGCATGCCGCTGGCTATGCCCTTTGCGCTGCAAACGATGTCCGGCTCGATCCCGGCGAACTGGTGCGCCCACCACTTTCCCGTGCGGCCCATGCCGGACTGCACTTCGTCAACGATGAACATGATTCCGTGCTTGCGGCAGATGCGTTGCAGCTCCTGCAAAAAGAAATTCGGCGCAACGACGTAGCCGCCTTCGCCTTGTATCGGCTCGATGATGATGCCCGCGACTTCCTCGGGATCAAAGAGGCGCTTGAATATCTGCTGCTCGAGTTGTTCGAGAATCTCTGCTCCGCAGGTTTCCGCTGTGTGCCCATACGCGCAGCGGTAAGCGTACGGAAAAGGAATGTGCTCGATGCCGGAAAGCAGCGCGCCGAAACCTTTGCGCTGTGTAGTTTTAGAAGCCGTTAGCGAGAGTGCCCCCATGGTGCGGCCATGAAAACAACCGTAGAACGCGATCATTTTGTCGCGCTTGGTTGCATAACGGGCGAGCTTGATCGCGCCTTCGACGGCTTCGGCGCCGGAATTGGTGAAGAAGGCCTTTTTTGGCACTGCCCCGGATAGCGTGTTCAACAAACGCTCGGCGAGGAGCGGCATACTCTCGTAGTAAAAATCCGTGCCGGACATGTGGATGAGCTCGGCGGCTTGCTTCTGTATCGCAGCCACTACCTTGGGATGGCAATGACCCGTTGAGCAAACGGCAATACCAGCCGCAAAATCCAGAAATGCGTTACCGTCCACGTCCTCGACAATTGCGCCGTAACCACGCTTGGCAACAAGAGGATAGTCCCGCGTATAAGACGGTGACATGAACTGCGCGTCGCTCTCGACTACGCGCTTGGCGTTGGGGCCAGGTAGCGTTGTAATTAGTTTTGGTAGCTTAGTTTCTGTCGTGGCAATCATCTCTTCCTCCCGGAAAAAATAGTCAGCGGTTAGTGTGGATGGGCTGCCGCAAAGCAGGTTTGAGTGCGTACACCAATACCGATGCGCGCCCTGCCAGGAGAGAGGAGCTTAGTCTACGCCAAAGAGGTTGGGACGCAGCTCTGCAGGGGAGAAATTGACGGGGAACCGATAGAGGCTAGAGAGTTTCATTTGCGTTTCCAACGGACGCTGCCGTCCTTCGCATCTTCGATGATTATACCATGACCGGCGAGTTCTTTGCGTATGCGATCCGAGGCGGCAAAATCGCGCCGCTGGCGGGCCGCCTGGCGTTCGGCTACCAGCTTTTCAATTTCCGCGCTGCTCGGGCCTCCATCTTCAGAGCCAAAACCGAGGGCTCGCAGCTTATCCGCATCGTTGTCTTCCATAACGGCGAAAACACGGTCGAAGTTCGAGAGAAATTCCTGGACAGTGGCTACCTCTCCCTGCCGGAACTCGCCCTTGTCCATAGCGATATTTGTTTCGCGCAGGAGATCGAACGCCGCGGCCAGCGATCGAGCTGTGTTTAAATCATCGGAAAGACCTGCGTCAAATTCTTCAGCAGCCCCGGCGATGCGAGCGGCCATGCTTTTCTGCTTTCCCGCTGGAAAGCCTCCCCGGGCTAGTCGCGCGGCAAAATTGCGCAGGCGTTCGACAGAACTGGCCGCTTGCTGCAATCCGTCAAACGTGAAATTGAGTTGCTTGCGGTAAGGAACGCTAGCCAGCGCGAAGCGCAGCGTCGAGGGCTTATACCCTTTCGCAAATAAGTCGCGCAGGGTATAGAAATTGCCGAGCGATTTTGACATCTTCTCGCCCTCAACGAGCAGATGTTCCGCGTGCATCCAGTAGCGCACGAAGGGCTTCCCCGTCGCGCCCTCGCTTTGTGCAATTTCATTCTCATGGTGGGGGAAGGCCAGATCGATTCCCCCGGTGTGAATATCCAGTGTCTCGCCGAGATACTTCATTGCCATCGCGGAGCATTCAATATGCCACCCGGGGCGCCCCTTACCAATCGGTGTTTCCCAAAAATGTTCGCCTGGCTTTGGCGCTTTCCAAAGCGCAAAGTCGCGCGCACTCTCTTTTTCGTAACGATCGACGTCCACGCGCGCGCCTGCCTGGATGCCGGTCACATCGATATTCGAGAGCCTGCCATAGTGGGGAAACTTCGCAATGCGGTAGTAGATCGAGCCCTCGCTGGGATAGGTGTACGACTTTTCCTGTAATCGTTGGATGAGCTTCACCATATCGTCGATATGGTCTGTTGCCCGGATCCAGTGCTCTGGCGCCTCAATGCTGAGCGTCTTGCAATCGTCAAAGAATGCTTGAGCGTATTTTTCCGTATAATCGCGAATGCTTACCCCTGCAGCCGCCGCGTTGGCGATGATGCGGTCGTCGACGTCTGTCAGGTTCATGACGTGCTTCATCTTGTAACCGCGCAGCTTCAGGAAGCGCCGCAAAATGTCCTGAAACACGAAAGTGCGGTAATTCCCGATGTGCGCGTAGTCGTACACCGTCGGTCCGCACGTGTACATGCGGACCCCATCGCTTTTTTGGGGCGCGAAAGCTTCGATCTTTCCACCCAGCGTGTTGTGAAAACGTATTTCGTGCATGGCCGCTACGACAGCTTCTCACTCCCGGGGATAAACGTCAGATTGTATCCGAGGCTTCCAGACGGTCGCAATGAAGAACGGCTCTTCCTGTTCCTGGCGAAGATATCTCCGAAGTTTCCATGGTGATCCAAATTGACGCTGAGCCTCTCGGTGGTTAGAGTCCTAGCTTCTCATTTAAGGGGTGCAAGGATGAACCGCTCCGTGCTTGGCAGTAGCCTTCTGGGAATCATGGCGCTCGCTGGACTCGCCGTTGCGCAAGAAAAACCGGCCGCGAATACGGCTATGCCGCTCACGCCGGTGGCTTCTCTCAATTTACGATCGATCTCTGATCTGCAATTTTCTCCAGACGGTACGCGGCTTGCCTTCGTTGTCAGTGAGCCTCCCAAGGGCGTCGGGCGCGCGCGCCATATATGGCTTTACGACAAAACATCTCGTGTCGTCCGCCAGCTGACCTTTTCCGCTAAAGAGGAGTCCTCTCCCCGTTGGTCTCCCGACGGCAAACAGCTAGCTTTTCTCTCGAATCGCGAAGATCAACAGCAGATTTATCTGATGCGGATGGACGGCGGTGAAGCCGCAGCTATCACCAAGGGCAAGCGTAGCGTCCGCGGCTTTGAATGGTCTCCTGATGGCAAGCGGATTGCCTTTCTCGCTCCGGATCCCAAGACCGACGCCGAGGAAAAAAAGGAAAAAGACAAAGACGATGCCCGAGTCGTCGATAAGGATGACAAACAGCCCCGCCTATGGATGCTTACCCTTGCCACCGGCGACGCTAAGGCTCTCACCGATCCTAAGTGGGAAGTCAACGAGCTAGCTTGGATGCCCTATGCCGATCGCATCATCGTCAGTGCCACGGACCAGCCGCAATCCGATGAAGACACGTACCGCATTTTCTCCATCGAGGTCTCCAATGGTTCTCAAAAGCTTCTTTTTGCGCCTCACGGACCGTTCGCCGACCTGCGTGTCGCTCCCGATGAGATGACCATAAGCTTCATTGGCTGTCGCGTGGACGGTCCCATGCCGCACGACCTCATGCTTCTGGACATCGGCACTCGGGCCGCGCGCAATCTCACGGGTGCCAGCCTCGATCGCGCCGTCCACGAGCATCGCTGGAGAAAAGACGGATCTCTGTTAGCCCTCTATGCGGATGGCTTTCGGAACAAGCTGGTTGCCTTTTCTGCCCAAGGCATGGCCAGGAATCTGGCGAACCCGCCGGCGGGAAATGTGTCCGGATTCGCAGTTTCCGATTCCGGCGAAGTAGCCTTCATCGGGCAAACTGCCGCCACGCCTCCGGAGCTTTGGCTGTGGGATCAAAAGAATCCCCCAAAACAGATTTCCCGCCTCAACGATTCCTGGAAACAGTTCGCACTGAGTACACCCCAATTTTACAAATACAAATCTTTCGACGGTCTTGAGATCGAAGCCGCTCTCTTGAAGCCCTTGGGAGCCGACCCTAAAGCCAAATTGCCACTCATCGCCTTAATACATGGCGGTCCTACTGGCAACTGGCAAGAATCTATTGAAACCTGGGGCCAGCTCCTCGCGACGCGCGGTTATGCCGTTTTCTATCCCAACATCCGTGGTTCAGTAGGGTACGGGGAATCATTCATCGAGATGAATCGCGGAGACTGGGGCGGGGCCGATTTCAAGGATGTAATGGCCGGAGTTAAGGATCTCATTGACCGCGGAATTGCTGATCCGGCCAAGCTTGGCATTGGCGGTTGGTCCTATGGCGGATACATGTCAGAGTGGGCCATCACGCAAACGAACGATTTCAAAGCCGCGGTCTCCGGAGCGGGGCTTTCCAACTTGATTTCCGAATTCGGAAGCGAGTCGCATCCTGCGTATGACGAGTGGTTCTATGGCGTGCCCTATGAATCAGACAGCCTGGTAAAGTTCTTGAATAGCTCCCCGTTCACGCAGCTCAAAAATGCGAAGACTCCGACCCTCGTTCTTCAGGGCGAAGCCGATACCACCGATCCCGTGGACCAAAGCCAGGAACTGTATCGCGGCCTAAAACACTATGGCGTAGAAAGCGAATTGGTTGAGTATCCGCGAGAGCCGCACGGCTTCCACGAGGAGAAGCATCTGCTGGATCGGCTAAATCGTATCCTCGCGTGGTACGACGCTCACGTAAAGTAACTCTGATATGTGGTTGCGGTTTGGCAGGCTGCAGAGCGATCTCCCTCTGCCTCGCTGCGCTTAACGCGTGTTCCCAACCGCTTGAGGTTTTGAAAGTTTCTCGATGGCCGGATACGATTCCAAAAATGTGACTGTTCGCTCCGGCACGCTTTCTCCGGTGCGCAGCGCCTTGACCATGAGCTGCACGGCCCGCCCCGCCATCGGCGGAGCGACCACTGTTGCCGCGAGCAAACCGGAACGCACCCAAGCTTGCCCTGTCTTCGGTAAGCCATCGGCCCCCGTAAACGGCAGGCTCAGCCATTTTTCTCTTTCCTGCGGATTTCCGATTTCCTCGAAGGCTTTCCTCGCCCCGATGGCCATTGCATCGTTCTGTGCGGCAATCGCACCAAAACTCAATTTGCTCGAAACCCCCAATTTCAGCCACGTGGCCATACTTCGATGGCCACTCTCTTCCGTCCATTTGCCTCTCAGAAGAGTGACACGCAGATTCTTGGCGCATACCGCTTCAAATCCCGCCTTGCGATCCTTCACGGTCGCGCTTTCCGTGGGCCCAAGAATGTATAGCACAGCTCCGCCCTCCGGCAATAATGCCCCCAATTGTCTCGCTTGAAGCCTGCCGATCTCTTTATGGTCAGTAGTCACCAGAAAAATGGGTGTCTTCGAACTTTTCCGCAACTCGGCGACATAATCTGCCTCTCGATTCACAAGCCCCCACGCAATTCCGGCATCGAGCGCCGCTTTGGCCACTTGCGGCAGTCCTGTTCCGCCTGCTGGTTCGACAAGTATCCCGTCCGGCCTCCGCGTCACGTCAGCCTGTATGGTCTTAAGAATTTGCGTGCTTTGCGTGATGGTGTCGCCATCGGCGTACACAATCTCAAGGTCGACACCCAGGTCGCGAGCGGCCGACTCCGCGGACGCCGCCTGCTCAACTTGGAAATCGTTTTCTTTGGTGATAAGCGCGAGAAGAAATCGCAGTTTTTTCAAATTCAGGCGCCCCCAAGTTGCGCCCGGCCGTTCACTTTCTGCTTGTTGGCATCATACGGCGGTTGCCTGTTTTCTTGCCGAGGAAACTGAACTTTAGTTACATCTTGGATAGCCCCGTCGGCCAAAGTATTCGTCTCCAATGAGTAAATGAGGCAGGTTGTGGATCCTTCAGAAGCCGGGCGATTGTGGCCTTCTCGAATCCGGTACCATCTGTTGCGTAGCTCTTTACACCCGCCGATGCTCGTGATACGCTTTTTTCCCGTACCGCCATCCACGCGCCAGGCGGCTGGGCCTCTGACTGAGAACCTGCCACACGTTTGTCTAAGCGACCGCAAACCGGTCGACTTGTCGCTCGAAAGACCCTCCCCACGAGGAACAATGCGTCGTCTCTCCACGCGCGTTTTGACGTTGGCTTCTGCTTTTGGCGAAATCTTGGTCGCCACGAGGATAGGCGGGCTCAACTTGGCGCGAACTGGGACAAAAAGGGGACAACTTGCTTAAGCTCCGAAAAGTGGAAATCGTTGGCTTTAAGTCCTTTTGTGACCGCACCGTAGTCACCTTCAGCGGCTCGGGCACCACCTGCATCGTCGGGCCCAACGGCTGCGGCAAATCCAACGTAGTTGACGCCATCTCCTGGGTTCTGGGTGAGCAAAGCCACAAATCCCTCCGCGCGGAGCGGATGGCCGACTGCATCTTCAATGGCACCACCAAGCGGCCGCCGATGGGAATGGCGGAAGTAACGATCACAATGGAAGATCCCGAACTGGCAGAAGCCGCCAGGTTCGTCCTTGAGGCCGCCCCCATGGAGGGCGCCGACGACACCGTCCCCGTGGTGGAAAACGAAGAAGTCGTGCAAGCTGACCCGAACACACAGATTCTCTCGCTCGCCCCCGCGCCGGCTCCCGAACCGCAGCAAGAGGCAGTAGGATCGCAGGACTCTGCCCCGCAATCCGAGGAGGCCTCTAGCGCCGCTTCCGATTTTCTGAAAGTCAAGCGCCGCAAAAAATCCGCTGACAAACCAATTCTCGCCACCAAACCAGGCGAAGTGGTGGTCACGCGCCGCCTGTACCGTTCCGGCCAAAGCGAATATCTCATCAATGGCCGCATAGGCCGCCTCCGCGATATTCAGGAAATGTTCATGGGCGTCGGCCTCGGTCCCGATTCCTACGCTATCATCGAACAGGGCCGCATCGGCTTGATCCTTTCCACCAAGCCGATGGAGCGCCGCGCCATAATTGAAGAAGCCGCCGGCGTCACGAAATTCAAAACCAAAAAGCGCCTCGCGGAAGCCAAGCTTGAATCCTCGAAACTCAATCTCGCGCGCGTGAACGACATCGTCGTCGAAGTCGAAAAACAGCTCGGCTCCCTCAAGCGCCAGGCCTCCAAAGCGCGCCGCTACGCAGAAATCCGCGACCAAATGCGTGCGATCGTCCGGCAAATGCTTGCCGGAAAAGCCCGTGAGCTGGATGCCGAAGCGGACCGTATCGCGAAGCAGCTCGCCGAACTCACCGCTGCGGAAACGCAGCATGCCCAAGCCATCCAGCAGCAGGAAGGTGAACAGGATCGCCTCAACCAGCGCATCTACGAGCTGGACGCCGAGATCCGCCAGAATCAGAACGTGCTGAACCTCACCTCGCTCGAAGTCGACCGCACCGAGAACCGCATTGGCTTCAATCAGCAGCGCGCCGTGGAACTCGGCACGCGCCGCACGCAGGTCTCCGCCGAAATGGCCGGAGCCGCGGCGCAAGCGGCGGAGTGGGAAGCTCGCAGCACTGCCCAGCAGCTTGCAGTTACCTCGCTCAGCGAAGAATCCAGTGTTCTCTCCGGCCGCGTCGCCGGGCTTGTGTCACAAGCGGAATCGCGCTCCAATCAAATTCAGGAATCCGAGCGGCGCATCGAATTCTTGCGCCGCTCCGCTTCGGAAGCGGGCGAGAGCCTTCTTCGCCTGCATGGCGAACAGATGCAAGCCGAGGAGGCGCTGGTCCATCACCTCGATGCGCTTCGCAAACGGGAAGTGAGCGAGCACGAGCTGCTCGAGTCTTCCATTCGCTTTCGCGACGATGCCGATCAGGCTGCCTACGATTGGGAAGCAGCTAGCGGCCAGCTCGATGTGTTGAATCAAAATGCCGCCGCTCTGCAAACGCGCATCACGGACCTGCGCCTTCGGCGCGAAGCAGCCGCACAAAACGCCGACGCCCTTCGCGGCTCTCTCTCCAGTGTCCGTGCGCGTCATGAAACACTGACGCAAATTCTCAACGACCGCTCGTATACCGCTGACGCCGTGCAAAAACTTTTCGCCGCCAACGAACGTGGCGGCGGTCAGAATTTCCACGCGGTCGGGGTGCTCGCTGATTACGCCGAAGTCGAAGAACAGCATGAAGCCGCCATCGAGCAATATCTTCGGGACGAACTCGAATATGTCGTGGTCGAAACTTATGACCACGCCCGCGCAGGCGTTTCCCTGCTTCGCGATGAAGTCGGCGGCCGCGCCACTTTTTTTGTCGATTCCTTGCGCAATTTGCGTCTCGCCGAGTACGAGCCCATCATCAACTTCTACCCCGAAGATGGGGTCATCTCCCGCTTGGATAAGCTGGTAGGCTTCCGCGATCCCCTGGGCGCCGCTGCGAAACAATTCCTTCCGCGGCTTCGCTCGGCTTATCTCGCCGAGAGCGCGTCGTCCGCAGAGAAGCTCGCGCGCGACAATCCGCAGTTCGCTTTCGTCGCGCCGGACGGCACCTGCTACCAGGGCCGCATGGTCACTGGCGGCCGCGCGGATGAAGCAGGCCCGCTCGGCATGAAGCGCGAACTGCGCACCCTCGACGCGCAAGTTCTTCAACTCGAGCATCAAATGAGCCAAGCGCAAACCGAGCTAACCCAATTGAGCACGGAAGTCCGCGAAACGGAGCAGTCTATCGAACAACTCAGCGTCCAGCAGCGCGAGGCCGAACGCAACGTCTTCTCCGCAACGCACCGCCACGAACACATGCAAAGTGAACTGGCTCGTCTGGGCCTCGAGCTGACCCTTTGTCAGAATGAACTATTGCGCCTCCGCAAAGATTCCGAGGACGCCAGGATGCGCGCCGAACGAGCAAAAAATCAGCATGCCGCTGCAGCCATTACCCGCGCGGATGCGGAAACTGAAGGCGCGCATTTGGTCGAGCAACTCGCGCAGCTGCGCGCCTCCGTTCATTCCGAGCAGAACGAGCTTGCCGGAGCTCGCGCCGAACTTGCCGCCCTTCATGAGCGTCTCTCCGCAGCCGAAGCCCTCGCGGCGCGTTTGCAAGAGGAGCGCGCGGAACTTGACCGCCGGGAAACCGCGCTTCTGCAGCAGGAATCCTCGATCTGGGATGAGACTGCCGCTCTCACCAAACAAAGCGAAGAGCTCACACAACAACTCGAAGGTCTCCGCGGCGAAAAGCTTCGCCTGGAAGTCCGCCAGCGCCAGCTCGAACAGGAGTGGGACACGGGCCGCACCCGCGTCACACAACTGGAAGATCACATGCGCACGAGCCGGCAGACGCTTCAGGAGCTTCGCGAACAGCGCGGCCACGCGGAAGTAAATGGCGCTCGTAACGACTCGGACCGCCAGCATCTGCGCGAGACTTGCATGACCGAAGTCAATGCGCAGCCCGAAGACCTGATCGCCACGGAGGCCGCCTTCATGACGGGCGAAGAACTCGCCGCCGCGGAAATGAACTACCGCGAGATGAAACAGCGCATCGAGTCCATGGGCCCCGTCAACATGATGGCTCTCGATGAGTTCAACGAGTGTGAGCAGCGCTTCGCTTTCCTGACGCGCGAGCGCGACGACCTCCTCCAATCCATCGCTGACACGCAACAGGCCATCGCCGAACTTGACCTCGTCTCCCGAGAGAGATTTGAGCAGGCTTTCCACGCCATCAACAAAAATTTCTCAGAAGCTTTCCATACCATCTTTGGCGGCGGGATGGCGGAAATGCGCCTCACCGAGCCCGATAGCTCTGGCGATGCCGGCATCGACGTGGTCGCTTCGCCCCCGGGCAAGCGTATGCAGAACGTTCTCTTGCTCTCGGGCGGAGAAAAAGCCATGGCTGCGCTCGCTCTTCTCATCGCCATCTTCCGTTACCAGCCGAGTCCTTTCTGCATTCTCGACGAAGTCGACGCGCCGCTCGATGAAGCCAACGTCGGTCGCTTCACACGTCTCGTCGCCGACATGCGCAGCCAAACCCAATTCATCATCGTCACCCACAATCGCAAGACCATGGAAACTGGCTCTGTGCTCTACGGCGTTACCATGCAGGAGCCCGGCGTTTCCAAACTCGTCAGCGTCCGCTGGGAAGGCGACGAAGCCGCCGCTCCCAAACAGAAGGCAGCTTCGGCCGCTTGATTAGGGCATCCAAAATCTTGCGTTCGCTCGTCTCGTTTGTTCCTCGCGCCTCTGCTTTTTACACAGGCGTCGCCGCCCCGTTGATTGTGTCCAATAATTTCCCGCGCGCTCCGCTTTCCCTTAACGTTCCGCTGCGTTAGAATGCTCTCCACCTTTGGGGAGAAACTTTTCCGTGGCTGCTAGTCCTGTGACTCGCATCATTCAAGAAACGCATTTCGCCGGTCTCACTCCCGCCGCGCGAGGCAAAGTCCGCGACATCTACGATCTCGGCGATAAGCTGCTTATCGTCGCCACCGACCGGCTTTCCGCCTTCGATGTCATTCTTCCCACGCCCATTCCCGACAAGGGCCGTGTCCTCACCCAGCTTTCCCTCTTCTGGTTCGATCTCTTGAAAGACGTCATACCCAATCACGTTCTCAGCGCCACCGACTTCCCTGCCCCATTCAACGCCTATCGCGAGGAACTCGATGGCCGCTCCATGATCGTGCGCAAGACGCAGCCTCTTCCCATCGAATGCGTAGTCCGCGGCTACGTTTCCGGCTCCGGCTGGAAAGACTACAAAGCCACCGGAAAAATCTGCGGCATCCCGCTGCCTGCTGGCCTTCGGGAGTCCGATCGTTTGCCCGAACCCATCTTCACTCCCGCCACCAAAGCCACCAGCGGACACGACGAAAACATTTCTTTCGAGCAAGCGGCCGCACTAATTGGCAGCGATCTCGCCGAGCGCGTGCGCGCGGTCAGCATCGAAATCTACCGCCGCGCCTCAGCCCACGCCGCGCCACGCGGCATTCTCCTCGCCGACACCAAATTCGAGTTCGGCCTTCTCAATAGCGCTCTCGGCGCTACCAGCGCCGTCAACTCCCTCCTCTGGATCGACGAAGCGCTTACTCCAGATTCCTCACGCTTCTGGCCCGCCGCGCAGTACCTCCCAGGTGGCCCTCAACCCTCTTTCGACAAACAGTTTGTTCGCGACTATCTCGAGCGGATCCGGTGGCCCAAAACCCCGCCAGGCCCGGATCTTCCGCCCGATGTCGTCGCTGCCACACGTGCCAAATACCGGGAGGCGTATCGCATCCTGGCAGGGCACGAGCTTGCCGAATAATTGCAAACCGGCCCAGAACTAATTCTGCGGAGCGTGCGATCGTGAAAGATCAACTCGAGGGGCTTGTCATTCAGATGGTGGATCGGGGAATTTTATTTGACGAGGCTGTGGAAGAATTCGAAAAGCGCTTCATCAAGCGTGTGCTGGATCGCGCCAACGGTAACCAATCCCGCGCCGCCCAAGTACTTGGCATTCACCGCAACACTCTGAGCCGCAAGATCACAGAATACAAGCTGGTGTCGGGCAACCACCGCTCCCGCTGATTCCTCCTCCTTTCTTCTCGCGCTGTTCCGCATTTCTCGAAATCAGTTAAACCGCAGCTCAAATAATAAACGGCTCTCCAGCCGGGCCGGAGAGCCGTTCCTGTTTCCTATTGTTTGTCTAGTTGCTCGAGCGTCCCGACGGTTTGTGGTGCACCGGTCTCTTGGGCGCCGCTTTTTCCTTCGGAATGTCCTCTTCGTTCACCTTGGCCTTGTCCCAGTGCAGCATGAACGCGGGGTCTGGATCGTAAGAAACAAGCGTTCCCGTAAAGTGAACCGCGCTGTCCTTCTCTACCCGCGACACATCCGGCTGCCCAACCACTTTCACGTCCATATTCGGCACCGTCGCCGCATCAAACTCGGCGTCGCTGGTAACAAACGCGATCTTCAGCTCGATCGGATCCGTCGCCGTCGCCCCTGGAACATTCTCGATCACCTTGCCGGGCACGCCGGGAAATTCCAGCCCGCACGCCGCCAGCCAGGTAACCTTGCCCTTGTCTCCGCCTGCTTTCAGGTCCGCCACCACCGAAGCGATCGTCATACTCTTACGGGCCGTGTCAAGGTCTGCCACGCTCGGCAGGGTGTAACTTGCCGGGCGCTCCGGCGAACTGCTCGCCAATTGCAGCAGTTCGTTCAGTTCTGCGTCAGTCAAGTTATCGCACGCCGCTTGCTGGTAGTTCTGGAGCAGCTTCCGCAGATAATCCTTCACCTTCTTGGACTGCGCTTCCGTGGCGCCCTTTGCCGTAACCGCTCGCGCAATCGACCAGAACGCATCCATGTGCTGCGGCGGAGTCATCGCCTCATACGCCAGCCCCAGTCGATAGCTCGTGATCCCGTCATCCGGAGTCAGCGCCAGCACGGCCTTATAAAACTGGATGGCAGATGTGTAGTCCTTTTGCGACATCGCGGCCTGGGCGGCCGTCCCATTGAAGTAAACCTGAATCTGCTTCTTTTGCGTATTAAACGCATCGTCCGTCATGTTGTCCGGCTTCTTCAACGCATCGAGCGCCTTGAGGCCCTCCACGGCCGCTTCCTGCGCGGCCTTTGCGTTGGCCGGATCGGCGGCCCACGCTGCATCCGTCCCGCTTAGAGCGTTGTACGCAAAAGCGTGCGCGTATAGCGCTTGATAGTGAATCCCTGCTTCTACCTTTTCTCCTAGCGCCGCAACTTTGTCCGCGTATTCGATCACTTTCTGATAATTCTTCAGTTGGCCATAAGCCTGGTAATAGAGCGGATAAACGTATATCAGCAATGCTGAATTCGGATACTTCGCTACGAAATCATCGAGGCACTTTACCTGCGTCGTCGGATTCTTTTCGCTCGCACAAGCTTGATACGAGTTGTATTCCGCCATCGTGTACGGCTGCTTGCTTTGGCCCCCGTCTTGCGCCCCGCCAGCTGCCGCTTGTGGCCGCGCCAGCGCGCTCAGCCCGTTCCCCAGAATCAGACATAGCGCCGCGACAATCGCGAGGCCTGCCACTTTGCGTGTTCCACTCATTCCCACTCTCCTCGCCCACATTTCAAATCTGGCTTTTCTCTTGCCGGCTTCACTCGCACAGCTTTCGCCGGGAATTGCGTTGTTTCCAAAACTTGGGAATTATAGGAAAAGCCCCGGTCCATCCGCAAGCTGTCAAAATAGGAAAGTGCAAAGCCCCTTGGCAACTTTCCCGTCTGACCCCAAGCTTCCCTCTTTATTCCTGTCGCACCGTCGAGAATCCCAAGGCATCGGGGAACTGGTTGGACTCCTGGATGCTAAGATGAGTTTCGCACAAAAGGGGTGGCTTGCACGAGGAAGAATTCACATGGCGCAAAAAACAACGGTCACTTCATCGTCCCGCGAATCTGCGCTTCTCTCTGGCGCCGTTGCCCTCGTCACCGGCGGCTCTCGCGGTATTGGGCGCGCTATCGCCCTCCGCCTTGCTCGGCTTGGTGCTTCGATAGCCATCTGTGGCCGCGATGCCGCTTCGCTTGCCTCCGCGGAAGTCGAGCTGAAGAATTTTGGCTCGCCGGTCTATTCCCAAATCGCCGACGTTTCGCAAGCTCCTGCCGTGACCGCCATGGTAGACAAGACCGAATCCTCGCTCGGCCAAATCTCGATTTTGGTAAACAACGCCGGCATCGGCCTCTTCGGCCCGGCTCACGAGAAAACCGAAGCCGATTGGGATCACGTCCTCGACACAAATCTCAAGAGCGTTTTCCTGGTCTCTCGCGCCGTCGTCCCGTCCATGATCCGTCGCGGCGCGGGCGACATCATCAACATCAGTTCTCTCGCAGGCCGCAACGCCTTCGCTGGCGGCGGCATCTATTGCGCCTCCAAGTGGGGTCTGCAAGGCCTTTCCGCCTGCATGGCCGAAGATCTACGAGACCACGGCATCCGCGTCAGCGTCATCTGCCCCGGCAGCGTCGCCACCGGCTTTTCCCCACGTGGCCCGAAAGACACCTCGAAGGCTCTCTCGCCGGAAGATGTCGCCCATGCCGTGGCTATGATCGTCACCCAAGGTGCGAATAGTTTTGTCAGCGAAGTTCAACTACGCCCCCTCCGCAAATCCTGAACCCGCTGCCACCCGCAGCCCCGCGTGGCTCTGTTATTTCCTCTTGACACTGGTTGTCATAACGACTATCGTGGCCTCATGAGTCGCCTGCCGGATGCCCGCCCCGCTCTTCCCCTGGAAGACCGCCTCTTTATTTCCCTCCAGAAAACCGCCGATTTCCTCGGCCTCGAAGCCGAGCAGCTCCTCAAGCCTCTTGGCCTCACTGGCACGCAGTACAACGTCCTCCGCATTCTTCGCGGCGCCGAGCCCGACGGTCTCCCCTGCAGCGGCATCGGCGATCGCATGATTTCTCACGACCCGGACATGACTCGTCTCCTCGACCGTATGGAAAAGCGCGGCCTCATCAGTCGTGCGCGCCAGACCAATGACCGCCGCGTCGTCAAAACCCGCATCACTCCTGCGGGTCTCGCTATTTTGAAAAATCTCGATCAGCCGGTTCGCGAGCTTCACAAGCGCCAGTTTCGCCACATCCCCACGGCGCGCCTGAAAACTCTCGCCCAGCTTTTGGAGGAGGTCCGCTCTCGCGGACCCGAGTAATCGCGCCAAGTTTCAAATCAGCTTAGTCTTAGCACTCACTTAAAGGAGGCAACACCAATGGGCCAAGTCTTCTCCCGCATCGCAATCACAGCCGGACTCGCAGCCGTTCTGTCTCTGCCTGTCGCAGCCGCCACATCCGAATGGCAAATCGATCCGGCGCATTCTTCGGCGCAATTCGCCGTCAAGCACCTCTCCATCTCTACTGTCCGCGGCGCTTTTACCAGCGTGAAAGGCACTGTTCAGTTCGACAACACGGACATCACAAAATCTTCCGTGGACGTTACCATCGATGTCAATTCCGTTGATACTCGCGTAGAGGCCCGCGATAAAGACCTCCGCAGCGACCACTTTTTCGACGTCGAGCATTATCCAACCATGACTTTTAAGTCCACCAAGATTGAACAGGTCGCTCCCGGCAAGCTCAAAGTCGTTGGTAATCTCACCATCCACGGCATCACCAAGGAAGCCACCCTCGATGTCGACGGTCCCACAAGCCCCATCAAGGACCCCTGGGGAAATCAACGCATGGGCCTCAACGCCAGCACCAAAATCCTTCGCAAGGACTTTGGCGTTGGTACCAGCTACGGTCCAGCCATGATCGGCGATGAAATCTCCATCACCATCGACGCCGAAGTGTTTTATAAGCTTGCCAAGTAATTCGCCGGGATAAGAGCGGCATGCGCGCTTACCCCAGCGAGCTCCTCTGTCCCTGCTGACATAGGTTTCACCGTTTTTGGGAGCAAAGCTGATCCTTAAACTTTGCTCCACTCGGGGCTCGAAAATTCAGGAGGCAGGCTATCCCGGATATGCGCGTACCTCTCGAGTATTTTCGTTCATCTAATCGCTGAGTTCAAACAGGGGAAAATAGAAATGCAAAAACCCGCAGCGCATGACTTCCCGGTTCACGATCTCATTCGGGATCGCTGGAGCCCTCGAGCTTTTGTCGACAAGCCCGTTGAACCTGCTGTCCTCGCAAGCCTTTTCGAGGCTGCCCGGTGGGCGCCCTCCAGCAGCAATGAACAGCCCTGGGCCTACCTCGTGGCCACGAAGGACGACTCCGAAAACTTCGCGAAAACGCTAAGCGTCTTGGTCGACTTCAACGCCGGCTGGGCCAAAGCTGCTTCGGTCCTCGTCCTTGCTGTTTCGGCGCTGAAGTTTCGCGCCAACGGCAATCCAAATCGCAACGCCTTCTATGACACTGGTGCTGCCACCGCTCTCCTTAGCATGGAAGCCACTGCCCGAGGCCTTGCGGTCCATCAAATGGCCGGCTTCGATCCGGCCAAGGCCAAACAAGTCTTCGAAATTCCAGACGATTGGGAAACCATCGCCGCCATCGCCATTGGTTATCCCGGGCATCCGGATTCTCTGCCGGAAAAACTCCGCGACCGCGAAGTCGCTCCACGATCACGCAAGCCGCTAACCGAATTTGTCATGTCCGGCCGCTGGGGGCATACTTCTCCTATCGTCTCTCGATAGCTGCGTACATCAATCATAGAGGACCCAGCCTAGGCCAATGCACCGCGTCATCGAATTCCTACTGCATCATGGCTATATCGTTTTGCTCGCTTGGGTCTTCGTCGAACAGGCCGGAGTGCCCATTCCTTCGCTTCCTCTCCTGCTCGCCGCAGGCGCGCTCGCAGGCTCCCATCAGCTGAATCTCTTTGCTTCGTTCTTTATCGTTGCATTTGCAGCTGTTTCCGCCGATTCCGTCTGGTACCAGCTCGGCCGCCACCGAGGCATCAAGGTTCTTCAATTCCTCTGCAAAATTACCATCGAGCCAGACTCCTGCGTCCGCCGCACCGAAGGTATCTTCTCCAGGCAAGGAGCCCACTCTCTCGTTATCGCCAAGTTTCTTCCCGGGCTCGGAACTGTCGCGCCGCCGCTCGCGGGAATCTTTCACATGCGCCCCAGGCGTTTTCTGCTTTTCGATGCGCTGGGTGCGTCGCTCTGGGCTGCCACTTTCCTCGGCTTGGGTTATGTCTTCAGCGGGCAGATTGAGGAGATCGCCGAACACGCCGCGTCACTGGGCGGCTGGCTTGGCGTTATTCTCCTCGGCGCGCTCGCATCCTATCTCGCTTACAAATTCTTCGCCCGCAAACGCTTCTTGCGCGAACTGCGCATCGCTCGCATCACCGTTGAGGAATTGAAGCACAAGCTCGACGCCGGCGAGGATCTGGTCATCGTCGATCTTCGTCATTCTCTGGATTTTGAAGCTGACCCCGAAACTATTCCCGGCGCTTTCCGCGTGGATGCACAGGAACTCGAAGAGAAAGATGGCCTATTACCCCAGGATCGCGAAATCATCCTCTACTGCACTTGACCAAACGAAGCCACGAGCGCCCGTGTGGCGCTCCTCCTCAGAAGACGGGGCATCACCCGCATTCGCCCTCTCGAAGGCGGCCTGGACGCCTGGCGCGAGCGTGGCTATCCCATGGCCGGCGTCAAGCTAACTCACATCTCTTCATAGGGCCCGCCTTCGGAGGCGGACCTCTCTTCTCGCATCTTCAAGCCGCTGCTCTCGCTCGCCTCGTTGGGCCGTACTTCTCGCTTTACAACCGCGGCAAAACAATCCCGCCTTGCGCCTGATACTTCCCTTTTTTGTCTTTATAACTCACTTCGCAATCCTCATCCGACTCGAAGAACAGCACCTGGCACAGTCCCTCATTCGCATAAATCTTCGCCGGTAGTGGCGTCGTGTTGCTGATCTCCAGCGTCACGAATCCTTCCCATTCCGGTTCGAACGGCGTCACGTTCACAATAATCCCGCAACGCGCATACGTCGACTTCCCCAAACAAATCGTCAAAACATTCCTCGGTATCCGGAAATATTCCACCGACCTCGCCAGTGCAAACGAATTCGGCGGAATCAAACACGCGTCGCCCTTGAATGGCACCAGTGACCTCGGATCGAAATGCTTCGGGTCCACGATGGTAGAATTCACATTCGTGAAAATCTGAAATTCGTCCGCCACGCGGATGTCGTAACCATACGACGAAACGCCGTAGCTGATCACCCCTTCGCGCACCTGCCGATCCGTAAACGGCTCGATCATCTTATGTTCCAGCGCCATTTTGCGGATCCACCGGTCTGGCTTAACGGACATCCATTCCTCCTCACTCCACCTTTTGAATTTTGATTCGAACTTCGAACTGTCGACTCCCGAACTCCCCTAATTCAGCTCCTCTTCCTTTAACTATTGAACTTTGAACTCTTGAACCTTTTTCTTCCACCACATCCCCTTCGCTCGTCTCTGAGTCTGTCAGCTGTCAGCTGTAAACTGCTAGCTCCGCGAAAGCGCATCAGTGTAGTTTACCCATCTCGTCTTGACAACCTGCGCCTCACCCTCTAGCATTTGCCACTTAAGCAGGAGGCGCTTGTGATCAAGCTGGACATCGTGAATGCGGTTGTCGCCAAGACTCTCATCAGCCGCACTAAAGCCGAGCAGGCTGTCGAAACGATTTTCGAATCTCTCAAGCAAGCTCTCGGCCGCGGCCAGCGTATCGAGCTCCGGCGCTTCGGCGTCTTCAGCGTCAAGCCTCGCAAGACCGGTATCGGCCGCAATCCTCGCACCGGCGAAGAAGTCAACATCCCCCCTGGCAAAGCCGTTCGCTTCAAGCCCGGCAAAGAACTCCAAGGGATCGAAGACACCAAGAAGTCCTAGGGCCCTGGGCTCTCCGGTTGTGATCCAACCATCATCAGCCGCCTGCCATTCCTTACCAGTGTAGTCTCTCTTCGGGGCTAAGCCTCCCAACTGTCACTTTCGAGCTCCTGTTACAAAACCCTCTCGGAAAGTTTATCTGTCTATTCGTGCGTTCGAGCATTCACCGGCCTTCTCATGGAAGACCGTTATCGCCAAAACGTGCTAAATTCAACTCCGCGTAATGCTCAGCTTTGACGACAAACACTGGCAAGACCTTGGGTAGCTGGCCGAGTTTAGGCTCTACAAATGGTTGCCGCGATGAAAGCAAGATCCACCAGACTTGATTTCGGACAGATCGAGATGTTCATTAATTTCTCGGACGCGGGTTTTGCTTACCCGAAACTACCGTTTGAACAGGCCGCAAAGAAGCTCGGCGTTGATTTCAACAAAGTTGCCAATGGCAAGGCGTTGGAAAAGGAGTGCAGGGGGCTCTTTGACCGAGAGCGACTTTTGGGCCGCCCCTAGAGCTGTTTGCCGCTTCTCAGAAGTTCCTCAAAAAAGATTCGCCGGAGAAGAGTACGCCAAATTCCGATTGCCCGACTATCCATTCCCGATCCGCGATTTCTTGTACCCAACAGTTTTTTAACCCAGGGTCAATCTATTTTGAGAATTCCCCAACCATTCGGAAAAACAGAAGAACAACAATTTCCCAGAGCCTCATGCCCGATTAACGTTCTCCTTACCTGACATGGGCCGAAGGATAGCCCGCCACGGTGAATCCTTTGGTGTTGTTGGTCCAGGAATCTTGAGTGAGGAGCAGGTACTCGAGTCCAGTTCAAGCACCTGCTCTCGGGGTGTTTCGGGGGCTATATTACGGTCAGGCTACCAACGGACGGCACACGCGGGAATCAGGGATTTCCCGAATCTGGCATGGGGGATTCCCCTTAGTTTAGTAGTTCACGAACAGACGGGATAACAGGCGGTTCCGGGCGGATTGCACACCTCCGGTTACCCGGCTTACGAGGACCTACGTGGCAGGTCTCAGACACACAGCAAAATCTCTGCGTCTTCGCTGTCCCCGCAACACGTTCGAACAGTTGTATACACCACAGACAGTAATCCTCCTTCGCAGTAAGTTTCGGTGTGAGGTCTCACCTGGCTGCGATGGCCAAAAAAGCCAAAAATGTAAAAGTGCCCGTTTTCGACGCCCAAGCCTTTCTCGATTCGGCGGGCGTGTCGAGAAAAGTCAAAGAGATCAAAAGCGCAGAGTCTGTCTATGTTCAAGGTGATGCCGCCACGAGCGTAATGTATTTACAAAGCGGGGGTGTGAAACTCACCGTCGTTAATGAGGCCGGCAAAGAAGCAGTCGTGGCGATCCTTGGACCGGGCGATTTCTTTGGAGAAGGATGTCTGGCAGGTCAGTCCGTTCGTATGGGAACGGCTACGGCGATTACGCCGAGCACGGTGCTTGTTATTGAGCAGAGTGAGATGTTCAAGGTGCTCCACAAGGAGCCCGCTCTCTCCGACCGGTTCATCACATTCATGCTGGCGCGGAACATTCGAATCGAGGAGGACTTGATCGATCAGCTCTTCAATTCGAGCGAGAAGCGGCTCGCCCGCACTCTTCTATTGCTTGCACGTTATGGCAAAGAAGACCAACCCCACGGAGTTCTCCCCAAGATATCGCAAGAAACGCTGGCGGAGATGATCGGCACAACGCGCTCTCGCGTCAACTTTTTCATGAACAAATTCAGGAAGCTCGGTTTCATCGAGTACAATGGCGGACTTCAGATCAATACTTCTCTCTTGAGTGTGGTGTTGCACGATTAAGCCAATTTTCACGTTGCATCAAGATATGGGCTCGAACTGCATCCGGGAGGCGTTCATTATGTGATCGCGCATATTTACACATCCTATCACCCTGCGGCTAAATCCAAATCTTGCGAAGGAATTTTCGGTCACACTTCAGAAGGAGATCGTGCCGATGCTGAGGAAGCAGATCGGAGGTGGCTCTTGACAAAGGACAAGTCGGCCGCGGAGCTGCCAGCCTCAAAGGGGAAAAATAGGAGGAGCGACCGTTACCCTATAGTGGTCCCCGTAAAGGTGAAGTGGTTAGAGCCTAGCGGCGCAAGCGTCATCGAGTTTGCTGAAGCCAAAGTAGTGAACATGCACGGTGCGCTGATTGGCATGAGAGGCCGCCCGTCCATGGGCAGCGTTGTCGAGCTGACAAGCCTTATCTCTACTAAGACAGCCTCTGCGCGAGTGGTAACCCTGCGTACCTCGTTGAAGAGCGAAGTGTTGGGAGTGGCCGTCGAGCTTCTTACTCCCAGCGGAACATTTTGGGGGGTGACGTTCCGGTTGAAGATGGCGACTGACGATCTGCTGAAACTGGAGAAAGACATCAGGTCAGGTGGAATGGATGCTCGGGTGCTTCGTGAGTTTCGCGACGCCGTCCATTATGTCCGCAAGACCGCCTGGGCTCTTCAGGAATTGCAGGAGCGCCGGGCCCAACAACGGGATACCGCCACGGTGCGCTCCTTGCTCACCGAGGAGCGCGTCCGCCGCGCCACCCAGCTCAGCAAGGCGCTGGCCTCGGATTTGGACTCCCATGAAGTAACCGACGGAACCACCGGGGCTGCGGATCTTTATCGTGCCATTGAGGGCCTCTATCAGCGCTTGACGGGGTTGTTCAAGATCCGTGGATCTCGGTAGCTGCGGTTACCGGACATCAAGTGTTTTTGAGCCTCCAAAAGGCCCGTTGTCGAGCTGGACTGTTTTTCAAAACGCCTCTCCATCATTTTTTGACTCGCTGGCGCAAACTCCTCCACCTATGCTGTACTTGTATCTGTGAATCCCATTATCTTTCCAAACTCCCAGTGACCACGCCACCGTCAAATTCCAGTACAGACACACTTTCCGCCCCCGTTGATTGGCGCACTCTCCCTCCCATCGCCGAATCCTACATTCCAATTCTTCCGCGCCCATCCCTCAAATCCTTCATCCTCGCCGTCGCCCTCTTTCTCCTCACCCTTTGCACCTGCCTCGCTGCCGGAACTCAATTCGCCATCGCCTACGCACACAATCAAGCCGCTTCTCTCGACGATTTCGTCGCCGCCTTCGCTCTTTTCTACAAGAATCCCGCCGCTCTTCTCGCCGGCATGCCTTTCGCCCTTACTCTCCTGACCATCCTTCTCGCTCACGAATTAGGCCACTTCTTCGCCTGCCGCCATCATCACATTCACTCCAGCTACCCCTTCTTCATTCCCTTTCCTTCTCTCATCGGCACCTTTGGCGCTTTCATCATGATCCGTTCTCCCATTCGCACCACCCGCTCCCTCTTCGATGTCGGCTCGTCCGGCCCGCTCGTCGGATTTGCTTTTGCCGTTCCGGCCCTCTTCTATGGTGTGCTGCACTCCCACATCGTTCCCGCTATCGTTCAGCCCGACCCTTCCCAGAACAGCGTCCTATTCGGCACCCCGCTTCTTCTCCGTCTCCTCGACGCACTCTTTCATCCGGGCGTCAATCCTCACATCCTGCTTCTCTCTCCCGTCGGCCGCGCCGCCTGGGTCGGACTTTTCGCTACTTCTCTAAATCTCCTCCCCGCAGCACAGCTTGATGGCGGCCATATCCTCCGCTCCGTCAACGCTCGTCTTCATCGCTTTTCTACCCTCTTTCTGCCCCTCGCCCTCATTCCCCTCGGCTACTTCTATTGGTATGGCTGGTACGTTTGGGCCGCTCTTCTCTTCGGGCTCAGCTTTCTCCGCATTGCCCCCATTTACGATCCTCAACCACTCGACCCCCCTCGCCGCCTCGCTGCCTTGCTCACGCTAATCGTATTCATCCTCTCTTTCATGCCCGCCCCCATAGCCGGCCTCTAGCACACCATCCCAACCCGCGCACGGGCATGGGGGTACTCCCCTTGACATCCTACTGGAAGCGCCGTATCGTCACCTAGAATGTCTACTAAAGAGCAACGCGAACGCATTGAACTGCTGCAAGGAACACTGGATCTTCTGATTCTGCGCACATTGCTGCGCGGCCCGGCGCATGGCCACGCCATCGCGAAGGCCATCGAATTCAATTCCGAGGATGTGTTGCAAGTCGAGCAAGGCTCACTTTATCCGGCGCTGCACCGTCTCATCAAACGGGGATGGATATCTGCCGAAGAAGGCACTTCAGAGAACAATCGCCGGGCCAAATTCTACGGGTTGACCCCAAAGGGAAGGCGGCAACTCGCGCTTGAGACTCACAAGTGGGACAAACTGGCGGGGGCGATTGCGCGGATTTTGCGGCCAAGCGAGCTGGAGGGCGAATCATGAGGCGCGATAAACGCATGATGGAGGAGCTTGATGCGGACATCCGTGAACACATCGCGAGGGAGACGCAGGACAACATCGAGCGCGGCATGTCGCCGGAGGAAGCGCGTTACGCGGCCATGAGAAAATTCGGAAACGTGACGAGGGTCAAGGAAGAGACGCGGGAGGTGTGGAGTTTCCTGTGGCTGGAACAGCTCTGGCAGGACATTCGCTATGGGCTGCGCATGCTGGTGAAATCCCCCGGGTTTGCAGTAGTGGCCATTCTCACGCTGGCGCTGGGTATTGGCGCAAACACGGCTATTTTCAGCTTAATTGACGCAGTACTGTTGCGGTCATTGCCTGTCGAGAAGCCCGCGCAGCTTGTACTGTTGAAGTGGAGCGCACGGAAACCTCCCATCATTCACGGGTACCAGTCGGCAGGCGATTGCGCAAGCGATTTGCGCTTCGGCGCCTCAAATCCCTCCGGCTGCTCATTTTCCGAGCCCATTTTCCGAAAAGTTGTCCAAGCGAACGTCTTTTCGGGGGCGGCGGCGTTTGCGAATGCGGGCCGGTTGAATTTGTCGGGGAACGGGCCCGCGACCATTATCAACGGCCAACTGGTTTCGGGAGACTTCTTCCGCACCATGGGGCTTAAGGCTGCAATAGGCCGGCTGATTGACGCGAACGATGACACGCCGGCGGCGGGGGCTGTCACTGTATTGAACTTTGGTTATTGGCAGAGCGCATTCGGCGGCTCACGCGACGTAATCGGCCGAACGATCGAATTGAATAGCGTGGCGTTCACGATTATCGGGGTGACGGAACAGCGGTTCACGGGAATTTCCCCGGGCAGCGATTACGACGTTTGGCTGCCGCTCGCCGACGGTCAACGGATTAACACCAGCGGTCCCTTCCGTTGGAACGACCGCCAGGCCGATGTATCGTACTGGTGGCTGACGATCATTGGCCGGGTCAAGCCCGGTATTCCGGCCCCACAAGCGCAAGCGGTGATAAGCGGCCTCTTCCGCAACGAGATGCTGCATGGATCCGTGCCGCTGTTTCATGGAGGCGAGCCGATGGGAGGACCGCCGCGTGGCGGCGGACCGGCAGGCGGCGGAGCTCGGCAGGAAATGGTTTTCGGCGGGGCGCCGATGCGATTCGGGCTGGGCAAGAGCCCGGGGCGAGAGCAACAGGGAGCGACCGGCGGACCGATGCCGCAATCCGCGGGCAACAAGCCGATAATTTTATCTGGGCCACCAGGAGCAACACCGGCGGGTGGACCTCACCCAACGGAAAGGGCCACTGAGCCGAAGACTTTGTCTTCGGCCGAGGATAATCCGGAAATTACGCTTGTGCCCGCGCAAAGTGGCTTGAGCGGTAGCCGCACGCGGTACTCCGATCCTTTGTACGTGCTGATGCTCGCGGTGGGGATCATTTTATTGATTGCGTGCGCGAATGTCGCGGGGCTGATGCTCGCTCGTTCCGCCGCGCGGCAAAAAGAAATGGCTGTACGGCTGGCGCTTGGTGCGGGCCGCGCGCGGGTTGTGCGCCAACTCTTGACGGAAAGCGTGATGCTGTCTGCTCTCGGCGGATCTCTTGGCATTCTGCTGGCGTATTGGGGTGCTCACGCGATTCTTTCCTTTGTATCGAGTAACCAGCCGCGTCCCCTGGGATTCGCGATGGACATAGACTTCCGCGTGCTGGGATTTACCATCGCAATTTCGCTGATCACCGGAATTCTGTTCGGCATGGCGCCGGCGTTTCGCAGCGCGCGCGTCGATTTGACGCCGACGCTCAAGGAAGGCGAGGGCATCTCGGCGGGATGGGCGCGCGGCGCAGGAAAATGGGTCAGCACCAGTAACGCGCTAGTAGTCGCGCAAGTAGCGCTCGCCATGGTGGTGCTCGTAGGCGCGGGATTGCTGGTGCGCACGCTGCAGAACCTGCGCAACGTCGACGTGGGATTTGATTCGCACAACATTCTGATTTTCGGAATCGACCCGACGCTGATCGGCTATAAAGGCGCACAGGTGGACAGCTTCTATCGCGACTTGCAAGGCCGCCTTGCGGAAACGCCGGGAGTGAAGTCGGCGAGCTACTCGATGATGCCGCTATTGAGCAACGGGCTGATGGTCACCAGCTTTCACTGGCCGGGAACGCCGCAAGACCAGGATTCCGAAGCGGACGATCTTGGCGTCGGGCCAAACTTTTTCGAGACGCTGCACATTCCGTTTCTCATGGGGCGCAGCTTCAACGCTTCCGATTTTGAGGTGGCCGCTTCGAACCGGGGAGACCAGCCAAGTTCGGCGCCGACACCCGTAATCGTGAATCAGGCGTTCGTGGAGAAATATGTGGGCAAGGAAAATCCGCTCGGAAAGCATTTCGGCGAAACGGCAGCGGACGCGAACGGGCCAGCAAATCCCGGCTGCGAAATCATTGGAGTGGTGCGCGATGCAAAATACAACAGCTTACGGCGAGAGATTCACGCGATGATGTATACGCCACAGAGCATGGGAGGAGCGACTTTTGAATTGCGCACCGCGGCCGACCCACAGGCCATTCTTCCGGCCATCCGCGAAGTAGTAGCGCAAGTAAACACGAACTTGCCTCTATTCAATGTGGCGACCGAATCTGAGCAGATTGACCGGTTGCTATTCCAGGAGCGGCTGGTTGCACGACTGGCGAGTTTTTTTGGTTTGCTGGCGCTCGTCCTGGCGTGCGTCGGACTGTACGGTTTGCTTTCCTACGAAGTCGCGCGGCGCACGCGGGAAATTGGCATCCGCATGGCGCTTGGCGGACGGGCGAAGGATGTCTTGCGCCTCGTCCTGAATCAGGGAATTGCGCTTGCGGTCGTGGGCGCGGTCGCTGGCACTGGTGTGGCGCTTGGTGTCATGCGCTACTTGAGCTCGATGCTCTATGACGTCCACGCCAACGATCCGCTGACGATGATTGCCGTCGCGCTGCTGCTGATTCTTGTGGCGTTCGCTGCATGCTTCATTCCGGCGCGGCGCGCCATGCGCGTTGACCCGATGGTTGCGCTGCGGCATGAATGATAGACGATTCCGCGGGACACGAAGGGGCTAGCGGGCAGGAGGTCGAATGATGTGGCGACGCAAGCGCATGATGGAAGAACTCGACGCGGAAATTCGCGAGCACATCGAGCGGGAGACGCAAGACAACATCGAGCGTGGCATGTCGCTCGAGGAAGCGCACTACGCCGCCAGGCGTAAGTTCGGAAACGTGCCGCGGGTTAAGGAAGAGACGAGGGAAGTTTGGAGCTTTGTGTGGGCCGAGCAGCTGCTTTCCGATGTGCGCTTTGGGATGCGCATGCTTCGCAAGAATCCAGGCTTCACCGCAGTTGCCATGCTCACTCTGGCGCTCGGCATCGGCGCGAACACGGCCGTCTTTTCGCTGGTCTACGCCGTTCTCCTTCGGCCGCTTCCCTATAAAGACCCGTCCAGCCTCATCGTTCTGAATGAAACCACGCCAAAGGTCGGGATGGTGAGCGTGTCCTACCCCAACTTTCTCGATTGGCGCGAACAGAGCCACGCATTCCCCCAAATGGCTGCCGTTTGCGGCGTCGGTTTCAATCTTGCGGGCGTCGCACAACCGGAAAATATCAGCGGCTACGCGGTTTCGCCGAATTTTCTTTCCATGTTGGGTGTCCATCCTCTCCTTGGACGGGATTTTGATGCTTCGGAAGAAAAAGTGGGAACCGCCCCCATTGCTCTACTCAGCTATTCGCTTTGGCTGGCGCATTTTGGAGGCGATCCGAACGCGGTCGGCAGAATGATTACGCTCGATGGCCGTGGTTATACGATCGTCGGCGTCCTGCCGGAGAATTTCCGCGCACCGGACAAGACGGATGTGCTATTGCCAATCGGTGTCTGGGCGACAACCCACTCCGAGGGGGTCACGGAGCGTGGCGAGCGCGGCGACATGGTGGTGATCGGCAGACTTGCCCCTGGCGTTACTGTCGGGCAAGCGCGTTCGGAAATGTCGGGCATCGCGGCGCGAATGGCGAAAGAATATCCGGGCAGCAACGACAAGTTTGGCGTGGCGCTCCAGCCCATTCGCGACGTGTTCGTTGGAGACATGAGAACGGCAATTCTGGTGCTCTTTGGCGCGGTCCTGTTCGTGCTTCTCATCGCGTGCGCGAATGTCGCCAACCTGTTTCTTGTTCGTGGCGCAAGCCGCAGCAAGGAAGTGGCGCTGCGCATGGCCCTTGGCGCCAGCAGGGACCGCATCGTCCGCCAACTGCTGACGGAAAGCTTTGTCCTTTCGCTGCTGGGAGGCGTTCTGGGCGTGGGGCTGGCGGTTGCTGGAAACCGGGCGCTGGCGCAACTCATTCCGGAGAATATGCTGTCCGGCGCCACCGCGGATTTGAACCGTACGGTGTTGTTCTTCGTGGCGGGCGTAGTGGTGCTGGCTGCCTTCCTTTTCGGTCTAGCTCCAGCCATGCATTCGACCCGACAGGACGTGCAATCCGAACTGAAGGAAGGTGGACGAACGACGAGTGGCGGCGCGGCACAAAACCGGCTGCGCGGTGCGCTGGCGACTGCCGAAATTTCTCTCGCGCTCATTCTTCTGGTGGGCGCGGGATTGATGATCAAAAGCCTCTACCGGCTGATGGAAGTTGATCCGGGTTTCCGGCCCGACCGCGTCTTGACGATGGCGATGGACCTGCGTACCGAACAGTACGCAAAAGATCCCGCTGTGCTGAATTTCTGGCAACAGGTGCTCGATCGCGTGCGCGCGCTGCCGGGCGTTGAGAGCGCCGCCGTGGGAACGGTCATCCCACTCACGGGTGATCACAGCCGCAGCGACGTAACGCTCGAAGGAATGGCGGCACTTGCCCCAGGAGATTATCCGCATCCGGATGTCCATATTGTGAGTCCGGGATACTTGTCGACCCTCGGAATTCCCCTCTTGCGCGGTCGCGCCTTCACCGATCAGGACAACGAAAACGCGCCGCTCGCGGGGATGATCAATGCCACGATTGCGCGGCGCTTTTTCCCGAACGAAGATCCTGTCGGCAAGCGCTTTATGTTTGGCCACCCTTCCACGGCAAATCCACCCAAGTGGTACACGATTCTCGGAGTAGTGGGCGACACGAAGTTGTATGGCCTGGCGAATCCCGCGCGCCTCGAAGTGTACATCCCGTATCGACAGAATCCCAGTAACGGAATGAATTTGCTGGTTAAATCGGCGAGCGATCCCGCCGCGCTCACTTCAGGGATTCGCGATTCCGTGCATGCGATTGACAAAGACCAGCCCGTATTCGCGGTCGCCACTATGCAGCAATTGGTAAGCGACTCAGTGGCGCCGCGCCGCATGACGCTGGTCTTGCTCGGCTTGTTCAGCGGCTTGGCGCTGCTTCTCGGAGCCATCGGAATCTACGGCGTGATTTCGTATTCCGTGGCGCAGCGCACCCACGAGATTGGCATTCGCATGGCGCTCGGTGCTCCTCGGCGCGACGTCTTCCGTCTAGTCGTAGGCCAAGGCCTGAAACTCGCTGCCATTGGGATCGCCATCGGTATCGGGGCCGCCTTCGGTCTCGCCCGACTGATGTCAAGCCTGCTCTACGGTGTCAGCGCATCCGACTTCGAAACGTTTGCGGGAGTCGCCGTCCTGCTCG
>Ga0187805_10000047_pt1 | contig 37094 bp, 33 predicted proteins | sample NC_wetland_sal_i_6_FD_132965 | JGI IMG/M metagenome (GOLD analysis project Ga0187805, IMG submission 132965) | Wetland sediment microbial communities from Neuse River Estuary, North Carolina, USA - Control_5 | ecosystem: Environmental > Aquatic > Freshwater > Wetlands > Sediment | place: USA...
CATGAAGATGATCAGCAATACCAGAAGCACGTCGATGAGCGGGGTGACGTTGATGTTCGCACTCTGGCCTCCGCTCGAACCAAGATCCATTCCCATGGTCGTTCTCCTCTACTGCCCGGCCGCTGGTGGAGCTGGCGGGGGCGTGGATGTTTTCCTCTGATCGGTGAGCAGGCCGAGATCATCGACTCCGGCGGCACGGACGCTGTCCACAACCCTGACGACCCCGCCAAAACGGGCACGCATGTCAGCCTTCACGTAGACACGCTTGTCCGCCTTATTGGCGAGGCGATCTTTCACTTTGGTCGTCAGATTATCGATGTCCTGAACCTGTTCGCTGCCGAAATAGACTTTTCCGTCACGCGTGATCGAGACCAGAAGAGCATCTTCCTTGTCCGCGTCCGGCATTTGCTCCGGGTTATTCACTTTGGCCATATCCACGCTGATGCCTTTCTGCAACATGGGCGTGACCACCATGAAGATGATCAGCAAAACCAGCATCACGTCCACCATGGGCGTGACGTTAATGGCCGAACTGATCTTCGCTCCCTCGTTTCGTTTTGACAATGCCATAGCTTGATATCTCCCGTGCTTCCGCTGCGGGCTGGCGGTTCTTTGGGTGGGAAGGCCCGGCGCCGGAAAGCTCCAGCGCCGGACGAGCAACTCACTGCGGACACCAGACCGAGTCGTTTACCGACGGGGCGTTTTTACCGCCGTACGTCGCCGCGCTTCTTGAGGAAGTAGTCGATCAATTCGCTCGACGAGTTGTCCATTTCCACGTCGAACGCTTCCACGCGGCCGGTCAGGTAGTTGAACATCATGACGGCCGGGATGGCGACGAGCAACCCGATGGCGGTCGTGACCAGCGCTTCCGCGATACCGCCGGCGACGGCGGCCAGACCGGTGGCCTTGGAGTTGTTGATGCCGATGAAGGCGTTCAGAATGCCCATCACCGTGCCAAACAGTCCCACGAAGGGAGCGGTCGAGCCGATGGTGGCGAGGCCGCCCAATCCGCGCTTGAGTTCCGCATGGACGATCGCTTCTGTGCGTTCCAGAGCTCGCTTCGAGGCTTCAATGGTTTCGCCAGGGATTGCGCCCGGGGAATCCTGGTGAGCCTTGAATTCCATCAGGCCGGCAGTGACAACCTTGGCCAGGTGGCTCTTCTTGTTGCGCTCGGCAACCTTGATGGCTTCATCGATGCGGCCATCGCGCAGGGCTCCCGCCACAGCGGGGGCGAAGGCGCGAGACTGTTTGCGGGCGGCGCTATAGGCCATCCAGCGGTCAATCATCACGCCAATGGACCATCCAGACATGATGAAGAGAATGATAACGACGGTTCGAGCAACCCAGCCCATTGCCTTCCACAAGCCCAAGGGATCGGTTGCCATGGCGCCGCCGCCCTCCTGGACAAGCCAGGTGGCAGCAGCCGGTACGTGATTGAGAACTGCTCCTACGTGTAGTGCTAGCATGAGTTGCTTTTCCCTCCTCAGAACTCTCTACTTTACTTGGACACTTGGATGCGCTTTATGGTGCCAACCGCTGGCCGGGAACTTGATTGCCAACGGTTTTGGCATTTGTCACCACTCGGACCTGGCTGCCTTGAAAGTGCGGATGTGCGGCTGTCAAAGTCCGGACTCTCGGAAAAGCCCTCCCAGCCACCATTTTTCGGGTGAGATGGGGAGGGCCGAAACACACTTCTAAACGCAATTTCCAAACCACTGCATGCCCGAGGAGTTTAGCCTCCAGCGAGCGTGAAGTTCACCTGCACTTGCGTTTCGACCTCGACCGGCTCGCCGTTGAGCAGGTAAGGCTTGTACTTCCACTGTTTCACAGCTTCAATCGCGGCCGGAGCCAGCATGGGATGCCCGCTGATCAACTGCAGGTTGATAATATTCCCTTCCTTGCTGATCTCAGCCTGGAGAAGAACCGTGCCCTGAATACGCGCCTGGCGCGCCAGCGGCGGATAAACCGGTGGAACCTTGCGGACCAGCAGTCCAGACTGAACGCCCGATGATACGCGCACGCGCTGCGGGGTTGCAATCTTGGGAACCGCGACCGGCGTGGAGCTCAGAACGCTGCCGATCACGCCGCCCATCGATCCGCCCGGGACGCCGCCCGGAACACCGCCCACCACACCTGCCGTAGCCATGGCCGGCGGAGGAGCCTCGTCCTCTTTAATCATCTGAACTTTCTTGGGAATCTTGGTGGGAGTACGCAACTCGCCGTTCACGATGTCGGTCTGGATTTGCTTGACGATCTTAACGGGAGCTGCGGCTGGCGGCGGAGGCGGCGGTGGAGGCGGCGGCGCCACCAACATAAACATCGTTGTGCCTTTGGGCAGGGCTTCCGTGAAGATCAACGGAATCAAGATCATGACGCCGACAATCATGACCTGCAACGCGAACGAGATGATGGAAGTCCATCCTCGCTTGGTTTTTAGCCTGCCACCTGATTCGATAAGGCTATCTTCAAACATGTGATTCCCCCAAACTGTGTCAGAACCCTACGGATAGTTAGACACCGACTGTTTCTCTTTTGCTCCCAGTTTCTGGTGTCCCCAGGGTCCTTTTTTTTGACCGAGGAGGCGCGCTGAGCAAACCTTCCAAAAACCTTACCTAAGAAGGCTTAACGCAATGATTTCAATGACGCCATCGGCAACCTACTTAGCTTTGCCCGGCATGGCCATCGGGCGCTTGCCTTTTTCAATGCGCCAATCCTGGTAAGCCACCAGAATCGGAGCGGCAATCGCGATCGACGAATAGGTCCCAATTAAGATGCCGATTACCAGCGCGAGGCTGAATCCACGAAGCACCTCGCCGCCGAATAGAAAGAGAGCAAGTACAGTAAGGAAGGTAAGGCCCGCTGTCAAGATGGTTCTGCTAAGAGTCTGATTAATGCTTCGGTTGACGATTTCCGACAGCTTCTCCCGCCGCATAAGTTTAATGTTTTCACGGATGCGGTCAAATACCACGATCGTGTCGTTATTGGAGTAACCAATCAGGGTGAGAATGGCGGCAATGACCGTCAGGGAAATATCGGTCTTGGTCAGGGAAAAGGCCCCTACGGTGATCAGCGTATCGTGGAATACGGTGATTACTGCGGCAATGCCGTATATCCACTCGAAACGGAAGCCCAGGTATACCAGCATTCCGAGCAGTGAATAGAGCGTGGCCAGACCTGCCTGCTGGCGCAACTGGCCGCCAACCTGGGGGCCGACGATCTCGACGTTTCGGACTCCGAAATCCGAGAGGAAGAACCCATCCGGCATGATGGCGGAGACGGCCGGATCCACCCCGGGCGCGCCTTTTAGTTGATCCAGCGAGGTAAGAACGCCGCCCTGAACCTTGTCGCGATAATCCATGATCGCCTTCGCCTGCGCCGTATATTTCTGATCGGCGTCGGTGCCCAGGTGCAGGGGATCTTTATCCATCACGTAGTTTTTGACAGCTAAGGAGCTGGCATTATTGAAGTCGATCTTGCCCGCAGGAGCATTGGGCTCCAGCGCTTGAATAACCTTCGTCTTGCCCTGATCCAGCGCCTTCTCGCTGGTTTCGCGCAAACCCAGGTCAATCAGAACTTCGTTATTCGAGAGCGGCCCATAGGTTTGAATCTTCGGATCGCGCAAGCCCGCTCGATCCATGTCGCTGCGCACCGCTTTCAGGTCTGGCGTGTGCGAGAACTTTACGTAAACCAGCGTGCCGCCGCGGAAATCCACGCCCCAGGGAATGCCATGCCAGAACAGCATGGAAAGGATGCCAGCAACGCTGAAGACCAGCGAAAAGGCGAGGAAATACCACTTCTTGCCCAGAAAATCTATGTTGACGTCGTGAAAGAACTCCACCGGTTGTCTAGCCCCTTATCTATAAAGCCCATTTGGTAATTGGAAAATTTGGTAATTTTGTAATTGAAAACCTTCGGCTGTGCCGCTGTGCCGCGTTTTCAAATTTCGCGATTACCAAATTCCCCAATTACTCAATCTCTTAAATGCTCAGTGCGTCGCCACGCTGTTTGTGACTGAGCACCCACTCAAAAATCACGCGCGAAACAAAGACAGCGGTAAACAGATTCGCCAGCAGGCCAAACGTGAGAGTGGTGGCAAAACCCTTCACCGGCCCCGTGCCGAAGATGAACAGAATCGCTGCCGAGACGATGGTCGTAACGTGTGTGTCAACGATCGTGATCCAGGCGTGACTGAATCCCTGGTCTACCGCGGACGGCGGAGTCTTGCCGTTCCGTAATTCCTCGCGGATGCGCTCAAAGATCAGCACATTGGAATCCACACCCATGCCGACGGTCAGAATCACTCCGGCAATTCCGGGCAAAGTGAGCGCGACATTGACCCCTGCAATGGTGGACCAGCCCAGGAACCCGAGCAGGATAATCAGATTAAAGATCAGCGCCACGTCGGCGTTGATGCCCGCGCCACGGTAGTAGATCAGCATGAAGATCAGCACAGCAACCATGCCAACCACCGCGGCTCGTACGCCCGAGCGAATGGAATCTGCTCCCAGCGAGGGTCCCACAGTACGCTCTTCCAGATACGAAATGCTGGCTGGCAGCGCGCCGGAGCGCAGGATCATGGAAAGGTCTTTCGCCTGTTGTTCGCTCATGCGGCCGCCGCTGATTTCGCCCGTGTCGCGGATGGGCTCTTTGATGTTGGCGACTTCTTGCACTTTATTGTCGAGCACGACGGCGAGACTGTCCCCCACGTGTGCCGAAGTGAAATTGAAGAAGCGCTGTCCGCCTTCACCGGTCAGGTTAAAGTGCACTGCCGGCTGGCCATTCTGGTCGGTGGTCGGATCGGCGCTGCGAAGATCCTTCCCGCTGACGGCCGATGTCCGGGAGACGAAGCACCAGCTCTGCTCCGGCCCGTTGGCGCACTGACCACTCATCAACATCGAGTCCACGGGAATAATTCCTCCCTTGGCCTGCAGAGCGGCTTGCTCGCTGGGATAAGGCCCGTCCGTCATTTGCTTGATCTCAAGCATGGCGGTGGACTGCATGATGTCTTTCACGCGTCCGAAATCGTCGACGCCCGGCAACTGCACCAGAATCTGGTATTGCCCGAGGCCGTGTTCCTGAATCGTCGGCTCGCTGACGCCCAGAGCGTCAATACGGTTCCGGATGGTCTCGATGGCCTGCGTGACCGCTTTGTTCTTGAGGTCGGAAAGCATCGAGGGCTTCATCGACATGATCCAGGAATTCTCGGCGCCGCCGGTGAGGTCGTACTCCGGCAGGCGCTCCTGCACGATGCTGAGCAAGTCGGAACGGGCACCAGGCTGCACGCCCTTCAGCACGATGTGGTCGGGATTATTCTGCGGATCGGGCTGCGAGATGTCGGTGTAATCGATCTTCCGGGTGCGTAGCTGTTCCTTCAAAACTTCCATCGCATCTTGCGCGTCCACATTGACGGCGTCGTTGACGTGAACCTGCAGGATGAGGTGGGTTCCGCCCTTCAGATCGAGCCCGAGGTGGATGTGATCCGTCAGAGCCGTGAGCAAGCCCTCCCCAGAGAGACTCTTTGGAATGCCAAAGATCCCGAACAGGAAAAAGAGCATCGTGCCGACAATGAATAGCAGCTTCCAGAGAAGATTCTTGGTCATATGAAATCGGTGGTCAGTGGCTAGTCATCAGCGGTGAGTGATCAGTCTGAGCGCTCAAACTGACCACTGGCCACTCATCGCTGGCCACTATTTTGTCTTCACTTCATCCTCGGACGTCGTCACCTGCATCACCGAGGCCTTGGTGACTTCCAACAACAGATTGTTGGGCGGAACTCGCAGATGAATTGCGTCGTCCTTGAGCGCCATAATCGTTCCGCGCAGACCTCCGCTGGTGGTGATGCGGTCGCCTGTCTTGAGCTGGTCTAGCATGTGCTGCCACTTTTTCTGGCGGCGCTGCTGCGGAAGAATCATCAAAACGTAAAAAATCGCGAAAATGAAGATGATCGGGAGGATCGCCATGATCCCCATGCCACCGCCGCCCGCTTGTACCGCTAATAGAAAATGCATGCTCTTTGAGGTCTGAACGGATGTATCCGCAAAACACCGCCGCGCTTATCAGCGCCGCACAGCTGTTATTTCACCACGGGGTTTGGATCGACTTCGGCCGGGTTCCTTCAGCTTCAGGGCTTGATTCCGGGAAGGTCCGTGGAGTCTATGGCTTCGGTTGCGACCAGACACCTGAAAGAAAACGGGACTCTTCCCCAAGTGAGATAGAATGCCGTACCCGTTGCATAGTGTCAAGGTAGAAACTCAGGTTGTGGATCGTGTTCACGACCTGCGCCAACACTTCGTTAGATGCATAAAGGTGCCGTAAGTACGCCCGGCTGTATCGCTGGCAGACGCGGCAGCCGCAGTTGGGATCGAGCGGGCCGGGATCCTGGGCATAACGCGCCTGCTTGATCGTGATTTTTCCTTCGGAAGTGAACAGCAGTCCATGCCGTGCGGCGCGGGTAGGCAGCACGCAATCCATCATGTCGACGCCAAGATTCGCGTATTCGACGATTTCCTCCGGCGTGCCGACTCCCATCAGGTAGCGCGGCTTGTCCTTGGGCAGATGCTCGAGTGTGGACTCCACGATCTCACGCGTCAACTCGCGCGGTTCGCCCACGCTGAGCCCCCCAACGGCGTAGCCGGGAAATCCGATCTCGATCAATCGTTCCGCGGATTCTTTTCTAAGCGCGCGATCCATCCCCCCCTGCACGATGCCGAACAGAGATTGCGTCTGAGAGGAACATGCAGGAATCTGATCGAAACATGTAGGGACGGACGCATTCGTCCGTCCCGAGGGGCGTAGCCCCGCAGCCCCTTCGGAGAGCTGGCGCACACGATCCCTGCTTGTAGCCCCCTTCCACGGCACTTCGTGCTTGTGCTCCTCGAAATACTTCTTGCTGCGGGCCGCCCAGCGCGCGGTCATCTCCATCGACGCCCGCATCCGCGCCTGATCCGCCGGATATTCCGTGCACTCGTCGAACGCCATGATGATGTCGGCGCCGAGGCCGATCTGCGCCTCCATCGCGCTCTCCGGACTGAAAAAGTGCGACGAGCCGTCAAGGTGCGATCGAAACGTGACGCCCTCTTCTTTGACTTTGCGCAGCTCGTTCAAGCTGAACACCTGAAAGCCACCCGAGTCGGTAAGAATAGCTCGCGGCCACGACATGAATCCATGCAAGCCGCCCATTCGGCGGACGGTTTCGACCCCGGGCCTCAGGTACAGGTGATAGGTATTGCCCAGAATGATCTGCGCCCCCAGTTCTTCCAGCGTGTCTTGGGGCACGCCTTTCACCGACGCAACCGTGCCCACCGGCATAAAGACCGGTGTTTCGATCTGGGCATGCGGCGTAAGGAGCCTTCCCAGACGCGCAGTGCCGCTGATTTTTTCTATGTGGAAGCGGTCGGCTGGCATTGAAGACTAATTCTAACTTGGCTTAGCGTCGGAGAGGGCGATGAGTGCCGTGGAGGCATCTCAAAGATTTCGAAATAGCGGCCGAAAGCATGCGGAGTGATGCTAGAAAATTCCGCATCGGTGTCGCGCAAAGATTCGCCCAGACGGCTCGCCCAGCCTCCTTGCACGACCCAAACTTGGCCCGCCGCATGCAGACCTTTAGCGGTATTTTGCCATCCGGCGGCCAGTGTATCCGCGGTCAGCGCTCCGGCGGCCGGGCCGGTCAAGACGATTCTTAGCCCGTCGCAGCGGAATGTTTCCATTTGCGCGGCGAAGCGCTGCAGAACCACGGGTTGCTGCAGGCACAAATAGTGGGTCAACTGAAAGCTGGTCGCTTTGTCCGTGAAGATCACGTCCTCAACGGAGACGTGGCTGCGAATGAACTGCATCGCCTGATCCATATGCTCATGGCGTTGATCGGCAAGAGGGAGTGCGTCACGGTCCTGCCGAGTTCCTAAGGCTTGGCAAAGAATGACGATGCCGAGTGCCACGGCTGTTGCCAGGGAAGGCCTCTCTTTTAGGATCCGGGCGACGCAGATGCTAACTCCCGCGAGCGCAAAGATGGCGAGGAACATGCACTGCCGCATTCGGCCATAGGGATAAAGGCCGGCGGCCGCAGCGATCCAGTTCGAAGCAAAAGGTAGCACGAGCAGAATTGCCAGCGCGCGATTTCTCGCGCGGGCCGCCGGCTTGCCCGCAAAAAGAAGAATCACTAGGCCTGCGAAAAATAATATGGCGGCCAGTTGTCCGATCTGGGTTTGACCGAAGATGAAGCGGAAGACGCCGAATGTCCCTCGATACAGAAAGGGGACAATATGGTCCTTGCCGCTATGGAAGTACGAACTGAAGAGATACTGCGGCGGAAGCAACGATTGGTCCAGCAAGCTGCCGAGCCGCCCTAGGTGCGTCTTGTACAGAAAGCCCGCGAGAGCCACGCCTCCAGTTTGCCCCGCGACCCAGCTCAGTAGCAGCGCGCGGCGAGGCCTCTGCGCCCACATTCTGGTGATGGCATAGATTCCCAGCGCTCCGGCAACGAAGAACGCGGAATAGTGCGACAGCATAGCCAGATACAGACATGCCGCGGACGCCAGCATCTTTCCCACGGAGTTCTCTGCCAGAGCGCGTTCCAGAAGGTAGACCGCTCCGACCGCGAACACCAGCAGCAAAGGATTCTGCCGCACTTCGGCTGACGTCGAGATCATGGGCCAGAGAAATGTAGCCAGAATCAGCCCCGCCCAAGCGGCTGCCCGCCCCGCAACCAGGCCGAGCCAGCGATAAGAGATCCAGCAAAAAGTCGTACCCGCGAGCACCGACGGAAGCCGCAACATCAAATTCGATGTACCCAGTACGCGCCAGAAATGAAGCATCAGAATCAGCAGCGGAGGATGGCTGATGGTGAGGCTCGCCTTGTAGGCAAGCCAGGCCGAGCTCTGATTTGCCAACGAAAAATGCCAGGCTTCATCGGTGTTGAAAAACGTGGCCTGCGCCAGCCAAAGCCGCCAGATGAAACCGAGCGCGATCAGCGCGGCCGCAATCAGCGCGGAGTGTTCTTCGAAACGCGAATCCAGCCAGCCGAGCCAACTCCCGCCGTCGGATCGCACGGAGTGCTGCATGGCAGGATTTTTCACCGGGGAAGTCGTAAGGGGGTGGCCAAGCATTCACCTGCGATTGTAGCAATCGCAGATCAGATTCCTTGCGGCAGGACGTTCCAGTCGGCGCAACGAATCGCCGTCCCGCGAGTGACTCGCTTTTGTCCGGCGGTGTATTCTCCGGAAGGCCCGCTCATAAGTGGGCCGGACGGGATATCCGACTGAATCAGAATTCGTTTCTGATAACTACATGGGACAAGCCTTCAAAGCGGTGATCGTCGGCGCCGGACCTGCGGGTTTGACGGCGGCCTACGAGTTGTCGAAGCAGAAGGCCGCGGTCGTTGTTCTGGAAAGCGATCCCGAATATGTGGGCGGAATCTCGCGCACCGTCAATTACAAGAACTTTCGCTTCGACATTGGCGGACACCGTTTCTTCTCGAAGTCTCGCGAAGTGGAAGACCTGTGGACCGAGATTGCCGGCGACAATATGCTCCATCGCCCCCGTTCGTCGCGCATCTATTATCGCGGCCAGTTCTATACCTATCCGTTAAAGCCCTTCGAGGCGTTGTCGAAACTGGGCATTATCGAATCCAGCCTGTGCATGTTTTCGTTTCTGGCCGCGCGCGTGCGCCCGGTGCCCGATCCGAAAACCTTTGAAGACTGGGTCACGAATCAGTTTGGCAAACGCCTGTTTCGCATTTTTTTCAAGACCTACACTGAGAAGGTCTGGGGAATGAGCTGCCGTGAAATCTCCGCGGACTGGGCCGCACAGCGAATCAAAGGGCTGTCGCTCGGCTCGGCCATCAAGCACGCCGTTTTTGCGGGCAGGCCTAAAGATCGCCAGCAGGTGGTGAAGACGCTGATCGATACCTTCCGCTATCCGCGGCTCGGCCCGGGAATGATGTGGGAGTTGTGCGCAGAAAAAGTTCGCCAACTGGGCGGCCAGGTGCTGTTGGGCCGGAAGGTTGTGGGTTGCCGCTTCGATTCCAGCCGGAGTCTCTGGCTGGTGAAAGCGCGGCGGGCCGACGGAGAAATCGAAGAGTATTGCGGCGAACACGTGATCTCGTCCATGCCGATCCGCGAGTTCGCAGCACAACTCGAACCGGCGCTTTCGCAAGCGGGTCTCAGCGCCGCGAGATCTTTGCGCTATCGCGATTTCCTGACTGTCGGGCTGATCGTGCACGATCGCGGACGCTTCTCCGACAATTGGATCTACATCCATGATCCTGGCGTGAAGGTGGGACGGGTGCAAAATTACAAATCGTGGTCGCCGGAGATGGTTCCCGATCCTAACTATTGCTCTTACGGGCTCGAATATTTCTGTTTCGAGGGCGACGGACTGTGGACCACGAGCAATGCGGAGTTGATCGAGCTGGCGAAATCCGAAATCCAGACCATCGGACTAGCGTCCGCAAAAGATGTGGTCGACGGCTGCGTCATCCGGCAGCCGAAGGCCTATCCCGTCTATGACGACGCCTATCAGCAGCATGTGAATTCCGTTCGGCAGGCCCTGGATCAACAGTTCCCCACGCTCCATCTGGTGGGTCGCAACGGGATGCACAAGTACAACAACCAGGATCATGCCATGATGACCGCGATGCTGACCGCAAGGAACATCCTGGCGGGAACGCGCAAATACGACGTCTGGGCCGTGAACCAGGACGCCGAATATCACGAGTCGGGCGCCGCTGGGGAACAAGCCAGCCTGCAGTCCGCCTAAGCACGCTGCGGCGGAAGAGCGGGTTCATCGCGCCGGATCCTCGGCTAGTCGAGAATTGGAATAATTTCTCCGCGCACTTTTCTTGTGCTGATCGTCAGCTTCCCAACCGTGATCGGCAGTTTGAAGCGGCGCGGGCCCGCGCTCCCCGGATTGAAATAGAGCACGCCATGGCGCGTTTCTTGTTTCGGAACGTGGCTGTGTCCATAGGTTACAACGGCGAATCCGGCGGCTTCAGGCTTGAGGTCGAGTTTCGCTAGATCGTGCAAGAGGTAGATGGAAATGCCGGCAATTTCCACCACTTGGGTCTCCGGTAATTTGCGCGCCCACGTTCCCTTATCGACATTGCCGCGAATTGCGGTCAGGGGCGCGACGTTTGCAAGCTTCTCAAGAATTTCAGGTGCGCCCACATCGCCGGCATGAATGATGTGCTGCGAACCCTGCAGCGCTTCCAGGGCCTCGGGGCGAAGCAGACCGTGGGTGTCTGAGATTATCCCGATGATGATCGGGGCTACAGCGGACTTCCCGGCGCGGTTCACTTGGATTTCATCTTGCCGGCGAACTTGGAGACGCTCACGATCGCCCGCCCAACAGTTCCGCGTCCGATTTCCTGCCTGTCGTCACTCGCGGTTACGCGCAGAGTGAAAAAGCGTCCGTCGTACGATTCGAGGGCGGCCTCCGCTTTGATGCGTGATCCGACGCCGCTGGCAGCGCGGTGTTCGATATCGACGGACGTCCCCACGGTGATCTCGTCGCCTTCGCAGTACGGCTGCAGCGCGCCAAAGGCCGCGGTTTCCATTAGCCGGATCATGTCGGGAGTGGAGTACACCGGCGGCAGCTCCGGATGATGCGCCGTCAGGGTGTGCTTGAACTCAACTGTCTCTTCGGCCTCGCCGTGCGTGCCGATGGGTATATCTCTGGCCACGATTGCTCCCTTACCAAAAGAAATGAGCCAACGATTCTATCGAATCCTTGGCCCACCACAACGGCAGCAGATTTGTGATTAAGCAGCCGCGACGGCACGGCGGCGCGATTCGATTCCATCGAGCGCCCTCCACAGCATGCGAGCTGTGTTTTCCGCAGTGTCCAAAGCCGCATCGGCAGCCTCTGGATGAGCGACGATCCGCTTTTCGAGTTGCTGGCGCCAGACATTCGAGTGGTGCACGTCGGCGATAGCATGCAGGGCGAAGTAGCCGCAGGTTTTATCGTCGGCGCCATACATTTCGCGCAGTCCGCGATCCTTTTCCTGCGCAATTCGCGGAACCTGGGATTCATACACGTAGAAGGCAGCTAGCGCATCTTCAGCCGACCCCTCGCTGGCCACGCGATGGAAGTAGCGAATCAACTGGCGAATCTCCGCTACTGGCGTATGCCATTCGAGATTGCGGCTTGATCCCATGCCCTCGGCGAAGTCGAGCCAGAGCTCGGAGTGCGGCACCGCCTCGCGGCCTCGCGCATTCTCCGCTCCCTTTTCGTCGCACATATTCGCCAGCACGGCGTCGCGGAGTTCGCCCGCATCGAGACGCATTCCGAGCGCCGCCAGATACGAAGGGAACGCTTCGACATGGTGGTAGTAGTCCTGCGCGTACTCGCGCAGATCTTCGCGCGTGAGCTGTCCCGCGGACCAGGCCTTATAAAATGGGTGGCAAAGCAGATCGTATTTGGCGATACGGGCGTTCAGTTCCTGGAAGAATTCAGTAGTTTCCATAATTTCTCCTCAAGCGGCGTGACACGCCAATATAAAGGCGAAGTTGTCGCTGAGCAAGTGATGCCAATCACCAGGGCGTCCAAGTTGCTAGAATGAAAGCAGAAAGCGGCGAGATTTCCTGGGGCTCGCTCCTCCTGACAGGGATGAAGTTCACCGAACAATTCGATGTTGTCGTTGTCGGCGCCGGCCATGCCGGGTGCGAGGCCGCGATGGCCGCCGCGCGCATGGGTTTGAAGACCGCTCTTTATACCCTGAACGTCGATCTCATCGCACAGATGTCGTGCAACCCGGCGGTGGGCGGCATCGCCAAGGGACATCTGGTGCGCGAGGTGGATGCCCTCGGCGGCATCATGGGCGAGGTCACCGATGCGGTCGGAATTCAGTTTCGATTGTTGAATACATCGCGCGGACCGGCGGTGTGGTCTCCGCGGGCCCAGTGCGACAAGCAGGCTTACCGCCTGAAGATGCGTCAGGTGCTCGAGTCGGAACCGAATCTGAAGATCAAGCAGGCGGAAGTTGCGGATCTGTTGGTGGAGACGTCGTTGGTCGCTAGTCGTTCGTCGTTGGCCGTGAACTCCACGAGCGACGTTGGTGCCAACGACCAACGACCAACGACGGACGACCGACGACAAGTGGTTGGTGTCAAGCTGCGCGATGGCCGCACCGTGGGCGCACGAGCTGTCATTATCACCACCGGAACGTTTCTCAATGGGCTGATCCATTGCGGCGAGCAGCAATATCCCGCGGGACGCTCCGGCGAGCCCAACGCTGTGCTGCTGGGCGAGGCACTGAAGAAGCTGGGCCTGCGCGGATGCCGTCTGAAGACCGGCACGCCGCCGCGGCTGGATGGCCGCACCATTGACTGGTCGCGCTTTCCGGTGCAGCCGGGCGACGATGATCCAACTCCGTTCAGTTTCCGTACGAAGCGCGTCGCGCACCACGATTCCCAAGTGCCCTGTTACATCGCCTGGACCACCGCCGAGACGCATCGCATTATCCGCGAGAACGTTCACCGGTCGCCCATGTACAGCGGCCAGATTCAATCGATCGGGCCGCGCTACTGCCCGTCGATCGAAGACAAGATCGTCAAATTTCCGGACAAGGAGATGCACCAGCTTTTCCTCGAACCGGAAGGGCTCGATACTCACGAGATCTACGCCAACGGGATGAGCACTTCGCTCCCTGTCGAGGTACAGCTTGCGATCTTGAAATCGATTCCGGGGCTAGAGAATGCGGAGATGCTGCGGCCGGGGTATGCCATCGAATACGATTCCATCGACCCCACCGAACTCGAGCGCACGCTCGAGACCCGCAAGATTGCCGGCCTTTTTCTCGGCGGACAGATCAATGGCACGTCCGGATATGAAGAGGCTGCGTGCCAAGGGTTGATGGCCGGGATCAATGCGGCCCTGCAGGTAAAGCGGCAGCCCCCGTTGATTCTGGATCGCACTGAGGCCTATACCGCGATTCTGATCGACGACCTCATCTCGAAGGGCACGAACGAGCCTTACCGCATGTTCACCTCCCGCGCCGAGTTCCGGCTGCATCTCCGCATCGATAACGCCGATCGGCGCTTGACGCCGCATGGGCGCCGCGTTGGCCTGATCCCTGAAGACGCATGGGCGGATTTTCAGGCCAAGCAGGAACGTCTCGTGAAGATGAAGAAGCTGCTGGAAAGCACGCGGATCACGGCCGAGCTTCTCGATCGTTGTCGTTCCGAGGAGCGAAGTGACGATGGATCTGCCGTCGCTGGCGCCGTACCAAATGCCAGCGAGTGGGAATGTGCGACTGGCCAGACGCTGGCGCAACTCATAAAGCGTCCAGAAGTAACGGTGGAGCAACTAGTCCCCATCCTTCGCCAACTCACCCCAGAATTTTTCGAAAGAAATTCCTCCGTGTCCTCAGTGCCCCCTGTGGTGAAGATTTCGTCGGAAGTCCGCAACGAACTCAAGTCGGTCGAGACCGAAATCAAGTATGAAGGCTACCTTCTGCAGCAGCAGCGTGCGATGGAGCGGCTGAAGAAATCGGAGCAGCATTCGATTCCCGAATGGTTCGACTACCGCTCAGTGAGCGGGTTGTCGCGCGAAATGCAAGAGAAGTTGACGAAAGTACGGCCCCGTACCATCGGCCAAGCCTCGCGCATCCCGGGCGTGACACCAGCCGCGGTGTCGCTGGTGAATGTCTATATCGAGATCCAGGCTCGCCGCCGCGAACAGGCAACCGCACTGAGTTAGTGCGAGTTCTGCCGGTTCTGTAATTCTTCCGCCAGCTTGAGTTCGTTCTCCGCTTCTTCTTTCTTTCCCATGTCGCGATAAGCTTGGCCGAGCAGGTGGTGCGTCGTAGGATTGTTGGGATCCATCGTGGCCGCGCGCTGTAAAGCGCGCACCGCCAGACCGAACTCACCCTTTTTCTCGAGTACTTTTCCCATCAGAATATACGGGCCGGTGGAGGTCGCGTCGAGCCAGATCGAGCGCTGTAGGACGCGCTCCGCATCTTCGAAGCGCTGCACTCGCGAGTATGCGTCAGCCAGTTTGTAGTACGTCGCGGCATGAGCGGGATTGATCGCCAGTTCTTTCTGAAACTCGGTGATCGCCTCGGGAACCCGCGACTTGTAAAGATACAGTTCGCCGAGCAGGAAATGGACCAAGGGCAGCTTAGGATCGAGCGCCGCCGCCTTCTGCGCGTACTCCTCGGCAATGGGATCGTATTCCTGACGCAGCAGCATGCGGGCGGTGAACAGGTAAGCCGCGGCCGAATCTCCGGGGACGTCGAACATCTTGCCAAACGACTTGCGCGCCTGGTCGTAATTCCTGGTCTGGATGTAGCAAATGCCAAGAATGTAAGCGGCATCTATGTTGGCGCGCGGGTACCATCCCTGTACTTTTTCGAGCAGCGGGATAGCGTCTGCGGGATGTCCGCCCAGGTACTCCGAGAGCCCCAGGAGTTGAGTTGCCTCTTCGTTCGCAGAATCGGCCGCGGTCGCTTTCTTCAGATAATCGATCGCCTTCGGGTAATCGCCTTTCTTGTAGAAGGCCGCTCCCAATTCGAACGCGAGGCCTTTCATTCCGGGATCGCGTGCTTCCAGCGTCTGCAACTGCGCAATGGCTTCGTCGGATTTTCCTTCCTGCAGGAGTTTCCGCGCTTGCGCAAACTCTGTCGGAGAAGTTTCCGCCGACGCAGAAGGCGCGGCCGGCGGTTGTTGCGCCATCGCGACGGCAGGCAGCAGGAAAATCGCGAGCCACAGCGCGATTCTGAAAAAGCCGAGTCGCGTCTTTCGTTTCATGCCGCGCGTTCTCCTTACCGAGAAATTAGAGTACAAGAGATTGCACGTCGCAGGACTGCTGCTCCGCCGATCAGTGCGCACCAGTCTCCTCTTGCAAGGCCTCAAGATTCTCTTTCGCGATCGCTTGATTCGGATCAATCTGCAGCGCCCGCTCAAAGTGCGATTTCGCTTCCGCAAACTGTCCCATCTGCGCCAGGGCCGCACCCAGGTTCGCTTCCACATTGGCGTCTTGCGGCTGGAGTTGCAATGCCTGGCGGAATTGCTCAGCCGCTCCCGAGAAATCATCCTGCCCGGCGAGCGCAAATCCCAGATTGTAGCGAGCATCGAAATAATCCGGCCGCGCCCGCAGCGCCGCTTGCAGATATTCGGCCCCTTGTTGCGGATGTCCCGCCGCCAGCAGGGCCGCGCCCAGCGCGTTGTTGCCGATGGCATCCTGGGGACGCAGCCGCACCGCCGCCGCATATTCCGCGATCGCTCCCTCAAGATCTTTTCTGGCCTGGAGCATTGCGCCCAGGTTATAGTGCGCTTCGTAGTCGGCCGGATTATTTTCCACGTTGTGCCGCGCCAGAGCTTCCTGCAATGCCATGCGCGGATCGCCTTGCGCCGGATCGAAGTTCACTGGCAAGACTTGCAGCCACAAATGGCACATCTCGTCGCTGGAGCGGTTACCGCTCAGCACCCGCGCCGGGGGATGATTAGGGTTCATCGGATTCTCGTCCGAGTTGTCATACACGTAGCGCAGGCTGACCGTCGTCCCCTTGGGCAGCCGCACCGGCTCTGCGTAGCGATAGACTGCCTGCCAGTTCAAATTCCAGTGCGGAATGTGGATCAGAGTTTTCTTGGTACCATCGGGCAGCGTGGCAAATGCCTGAATGTCTTTTCCCAGATAGTGCGCATGCGGATAGATCGCCATCAGATCGACATCCACCGGAAGAGTGAAATCATCGCTGACGACAAAGTTCTTGTCGCCGGCAGGAATGTCGAGCTTCACATCATTCTCGAGTTGCAGCAGCATGGGGAACTTTGTCGCGGGGTGAGATGTGAAATAAATTCCAATGCTGGGTTGGATAATCTCCGGCTTGCCCGATGGTTGCAGGTGAGTATTGAGGATCAAATCCGTTCCCTTATCGAGACGTAGAGCCAGGCCGTCGGGTTCGACGGAAGGAACGGTACCCGGCTTCCAGAACAGCAGGTGGCTGTCGGGATCGAAGACCTGCGATTCGATGCGAATCTCCATCCCGCCGAAACCCGCGCCGGGCTCGGCTTCCCGCCGCCGCGAGGCACCCGTGCGATCGACCAGGATGTTGGCGTGGTGCACGTACTGCTTGTCTCCGGGACGAATCTCGATCGCCTTCACCCACTTTGTTTCTTGAATCGGCAAACGAAAAATAAAATTCCAATACGTATCCGTTCCTTGCGGTGGAAGCACCAGCGGCTTGGTCGCGGTGAGAATCAAATCGGGTTTTCCGAGCTGCCAGCCTTCCACAAACTTCGGAGCCGGAGGCAAATCGCGCGAATCCCCTTCCGCTTCCCCTTGTTCGACCCAGCGACGTATCAGTCCGATTTGCGCGTCCGAAAGGCGAAGTTCGTCGGCGAATTTCAAATCTTGCGGCTCCGGCAGCCAGGGAGGCATGATTCGCGACTGGGTCACGTCGACGATTTGATGCGCATGCCTCTTTGCGTCGGAATACGTCAGAAGCGAAAAGGGCGCGGCTTCTCCGGGGCGGTGACACGAACTGCAAGACCGAAACATGATGGGAGCGATATCACGAGTGAACGTGACTTGCGTATCGGCACCGGACGCCACCGAAGATTTACCGGGAGCAGGCCGGGCGGCGAAGAGAAGCAGCACGCAAGCTGCACCCACGAACAGGTATGCCGAGACCCGCGGGGTTATTCCAGATCGGAAATGTAGCATCCCACTCCCCTGACTTCATTGTGCGCCACGCTCTGGCCCGCGAGCACCGCGTGGATGGCGTCCTCTAATTCATGGGAGGTGGGCGCGGGCCGGGCGCGGGTCAGATCGATATACCAGTCATCAATGCGTCCGTCGTACACCAGGCGATGATTGCGGTCGAACACGGCAACTTCAGGGGTGATCTGCACATGGCCTAGCTTCACCAGCGTGTGCTCGGGATCGCGCAGCACGGGCAGACGATATCTGTAGTCCGCGACAGATTTCCTGATCGCCTCAGGACTGTCGCTTTTATCGGGATAGACCAGCCAGAAGCTGGCACTGTCGGCATAGCGCCGGCTCAGTTGCTGAATCGAAGGCGCGTAGCGGCCGGAGACGGGACAATCGCGGCGCAGGAACACCAGCACTACAACTTTTGAAGAGTGCTCGGCAAACGGATTGGCCTGCCGTCCTTCGAGATCGAGCGCAGTCTGTTGCGCCCATATAGACCCGGGACAGGCCAGCAGAAAGAATGCCGCCAAGACAGTCAGCTGTCGCAAAATTCCCCGGAGCATAGAATCCCCGCATCCCACAACGATTCTCCGATTCTAAGAGCCGGCGTTGTGAGTGTCCATCCCAACCCCGGGGGGAAAGTCGAGGAAACAGGAATCCGGTACTGCGGCGGTACGCGGTATATTCCTCGCCAAACTCGGTGGTCAATAGTAATTCTTCGCGCCGGGCTTTGCGCCAGTGGGCTGCAAGGACTAGAACGACGGCAAGAATTCCTCGCCACTCGCCGATCGTTAGGGCCCTGCCGAAGGCGCCTAGCAGCATGCCGGTGTAAATGGGATGGCGGACGAAGTGGTAGGGACCGGAGCGGATGAGCCGGTGCCCCTCTTTGAGGGTCACGCGCGAACTCCAATATTGGCCGATGCAATACCGCGCCCAGATCGCAACGGCAACTCCCAGACCGGTCACGGCAAATCCGAGCCACGCGATCCATGCATCGGCAGGGATGAAGCGCAGGCGCAACAGCCCGATGCGCGGCAGATCGGAAAAGAGCAATTCGAAAGCCAGCACCATCGGGATGATCGTGGCGAGACGGCTGGACAATGATTCTGCCGTTTTGGTGCGCTTCACCCGCAGCCACGTGATCAGCCAGTACGCGCCGAAGATGTACCAGGGGATCAGATCCATTTGCCAGGGCAACATAGCTCGCATTTTTCACCTCGCAGGTTCAAATTCTGATCGTGCTCATCTCGCCGATTGCGCATTCACAACGCGGCTAAGCGCGAGTTTTCATAAAGCCTTCAGTCCGGGATTGCCTTTGCCACTCGCCGCAAATGGCGGACCCATTCGACCTCCATTTCGAGTTGCTTTCTCATGTGGCGAATGATCTCACCACCGAATTTTCCCAACTCCATGTTGGCCTGCAGCGCGGCGAGCTTCTGATCGCGGGTCTGCAGCCAGGTCTCCCGCCGGGTGAGAATGTTTTCGCGAACCTCCGGCTTGAGCGTCGTGAAGAGGCCCACGCGCAAGCGGAAAGCGTCGTCCGAAGCCGCTTCGGTGTCGCCGAATTCGCTCAGGCGTTCGAACAGATGACGGCGGCCTTCCGCCGAGAGCGCGTACTGCTGGCGGGTCTGGCCCCGTTCGCCGGGAACCGCCTTCTTGCTGACCCAGCCCTCCTCGAGAAAACGGCGCAGCGAGGGATAGACCAGGTTGTTGTGCAGAGCCTGTCCCATGATCCATCCCGCTTCCCGCTTGAGCTGGTAGCCATATTTCGGGCCCTCCAGCATCATCGAGAGCAGCAATAGGTCATTCATGACAGTGTCAATTATGATCTAATGACCGCACGGGTTGTCAAGAGAGATTCCTGACCGGCGCTACAATGGCCTGAGCATGATTGCCCATCTGCGTGGAAAGTTGCTGGCAAAGCATCCCAACCAGGCGATTGTCGAGACGGCCGGCGTCGGCTATGACGTTACCATCAGCGTGCCGACATTCACCGACTTGCCGGCGGTAGGTGGCGACGTTGCGCTGCACATCCACACCCACGTGCGTGAAGACGTGATTGCGCTCTACGGATTTCTGCGGCCGTCAGAAAAACTGCTGTTCGAGAAGCTGATTACGGTGAGCGGAATCGGCCCCAAGCTGGCCATCACGATCCTCAGCGGCATGGCTGCTGATGAAATGTTAGGGGCGATTCGCGGCAACGACGTGGCGCGGCTTACCCGTATTCCCGGGATCGGGAAGAAGACGGCGGAGCGCATGGTGCTGGAACTGCATGACAAGTTGCCGCAACCTGGACCGGCCGCAGCGCCCGTGGTTCCTGCCATGACTGCGATCGAGGAGGACGTGCTGTCAGCGCTGCTCAATCTGGGCTATCAGCGCGCAGCGGCCGAAAAAGCGCTAGCCTCGGCGATGAAGAACACTAAGCTCGGATCGTTCGACTCCTTATTCCGGGAAAGTCTCGCGGGATTGTCAAAATAGGAAACCACAAAGGACACGAAGTAACACAAAGGATTTCCTTCGCGAACCTTCGTGCCCTTTGTGGTTGAAGATTTTCACTTCCCAATGCAGAAGGTGCTGAAGATGAGATTCAGGATGTCATCGGTCGTGGTCGCGCCCGTGATCGCGTCCAGCGGACGCAGCGCATTGTAAAGATCGAGCAGCAGCATCTCGTGCGGGATCTTTCCGGCCACCGCGGTCTTCGCCGCTTCCAATGCGGCCAGCGAATCCTGGATCAATCCCTGATGGCGAATGTTGGTCACAAACCCGGCCTCCGCCTGCGATCCAACTTCGCCGCCGATGTGCCGCAGAATCTCAGCGCGCAGTTCGCCGATGCCCTGCCCGGTAACAGCGGAAGTGAGAGTTCTCTGACCGCTAGCCCATGACCACTGCCCACTGGTTCCAAGGTCGCACTTGTTTCCCACAACAAGGAGCGGACGTTTTTCCGCCTGCCGCAAAAGCTCTGCATCTTCAGAAGTCACTCCGTGCGATGCGTCGACCACGACCAGCACCAGGTCCGCGTCGGCCAGCGTTTCCATTGATTTCTGAATGCCGATCGACTCTGCCTCGTCATGGGCGTGACGAATTCCCGCCGTATCGACCAGGGTCACCGGAATCCCACCGATCGAAACGATCTCGCTGACCAGATCGCGAGTTGTGCCGGGAGTTGCCGTGACGATCGCGCGTTCTCGCTCGACTAGCCGGTTAAACAGGCTGGACTTGCCCACATTCGGCCTCCCGACAATCGCCAGCGTGAATCCTTCATGCACAATCTTGCCGTAGGCGTAGCTGGCGTTGAGCTGCTCCAACGTTGCCTGCACAGCGGCGATGTGATTGAGAATCGTGGCATCCGGCATCACCGAAACATCGTCTTCCGCGAAATCGATCCCCGCCTCGAGGACGGCAATTAGTTCGACCAGCTTCTGCTTGACTGGCCGGATTCTCCGCGACAGTGCGCCTTCAAGTTGTTGCGCTGCAACCTTGGCCTGATACAAAGTCTGAGAATCGATCAGGTCGCGCACCGCCTCGGCCTGTGTCAAATCGATGCGGCCGTTGAGGAACGCCCGCATGGTGAATTCTCCGGGCTCGGCCAGCCGCGCTCCCGCAGCTATGCAAAGCTCAAGGATGTGCCCCAGCACAACGGGAGATCCATGCGCCGAAATCTCGACAATGTCGTCGGTCGTGTAGGAATGCGGCTTGGCAAAGTAGGTGACGACGACTTCATCGATGCGCTCGCCGTCGGCAGCCCCCCGAGGGTGCCCCATACTAGCCGCGTCGTGTGCGACTAGTGTGGGGATTTTGACTTGGTCTGTCTCAGAAGGTTCGACCAGTTCTCCAAACACTGCCCGCCCCGGTTCAAGTTCATGCCGCAGCCGCAGCGTGGGGAGCGCAATCTCCCGCGCCTGCGGCCCGGAGAGCCGTATTATGCCAATGCCTCCGCGACCGGGCGGCGTCGCGATCGCGACGATGGTGTCATCCAGATTCACGCCATGGCTCACGCGCCGATTGTAACGGGTAAACTAAATTGGTCGTTAGTCGCTAGTCGTTGGTCGTTAGCAAGAATCGACGCCCGCGTTTCGCTAACGACCAGCGACCACCTGGGAGCAACCACATTGTCTGTAGCTGACGAACTATTAAGGGCCAACGAGGATTTCGCCCGCAATTTCAAACTAGGCGAACTGTCGGTGCGCCCCAAGCGCCATGTGGCCGTACTGGCCTGCATGGACTCGCGCATCCTGTTCGAGCACTGTCTGGGGCTGCATCCCGGCGACGCACACATGATCCGTAACGCGGGAGGCATCGCCACCGACGACGCCCTGCGCTCGCTGATCGTCTCGCATCACCTGCTCGACACGCAGGAGTTCATCATCATCAACCACACGGATTGCGGCCTACTGAAAGTGCAGGAGTACGAATTGAGAGCGCGCCTGACCGAGAAAATGGGCGTGGTCGCCAGTGAACCCGCTCACTTCCATGCCTTCGACGACCTCGAAGCGAACGTGCGCGAGCAAATACGGCGCGTGAAATCGCACCCGTGGATTCCCAAGCACATCCCGGTGCGCGGGTTTGTATACGACGTGAAGACCGGAAGGCTGAAGGAAGTAACGTAAATGTGGCGCGGGCGCCCCTGCCCGCGAAGGCCGGTCGCGTCAAGGATGCTTGGGCCGAACGATCTTGAAATAGTACCTACTCCCCGCCCACACCCGGCAACAGTTCCGGGTTCACCCACAACCACCGATACTGCTCCGCACGCTGCACCAGTCCCTTCCTCACGGGATTCTGCCGAATGTACTCACACTTCTCTCGCAAGCTCTCATCCGATCTCAGAACGTGATCGAACGACTCTTCCTCCCAATCCGGTCCGGAGAGATGTAACCGTTTGTTGATGCGATGCGCAGTCGCACTCTTCATACATTGCAGAATGGCCACCAGCGGGAAAGGCCAACCATCCTGGTCGCGCAGAGGCAACAGAATCAAGTGAACGTGGTCCGGCATGATCACAACAGCATGGAGGTGAATCCTCCTGCCATGCTCGCGCAAGCAGTGTCCCAGAACCAGATCGCGAGCGTTGTCATCCAAACTCATCCGGCCGATTGTGCAGAATGTAATGCGCCCGCGCCACACAGAACTACCTCGCAACGACTTTCTCGATCTCCGCCCGCAGTTGATCGTACGGCAGTGCGCCCGGATGGTACCAGGCCACCTTTCCCCCGCGATCGAGCAGCACGAGCGTGGGCGTGGTCGAGGCCCCATAAACTTCAAAATTGTGCGTGTTGATGGGGACCGGCATGTCAAGCAGGCCGCTGTAAAACCGGTGCCGCACCGCGTCGATGTATCTGAGTTCGTCGGCCGGCGAGGCATGCTCGATCTGCGCCGTGTAGCCGTAGAAACGGGTCGGACCGATCACTTTCAATCCCTTGGCCGCAAACTCCGAGCGCAACTGCGTAATAATCGGCGCCTCCGCCTTGCAGTCCGCGCACCAGTGCGCCCAGAAAAAGAGCAGCACTGGCGATCCCTTCAGCGAGGGCAGATCCGCCCCGAGAAATTGATCTTCCTTCAACGCCGGCGCGAGCTTCCCCTGAAACGAGAGCAGATTCAGATTCTTCTGCAGCCGGTCGTGGATCGACGTATTCCCGTACGTTCGCAGCGCCGACTGCAGCAGTGCGATGGCTTGGATCCGCTGCCCGCGAGCAGCGAGCACCTGCGACTGGATCTCTAGTGCCGCGCCCAAGGCGATCGGCAAGTGCGGCTCAGCGTCCAGCGGACGCTGCTTCAGCTGGTCAAGCGCCAAAGCCTTCGTCTCCTTGGCAAAGGCCGCAGCCTGGTCGTACTGTCCCTGATCGAGCGCCGCTCGTCCTAGCCAGGAATAGGCATCCAAATATTCCGCGTCAACGCCGCGCTGGCTGCGATACGCATTGAGCTGCGCCTCGGCCGCCGAGAAATCATTCTGCATCAAGGCGATGCGCACGTTGTCGACAATCCCGGCCTGCGCCGCCGAAGTCGCCAGAAGAGTTAGAAATAGGATTAGAAAAAATCTCGATCGCATTTTCTTTATGATGATTGTTTTTCCTAAAGGTGGCAAATCCACGCTTCTCGAAATTCCCCAGAGGCCGCATATAACATATTTAATATCAATTGTTTAGCAGGCATATCGCACGAATTTTGTAGCTATTTCGGTGCACTTTCAAGTACAATACAGCTGCGTTTGACTTTAGAGTTCCTTCGCAGTACATGCATCTCCGCTTAACCCAGCGCGTGACCTGCCTGCAGAAGAATCCCTGAAAGCTTCAGCGCTACATCAAGAAAAAGGAACAGTGCAACAACATGGAAACAGGAACAGTGAAGTGGTTTAACGATGCCAAGGGCTACGGTTTCATCAGCCGCCAGAATGGCGAGGATGTATTCGTGCATTTCTCCGCCATCCAGGCCAGTGGATTCCGCAGTCTGCAGGAAGGTCAGCAAGTTCAGTTTGACGTGGTCAAAGGCCCTAAGGGCTGGCAAGCTGAGAACGTCAAGGGCGTCTAACAACCGCTTCGCAGGAAACAATTCGAATGAAGGCGGCCAGCAATGGCCGCCTTTAGTTTTTATGGTGATTGTCAAGAAATGACAGTCAACGGAAGGGCCATAAGAATGATCCACCCTTCGCAAATCGCCGGGAGGACATCTACAATCTGAAATTATGACCGCGGTGGCATCTCCTCCGCCCAGCACTTTCATTCGCCAGCTTCCCAAGGCGGAGCTGCATCTGCATCTCGAGGGCGCGGTTGAGCCCGCCACCTTGCTTGAACTCCGGCAGCGCCACGGCGACACCGCAACGCTGGCAGAAACGGAAGCTCTGTATCGCTACTCCGACTTTCCCAGCTTCCTCATGGCGTTCAAAGAAGTGAGCGCCCACCTGCGGGGGCCCGACGACTACGAACTCATTACGCATCGCCTGATGCAGCGGCTAAAAGAAGAAAATGTTCTGCACGCCGAGGTTTATGTCGCGGTCGGAGTCTGCCTCTATCGTAAGCAGGATTTTGCGGCGATTTTCGAGGGCCTGGAGCGAGGACGTGCCCGTGGTGCCCGTGATTTCGGCGTCTCGTTGCTTTGGATTTTCGACGCCACTCGCCACTTCGGAGCCGAAGAGGCGCAGAAAGTCTTCGAGCTGGCGGTGCGCTACAAGAGTCGCCGTGTGGTCGGCGTGGGCATCGGAGGCGACGAATTGAAGGCTCCGCCGGAACTCTTTCGCAGCGTTTACGCCTATGCCGAAGACCACGGCTTGCGCCTGACCGCTCATGCTGGGGAAACCGGACCGGCCGAGTCCATCTGGGGATCGCTGAATCTTCACGCCGAGCGCATCGGCCACGGGGTCAGCGCGGCACAGGATCCCGATCTGATTGAAGAACTCGCCTATCGCCAGATCCCCGTCGAAATCTGCCTGACCAGCAATTTGCGCACTGGCGTTTGCAAATCTCCCGCTGAGCATCCAGCGAAGAACTATTTCGATCAGGGACTCATGATCACTCTCAACACCGACGATCCAGCATTGTTTGGCACGTCGCTGGCGCGTGAATACCAGTTTGCCCAGGAAACTTTCGGCTTCACCGACGAACATTTGCGAGAACTGGCCCGCAATTCATTCGAGGCCTCGTTTCTGCCGGCGGACAAGAAACTGGAGCTTCTAAGTCTGTTCGACGCGGCCGCGGCAAGATAGTTCGAGGCTGCGCTCGCCGGGAAAAACCGAGCCTTCCGCTGCGCGAGCTTGATCGGAGATCTCATGGCAATCCGACCCATTCTTCAACTCGGAGACCCGGTTTTGCGCGAGCAGTGTGCCCGGGTTGCGGATCCAGCATCTTGTGAAATCACCGAACTCGTCCGCGATCTCGCCCATACGCTCGCCCACTGGCGCAGCAGCACAGGCTATGGGCGGGGCATTGCGGCTCCGCAAATCGGCGTGCTGCGACGAGTGATTTTTCTGCAGTTACCCGACTCGAGGCCGTGGCCGCTGATCAATCCGGAAATCGTCGAACGCAGCGAGGAAGAGATCACAGTGTGGGATGCCTGCTTGAGTTTCCTCTCAATCTTTATGCAGGTGAAACGCCATCGCACCATCGCGGTGCGTTATCAGAATCTGCAGGGCGAAACCCTGACCGTGAACGCCGGCGACGAGCGAAATCTTTCCGAACTGCTGCAGCATGAAATCGATCACCTCGACGGAATTCTGGCCATCGATCGCGTATTCGACGTGAAGACTATTTGTACGCGCGAGGAATTCGAGAAGCGCTATCGGGATTCGAGCCCCTACGCCCATCCCACAGATTTAGCAGGCGTGGCCCAGCGCTGACGAACTTCACATATAAAACAGACTCAGCCGAGGCAGGCGATACTTCTCCAGCAGCCGCTTGTGGACATACTGCTTCTGCAGTTGATCGATCTGGACGCCAGACATTTTCCGGCGGTACGGAATCAAATCTCGGTCGGCTTCTGCGCGGATCGCAACGATCTCCTCGTCCGCAGTCGAGGTCAACAACACCGCAAACAGCTTTTCCTCCAGAACCGTGAGCCGGCGTTCCAAGTCTTCCAACCGCGCTGCGGGCTTCTTTTTCGTCTCTTCCGCCAGTTGGCGCAAAGTTTCGGCTGTTTGGATCACCAGCGGTTGGGCGGCGGCGCCAGCCTCGGTCCACTGCGCAGCCGCCAGCGCATCTGCATTTCGGCTCAGATACGAAGCTACCGCCTCCGGTTCGAATCCCTTGGCGGATTCGCGCTTGGCCGTCGGCTGCCCCTCGGAGGCGCCCACCGCGGCTTCCCTCATGTCTTCAGCCGCCCCGAGAACTTCCTGCGAACAGTAGGCGAGGCTGTTGACCTTCTTCGTCTTCGACGGACGCTGCTCGTACCGGTCAAATGCGGAGTCGATGCCTCGCAGAGCCGCTTCCAGCGGAATTCCGGCATCTTTCCAGGTTTCAATCAGGGCCCAATCCAGAGTTGACAGCAGCAAGCCTCCGCCGCGACGCTGCAGGAAGCGCTCTTCGATTTCTGTAAAGTAGTTGAAATAATTTTCCACGGCAGGTCAGCGGGCCGAGCGCGAGGCAGAAGCCGCAGGCGCGCTGTCGCCATTCTTGGACTTGGGCTGAGCAGTTTTGGACGATACCGCCTTCGGAGCAGCCTTGCCCGCATCCTTACGCGCCCCATTATTGCGCTCCCAGATAATGCGCAGTCCTTCCAAGGTCAGAAAGTCGTCGACATTCTTGATGTACTTCGATCCCGTGCCGATCATGGGACCTAATCCGCCGGTGGCGAGCACGCAGGTATCCTGGCCGAGTTCCTGCAGCAGGAGTTCGAGAATGCCATCGACCAGGCCGAGATATCCGTAGTAGAGGCCGGACTGCAAGCTGCCGACCGTGTTGGTGCCGATGACCCGCGCTGGCTTGCGAATCTCCACGCGGGGCAGCCGCGCCGTGCGGTCAAACAGCGCGTCGGCCGAAATCCCGATGCCGGGACAGATGATTCCGCCCAGGTATTCTCCCTTCGCGGAGACGCAATCGAACGTCGTTGCCGTGCCGAAGTCCACGATGATGCAAGGCCCGCCGTATTTTTCCAGCGCGGCCACTGCATTCACGATCCGATCGGCGCCCACTTCCGCCGGATTCTCGTAGTGCACCGGCATCCCGGTCTTTACCCCGGGCTCAATGAATAAGGGCCGCAAATTGAAATAGCGCTCGCAGACCTGGCGCAAGATTGGATCCAGCGGCGGGACGACCGATGACACGACGATTCCGTGAATTCCTTTCGCTTCTAGTCCCGCCATGGAAAACAGGTTGCGGAATAGCACGCCGTACTCATCGACGGTGCTGCGGCGGGAAGTCGCGACGCGCCAATGGGCGAGCAGTTCCTTATACGAAGGCGCGGCGACATCGGCTTCGCCTTGCGCCTTCTCAGGCGCGAAAACACCGAGAACGGTGTTCGTGTTTCCGACATCGATGACAAACAGCATGATCTTTGGTTCCCGGCCGCGTCCTGCTTCTATGCCGCTCTTACCGTGCCGCTCAGCACTGTCCGCATTCCGTGCGCGGTCAACACCTGCAGGAAACCGCGCGCATCAAGTCCTTGCGTCGTTCCCTCGAAAGCCGAGCCGTTTTCGTCGATGCGGACTTTCTTTGCATAGACCCACGAGGAATTTTCCGCAAAACGCCGCAGAATCGATTCCCGCGCATCGGATTCTTCGAGCAATCGCTGGTACTCAGCGTGGACTGATTTTAGCAAAGCCGCAACCAGCTCAACCCTGGACCATTCCCGTCCCGTGATCAGGCGCAGCGAGGTCGCCCCTAAATCTTTTGGGAAACTCTCCTGGTTCACGTTGATTCCGATCCCGACCACAATGTGGCGGACGCGCGTGGCCTCGGCATTCATCTCGGCCAGAATGCCGCAAAGTTTTTCGCCGTGCACCAGGACGTCGTTGGGCCATTTCAGGTCGGCCTTCACCCGCGCATCGATCTGCTGAATCGCCGCTTGCACCGCGAGTCCGGCCGCGAGCGTTAACGGCAAAACCTCCGACGGCGGCAGCGCGGGCCGCAAAATTACAGAGCAATAAATCCCCGTCGATCGCGGCGACTGCCAGGTATTGGCTCCGCGACCTCGTCCCGCCGTCTGCTCTTCCGCGAGGAAGACGCTGCCTTCGGGTGCGCCCTTGGCCGCGGCCGCCATGGCTGACGTGTTGGTTGATCCAATCTTGTAAAAATGATTCAGATGCGCGTCGAAGATGGTTCCGCGCAATAGCGGACGCAGAATTTCCGGCAGCAGCAGATCAGGGACGGAGCGTAGCTGATATCCGGTCGCGGGATGGCCCGCAACGTCGACTCCCAGAGCGCGCAACTGTTGGATCAGGCGCCAGACTTCCGAGCGGTTGGAGGAAATCTCCTCCGCAATCTTGGTGCCACTGACCACCACCGTCGCATGCTCCATGAGCAGGCGCACGATGTGCCCCAGGCGAACGTCGGTGGGCTGCGGTTCGTGGGAGGCAGCAGTCTTGCCCGGCGAGGCTCGACCCGCCCGATTTGTGCCGGCGTCTCGAATGAGGGAATTATGCGCGAATCGCGCCCAAACGACAATGTGGCGCGTTGCCGGCGATCTCCCTATGCCGGCACAACCCGCAGGCTCATATCCACGGTATGGGTGGAGTGCGTGAGCAGGCCGACGGAAATGAAGTCAACGCCCGCTTCCGCATACGCGCGGACATTCTCCAGGCGGATCCCTCCCGAGCACTCGACGGGAATGCGGTGATCGGACCCGGGGATCGCGGCGTGGGCACATCGTTCCACGGCCCGGCGCACATCTTCCGGAGTCATATTGTCCAGAAGAATCGCTTCGGCGCCGTTGGCGAGAGCCTGTTCCAACTCTTCCAACGTGCGCACCTCGACCTCGATCGGCTGCGACCCTCGGCGATTGCGGTGAGCGCGCTCGAGAGCCGGACCGATCCCTCCAGCCAGGGTGATGTGATTGTTCTTGAGCAGCACGCCGTCAGATAAATCGAGGCGATGATTTTGTCCGCCGCCGCAACGCACGGCATATTTGTCGATCACGCGCAGGCCGGGCGCCGTCTTGCGCGTATCTAAAATGCGCGCCCGAGTTCCGGCGACGGCCTCGACAAACTTGCGCGTCAACGTGGCGATACCGCTCATGCGCTGCAGAAAATTCAAAATGACCCGTTCGCAGGAAAGGATCACCCGCGCGTTATGCCGGATCACGGCTACAGACTGTCCCTTATGCAGGCGCACGCCGTCGAAAATCTCCGGATGCGTGGTCACCTCATAGTGAGCCGTGACCGCGCCGTCGAGCGCGGCGTAGACGTCGAGGATGCGCGCTACGCAGCCGATACCGGACAGAATGCAGTCCTGCTTCGCGATGACCGTAGCCGAGGCGCGCTGGTTCGGATCGATGCAGGCGTAGCTGGTTGCGTCGCGCGTCGCCCGGTCTTCGACCAGCGCGTTTTCCAGGATCGCGGTCAACCGTCTTGAGTTCCAGTCCATAAGTGTAGGGACGGACGCATTCGTCCGTCCGCGGGTCGCAGACCCGCTTGTGTTCGTCGCCGACCGGCAAATCGTGATCGCTGATGCGACGAACAAAACCTATCGAGCTTCGCTCGACCCCGGACGAATGCGTCTGGGGCTACATTCAGCAGTTCAACTCTTTCAGCTTACTCGTTGTCTTCTGCTGCAGCACCAGAAGTTCCTGCCCGCGCCGGCGCAGTCCTTCGACGACGTTCTCCGGCGCCTTGGCCAGGAACTGCCCGTTGCCCAGTTGCTTCTGATTGTTGGCCAACTCTTTTTCGATCTTCTCCAATTCTTTCTTGAGGCGCTCGCATTCGGCCGCAACGTCGATCTTTCGTTCGTAGACCACGTGCACGTCGAAGCGCGCCGTGCTGCGCGCACCGGCGAATTTCGCCAGAGAACTCTCCACGAATGTGATCTTCTCGACATTGGCCAGGCGCTCTACTGAGCCGCGATTGTGCTCGATCATGATGCGAATCGCCGGCTCATGCGCGAACACTTCAATCGGCACTTTCGCCTTCGTCTCAACTTTCAGTTCGGCCCGCAGGTTGCGCACGTTCACGATCAGGTCCTGCAGAATCGCCATCTCGGTTTCCGCGGCCAGATCGAACTGCTTTTCATTAGCCTGAGGATAGGCCGCGAGAGCAATCGACTTGAGCGGAGCTTTTCCCTCGTACACCGCCTGCCAGATCTCTTCCGTGATAAACGGCATTACCGGATGCAGCAAGCGCAGCGACGCGTCAAACAGGTTGACCAAGTTCGCGCAGGCTATGCGCGCGGCACTCTTGTCGGAGCCCTCTTCATAGTTCAGCCGCGGCTTGATCAACTCCAGATACCAGTCGCAGAACTCGCCCCAGAAAAAGTCATAGATGCGGTTGGCCGCCTCGTGGAAGCGGTAGGTGGCCAGCGCATCATTCACATCGGCGGCCACGCGGTTGAAGCGAGAAAGAATCCAGCGATCTTCGAGGGTTGCAGTCTGAAAACCAGCAACCCCAATGTTAGTGTGGGGCGGACACTCGCCGGTCGTGTGGGGCGGACACTCCTGTCCGCCTGCGGGCCGCAGGCCCGGCTCGATCCTGTCCACGTTCATGAACATGAACCGCGCAGCATTCCAGATCTTATTCGCAAAGGCGCGATAGCCCTCGGTGCGGCTCTCATTGAACGCGATGTCAGTTCCCGGCGCTGCCATCGCGGCAAGCGTGAACCGCGTCGCATCTGTGCCGAAGCGCTCGATCACCTCCAGCGGATCGACTACGTTGCCTTTCGTCTTTGACATCTTCTGCCGCTCGGCGTCACGAACCAGCGCGTGGATGTATACCTCCCGGAAGGGCACGCTGTCGTTCTTCTTGTCGCCCCATCCGCTGGCCTTCTTGATTGCGGCATCCTGCTCGTGCCCCTGCATGAAGTGGCAGCCGAACATGATCATGCGCGCGACCCAGAAGAACAGAATCTCGTACGCCGTAATCAGTAGCGTGGTTGGATAAAAGACCGCCTGATCCCGCGTCTTCTCGGGCCAGCCCAGTGTGGTGAACGGCAGCAGTCCCGATGAGAACCAGGTGTCGAGCACGTCCGAAACCTGCTCCAGCTTCGCGCCGCCGCACTTCGTGCATTGCGCCGGCGCTTCCCGCGCCACGATCACTTCTTTGCAGCCATCGCACGTCCACGCGGGAATGCGATGTCCCCACCACAGCTGGCGCGACACGCACCAGTCGTGAATATTGTTCATCCAGTTCAAATAAATCGTTCGGTAGTTTTCAGGGACGATGGTGATCTCGCCGCTTTCGACCGCATCGATCGCCCGATCCGCCAAGGGCTTGATCTTGATGAACCATTGCTCCGACAGTCTCGGTTCGATGATGGTTCCGCAACGGTCGCACTTGCCGATAGAGAGCGCGTAATCTTTCTCCCCGGCCAGGAATCCCTGCTCCCGCAGATCGTGCAGCACACGTTTCCGCGCTTCGAAGCGGTCGAGCCCCGCGTACGCGCCCGCGTTCTCGTTCATGTGCGCGCGATCGTCCATCACGTTGATCTGCGGCAGATTGTGGCGCAATCCCGCCTGGAAATCGTTGGGATCGTGCGCCGGCGTCACCTTCACCGCTCCCGTGCCAAACTCCGGTTGTGCCAGCTCGTCGGTGATGATGGGGATCTCGCGCTTCATCAGCGGCACCAGAACATGCTTGCCGTGCAGGTGCGTGTAGCGCTCGTCTTTCGCATTGACGGCGATCGCGGTGTCGCCAAGCATCGTCTCGGGACGCGTGGTCGCGACCGTGATGAACTCATTCGTTCCAATCACTGGGTAGCGGATCTCCCACAACTTTCCCGCCACGTCCTCGTGCTTCACTTCGAGGTCGGAGATCGCCGTCTCGTGCCACGGGCACCAGTTCACGATGTAATTTCCGCGATAGACCAGCCCTTCTTCGTACAGGCGGACGAACACCTCGCGCACGGCGTGCGAAAGATTGTCGTCCATGGTGAAGTATTCGCGGTCCCAATCCACCGAGGCGCCGAGCCGCTTCATCTGGTCGAGAATCGCTCCGCCGTACTCGCGCTTCCACTCCCAGACGCGCTCAATGAATTTCTCGCGGCCCAGGTCGCGGCGCTTCTTGCCTTCCTTGGTGAGTTGTTTCTCCACCATCATCTGCGTGGCGATGCCCGCATGATCGGTCCCGGGCAGCCACAGCGTGATGAATCCGCGCATGCGATGCCAGCGCACAATGATGTCCATCTGCGTCTGGTTCAGCATGTGTCCCATGTGCAACCGGCCGGTCACATTCGGAGGCGGCAACAACAGCGTGAACACCGGACGCGTTTCGCCCTCCGGCGGCGTCGGGACGGAGAACAGCTTCTCCTCGGTCCAGTAAGCGGCCCAGCGCGTCTCAATCGCGCCCGGCTCATAAGATTTCGGCAGGTCGTGGGGCATCGGGAGATTAGCAATCAGCCATTCGATGCGCCGGGTTCTAGACCCGACTCGGCGCACCTCGGCTCGAACTCAAATGCAAGATGAACCTTTGATCTTACAGTCCAAGGAAAAGGAGGGTCAAACTACGAAGGACGACCGCGCACTAACTTTACTTTCTCTTACCCAGCTTGCGGGAGATCTCTTCGACTATTTTGGGTCGGAGATCGTTCAGGACGCTATCGACGATGCTGGCGATGGCGGGATCGGATTCTGAGCCGGCCGGCACATCTTCGGGACGACGCTCTGCGCCCACGGCCGCGGCCATGGCCGCAACGTCTCGTGGCGAAGCTGCAGATTCTGAGGCGGACGCTGCGCCTGGAGTTCCGGTCTCCCGGATCCGTTTCCAGTCTGCCCACGCGGCAGCCGTGGTCGCTGCCAGATCTGATTCTTTGTTGGCTTCCGCTTTGACTTCTGGCGCATCGGAATGTGCCATCGCCGGGGAAGCTTCGCTTGCTGCCGCGACGGGCACGGGCACGTCTGCGTCAGCCGGCTTCGATTCTTCTGTCTCATGATCCACGTGAGGGGCTGCGACCTCCGCGGCTTCGGGTTCAACCGGCACTTCTGCAGTTGCCTCTGGAACCACCTCGGCGGCTTCTTTCACCTCTGCCGGCGGCTCAATCGCAGGGGGTTCAATTGCAGGTGCGTCTGACGAGGCCGTGACCTTATGTTTCAGGTAAGACGCCGCTACGGACTGCAATTCTTCCACCGCTGCCCGCACCGCATCCGTCGCCGCGCTGGCCACGGCGCTCAGGCCTTGGACCGCTTCCGGCGCAACCGTGGCTGGAACCGAAGAGGTCGCTTCTGGTGCTGCGCTCTCGACCAATGGAGGATTCGACTCGACCGGCTCGCTGGCTTGGACAACGGGCGTAACCGCGCCGTGACCGCTCTCGGCGGCCGCGAAGGCGGCATACGCCTTCTGCATCTCGTGCTCGAGAGAGATCGCGGATTCCTCCGGTGCCAGCGCTACAGCGACTGCCGTCCAGCGTGAAGCTGCAGCTGAATCGGCATGCGACCCGACTGCCATGGTGACAGCTTCACCCGTGTGCGCTTCGGACGGATGCGACCATGCTCCGTTTCCGGACTCGGTGGTTTCCGCCTTGACGGGTACCGGTTTCAATTCGACAGTGTCGGGCGCGACGTTCGCGCCGGCGGGAACGGAGGATTCGCTATTCGTCTCGGTTGTTGCCGGCGCTTTCTGCTCCGGCTCGGGAACGGCCGCGACAGTGGCCTCAACCGCCGGCGCTGCCTGAATTTCGAACTTGTTTTCGACTGCTTGATCGGAAACTTCGGGACTGACCACCGCCATTTCCGGCGCCGACTGTGCAGCCTTCTCTTCTTGAGCGAGCCGCTCCTTCACCCGCGCTGCAGCCGCAGCCAGTGCGGCAATTTCTTCGGGCGTTACGTCTTTGGGCAATCCCGCTGCCGCCAAAGCTCCCAGATCAAAGCGTCCTTCTTCAGATTTCCCGTTTTCAGCTTTTCCGTTGCGCGCTGCTGTGGCCGCTTTGGGCTCGACTGAGGCGCGCAGCTCTCGTTCAACCGAACGGCTATATGCCGACGTATCCTCGGACTCCGCCTGTACCTCTTTCTCTTTTTCTTTTTTCTTGGAGGGAAACGCGATGCGGTTCTTCCAGCCAGTATCTTCCTCGACCGACATCGTTTTGTCGTAGCGGCTTTCCTCGAACGCCGCGACGGATCGCGGTGACCGCCCCGGCTTCGAAGACTCGGCGCGGGGAACAACTTTATCTTCCAGCTTGCTCAGGGCGCTCAGCAACTCGCTGGCTTCGAACGGCTTGACGATGAAGCCATCGGCGCGAACCCGCTTAGCCTCTTCCGGCTTGAACGGCTCCAGTTTCCCCACCGTCAGCAGGATCGGTATCTGTGCCGTTTCCCCAACATCTTTCAGCCGCTGGCACACCTCAAGTCCGCTGTAGCCGGGCATATAGACGTCGAGCACGATCAAGTCAGGCCGCTGCTCGCCTATCTTTTTCAGCGCAGCCGAACCGTTATTCACGGTGATGACTTCATATCCCGCATCCGCGAGAATTTTCCGCCCCATATTCTGGGCGGTCACGCTGTCGTCGGCGAGCAATATCTTCCGGGCCAAAGTTATCCTCTGATGAGGGGAGATAACGCGAAGGTAACCCGACCTTCAACCTAAGTCAATGATCCGGAAGGGAAGTAACTGGTTACTAGGGGTCAGCACCTTGCGCGTGAGACAGGCGCTTTCGCCTCCGCGCGCAATCCAGGATCGCCAATATGGCTGGAAAAAGGGCAAACGCCGCCCGCCAAAGGGCCCGCCGGCTTTAGAACGGAATGATCTTTTTCAGACCTTTCTTCTTCTTTTTTTTGCTGCTGGAAAGGTCTTTGTCGCTAGCCAGTTCCGAGTCATCGCTCTTCGCCGAAGCCGAGGAACTCGACTGTCCCTGCTCCAGTTCATTGACCTGCGCTGGAGGCGGAAGCGTCGGATCGGCGCCCGTGTCGGTCGGTTGCAACGCGTTGGCATCGGCTGGAGCGTTCGGCGTTAATTCATTCGCATCGGGAGTTGTCGTGGTCCCCGTAGCCGCTCGCCCAAACGGCGAACCGCCGGCAGGCGTCGCTTCCGACGCAGCAGTCGTTCCGGAGGCTGCATCTTCGGCGCTCGGATGATCAGGTTTTACGACCTCGACTCCTACGCTCTTCCGCCCGGTTACGGCTTCCATGACGGAAATCATTTCCTTCTTCTGGACGTCGTTCGCCGCCACGGGGTCCGGATCAGTCAGCGTTGGATTCCCGACCTTGGACGCCTGGGATACATCTGGACCCTTCTTCCACAGGCCCATCAGTATCTGCGGCATCGTATTCTCGGAGCGGCTGGCTATTTCGGCACGATTCTGCGCGACCGCCCGCTTGGTGGGCCGCGGAACCGGCTGTTTCAAGGCTGCGAGACGCTTCCGCGCGTCATCCGAGCGATCCATTAACGGGTAGCGCGTAATGATCTGGTCGTAGGCCTTGGAGGCGCTCTTGGTGAAATCGCCGATGTATTGTGACTTCACCGCTTCGCTGGCACATCCCCGGGGCAGGCCGTGCGCGTCGCAAGTCGGAGCAACTCTCAGGCGGGCAATCTGGCCCTCGTAATCCTGCCCCAGCAGGTACAGAGCCTCATCAGCCTGACTGTACAGCGGATATTTATCCACCAGTGACTGCAGGCGGGCGATGGAAGCCAGGTAAGACTGGCGCAAGTAATAGAACCGCCCGATCATGAATTCGCGATCGGCCAGCACCTCCTGCACCTCGAGCAACCGCTGCTTAGCCTCGGGCACAAGCTTGCTGTCCGGATATTGCAGGATCACCTTGCGGTATTCGTCTTCGGCGCGCTTGGCGTGCGTGTAGTCGCGATCCGCCTTTTCCATCTGCTGATAGTGGATGTTCGCGATTTTCAACTGCGCTTCCGCCGCTTCCGGCATGTTGGGGAAGAAGATCTCGAAGTCGCTGTATTCCTGTTCCGCCTGAGCGAGCGCTGCCGTTCCACCTTCCGCGTACCAGGAATCGCCCACCGCCAGCTTGGCTCTCGCAATGAACTCGGAATCCGGATACGTATTGATCAAGGTCTGTAACGTTAACCGGGCCACGTCAAAGCGGTTGTGGCGCATGGCGTCCATGGCCTTGTCGAACAAAACCTTGTCGGGCTGCTTCGATCCGACGTTGGCCAGCGGGTTCTTGGACCTTTTGTTCGTGCAAGCGGCAAAAAACGCCAGCAGCAGCGCCAGCGCGAGAATCAACGAAATTCGACGTGACATAAGTCCTCAAACAGGTGGCCAGTGATCAGTGATGATGATCAGTGGCCAGCAAAACTCCTCGGATTTTCTTACTGACCGCTGGCCACTGACCGCTGGCCACTTGCCTGAGACTCATCCTTGAAGAATCAGACTTTTATCAGTGCCGCCTCGGTCGCCGCTTTCAGCAAACCCGCAGCATTCTTCTTTGGATCGCCATTCCCGAAGACGGCGTTGCCCGCCACCAGAATTTCAGCCCCCGCGCGAACCACATCCGCAACCGTGCCCAAAGCCACGCCACCATCTACTTCGATGCGGTAGTTCAGCCCGCGTTGGCTGCGAATCTCGGCTAATTGGCGCATTTTGTGCAGCGTCGATGGGATGAACTTCTGCGCCCCAAAGCCCGGATTCACCGACATCACCAGGACGTAATCCACGATGTCGAGAACTTCCGAAAGCGTGTCCACCGGCGTTGCCGGATTGATCACCACCCCGGCCAGGCAGTCGTGACTCTTGATCAGGTGCAGCGTGCGGTTCAAATGCCGGCAGGCTTCCTGATGCACCGACATCCAATCGATTCCGGCTTCAGCAAATGCGGGAATGAACTCGTCCGGATTCTCGATCATCAGGTGGCAATCCAGCGGCAGATCGGTCACCTTGCGCAGCGATTTTACAACTGGAGGCCCGATCGTAAGATTGGGAACGAAGTGGCCG
>Ga0187805_10000048_pt1 | contig 36810 bp, 30 predicted proteins | sample NC_wetland_sal_i_6_FD_132965 | JGI IMG/M metagenome (GOLD analysis project Ga0187805, IMG submission 132965) | Wetland sediment microbial communities from Neuse River Estuary, North Carolina, USA - Control_5 | ecosystem: Environmental > Aquatic > Freshwater > Wetlands > Sediment | place: USA...
CCAAACAGTGATTCGCAGGTCGCGAATGCAGGGCTGGCCGGAGCGTAGGCCGGGCGTTAAGGTAATCCTTGAAAGCAGACTGTCCACAGCTTCGTCTCCTTGACTCTCCATTATGGCATGGGCGATGAGCGGAGACGAGAATGTGATCCGAAATCTTGCCAACTTACCAAGACTTAACGTAGAGACCCAGCGTTGCATCAAAGGCAAGGAGTTTTGTAGGGGAAAGCGCGTTGACGCGAGGAGATGAACAATGGCGAAGATGAGGGCAGCGGTGGTTACGAAAACGGGCGGAAATATTGAGATTCAGGAGCGGGAGATTCCGAAGCCGGGATTTGGCGAGGTACGGATCAAGGTACAAGCCTGCGGGATTTGTTTCAGCGACCATCTCGTGAAGGATGGGCTGTGGCCTGGAATCGTGTATCCGCGCGTGGCGGGGCATGAAGTTGCGGGCGTGGTGGATGAAGTGGGCGCCGGAGTGACGGAATGGAAGAAAGGCGATCGCGTGGGAGTTGGTTGGCACGGAGGACACGATTTTGTATGCGAGTCGTGCCGGCGGGGCGACTTTATTACGTGCAAGAATCAAGCGATCACGGGCATTACGCGAGACGGGGGATATCAGGAATACATGCTCGCGAGGCATGAAGCAGTGGCACGAATTCCGGACGATCTGGATGCCGCGGAAGCCGGGCCCTTGCTGTGCGCTGGCGTGACAACGTTTAATTCGCTGCGGCATAGCGGAGCGAGAATGGGCGACCTGGTAGGTGTGCAGGGAATTGGCGGATTGGGGCATCTGGGAATTCAGTATGCGGCAAAGGCCGGGTATCGCGTGGCGGCCATGGGGCGCGGGCCGGAGAACGCGGCGTTAGCCAAGAAACTGGGAGCGTCCGTTTACATTGATTCGACTGCGTCAAATCCTGCGGACGAACTTGCAAAGATGGGTGGCGCAAAGGTGATTCTAGCGACGGCGCCGAATGCCAAGTCGATCGCGGCGTTGATCGGCGGGCTCGGGGTAGGCGGAAAATTATTGGTAGTGGGCGCGCCATTCGAGCCGATGGAAGTGTCGGCGATAGCGCTGCTTTCGGCGCGGCGAGATATTCAGGGATGGCCGAGCGGGTCGGCGATGGATTCGGAGGATACACTGCGATTTTCGTCGCAGTCGGGCGTGCGGGCGATGATCGAAAAGTATCCGCTGGAGAAGGCGAACGAGGCGTTCGCGCGAATGATGAGCGGGAAAGCGGAGTTTCGCGTGGTGTTGACGATGTAGGGAGATTGACCCGAGCGCAGGCGCAGGAGTTCGGAACGCGACAGCCGGGATAAGCAGAATGATGATTCGGGCGGCAACCGCAAACGACAACGATGCGATTTGGAGAATCCTCGAGCCCGTGATTCGGGGCGGGGATACTTATACCTTGCCCGCGGATCTGAACCGCGAGGACGGGCTTGCGTACTGGCGCTCGCCGGGACACGAGGTGTTCGTCGCGGAAGAGAACGGCGAGATTCTCGGAACGTATTATTTGCGAGCGAACCAGCGGGGCGGGGGAGCGCACGTTTCGAATTGCGGGTACATGACCGCGCCGTGGGCGAACGGGCGCGGCGTAGCGCGGGCTATGTGCCAGCATTCGCTGGATTGGGCCAAGGCCCGCGGGTTTCGCGCGATGCAGTTCAATTTCGTGGTGAGCAGCAACGAGCGCGCGGTACGGCTGTGGCAGAGCATGGGATTTGAAATTGTGGGGCGGCTTCCGGGAGCGTTCCTGCATCCCGCGCTAGGCGCCGTGGATGCGCTGGTGATGTACCGGGATTTGTAGAGCGAGCCGCAGAAACGAGTAGGGACTGTATGCAGAAGGGGCAGCGAAGGCTTTCATGCCGCGCGTGGCGTGACATGCGTATAATGTCGCGGCATGAGTTCAGAGACATCCTACCTTAGGCGAATTTTCCGGGCGCTGGCGCGCGTCTTTCCACGGTGCAGCATGGTCTCGCAGGCCATTGCGTTCAACCTGTTTCTGGCGTTTTTTCCGACACTGCTGATTGCAGTTGGGTTCGCAACGAGCCGCATTGGCGGGCGAACGAGCCTGCTCGATTTGATCCAGGATCTCACGGAGTTTTTGCCCCCGGGAAGCCAGGGCATTGTCTCCGAGTTTTTGGTCAAGCGCGGGCCGGAAGCGTGGAAAGTGGCGCTGATTGGCTGGGCGGGAACGCTTCTGGCGGGCTCGCAAGTGATGCGGCTGCTGATGGAAGGGATTCATCGAATTTACGGAGACAAAGAACAGCCAGGATTCTTGCACCGGCAGCTTCGTGGATTGTTATTGTTGGTGGTGACGATTGCGCCCCTGCTGGCGGCAGCGATTTTGGGCGTTCTAGGGCGCCCGCTGCGGCATTGGCTGGCGAACGAAGTGGGCACACATCAGCGAACGGAGGGCTGGTGGGCCATTTTTTTCCCCGCAACGGCGATCGTGCTGGCGATGCTCGCCCTAACAGTGATCTACCGGGTAGCGCGTCCAGGAGGGGATACCTTGCGAAACGTTCTGCCGGGAGCGATGGTGGCGACGTCGCTCTGGTGGCTGGTGAACGTGATATTCGGGATTTATGTGCGGCGCGTGCCGTACAGCGTGGTTTACGGGGGATTGGCGGCGGTGATTGGATTGATGATTTGGATGGAGCTTTCCGCGGTAATTGTTTTCCTGGGAGCGGCGTGGAACGCGGAGCTTGCAGAGAACCGCCGGGGCGCGGCATAAGACATGGAGAACGGATGAACAATATGACCGAGCGGCTGGTTCGCGTGGAGTGCTATTCGGGGCATAAAGCGGAAGAGCGGCCCGCGCGCATCACGTTTGAAACGCAAACCTTGGAGATTGTGGAAGTGGAAGACCGTTGGTACTCGCCGGGAGCGACGTACTTTCGAGTGCTTGCCGCGAATGGAGACCGCTATGTCTTGCGGCACGATGACGCGCAAGATGTATGGAGCCTTACGGCGTTCCGGGCGGCGGGCAAACGCGTTGACACAAAAATTAACCAGAGCGTATAGTCATTTCGCGAGTGTGGTACTTGGGTTCCCCCCGTAGTGCCGGCTGCCCACTGAGCCGGCGGTGCCTGCGGACACGGATCAGAGAAGGAAAGGGATGTCCTACCTACTGAAGTTCCCGTTGTCGCGGCTCTCTGGGTGTGTTTTTTTGCTTCTGCTGCTGGCGTGCGTGGTTACGCCGATTCGGGGACAAACGCCAACATCGCCTGCCGCCCCCGCAACGACTCCTGTTACGACTCCTGTGCCCCAGACGCCTGCAGAACCGGCGAAGCCGCAAGCGTCTAATCCCCCGAATGACAACGCAGAACTATCGAGCCACGATACGGCTCCGACGTTTAAAGTTCGGGTCAACCTTGTTCTGGTGAGGGTAGTGGTTCGCGATCAAGAGGGCCACGTCGTGCCGAATCTGCACAAGGAAGACTTTCAGCTTTTTGACAACCGCAAGCCACAGACGATCTCGACCTTCAGCGTGGAGACGCCCGAATCGCACTTGGTCCCCGCGACGGCATCGCTCGAACCCGGAGCGCCTCCCAATCCAGTTGCAGCTGCCGCCGTCGCCTCTTTGCCGCAGCGGTTTATCTCCTTGGTTTTTGACGATGAGCACCTCTCGATGTCGGACGCCATGTTCGTCCGGAACGCATCAAATAAATTTCTTGATTCGCTGGCGGCTTCCGACCGCGTGGGCATCTATTCGACCTCCGGGCAATTTACGGTGGAGTTTACCAGTGATCACGAGCAGTTGCGGAAAGCGCTGCTAAAAATCCAACCGCATTCACCCACCGCGGGAACGCATGATTGTCCGGACGTCAGCTACTACCAAGCGGACCTGATTCAAAACAAGAGCGACACGCAGGCGCTGGCGATTGCGACGGAAGATGCGGTGCAGTGCGCCTTCCAAGGGGATGAATCGCAAAGGACGGCTGCGCAAGGGATGGCGCAAGCGATGGCTGGGATCGTCGTGGGCCGGGAGGATTCGGTGACGGAATTTGCTTACCGGCACATGGAAGACGTCATGCGGCGGCTGGCGTCGATGCCGGGGCAGCGGATTATGGTCTTCGTTTCGCCGGGATTTATTCTGACTACGCTGCAGTTGGAGTCCAGCGATTTAGTGGACCGCGCAACCAAGTCAAATATCGTGATTAACACGATCGATGCGCGGGGGTTGTACACGCCGGATATGGGAGACATCGGCGAAGCCTACAGGGATCCGCCTAACATCGCGGGATTCAAGGATTCGTACCGAGTGGCCGCTCAATTGGCGCAGGAAGACATCCTGGCGCAGCTTGCGGACGGGACGGGCGGAACTTTTTTTCATAACCGAAACGATGTGGACGAGGGTTTGCGGGAGGCGGGAGCTGCGCCGGCCATCACGTATCTTTTGGGATTTTCGCCGCAGAATCTGAAACTGAACGGGAGCCTGCACACTTTGAAAGTTTCCTTCTCGCGCAAGACCAACTATAAAATCCAGGCGCGGCACGGATATTTCGCGCCGCGGCACATCACCGATCCGGCGGAAGAAGCGAAGCAAGAGATTCAGGAAGCGCTATTTTCGCAGGATGAGATCCGGGACCTGCCGGTGGAATTGCACACACAGTTTTTCAAGACCACTACCGACCAGGCGCGCCTGGCGGTGCTAACGCACGTCGATATCACAGGCGTGCACTTCCGGAAGGCCGACGGACGCACCCGGGACGACCTGACGGTGGCGACGGCGATCTTCGATGAAAATGGAAATTTCGTGATTGGCGGCGAGAAAATCATCGAGATGAAGCTTTTGGACCCGACGTACGACCGGCTGATGCGGTCGGGCCTCAATTTGAAGACAAGTTTCGAGGTGAAGCCCGGGAGTTATCTGGTGAGGCAGGTCGTGCGCGACTCAGAGGGAGCGCAACTTGCGGCGCGCAACGGCGCCGTTGTGATACCGAATTGATGGGGGGAGCAAATGAATACGAAAAAGAACCGCGTGCGGAGAACTTGGGGCTGGGTGGCCGCGTTCACAGCGGCGTCATCGTGCTTATTTCTGGTGCAACTTGCAGGGCAGACGCCTGCGGCACAGGCGCCGGCTCAGGCACCGGCACCTGCAGCTGAGGCTGTCCAGGCGCCTGGCGCGGTAATCAAGGCGGAATCGCGGCTGGTCCTGGTGGACGCGGTAGTGACCGACAAGAAGGGGGACTATGTCCACGACCTGAAGCAGAACGATTTCAAGGTGTATGAAGACAACAAGGAACAAACCGTGGCGAGTTTTTCATTTGGCGCGGATACCGCCATTCAGGCGCAGGGACAGAAGAGGTACATGATCCTATTCTTCGATAACTCGACGATGGCCGCGCCGGATCAGATTCAGGCAAGGGCCGCGGCGAAAAAATTCATCGAAAATAATGCGGGACCGGACAAACTGATGGCAGTGGTGGATTTCGGCGGTACGTTGCGCATCGTCCAGAATTTTACCGCGAACGCGAACCTGCTGCAGGCGGCGGTGAGCGGAGTGAAGAGTTCGTCCGTCGATCCTAACGCGCAGGCGCCCGTCGAGGTAGCCTCGGCTGGGTTGTCTCCGACGTCTGGCTCGACGGGATTCTCTTCGCCATTTTCCTCGATGAACAACGCGGAAGCGGATTTTGGGGCGCGGAGCATGCTGCTGTCATTGCGCAGTCTGGCGAAGAATCTGCGCGGAGTGCCGGGTCGCAAGATGGTGGTCCTCTTTTCCGCGGGATTTCCGCTGACCAACGAGAGCGAGTCCGAGCTGACGGCAACGATCGACGCCTGCAACAAAGCCAATGTGGCGATCTATGCGCTGGATGTCCGCGGGCTGCTGGCCACGCCGCCGGTGGGCATGGGCAGTTCGAGGTGGCAAACTCCCAATGACACAAGCCGTGCGGTTGCAGAGGCGTCCGCGAAGGAAAATGTCTATGACGGGCCCAGAATCGTCCACGCGTCGTATTCCGAAGCACTACTTGAACCGCAACGCCCGGGTGGAGGCGGCGGAGTTGGGGGTGGTGGCACCGGAGGCGGAGGAGGACGCCCAGGCGGCGGCACCGGGAGCACTGGCGGAACCGGCGGCACGGGAGGAACCGGAGGAAAGGGAGGTACGGGCGGAACGGGAGGCACCGGAGGGACGGGTGGCAGAGGCGGCACCGGCGGAACCGGTGGGGGAACGACAGGACGGTCCGGAGGAGGCTACGCGAACCCCAATACCAATAATCCGAATTCCGTTTATACGCAGCCGAGGACTATCGTTCCGCAATTCCCACCTTCGGCGACGACGAATCAACAGATTCTCGCGGCCCTTGCGGAGGGCACCGGCGGATTCACGATTTTCAACACCAACGACTTGCTGGGTGGCCTCGAGAAGATCGGAAGCGAAGCGAACGAATTTTACATTCTGGGCTACGTGCCGCCGGAAACTGCCGAGGGAAGCTGCCATACGTTGAAGGTGAAAATGGAGCGCGGCGGACTGCACGTGCGGTCGCGCAGCGGCTACTGCAACACGAAGCCGACGAACGTACTGGAAGGCACTCCGGTGGAGAAGCAGCTTGAAGCGCGGGCCACGGGGAATCAGACGGGGACGATCAAGGGCCCGTTTGAAGCGCCATATTTCTATACGGCCCCAAATGTTGCGCGCGTGAATCTTTCGATGGAAATACCGTCGAACACAGTGCACTTCGAAAAAGAGAAAGGGAAGTACCACGCCAGCCTGAACGTGCTGGGAATAGCCTACAAACCGGATGGTTCGATCGGCGCCAAGTTCAGCGATACGGTCAACCTTGATTTCGAGAAAGACGAAATGAAGGCGTTTGAGCAGAAGCCCTACTCGTACGAAAACCAGTTCGACGCGGGATCGGGGAATTATAAGCTGACGGTGGTGGTGAGCTCGGGGAGCGACACTTTCGGAAAGTACGAATCGCCGCTGGAGATCGATCCGTACGATGGCAAAGAGTTCAGCTTGGGAGGCGTGGTGCTTTCGAACTCGATGCAGCGGCTAACGGATATGCCGACGGACCTCGATTCGGCTCTGCTCGAGGATCACACACCGCTGGTCGTGAAAGGCATGGAAATCAATCCATCGGCCAGCAATCGGTTCAAGAAGACCGACAACGTCGCTCTGTACACGGAAGTGTACGAGCCGCTTCTGACGTCAACGAATCCGCCGGAGGTTGCCACTGGTTATGCAATTCTTGAACGGGCGACTGGAAAGGTCATCTTTAAGACGGGTGCGGTTCGCTTGGATGACTTCATCCAAAAAGGAAGTCCGATGGTGCCTGTGGGCCTGGATATCAAAGTGAAGGATCTGGCCCCGGGAAATTATGAGCTGGTCGTGATGGCGATTGACAGTGCGGGGCATCACGCCAAGAACCGCGTGGCGGATTTCGAACTCACGGATTGATGAGCCGCGTGATGCGAAAATTCGTCCGCTCTTTGGGCCGTTAAACCGCAGGCTGACGGGAAGCGCTGCCCGATTCCGCGATTAAACTGCGCAGCACAAACCAGCAATTGGCCGGGCGCTCCGAGAGACGCCGCATGAAATAGGGGCACCAGTCGGTGCCGAACGGCACGTACACTTGAAGCGTGTCTCCGGCAGAGCGCACTTGGTCCTGAAGGTCGCGGCGGATTCCGTAAATCATCTGAAATTCGTAGCGAGTCTTATCCAACTTGATGCGGGCGGTCTCTGCTTGTGCGTGCGCGACCATGTTCCAATCGTGGGAAGCAATGGCGGGTAGAAAAGAACCCTGCGAAGCGCCTTCGAACAGAATCGTGGTCAGCTTCTTGTAATTGGCATCGACATCGCTCTTTTTTTGCAGGGAGATCGTTTTAGGTTCGCGATAAGCGCCCTTGACCAGGCGAATCTTTGGTTTGATGGGCGCCAGCCTTTGCAAATCTTTCTCTGTCCGGTGCAGATACGCTTGCACCGCCAAACCGCAATTTCCGAGTTCGCGCTGTACACTTTCAAAAATATCAAGCGTTGGGTCGGTGTAGGCGCTGCCTTCCATGTCCATCTCGATGGTGCGGCCGAGCGCGAGGGCGCGAGCGGCGATCTCGCGGGCCATGGATTGGCAAAGCTGTTTGTCGATATCCAGGCCGAGCTGAGTCAGTTTGATGGAAATGTTGCCGGTGAGATTCTTGGCGTGCAGTTCTTCGATCATGCGGATATAGCCGGAGCAGACCTCGCGCGCGGCAGCTTCGCTGGTGACGTTTTCGCCGAGATGGTTGAGGCTGACGTTGCGGCCGTGAGAGCAGAGTTCCTGGCTCGCCGAAAGCGCTTCGTCGAGCGATTCGCCGGCGACGAACCGGCGCGCAAAGCCCTTTTGCATGCCGCGCCGCGCAATGCGGTCTGTAACGCTGCGCTTGGTGGATAACCAGAAGATGAAATCACGAACCAGCATGAACCCTCTGCCGGAAGAAGTTCGAGGATACGGGTGGAACCTTCTCCCGTCAATGGGCCCGCCCGGTCCTCGCTTCCGGCCCGAACGAACCGCATTCTCTGCTCGCCGCTAAACGCGCTAACCGTTCAAGTCAAAACGGGCCAAAAATCACTTCTTCGGTAACGAGCTAATCGGACATGTGCCGGTCCGGGGATTCTCAATGTCCGGTAAGTCGACTACACAGGCGAGTGGAATTAATTTCGAGCTGGTGCCCGTGATTCGTCCTTGTAGGGCACCATTTCTGATGACTTGAAGTAACCAAATTCAACGAGTGAGAAACCGCTTGCGTCAGTGGGTCCTCAGCGTATGATTTGGAAGGTATGCGTTTGCCCCCTCAAATCCAGCGTTTAGCGGGTTTCTTGTGTTTAATGCTGGTGCTGGTTCTAGCCTTTACGCCCGGCGTGACGAGCCATACGTTCGCCATCCTGGTTGTCTTGTGGTCCTTTATTCCGCTCGCAATAATTGTTCAGCGGTTCGACGTTCCCGATGACAATTATCCGCAGCAAGCTCCCGCTCTTCTTGCTTTCTATTCACGTCCCCCGCCAACGCTCTAATACCCACAACGTATTGAGACCGCGGCTATCTCGCCTACTGTAAGCCACTCATGCTTGTAGTGCAGGTTGCTTCGTTCGCATCTTCATGCCATCGCGATGCCCGTTGGCAACTCTATGAACCCGAGGAATTCATGCACATCACTACGGTTAGCGGCATTGGATTCAAGACACTCGGTGAAAATTGCGAAGAAGATAAAGGTAAAGGAGATTCGTATGCGCGATAAGTCACAGAAAGCTTGCCAGTTCGTTTCGCTGCTCATTCGTTTCGCTTGGGTCGCAATCTTGTTCCTAGTGACGTCAGCGATTCCCATGACAAATCAGGCCCAGACGCAACAACAGAGCAAACCGACCGATTCCGTACCAATTCCAGAACCGGCGATACCCGCCATCCATGGCCAGACATGGAGTCCCTCCTTCCAATACGTTGCCACGGCTGGAGGGGAACTCCGGGGTATGTCGACTCCGTACACGGCACACCCAGGCTCCCGGCAATTCGTATACTTCTCGAACGACAAGTTGACGATTGCGGCCGCCATCGAGGTGGAAGACATTCGCGGCGGGGTGGCGTTGCTCAGGGCCAGAACTGAGTCTTATCCAGGGACAGCAGACCGCGAGACCTCCGAGAGAGAACTCAAATCAGCTCTACCACGCGAGTACACTGATGTTCCCATGGAAAAACTGAGCCTGGCTGTTGACGGCGGAGGTGTGCTCTCGCTTGAGGGAGCAATCGCTGGCGAATCTGGCAACCTGTCGAAGCCAATCGCGCCGCTTCCTGTGGGGCCAGAAGCGGGTCAGACCATGGTAAAGTCTCCTGCCCTTTTGCGTGGCGATAGGGTTAACGAGGTACCGCAGAAGTTGGGGAGTATGGGTACTTTTCAAATCCTTCTCATCCTGCATCTAGCCAACGGGTTCGTGCTGTTAATTTGTTTCTTTTCCCTTGGCATTAATAACCCCTGGAAATGGTTTCAGCAAACGCGCATGAAGAACATGAAATAGGAGGACGATTCGCAAGGCGGTTGATTTGAATTTAAGCGGAACGCTGCGCGGTTCAAACTCCACCTATTGTCGTCTCTTCAGATATCAAGTTCGTTCTCAAGGAACCATGAATCTGAGATTGCCGATATAAGAAGTTTCCTGGTTCAACCGGCACTTGCCTGGTAAATGCGGTAACCGGTAAAGTCAACGGCAGTGATCTCGTCTCACATGCCTCGTGTTCAAGTCGAGCGAGTAGCATTTTTTTCGTTCGTCTTGAATGAATAGCGCGTTTGGTTCTAATTTCAAATCGGAAATGTAAAACATCTGGGCGTCATACTCGCCCTTCCACCAATGCGTGTGAATACGGAACACTTTGGTCGTCCACAGTTCCTTACGAGTCGCGACTTCGGTTGCGGTTACCCAAGCGTGGATGCCGTCGCCGTGCGCTGAGTATTCAACGCCGCCAGAAAGCACTGGCTTGACGTTTGGCGGTGGTAATCGCTTCGCTGATGAAAGTGGGACGATGATCAGAACAGCCAGTAGGGCAATGTAGCGAGGATTCACACTGCTGATTATAAGTCCGATGACCTGTTGAGAAATGAATCGAAGCCACCGCACGTTCCAGAAGCCAGCATTGCTAGCTCCTGGTAAATGCGGGTACCGTCTAAGTGCGTACTGGAACGAACCTGGCCGCGTAAGCTAGGGAAACAAATCCCAAGTCGCTTGCGTAACACAAATCAGAGCCTCTCGCGCTGAACGACAAGGGACCGGAAGCACATTTCGAGCATCAAGATTCCGTATTGGCCAGCATGGTGTCAGGAAGCTACTTTTCGATGCTGGGCGCGAGGGCTGAGCTCGGCCGGGTACTAGCTCTTGCAGACGAACAAGTGGCGACGCTCGGGCTAATACTTCCCCCGCCCGCTTACGTAGTATTATTAGCGCGCGGAGGTCCACATGCTTTGGTTATACGAAGCATTCTTTCCCGTGGTCTGGATCGCCTTCCTAATCTACTGGCAAATCAAAGCCATCGATACCAAAACCACTCAACGTCTCGAGCCCGCCGCTTCGCGCATCCTCCGCGTCCTCATCTTCCTGATCGCGATCGTCCTCCTTTCGACAACTCGCATCCCGCTGCACTGGCTTTACGTTCCGGTTTGGCCGGCTGGCATTTGGCCCTTCTGGCTGGGAGCCGCCCTTACCGTCGCCGGCATTCTTTTCGCCGTCTGGGCGCGCGAGCACCTTGGCAGAAACTGGAGCCGCTCCGTCACCATTAAGCAGGGCCACGAGCTGATCACCACCGGTCCCTATGCCGTGGTGCGTCACCCAATCTACACCGGCATTCTGGCCGGGTTTCTTGGCATGGCGATTGCCATCTCCCAGGTGCGCGGGTTCATCGTTTTCGTCCTCATCTTCCTCGTGTTCTGGGTCAAGTTCCGCATGGAGGAGGAGTGGATGCGCTCCCAGTTTGGGGAGACGTATGCTACCTATGCCCGACAGACCGCCGCCCTGGTGCCCTACCTCCTCTGATCGTCTGCACCCCGAAACGCACTACTCCCTGGGCGAAGATGTTTCAAAAGGTCCGGATCGCCGATCATCCAGAACATTCGGAATTCATCTCGTCCCTCGGTTCGCTCGAACACCCCTAAAACCCGAACCTGTACGAACGGGCAAAGTGAGCTTTCGACACTGGACTTTATAGGGCGCAACTTCCCGCCCCGCGGAGGGTTATTCTATGGAGTCCTACGTGTTTGCGGACCATTCCGCCCGGCGGGAGGGCTTCATGAGCGTGCAGCAGAGCCTGGCTGCAAAGAAGGCATCCGTTTCAGCGACTCCAAGATCTTTCCTGGCGGCAGTTCTTTCTGTTGCATGCATGTTCACTGTGGGCGTCGATGCGCCTTTGCTTTCAGCAACGCCCGCCTCGACAAAGACCAAGAAAACGAAGCACGACCCGGTCCTAAAAAATCTGCCGATTAAGGAACTGAGCGAGGATGAAGCGATCCTGCACGCGCTGAACCGCTTAGCCTATGGCCCAAGGCCCGGCGATATCGAGCGCGTTAAACAGATGGGTCTTGCGAAATGGATTGATGAACAACTGAATCCAAGTTCAATCGATGACAAAGCGCTGGATGCAAGGCTGGAAGATTTCCCGACACTGAGAATGTCCTCCGCGAAGCTGATGGAAGAGTATCCGCGGCCGAAGCAGGTAGAAAAGCAGGCTTCGCAGCGTGCTCAAGCGCAAATCGAGCAGGACCAGCAGCGTCGTTCGGACGTGGCCGCGGCAGTCGTTGCCAAAGATATGCAGGCGACACCGCCTTCCACGGAAACGGCGACGATGGATGCGAAAGAAACTCCTTCCCCCTCCTCCGCCGGGCAGTCCGACGCTGCCGATGCGAACGCCCCCTCGCCGATGAAGGATGATCCCGCTCAAGAAAGTCCAGTTGTTAAAGGTGCCGGAAAGCGACGAGCACTTGGCGGGGGCGATCCAAAAAATTTCGCGCGGGCCCTGGGAGAGGACAGTAAGCGGCCGCAGCGTGTGATCGCGGAATTGGCGATGGCGAAGGTGACGCGGGCAATTTACAGCGAGCGTCAGCTTGAGCAGGTGATGGATGATTTCTGGTTCAATCACTTTAATGTGTTTGCGGGAAAAGGCGAAGACCGCTACTACCTGACTTCTTACGAGCGCGACGTCATCCAGCCGCACGCGCTGGGGAAATTCAAGGATTTGCTGACGGCGTCGGCGAAAAGCCCCGCAATGCTGTTCTATCTCGATAATTTCTTGAGCGTCGATCCGCGCGCGGCCCAGCGTGAGGCGCGAGAACGATACGCACGGCAGATGGCGCGTTATCGAGGTTGGGGTCCGCCGCCCGTGCCGCCGTCCGAGCAGAAAAAGGGAAACGAACGCGGGCTGAACGAAAACTACGGCCGCGAACTGATGGAACTGCAAACTTTGGGCGTCGACGGCGGCTACACGCAAAAGGATGTGACCGAAGTGGCCCGCTGCTTTACGGGCTGGACCATCGATAAGCCGCGCCAGAACCCGGAATTCAAGTTTGACGATCGTTTGCACGATCCGGATCCGAAAATCGTTCTGGGCAAAAAAATTCATGCCGGCGGAATGAAAGACGGCGAGGAAGTGATTAACCTGCTGGCGCACAGCCCCAGCACGGCGAAATTCATTTCGACGAAACTGGCGCGGCGATTTGTTTCGGATAATCCTCCGCCGGAATTGGTGGCGCGCATGGCGCAGACGTTCGAGGCCACCGACGGCGACATCCAAGAAGTGATGCGGACGATGATTTTTTCTCCGGAGTTTTGGTCGCGCGAGGCGTACCGCGCGAAGATCAAGACTCCGTTCGAATTGGTGGTCTCCGCAGCGCGCGCGTTGGGAACGGACGTGGACGTGCCGCAGCCACTGGTCGGCTGGGTGGCGCGCATCGGCGAACCGCTCTATCAGTGCCAGCCGCCAACGGGTTACGCGGACAAGGCGGACGCTTGGGTGAATACGGGCGCGCTGCTCAACCGGCTGAATTTTTCGCTGGCGCTGGCGGGCAACAGGATGCGCGGGTCGCGCACGGATGTTGGCTCGCTGTTGGGAGTTGAATCGACTGTGGATGCGAAGGCCGCGCTGGAACGCGCGGTGCAGGTTTTCTTGGGCGGACAAGCGGCGCCGACCACCGTGGAAACACTGGAAAAGCAGCTCGACAATCCAGAGGTGGTGCAGGCGCGGCTGGATGACCCAGTCAAACATGTGGATTTGGGAGTTGTAGCGGGGTTGGTGTTGGGTGCGCCGGAGTTTCAAAGGCGGTAGTTTTTGGAGTGCGGGAGCTTCGCTCCCGCTTTTGCCGCTTTAGGATATAGGACAAACGCAAAAAAGCGGCAGCAAGGCTGCCGCACTCCATATTCGGACACTCGATATTCGGGAATGAACTTGAGAGGTTGCCATGAGCCATGAATGTTGCGAAGGCGTGCGAGGTTTGAAATTTTCGCGGCGGTATTTTTTGAAGCAGGGCGGTGTGGCCCTGGTGGGCTTGAGCGCGATGCCCGCATTTTTGCAGCGCGCCGTGGCGGCGACGCCGATGCCGAACAAGAGGCAGCTCGTCGTGCTGTTTCAGCGCGGTGCCGCGGATGGCTTGAATATCGTGGTGCCCTTTGGCGAGCCGAATTATTACCGCATGCGGCCGAGCATCGCGATTCCGCAGCCCACGCGCGGCGGAGCTGACGCGGCGATCGACCTTGACGGATTTTTCGGTTTGCACCCAAGCCTCGCGCCTCTCGAGCCGTTGTTCCACAAAAATCGGCTGGCCATCGTGCACGCGGCCGGATCACCGGACCCCACGCGTTCGCATTTTGACGCGCAGGATTTCATGGAGTCCGGCACGCCGGGATTGCGGGCGACGGATGACGGCTGGCTAAACCGGGCTCTCGAAACGGTGCCTGAGCAAGAGGCTTCGCCGTTTCGCGCGGTGGCGATGGGGCCGAATCTTCCGCTGACTCTGCGCGGCAGCGCGCCGGCCATCGCACTGCCGGATTTGAAACAATTTAAAGTGATGGCGCAGTCGCCTGGATCGGGACAGATGGTCGAGGGCGGATTTGAGGCCATGTATGCGCAAACCGTCGATCACGCGCTGCACGGAACGGGCACGGAAACCTTTGAGGCTATCGATCTATTGCGGAATGCCGATCCGGAAAAGTATCAGCCGGAGAATGGCGCGGAATATCCCAAGAACCGCCTCGGACAGAGCTTGCAGGAAATCGGGCAATTGCTGAAGGCGAATATTGGCGTGGAAGTTTTGTTCGTCGATTGCGGCGGCTGGGATAACCACGTGAATGAAGGCGGCGTGCAAGGACAGCTCTCGAATTTGTTGAGAGATTTAGGCCAGGGTCTGGCGGCGTTTCATCAGGATATGGGCGATCGCATGGAGAACATCGTGTTCGTGACCATGAGTGAATTCGGCCGCACCGCGAAAGAAAATGGCAATCGCGGCACCGATCATGGACACGCGAATTGCATGTTCGTGATGGGCGGCGACGTCAAGGGCGGCCGCGTCTACGGCAAGTGGCCGGGGCTCGAGGATCACCAGCTCAACGAAGGGCGCGACCTGATGCTCACGACCGACTTTCGCAGCGTGGTGGGCGAAATCCTCACCAAACATATCGGCGTGAAGGATCTCGCGCCGGTTTTCCCGGGCTTCGACAATAACCCACGCAAATTCCCGGGGCTGATCAAGGCGTAGACACAAATCCGAAGATTAAAGCCGATCCCGCCCGAGGCCGCAAGGAATTGCGCCCTCACGGCCGGAATGACGATTGACGCGGGTTTGCCGCGGCTTTGACATCGCCGACTCGGCGGAATTTCGTAGCGGGTTCAATGTATGGACGCGACGTCATGCGGCAGGAGGCTGCCGGATTCGCCTGGACTACACTGACAACCTCCTGCTCCTTGCCCGGGGTGTGGGGCATGCGTCGACAAAACAGACCACTCGCGGTGTTCGCGCCAACGGCCGGAAAAAAATCACCTTTCTGTCTGCCACCTTCAATTCAATCTCTGCTTCGCTTTCCTTTCATCTCCATGACGCGCCCGAGATCGCAGGCTAGTGCGCACCGGCAGGAAGAGCAGCGGTTCCGTCCGACCAGCGGCGCACGGGGATCAGAAACACGGTAAGGCGCTCCTCTGGATTCTGAAACGTGATAATGGGCGATCCGGGAAGATCCGCGCCCCACGCCTCGGAATCCGTTTTCGGTGTGAAAAACATCAGGTGCGGAAGCCATGGCCCGCCAGCCTGATCGCCCAAATAGCCTTGTTTCGAAAGCATATATGACATCGCGCCAGGCTCCGGCGCCGGTAGTTCCTTCTTATCGATGGCCGCGGCGATGGCCTCGAAGATCTGCGCTTTCGTTCGACCGGCGATCACCAGCTCGGTCTTTTTGATTGTGCGCGGAAGGTAGGACCGCGCCGCTGGAGGATTGAGGCAGAGGGGACCGCGCGTTTTAGGATTCCAAAAGTCCGGATCGTTGATTCCGGCAGTCCACGATCGCTCTACCAGGCATACGAAACCATTCTTCCCGTGAACGGCAGTTTCATAGCCAGTTTTGGTGAGAACCAGAACTTCGGCGTCGACGGAGATGGAGTCCGGCGCAGCGCTGCGCGCCATTTTGATCTCCTCGTTGCGATCCGGCATCAGGTATTGTTCGAACGGCGCCATGGCGGGATAGTGCGTCTTGGCGTCCTGAGCTTTTGCGGGCCAAGGAGCAGCGAATAGAAACACTACGGCGATGCTGAGGCCGCTCATGCTGACTCTTTTTCGGCTCATGACTTCTCCTGCTTTCGAGGGCAACGATGCCGGCGCTTGGTGCGCGGCAACATGCATTGATATCAACGTATATCATAGGCTCCAACCGCTTGGCAAGATGCGTTGATATCCATATGATTTGCTAATGGCCACCGTTGTGGAGCCGACCTTTGCGACAACCCATCTGGTCCGCGATTGCTGTCTCTGCCTGCACGTGCAGCGCGCGGCAAGAGCGCTGGCACGGCGCTTTGACGAGGCGCTGCGTCCTGTCGGGCTGACCAACGGGCAATTCTCGCTCCTGATGTCGCTCAACCGTCCGAATCCCGCAGGGATGACCGCAGTAGCTTCGTTGCTGGCGATGGATCGCACCACGTTGACGGCCGCCCTCAAGCCCTTGCGGCGCCGCGGGCTGGTGCGGATCATGGCGGACCCGGCGGACCGCCGCAGCCGTCTCATGACGCTGACCGCTAAGGGACGGAAGGCATTGGCGCGCGCCGTTCCAATTTGGAGAAAGACACACGCGGCAGTCGAAGGGCTTCTGCGCGACGGCCAGGGCGATAGCCTCCGGAGCGACCTGCGCGCGCTCAGCTGATCTTCGGAGTGCGGCAGCTCAGCTGCCGCTTTTCTCCTCTCACGCACTTTCCCATCGAGAAGCGCGAGCTGGGCTCCCGCACTTCATAGTCGGCCGCCTAACCCGTCACTCCGGCCAACGATTTCACCACGCTACGAAGTTCCACCACCTCGATGTGGCGAGGGCAGCCCGCCCAATTGTGCCTCCAGCACACAATCACGTCACACCGCTCCGCCGCATGCCCGTGCTCGCGGAAATTCTTGCTCTCAAATTCAAATTCGATCGACACCCGCTGCCATCGCCCCGGACCGATTTGTCGCAACGCCTCGCAATCCGGAAATCCCTTCTGAACGTTTTGCACCCAGTAGCCCAGCTCTTTCGCCAGCATCCCAAACAGAAACACCACTGCTTGTTCGTTCATGGGTTCATGCCGCAACCGCTCGAACGCACTCGGATTGCCGTAGATGGGCCTGTCTCTCAGTCGCGCGTGCCATCTCTTGCGAGCCGCGATTGCGGGAGCAGCGTCGCTCCGCGCAACTTGCCTCCCGGTTTTCCGCACCGGATGCCCCGCGGCACGCTGGGGAAGCAGCGCCATCACGTCTGCCCACTCCCGCTTGCCTCTGGCAAAATTACGAAAGGCCTCGGGCACCGCCGACCAGCTCCCAAACCGTTTTGCGATCGTGCAGGGATTGTAGTTTCCCAGGCGCAGATGGATATGCCGCGGAGGGATCGCTCGGTTTTTTCGCACCGCCTCGCCCCAGTCTTCCAGCAGCGCCCGGCTCTCTATCCTCGCGTTCCGCGTGTACGGCAGGAGTCCCGCGGCTCGCACCGCCTCGCTCCATGTTCGGAAGTATTGCAACACAAAGTACGGCGAGATTCCGGAGTGTGCCTGAAACTCCGGTCGCGACGGCGTGCGGCCAAGCTTTCTCGCCACCGCGGCGATCGAATTGACGATTTGCCGTTTGTCTGGCATGCGTGTCCTGCCGGGGCGAAGTCCAGGTGTAGTGGCGGGTCTTTAGACCCGTTCTTTGGGAGTGCGGCAGCCCAGCTGCCGCTTTTCCTTCGTGCTGGAAGCTCGAGGAAAGCAAAAAACGCGCAGATTTTCGAGGAGAAACTCTGGGAGCCCTGAGCCAAAAGCTCCCCGCCGACCCTACTGCTACCGCAAGCGCGGTCGCCCCGCGGCAGACCGGCAACCACCTCACCAACTCTTAAACGACTGCGCGATAAGAACTTGCAGCCACGACATATCGAACAAGCTAGCGACGAGGCTCCACGCCAAAATAAAAAAAGCGGGAGAAGGTCTCCCGCTGTCAAAACATAGTTTTCTACAAGGTTTACTTTACATGAATCACTGGGGTTCCGTCAAGCCAAACTTTCATGCGTGACTTTCAGGCAACGCCTCTCGCGTGCCCACGCTTGGCTCGGAGAATGCTTCGCACTGACCACCCAGGACTGTACAATCCAGCCGTGAGGGAAAGAAGTCCGCTGACGGAGTAGAGCGGGCTGGAAACGAGCTCCCCGAGTAAACGCGGAGCGGAGCACACATGAGGATTAGATTCGCATTCGGTTTGATTTGCTTGTTTTTTCTGTTCTCGTTGCGGCCTGCGGCGAATGCCCAGACCGTGAATGGAAATAACGACGCGGCCTTCGCCATTGGTAAGTGGAAGGAATCACACGAAGGCGTGAGTCTATTCTGTGCTCGCGTGACGACTCAAAAGGAAGTGATAAAAGGCAACAGCAATGGGGTCTGCTTCTTGACAGAAGCGCAAGCCAGCGCAAAAGACGCCGTCGTTATGTCCACGAATACCTTCCCCATCACAACTTGGGAAGAACATACTCTGACGGCGGTCACAGAATTTTATGCAGACAAGAATGGGGACCAAACCAGCAAAACCAGCCCCGGCGCAATCAAGTACGTATTTCGCCTAGTTTTAAACTTCGAGACGCATCAAATGACAAAGTTCGTTGAGGCGAACACAGGCAGCACCGTCGGATATCATCTAGTGGACCAATAAGAGTTAGTCCCAAGGTTCATCTGAACATTTGTAATCTTTGATCAGATAGTTTCTCAAGACTATGGCCGCGCTCACCGCGTAGTTTGGGTCCTTCTGGTCTAGCTTTGCGCCGAAAGAGTCATCGAGCTTAGAAATCAATCCTGCCCTCTCCTCTTTCGTGATAATCAGATGGCTCGCATGACCCTTGGAGTCCTCCTTCATATCTATCAGCGTCGCAAAGAGGCTGGGCGTAGCCTCAAACAGCGCTTGGTCAATGAAATCCAATTCACCCCTTATTTTGGGCATTTCGGCTGCCAGCTTGCTATAATCCACGCCTTCTTTCGGTCCGCCGATAAAGGCACTACTAATCTCGCCCAGTCTTCGCCACAGTACGATTTTTCTTTCATAGAACCCTGTAATGTTCGGAATGAGGAAATCGAACGGCTCATTGAGGCGCATACTCTTGAGCATTCTGACCTGCGCCCCTAATTCGAGTTCGAACATGGTGCTGGTGTGGATAACGCCAGCGAAGGGCAGCTTGCCATCTTTTTTATCTTGATTGTTCTCCTCCTCACCAGCCGCACGTATTCGCTCAACTGCCGCCAACTCCCGGATATATTCAGTCACAAACTCAAGATGCGGGGTTTCGGGCCCCACAGGCCGGGCTGTGGGTCGGGCAGGCTTAGTGTCCGTTTGGGCGAAGCAAAATGAACACTGAATAGCAAGCGCCATGACGCACAGGGCGAGTAACCTGGTGAGCGCGCGCTTCAGCACACTGCGAAGGGCACAATTGAAGGGTGGTTTTGAATCGAAGCCAGCCCTGTGCCTGCGGTTTAGACTCGGATAAGTCATAAGCTTCTAAACATGAGCTTATAGCTGCTCGGGTGTCGAATTGTTCAATGGAACCCTGCCAAGGCAATGATCCTAGGCCTTTGCTGCCAGCTTACGCCATTGTCCGTGTTCGTTCTCAATTGCCTCATCTGCTTTTTCCAAATAATGAACCAACGATTTCGCGCCCCAGGGGTCGGGACCTAATCCGTAGTGAGGAAGGCCACAGTGGTCTTCAACCACCTTGAGCAGATCCCCAATGGATTTCAACGCATTCTCGATGTCGTTGCCTTCCACCGGCGGCAATGTCAAGGCATGGCCTTTTCGCCGATTGATCAAGTCCGTGTGAGCCAACCGCTGGTTCCGCCATTTCCGAGCAAACTCGCAGCTCTTCCGCACTTGGCCCGTTTTAGTTCCCACGGAAGCCTTAAGTACGGGGTCAGAAACCAAAGCGCTGAGCGCTAGCACCGAGAGATTGTCTCGATCTCCTGTTCGAAGGCGGGTTTTAGGCGGATCTGAGAGGCGGCATAAGTGCAGCATAGCGTCCTCAAAGAACAGCTGGTTGAGGAAATAGAAGAAGTTGGATGCAGCCCTATTCAGCAGGTCGATGCGCTCCTGGCCCTTTCCGAACAGCTCTTGAAAATTGCTCCACTTCCGTCGTAACCAATCGACATCGTCTCGCAATTCCCCGCACAGTTGTCCTAAATCGGAGCCCATCGCGCGAACGTATTCGGCATGAAGTTTGTCTTTGCTCATAGCTTTCCGCAACGCATCTGCTCCAACGACCTATTTGCATAATAACAGGAAAAGCTAATGCGACGCCGGCGAAGCCCTCGCACATGGGCTACATCACTTTGCCGTCTTCCGCTCGAATCCAGATATTGCGGTAGCGTACCGGATTGCCGTGGTCCTGCAGCGCGAGCGGAAGTATGTCAGGACCAGCCTTGTAGGGCGGCCGCTGTCCGCGCGGCGTGGGGCCTGGTAGGCTCAGATTTTCTCGGTTTAGACAACAACCCTCACAAATACCCCGGGCCTGTTCGGGCCTAACCTGCGAGCCGCCAATCCGTGCTACATTGTCCGTATGGGAGTCAAGGTCAAGATTCCCGACGAAATTGTTGCGCGTGCTGAAGCACGCGGGCTGCGGGTCGAGGCCTATATCGAAGAGATCCTGGCGCAACAGTTGGAAACGCAGCCCGCGGACAACGGACGGCCACAAACTCCTGCCGGGATACGGGCGTGGCTGGACTCGCTCGCCCAGTTTTCTGACAAAATCCCTCCTCTACCGCGAACCATCTCCCGCGAATGGATTTATCAGGAACACGATTAAATGGCGATTGCTTCGTGTCTCGTGGATACCAACATTCTGTTGCGCATCGCCCGCCGTTCCGACCCTCAGCACAAGACGGTTGACAAAGCCCTCGAACGTCTGGCCGAGCAGGGCACAATCCTCTATTACACTTTTCAGAACATCGCGGAACTCTGGAACGTGATGACGCGGCCCGTTGCCAGTAATGGCTTCGGCTTGTCCCCGGCGGAAACCGACAAGGTGGTAGATGCGATCGGGACTGGCATGCGCCTGCTTGCGGACGGCGAAGCGGTCTATCAAGAATGGCGAAGGATCGTAGTCAAATATAACGTCTCCGGAGTGCGGGTGCACGATGCTCGCTTGGCGGCGGCGATGTTCGTTCATGGGGTTAGCCACATTCTCACGCTTAACGTGGCAGATTTCAGCCGTTTCGCGAGTCTAACCGCATTGCACCCAGATGCGCTCTAAATGGGAATTAGTTGTCGAAAACAGAGGGTCAGGTTCCCCTTAGTGATACGCTACTCTCCCGATTTCAGCTCGCGGATCCAGATGTTGCGGTAGCGCACGGGATTACCGTGATCCTGAAGCGCAAGCGGGAGTTTTTCGGGGGTCGGCTTGTAAGGCGGCCGCTCGCCGTGCGCCGTCGGGCCAGTGGGCTCGACGTTGTCCTGCACAAGGACGCCGTTGTGAAAAACGGTGAATCGCGCTTTGCGGAGCAATTTGCCGCTCGCGTCGAAGCGCGGTCCATGGAAAACAATGTCATACCATTGCCATTCACCCGGCGGACGGGCAGCGTTGACCTGCGGCGGATATTGCCCATAGATCGCCGCTGCCTGGCCGTCGGCGTAAGTCTTATTTTCGTAGGAATCGAGCACCTGCACTTCATAGAGCCCCTGAAGAAAAACGCCGCTGTTGCCGCGCTCCTGGCTCTCGCCATGCGGAGGCGTGGGCTCGCGAAACTCGACGTGCAATTGGCAATCGCCGAAGGCTTCCTTCGTACGGAGTTCGCCCGTTTTCGGCACCACCTCGAAATAGCCATTTTCGAGTTTCCATTTTGCCGCGCTGCCGTCGTCCTGCTGCCATTTCGAAAGATCTTTTCCATCAAATAAAATTGTGGCGTCCGAGGGCGGGCGTCCGGGTTCAGCTTGAGTACTCGAAGTGCCGGGATTGATAACCGGCGGCACCGGGCGGTTCATATCGTGTTGTTTCCATCGCGTATCCACTTGCGCGAGCAAAATGCCTGGGCTTGCAACAATTAAAGCCGCTGCCAATAAAGTGAGATGTGTTGTTTTCATTTTTGTCCTCGACTCTGATGCGCGAGGATTCTAACGCCGATTTGCCTGTGAATACAGAATTGTTGTGGGAAGCCGCTTCTGCAGCTAGAAACGGCTATTTGAGCGATGCCAGAGCCAAAGGACGAATCCGAGGACTGTACCGAGACTGAGCGATATAGCGAAAAAAGCACGCGATTCAGGGACACCGACGAGCGCCATCAGAATAAAGCCAACGGCGATAAATAGCCCGATCAAATGTCCAGTCCATTGCCCGCCGCCAACGGGACCGAACGGGACGATCTGTGCATGTGAGCGCGACGATTCCAATGGCCGCGCCTGCCGCAGGGTTCGCAAACTGAGATAAGAAAACCTGTCCATGGCGGACAGTATACGCTTCAGGTTAGTGCAGGTATATAACGCGCCTCTGCAGCCGCACTCTTTTCCCTTTCACGATTTTGACGCGTCAGGCTGCGGAACCGCGAATGCGCATGCCGTAGAACGAACGGTAGACGAAGAAGAAAGAGACAATGAAAAATGCGGCTGCCAGGATATGCGTCAAGCCGTTGCCCTGGCTGACGGTGAGTTGCACGGCTAGCTCGACAGCCAGCAAGCCGAAAAGAGTCGTGAACTTGATGACCGGGTTGAGAGCCACGGAAGACGTGTCTTTGAACGGATCGCCAACGGTATCGCCGATGACCGTGGCGTCATGCAGCGGCGTGCCTTTCTGCTTGAGCTCGACTTCGACGATTTTCTTGGCGTTGTCCCACGCGCCGCCGGCGTTGGCCATGAAGATGGCTTGATAGAGGCCGAAGATAGCGATGGAGAAAAGGTAGCCGATAAAGAAGAAGGGTTCGATAAAAGCGAAGGCCAGCGTAGCGAAGAAGACGGCGATGAAAATGTTGAGCATGCCCTTCTGCGCATATTTTGTGCAAATTTCGACGACCTTCTTGCTGTCCTCGACGCTGGCTTTTTCGACGCCCTCCAGCTTGATATTGGCTTTGATGAATTCGACGGCGCGGTAAGCACCGGTGGTTACGGCTTGTGTGCTGGCGCCCGTAAACCAGTAAATCATCGCGCCACCCGTGACGAGGCCGAGAACAAACGGGGCATGAAGAAGCGAAAGACTGTTCACGTTATCCGTGAGGCCGTGCGTGAGCGCCATGATGATCGAGAAAATCATCGTGGTGGCGCCGACGACCGCCGTGCCGATGAGCACGGGCTTGGCCGTGGCTTTGAAGGTGTTGCCTGCGCCGTCGTTGGCTTCCAACATTTCCTTGGCGCGTTCGAAGTTGACGTCGATATTGTAGTCTTTTTTCAATTCCTGTTGGATGCCGGGAACTTTTTCGATTAACGACAGTTCGTAAACAGATTGCGCGTTGTCCGTGACCGGGCCGTAAGAATCGACCGCAATTGTCACTGGTCCCATTCCCAAGAAGCCGAAAGCCACCAAGCCAAAAGCAAACACCGCCGGTGCGAGCATCATGGCGCCGAGGCTTAGAGTGCTGATGAGATAGCCGATGGACATAAGAACGACCATCGCCAAGCCGATGTAATACGCAGAGAAATTGCCCGCAACGAAGCCGGAGAGAATGCCGAGAGACGCGCCGCCTTCCTCCGCGGAAGAGACGACCTCTCTTACGTGGCGCGACTCCGTCGAGGTGAAAACTTTCACCAGCTCCGGAATGATCGCGCCCGCCAACGTGCCGCACGAGATGATGGTTGCCAGCTTCCACCATTGGCTGGGATCGTCACCGAGCGTGGGAATAATCAGATAAGAGATCACGTACGTGAACGCGATGGAAACGAAAGAGGTGATCCAGACAAGCGAAGTAAGCGGCGCCTCGTAGTTCATCTTGTCCACGTTCCCGTATTTGGCTTTGGCGATGAAGCCGTTAATGAAGTACGCGGCGGCCGCCGCAATCAGCATGATGACACGCATCACGAAGATCCAGACCAGCAACTGGACCTGAACCTTCGGATCTTTCACGCCGAGAAGAATAAAAGTGATCAGCGCAACGCCGGTGACACCATAGGTTTCAAAGCCGTCTGCGCTTGGCCCAACCGAATCCCCCGCGTTATCCCCAGTGCAATCGGCGATTACGCCGGGATTTCGCGCGTCGTCTTCCTTGATTTTGAAAACGATTTTCATCAGGTCGGAACCGATGTCGGCGATTTTCGTGAAGATACCGCCTGCTATGCGCAGCACAGCCGCGCCAAGCGATTCGCCGATGGCAAAACCGATAAAACACGGCCCGGCAAAGTCGCCGGGGACAAAAAGCAGAATGAACAACATCATCAGCAGCTCAACGCTGATCAACATCATGCCGATGCTCATGCCCGCCTCAAGGGGCGTGTGATAGATGGGATAAGGCTTGCCACGAAGGGCCGCAAAAGCCGTGCGTGAGTTGGCAAATGTGTTTACGCGAATGCCGAACCAAGCCACTCCATAGCTTCCCGCCATGCCGATAACGCTGAAAATGAGAATGATCGGCAAGGTCACTGCGGTCGGATGAACGGGAGCGAGAACGCCGAAATAGAGAATGATGACCACGGCGATGAAAAGCCACAACAGAATGAGAAACTTGCCCTGAGTCAGAAGATACGTCTTGCAAGTTTCGTAGATGAGCTCGGAAATTTCGCGCATCGATTTGTGCACGGGCATGCCTTTGAGGCGGCTGTAGATGGCCAGCCCGAAAATGAGGCCGAAGACGCAAAAGACGATGCCAAAGAGAAGCAGCTTGTGCCCATCGATTCCGAGAAAGCTAACTTGCGAAAGATCCGGCACCTTCAGACTGGCTTCACCACCGGCTTCTTGAGCCGGGGTTGCACTAGAGCTGAAAAGAGTCACAAGAGCGGCTGCGGCGCTCCATTTGGCGAATCTAAAACTCAGAGACCAGGCACTTGAAAGCCAGGTGCGCATCAAAAATCCTCCATGAAGAAAATCGGATTCAGGGCAACGGCGGCCCTGCACACTTGTTTCCGGCACACTATTTCATCCAAACGCCATTAGGTTAGCGCCGAGGGAGTACCTCGCCGGATTTCAAAAGGCTCCCACCTCAAGACAGGACAAGAACTTGGCTTTTTTGTGCGACCCAGGCCGGACCAGGGTCACCAGCGCGCGCTCCCAACCTATCGGCCACCGCAACAACGCGAGGCAGTTCCCTGTAGGGCCCGCGCACGGGCTAACACAAAACGTTGATTTATAACATTTTGCAGAGTGGCGGGTCAAACTTTGCGCCGGCCTGCCAGCGAGCGCGAATTCGGGGCCGGAAAAAGGCCTTAAAGAGAGCGTATTTCAGATGTTAGTAGGACGGTACCGCGGCGAACACGGAGCAGCGAAACAATTGCAAACCGATGGTAACATGCCAGCACTGCTAGCGCAGCCTACTTCCCGGTTTGGACGGGGGTCCATGAGCGTCAATTCTTTGCCGGAAGCCGCGAGGTCCAGGGCAGCCATGGCCGCAATTCGCTACAATGGAAAGCAAGGGGAAACCGATTCGGTGCAGATAGAGTTGCCAGCGCCGCTGAAAGCGCCAGGGCCGGGGCGCCAAAATCATACCGCGGGACAAGTGTGAGAAATCATTTCTTCATTACCGGCACGGATGCCGGTGTCGGGAAGACGACGCTGTCCGCGCTGCTCTGCGCGGCGCTGGATGCCGTCTATTGGAAGCCAATTCAGACAGGCACGCTCGAAGGCTCGGACCGTGTAACCGTGATGCGGCTGGCGGGCATCGGGACGGACCGCACGCTGGACGAGGTGTACAAGTTTGTGCCCCCGGTTTCGCCGGATTTGGCGGCGCGCTGGGCGGGAGTGGAAATCGATCTGGGACGGATCAATTTGCCGACCAGTTTGCTAAACGACTGGCTGGTCGTCGAAGGCTTGGGCGGCGTACTGGTGCCCATCAATCAAAAACAATTCATGCTGGACATGATGGTCAAGTTCAAGCTTCCCGTGATTCTCGCGGCGCGCAGCGGCGCGGGGACAATCAATCACACTTTGCTGACGCTTGCGGCGTTGCACGCGGCAGAACTGCCGGTGCACGGCGTGGTCATGATTGGCGACCAAAACCGCGAGAACCGCGAGACCATCGAGCGATTCGGACACGTCCGCGTGATTGGCGAGATTCCCCGCCTGCCGAATCTTCACCGGACCGCATTGATGCAAATCTTTATGAACCATTTTGACCGCGCGGCGTTTTCGCAATAACCTCGCGCGGTGGTCTCGCCTTAGCGCCCTTGAGCTTCGTCAAAAAAATTGAGTCGCGCGAGACGCTGAAAAAAAAGCGGCAGCAGGGTTGCCGCACTCCAAACTCAGGTGGCGATTGCTCCTAACTCTTAATAGCTGGAAGCGGAAAATTGTGGCCTTTGCGGCTGGGCTGGGAGCTCCCGGCCTCTTACTCATTTCCTTTCTGGATTCTTCGGTGCTCTCGTTTCCCATCATCAATGATTTCTTGTTGATCGAGCTGGCAATCCAGCATCCAGCACGGATGCCGCTCTATGCTTTCATGGCTTCGGCGGGATCGGTGCTCGGCTGCGTACTGCTCTACTACCTGGCGCGAATGGGCGGCGAAGCTTATTTTCATCGAAAAGCCGGCGCGCGAGCTCATGCGATTCGCCATTGGGTCGAGCGCAACGGCTTTGGCGGAATGTTGGTTGCAGCGCTGCTGCCGCCGCCGACACCCTTCAAGGTGTTCGTATTTGCCGCGGGAGTTTTTGAAGCGCCGGTATTTGGATTTACATCAGCCATCACGCTGGCCAGGCTGTTTCGCTATTTTGGCGAAGGCTATCTCGCCGTGCGTTACGGTGCGAATGCGATGCCTTATCTCGCCGCGCATAAGCTACAAGTGATGGTCCTGGCGATTGGACTCGTCGCCGTAAGCTACGGACTTTCACGTTGGATCCTGCGGCACAAGCCGCACTTGGATGCGCAGAAGTAGCGCTGGAGAGGAATTGTTGGGCCTCGCCAAATATAGAGTCGCGCGAGTCGCTGAGAAAAGCGGCAGCTGGGCTGCCGCACTCCAAACGCTAGCTGGCAAGATTGTCGAGATTCAGTAATTCCGCAACTCGCGGGCCCAAACCAATTCTTGAGACGTGACTTGGTTGTTTCGATCGAGCTCGATGTAGGCCGCAACTTCGTGCTGGGTCTCGCCCGACGCGGCATAACGCAGATCGCGCAGTATGACGGTGTAGCCCGCTTCAGTTTTATTTACGCTCGCTCCTGGAATTTGCGCCTTTGCGAGGAATCGTCTGGCGGTGTTTGTGTTTCGCGCGGCCTCGAGCACGGGCGAAGGCTCCGGCTTGAAGATTCGCACGCTGTAGTCCGGATCGAAATCGCCCGCGGCCGCGACGTCGACGTCGATTTCGTCCAGCGCGCTTTCGGTTTCGACCACTCCATGCCACGCGAGTGGTGAGAGGGACTCCGGGTAAGCCCAGGCACGGCGCGCCGTTTCCCCGTGAAACGCCCGCGAGCCCAGCAAAGCGATCGCGTTCGAATGCAGGGTTGCTCGTGCGCCCACATAAATGAGAACCAGAGCGAGGCCGATGAGAGCGCCGGTTTGCCCACGCGGCTTTTTTGATTTTGCGCCAATTTCGGAGCCGACCAAACGAAGCAACTCGGGAAGTGCGATGGCGGCGATGAGGATGGTGAGAATCCAAGGATCAATGCCGGGGAGCCAGTCCGCCGCGAATTGCCGGGAACTAAATGGCCAGAAAAGCATCACGCCATTGGATTGGCAGGCGTCCATCGCAATGTGCAGCAACGCGCAACTGAACGGCGCGGCGAGACCGTAGGCTACGGAACGGCGGAGCGCGAACCGCCGCCATACCCTCGGGTCGTCCGACGCGGCTTCGTCTTCCTTCAGACGGCCCACAGGGACGATTATTCCTCCCCAGAGGCTGCCTAGGACCGCGAAGAAGATTACAGGCAGGATCGAGTAAAGAATCGCAGCAAGGATTGAATGGAAATAGGTTCCATGCCAGTTGAGAAAGACGGACGGACTAAAGAAGCTGCTGACCCAGTCTACATTCGCTGCGACGCCGACAACCACGGCCGACGCGGTCGCCAGTTTGCCTGCGCGAGGGAAAAAGCCGCGCGCGACGGCCAGCGATGCCAATCCATGAGTAACGATGTCCACGATTATGTCTGCGCGGCGGTTTTCGATGGCGCGGAGAGGCCGTTGCGCGGCACGAGCAGCTTCAGAGCGTGCGGCACAATTTTGAATTCCACGGGGAGACGAGCCAGGGGCTCGCCATCTACTTGTGCATAAATGGGGCTGTCGTCGAGCGGCTCGCAGAGGACGTGATCCGCTTTCCAAAAGTGGACACCTTCTGTCCCGCGAAGTTTTCCCAGCCAGAGGGTCGGCAGATAACTCAGGTAGCGCAAGCCGCTGCGCGTGGTCAGCGTCATCAACTCAAACTGATCTTCATAGAGATCTGCATCCGTGGTGATCTTGAATGGTCCGCCGTAGTTCTTGGTCCGGCCGATCACGACGAGGGAGGCGTTCATTTCCTTGCCCGCGGCGATTACACGAAAGTGCTTGAATTTGTAGCGGAAGGCTTCGCGTGCCCCCTGCCACCAATAGGCCAGGATGCCGACACGGGCCTTGAGGTCGAGGTCAATGGAGTACACGATCATCCCATCAGGCCCGGCACCCGCAACGCTGAGAAAATATTTTTTCTTTGCCGGTTCGTTCAGCGGAGTGGCGAGTCCCAATGGAATTTCGCGTACTACTCCGCGAACCAGCTTTTCCGCCGCGCTGGGAATGTCCCACGGCAAATTTAGTTCTTTGGCGAGCACGTTGGCCGTGCCTCCTGGAAGAAGAGCCAGCGGCACGCGATGCCCATTTTTCTGGCCCGCGAGGCCGTTCACGATTTCATTGAGCGTGCCGTCGCCGCCGCAGGCGATTACGAGTTGTCGTCCATCCTCATGCGCGCGCTGCGCGATTTTCGTGGCGTCGCCGGCTTTCGTGGTTTCGGCGAGTTCCGTGTGAATGCCGCCGGCCGCAAAAATTCGTCGTGCTTTATCGAGCATACCTCGGCGCCCATGCCCGCCGTTACCGGCGTTGGGGTTGTGAATCAGGAGCGCGTTATGGATTTCCGTGGTCATCCTCAGCTCGGGCCAGAGTTATTGAGCCTCTCCAAACACAGAGTCGTGCGAGTCGCGCGGGAAAGCGGCAGCAGGGCTGCCGCACTCCACAGGCCTTATTCATTCTATATAATGTCAGGCGAAATCGAGCATCCCTTCTCACGAGGGTTTCATGGCCAAAGCCGCGCCTGCGAACATCAAGAAAGAGATCGAAGGGCTTCGCGAGAAGCTGCGCTACCACGAATACCGCTACTACGTCCTCGACGATCCGGAAATATCGGACGCGGCTTACGACAAGCTGATGGAGCGGCTGAAGGATCTCGAGGCCGCCCACCCGGAGCTGGCCACGCCGGATTCGCCGACTGTCCGCGTGGGAGGCGCGCCTCGCGAAGGTTTTCAAACCGTGCGCCACGCGCGGCCGATGTTGAGTCTGGATAATGCCTTCTCCTATGACGCGTTGCGCGATTGGGATCGCCGCGTGCGCGAAGGCAGCGGCCAGGAAAAGATTGAATATATCGCCGAACATAAATTTGACGGCCTCAGCATCTCGCTCCAATACGAAGATGGAATGCTGGTGCGCGGCGTGACACGCGGCGACGGAACCACCGGCGAAGACGTTACGCCCAACGTGAAAACCATCCGTTCGATTCCGCTGCGTGTCGATGCCGCGGCGCTGAAAAAGGCCAAGCTTCCTGCCAGTTTCGAGGTGCGCGGCGAAACGATGATGACGCGCAAGGCGTTCGAGGCGCTGAACCGGCACCAGGAAGAGATTGGCGGAAAGATTTTTGTGAATGCGCGCAATTCTGCCGCCGGTGCCGTGCGCGTCCTCGATCCTTCGATTACCGCCGCGCGGCGGCTGGACTTTTTCGCGTACTACCTCTTCGTCGATGGGAAAGTGCCGTATCCCAAACATTCCGATAGCCTGCAGGTTCTTAAGCAATTGCACTTCCGCGCCTCCAATGATTGGAAACTTTGCGATGGCATCGAACAGGTGCTGGCCTATTGCGACGCTTGGGACGCCAAGCGCGAGAAGCTGCCTTACGACATCGATGGCGTGGTGATCAAAGTTAATTCTGTCGCGATTCAAAACGAATTGGGCTTTACCTCGCGCGCGCCGCGCTGGGCTATTGCGTACAAGTATCCCGCGCGGCAGGAAACGACGGTCGTCAACGACATCATCGTGCAAGTCGGCCGAACGGGCACGCTAACGCCCGTCGCTGTGCTCGAGCCGGTGCAAGTGGGAGGCGTCACTGTCAGCCGTTCCACACTCCACAATATGGATGAGATCGAGCGACTCGGCTTGCAGATTGGCGACACAGTGCTGATCGAACGCGCCGGCGAAGTGATTCCGCATGTTTTGAAGGTCGTCAAAGAAGGGAAGAACCGCAAACCGTTTCGCATGCCCAAGCACTGCCCCGAATGTCACAGCGCGATTCATCATGTAGAAGGGGAGGTGGCTTACCGGTGCGTGAACGCCGCTTGTCCGGCGAAGCGGAAGGAGTCGCTACTGCACTTCGCGAGCCGTCATGCGATGAATATCGATGGCCTCGGCGACAAGATTGTCGATCAATTGGTGGACAAGGGGCTGGTGAAGGATGTCGCCGATCTGTACGCGCTGAAGGAAGACGAGGTTGCGGGCCTCGAGCGCATGGCGGAAAAATCCGCGCAGAATTTGCTCGAGGAGATCGACGGCAGCAAGAAAAACAGCTTGGCAAGGCTCATTCATGCGCTCGGCATTCGCAACGTCGGCGAACGAACCGGCCAATTGCTGGCAGAAGATTTTTCTTCGCTGGAAGAACTGGCCGCCGCAAAGGAAGAGGATCTCGTGGCTGTGCCCGAAGTCGGACCGATCGTCGCCGCCGCCATTGTCGAATTTTTCTCGGAACCAGCCAACCGCCAGCTCATCAAAAGGCTGAACAAAGCCGGAGTGCATCCCACCGCGGAAAAGCGTGTCGTCAAGAGCCAGAAGTTTGCCAGCAAATCGTTCGTTTTCACTGGTGGACTGGCGAATCGCAGCCGCGAAGAAGCTGGCGAGTTGGTGCAGCAGAATGGCGGAAAAGTTTCGGGCTCGGTGAGTAAGAAGACGGATTACGTGGTGGTCGGCACCGACCCGGGCTCGAAATACGACAAAGCCAAAGAACTCGGCGTCACAATCCTCACGGAAACGGAATTTGAGAAACTTCTTCGGTCGAACTAAGTCACTCTGAGCACTCTGCTTTGTCAGGTTGACGCTGGATTTTGGTGCTCAGCTAAGTAATAATCCATCCCGCCAATCGCAAATCCATGAAAGGGCTTAGTCAATTCCTGCGCTTGGTCATCCCTGCCGACCCATGGCAACTTGTATTCTTGGCCGGCGCGGTACTTCTATTTATCTCGCCCCGATTGTCGTGGCGTCCCTACGCACTGATTCTTGCGGCCAAAGCGGTTTCGCTCGGCCTTAATTCGGACGGAGCACTCAAGAATTTCCTCTTAGTGGCTGCATTCCTCTACCCCGTAATTTTCGCTGGCTTGTTAGCCTATCTTACTTGTTTCTATCCTGGACCTAAGCCTGTCCGCCGAATTCTGTGGTTGGTATTCCTGCCTACTCTTTTGAGCTTGGCTTTTATTTTTCCCATTTTCTACCGGATTTCTCGGCCAGCCACTTCTGTGCTCGAGCCCAACACTTCGCTCTCCCTCGCGCTTCAATGGCTGCGGTCGAGCTTCTGGAATTTTCCCGTGGGTTTGTATTCTTGCCTGTTTTCGCTCCTCCTGATTTTCGCTTTCGCATTCAGGCTTCAGTCCGGAAAATCTTCTTTGCCCCTTGCTTTACCTGTCTCATCGATTTCATGGGATGAAACCACTGATTCCTGGAAGAGAACCCTATTATTAGTCTTCATCCTGCTCTGCCCTCTGTTTCTAATTGACGGTCTGGTGGGTTCCCCACTGATCTTTGTTTCCATTCTTTCAAGCCATCCGCTTTCATCTTTGTATCTGGCCACGAGCAGAATCATTGCCGCGCTCGTCGACGCCGGTGTTCCAATTGCTCTTGCCCTCTGGATTCTTGGTGAGTCCGGCAGAAAAATGGTGCGAACCTCGTTTCAGTTACCAGAGCTGCACGACGCGTTTTTTGCCTTCTTGCTCCCCGTTGGGCTTGCGGGATTGCTCTCCGCGCCGGGTTACCTCGTTGCCCGAACGAACTGGGCCATTTACGCGGTTCACCAGGCTTCCGCCCCTCAATTCGCTTCGTACTTCGACTTGGCTCGCGTGTGGGATCCCTGGCTCCTTCTGATGACCGTAGGCGCTTTCGCCGAGGAGTTTGTCTTTCGCGGTCTCCTACTGCCTAGACTATTGCCTCGGTACGGCTTTCATCGTGGAATCTTCCTGACCGGAATCGTTTGGGCCGCATACCATTTTCGTTTCGACTCTTACCAGGGCCTTTCCGCAGGCGGCGTTCTCCTCCACCTGGCTTGGAGACTTCTAACGTGCCTGGCAATGAATTACGTCCTGGCATGGATGACGCTTCGCTGGAAGTCCATAATTCCAGCCGGCATTGCGCATACGATTTCCAATATCCTTGTTGTTGCGGGTATCAACGATGCGATTCCATGGAGCTCCGAACTTTTGATACTCGAATGGGGGGTGGTTGCTTTTCTCCTCTTTCGTTATCGGCCTCTCGCCTGGACCGAGCCTATGGAGGAAGGCCCTCCAGCAGCTCATCTCGAATCAGTCATCTGATCTTCATTGCCTCGCGGTATAATATAAAGTGGCGGGTGAGCCGGGTGATCGCTGGCTTGGTCATCGCGAGATGGCTGGGCGGGAGGAAAGTCCGGACACCGTCGTCGTAGGCTCGCGAGAGCCGGTGACGAAATAGGGCAACGCGCCTGGTAACGCCAGGGGAGCAGTAGCACAGACTTGAGGCTGTGTTTTTTCGGCTGCGCAGGACGAGGATGTGAACTGCGTGGATCGAGAAAAGCACACAGGCTGAAGCCTGTGCTACGGTTCACGGAAAGTGCCACAGAGAATATACCGCCGGCTGAGAGAAGCACGGTGGCATCGCGCAGGAAAACCTGCGAGACGTCTTCGAAATGCTTGCTCAGTTTGGCAAGGGTGAAAAGGTGGGGTAAGAGCCCACCGCTCCGGTGGCAACATCGGAGGCACGGAAAACCCCGCGTGGTGCAAGGCCAAATAGGAGGGGAGAGCCGGCCCGGCTCGCCGAGAACGCTGGCAAAAGCTAGCCTCTTCCTCTGCGATGGAGCAATCCAACGCAGAGAGCAACCCTCGGGTAGGCTGCTGGAGCCGTGGTGCGAATCACGGCCTAGAGGAATGATCGCCGCAGCGCGCCGTCCTTCACAGGAAAGCGCGTGGCACAGAATCCGGCTTACAGGCTCATCCGCTATTTTTCAATAACGCACGAAGATTTTTGGCGAAGTGGGTCCAAAGTCACGTTTGGGCACGGACTATAAGGTCCAACCTCCGTCCATCCATCCTCATTTCTAGCAAAGTATTCATTCTTCAGCTCCATCTGCATAGCGCATTTGAACGGTGTACCGTTTCGCACCAGGAACTCCCATCTCATAAGAGAAAGATACCTGGCGATAGTTCCGCGTGGGGGTAGCTTTCGTCGGACAGAGCCGGGAAGTAATCATTGACTCCCATTATCTAGGGGGTGACACTAGCTCTACCCTTCAACAATCTGTTTCTCGGGCTGCGCCTTCTCTCTCCCAGCTTTCAGGAACTGAATGTCCCAGTTGTAATTTTGTGTCCGCCCGCAGACGGGTAAATGCGAGTTGCCTCAGCGTCATTGGACGTTCTGGGAGACTACCTTGAAGACGACAACCAGCAGAATCCACCCTGCGATGGCAATTGATTTGGCAAAGCTGGCAAAGGCTAAATCCACGCATCTTATGCTTCGCAGCGATCCGGGTACTCTGCCAGATGAACGGCGATCGGCCGGAAGATCCCGGCAACCTGCGGATATCCTACCTTTCTTCACGGCTTCCGATGCTGACAGCAGACATCTCCAGAGCCTTCGGAGGCCTGCGTGCGCTTGAGATCGAGGCGGGGACAAAAACAGGACGCAACGAGGATCCTCATTGCCGACGATGACGCCCTTACGCGGCGTCTTCTGGAGAAAATGTTGGAGCAGGCTGGTTACGAAGTTGTTGCCGTCGAGAACGGGCGCAAGGCTTTGCAATCTCTGTCCAGTGCGGATGGGCCGCGGTTGGCACTCTTGGATTGGCTCATGCCGGGGCTAAACGGGGTCGAGGTTTGCCGTGAGATACGCAGGCATTCCGAACATCCCTATGCGTACATTATTTTGCTGACGGCGAAAACTGCCAAGGTGGACGTCGTCACTGGTCTCGAAGCGGGCGCCGACGACTATATTACGAAGCCCTGCGACGCGGAAGAACTGAAAGCACGCTTGCGCTCTGGTGAACGCATTCTGCAACTGCAGGACAAACTGACCTTCGATGCTCTTCACGACCCGCTGACGCAGCTGCCCAACCGTTCCTTTTTTCTGGAGCGATTGATGCTGTGCGTCAGCTGGGGCATGCTCCATCCGGATTATAAATTTGCGGTGTTATCCGTCGACATGGACCGGTTCAAAGTCGTGAATGACAGTCTGGGTATCTCGGCGGGCGACTGGCTTCTGGTGCAAATCGCGGAACGGTTGCTTGGGTCCATCCGGCGGGATGATGCGATTTTGCGTACAGCGGAACAGGGAGGGATGGCCGGTCGATTGGCAGAGGCTGGCGTTGTGGCAAGAGTGGGAGGCGACAAATTCACCATCTTGCTGGATAACATTCGCAACGCCGGCGAAGGAATTCGAGTGGCCGAACGAATCCAAAAAAGCATCCAAGAGCCCTTTGATGTCGATGGCCAGGCGGTCTTCACCACGGCGAGCGTGGGCATAGCGTTTAGCGGCAGTGGTTATAGCGCAGCGGAAGATATGCTCGGCGATGCAAACACGGCGATGGCGCGAGCCAAGACTCTCGGTAAGGCGCGGTACGAAATGTGCGATCCATCGATGCACGCCACCGCGGCGGGCCGATTCCGGTTGGAGACGGATCTCCGCCGAGCGACGGAACAACAGGAATTTCTCATCCATTACCAGCCAATCGTTTCGCTGATCGATTTTCGCATCACCGGGTTTGAAGCGCTGGTGCGATGGCAGAGGCCGGGGTTTGGCCTGGTAATGCCCGGGGGCTTCATCTCAGCTGCCGAGGATACTGGGTTGATTCTATGGATTGGCGAGTGGGTTTTGCAGGAAGCTTGCCGCCAAATCTGCGCCTGGAACTTGCAATTTCCGTGCCCGTCTCCCTTTACAATGGCCGTCAATATCTCCGCAAAGCAGTTCGCGCAGGCCAATTTAGTCAGCCAAGTCGCCCGGGTCTTGAGCACGACCGGCCTAGCCCCTGATACCTTGAGATTGGAACTTACCGAAAGCGTGACCATGCGCGACGAGGAGCGAACCACGCAAATTCTCAGCGAACTCAGAAGCCTGGGCGTACGTTTGTGCATCGATGACTTCGGAACGGGATATTCGTCTTTGAGTTACTTGCGGCGATTTGCCCTGGATATCTTGAAAATAGACCGGTCTTTTGTGACGGACATGCTAAACAACAACGAAAGCCAGGAAATCGTAAAAACCGTACTGAGTCTTGGAAAAAACCTGAACATGAAGGTCGTTGCGGAAGGCGTGGAGACTCGCGAACAGATGAACCTGCTGAAGACGCTTGGCTGCGAATTTGCTCAAGGTTACCTTTTCTCGAGGCCGCTGGACTCGGCCAACGTGGAGCGAACGCTTGCGGCAACGGAAGCGAACTCTTACACCTTGCCGCAGGAATCCGAGGTTCAACTCGTTGCACCGATGAAGTGAGTGTCGGATGAGCATGTAGTCCGTTGGACACTTCGCGGCAAAGCTTTTTCTTACCGGGCGTAGGGCTGGTATAAGCTTAGATCCCCTTCGAATAAAATCGGCACGCGGCTACAGGCTGCCCTCTTTCAGCCCTCGGGACCGCGTCCGGAATAGAACTCCCTTTCCAGCTAGGCGTGCGATGAAGACGAAGTCCGTAATGAGGGGCAAGCTGCAGCGAGACGATCCCAAGAGCAAGGACTCCGGCGCGAAGTATAGGGGGTTACTGGAAGCGGCGCCGGATGCGATGGTGGTCGTAAACGAAGGCGGCGAGATTGTTCTGCTCAATGTTCAAGCGGAAAAACAGTTCGGCTACAGCCGCGATGAACTGATCGGCCAGAAAGTAAAGAACATTATTCCCAAGGGTTTTGCGGAACGGCTGATCGCGGACGGCACGCGCAGCGCTGCGGAGGCATTGGCGCAGCAGATCGGAACAGGTATTGAGCTCATTGGACGGCGGAGAAATGGAAGCGAATTTCCAATCGAGATCATGCTGAGCCCGCTGGAAAGCGCCGAGGGAACTTTGGTGACGGCGGCGATCCGCGACATCAGCGTTCGCAAGGCCGCGGAAAAACATTTGGCGCAGATGGAGGGCAGATACCG
>Ga0187805_10000049_pt1 | contig 34383 bp, 26 predicted proteins | sample NC_wetland_sal_i_6_FD_132965 | JGI IMG/M metagenome (GOLD analysis project Ga0187805, IMG submission 132965) | Wetland sediment microbial communities from Neuse River Estuary, North Carolina, USA - Control_5 | ecosystem: Environmental > Aquatic > Freshwater > Wetlands > Sediment | place: USA...
CTGCATGCCGCCGATACCGCCTCCCACGACCAGGGCAGCGCCTACCGGTGCGCTTTGGGATTTCTCAGAGGGCATAGGGAACCATCTCCGCCGCGAGCGCGTGCCGCGCGGCTTTCTCCCGAACTGCGAGGAAGTACAGGGCCAGCGGTCGATAGACCATGTGCGACCACTTCCCAAACGACATCTCGACCAGCAGCATCGGTGTCGCGATGATGATGTGCAGGGCGTAGATGAAATGACAGGTCAGTGCAAAGCCGGCATAGCGGAATGTATGGGCCGCGAGGCCGCTCAACACAGTCAGCACGAGCAGGATCGGAAAGATGAGATCCTGAAAGCAGGACTCTTTGTAAATCTCCTTCTGCGCTTGCCAGCGGCCTATGAAGATGTCTCCGACACCATACAGAATCAGGCCGGTCGCGAGGTATCCCAGCCAGCGCTGGGGATGATACAAAGGGTAGAGATTGTCCGTTTGAAACCATCGTAGAGCGAAGACTTTGACGGTCAGCATCATCACCACACCCGTGGCCATCATCCAATGTCCCAGCCACCGGCCTTTTTCCGGGCACTTTCTCATCAAAGAATCGGTTACCGACTGGTAGACATAGACCCAGGCCTCGAGCACGTAGAGCGAAAGCAGAGCGCGCGGCTGTCTCCCTCCAGCCATGGTGAGTCGCCAGATGCGAAACACACGCGAGAACAAGAGCAACAGCGGAACCAGGATCACCGTCAGGGTGTAGTACGTCATGAGCGGGAACATGTGTTCCAATCCCAACGCCGTTGTGGTGAAATCCTTCGCCGCCATCCGCACATACCACAAGTGGTATCCGACAATCAGGAACAGGACGACCAGCGCCACCGAGAACAAGGAACCGAGGTACCACGCCTTCGACTGGAGCAACTTGGAGGCGATGCCTGTCCAGTCGTACTCTACGCAAAGAAAGCGCCGCAGGGTCTGCATTGAGATCCTGGGCTCCGATTGGCGCGGGCAGACGGCAGAACAGTCGCCGCAGTCGTGGCAGACCCAGGGATCCAGGCTTTCGAGGAGAGGCTGTCTCAGTCCGAGCAGGGCGTAGCGAATGCTCCGGCGGGGAAAGGTCGCAGTGTCCCCAACCAGGTCACAAGAGAGAGTGCAGCTTCCGCACTGATAGCAGCCTGTGGGATCGAACTTTCCATACCGCCGAATGTCTGCCAGCAGTGTGGGATCGCTTTGAACCAGCAATGTGCCTACTGCCATGTGCCACCTCTACCTACTGCGCTGTGACCGGGACTTCCTTGGCGGTTCTCCTGGTGTAAACGAGAAACTTCTCGCCCTGTTCCACGATCTGGATCTGAAAGTCTTCATCTTGATAGGCCTGGGCTGCGCGTGATGCCTCGTCTTGGTTGTCGTAGAGCTGCCCATCCCACATGAACTTCTTGCCATCGTGAATCATTGCGAGATTCGGGCTCATACCATGCCTCCAGCCTGTTCACACGATGTGCTGAAAACCCTCTTCACCAGCGACGCGGTAGCTCGGGGGAAATATTCGCGGAGCAACCATTCTGCCGCTTGCGGTACGGCGGCGCTGATCTCTTTCGACAGACCCTGTGAGATTTCTTCAGGCAGAGAGCCGGTTTGACAGGCCAAGACGCGCACTTCGACCCCGCAGCTTTCCTGCAACTCGCGCAACAAATTGGATGTAGGCAACTGGTGCAGCGAGAAATCATCGAGCTTGACCGGAGGAATCTCGGCGGGATCGATCTCGAATATCTCTCCGAGACCGCGTCCGGCATCGATCGCGTCCAAGATGAGCAAGCGCCGTGGGCGCACCGGACTCAGGCAGAGAGTGAATAACAACTTGCGCACGCCGGTGCCCGCGTCCAGTAAGCAGGCAGACTCGGGTACAGGATAGTGTGACTCGAAATAGTCCACTACCGCGCACCCGAAGCCGTCATCTCCGAACAGAATATTCCCGCACCCGAGCACTAAAGTCGGCTTCCGACAGAAGTCGGGAACATCGGACTGCGCGACCTCGAATGGATCGATCTCGCGCATGTTACCTCCTTGTCCGTCTGCCGTTCAGTTGGCGAGCGTATCGAGCAACTTGCCCTCTGCGTCGAAAATGTCCAGCTTGATGGAGATTTTTCCGTCCAGCCGGTGGGTCGCACAGGACAAGCACGGATCATAGGCACGGATTGACATCTCTACTTTGTTGAGCACTCCCTGGTCGTACTTGCCGTCATGAATCAAGCTCTTGGCGGCTTGTGTGACCGACATATTGATGGGAGCGTTGTTGTGCGTGGTGCCCACGATCAAATTGACGTTGGTGATCAGACCGTCGGCATCGGTGGTGTAATCGTGGATGAGCGTACCGCGCGGCGCCTCCGTCACGCCTACGCCTCGCGCTGCTCGTGGCGTACACTTCACCCGCGTTTCGGTGCTGGTAATGTCGGGATCGTCCAGCAACCGGATGGCGTTTTCGGCGTTGTAGAGCAGTTCGATCAGCCGCGCCCAGTGGTAGAGAAGCGTCAGCTGTGCGGGCCGCCCGAACTTCGCGCGAAATTCCTCGAGTTCCGACTGCGCCAGCGGCGTGTCGATAAAGTCGCAGACGTTGATGCGGGCCAGCGTGTTGGTGCGATACACGCCCTTGGGATGATCGGCATCCATGGAGAAACCCTCGCCCCACTGTTTGGCGTAGGGGAACTTCAGGTAGCTCCACGATTCGATGTGCTCGGAGATGTAGTCTGTGTAGCGATCGTTTGGGAAGTCCTGATAGGAGCCGTTCGGCGCCATCAGGCGAAGCTTCCCGTCGTAGAGGTTGAGCGCACCTTTGTCGTTGACGGTGCCGAGGAAGCCGGTAGTGATCACTCCCAGCGACTTCACCACGTCGAGGTACTTGGGGAAGATGTTCTCCTTGGCGAACTTAATCGAGAACTTGGCGAGTTCCAGCGCCTCATCCGCCTGCTTGCGCAACTGATCGCGCTCAGCCGGAGCCAGCGGTTTGCTGAATCCGCCGGGAACCGCGGCCTGCGGATGGATGGGCTTGCCCGCCAAGGTTTCCAGCATCTTGGCGCACATGTGCCGTACCTTCACCACTTTTCTGGCAATGTCCGGCGCTGCCTTAAGCACCCCGATGACATTGCGCACGGAATAGTCGGCATCTGGGCCAAGCAGGAAATCGGGTCCCGCCAGGATGTAGAAGTGCAAAATGTGCTCTTCCATGTAAGCGATGCTGTTGCACAATTCGCGTAGTTTCTTGCCAGCAGGGGGCGGGTCGACTCCAAAGACCGCGTCGCAAGCCTTGGCGGAGGCCAGGTGATGCGACCACGGGCACACACCGCAAATGCGAGGCGTGATGCGCGGCAGGTCTTCCACGGGCTTCCCAATGCAGAACTTTTCAAAGCCCCGCATCTCAATCACGTTGACCCGGGCGCTATCCACGTTGCCCGCGTCGTTGAGCTGGATGGTCACCTTGGCGTGGCCTTCGATGCGGGTGACCGGCTGAATGACGAGTGTCGTTGCCATGCATCACCTCCGAGGCGTCGGCCGCAGACGGCCAGCGCCGGAAAAGCGGTTGAAAGTCGCGGCTCGATCCGGAATCTGCTTGGGATCAAGTCCGATGGAAGAAAGGGCACCCATCATGTCGACCATGGGATTGGCTTTGTCCGATAGCGGGCCAAAGCAGCCCTCGCAGGGCATGTAAGCGCGGATACAGCGTGGATTCCCATCGCTGCCGCCGCAGCCGGCACGCGTCGCCGGCCCCAGGCACAGGATTCCCTGTTCCATCAGGCAGCGCATTTCGCTCAGTGGCGCACCGGGCTTGAAATCCGGCGCATCCAGGCGACGCTTCAGCGTGGTGACTGCCTTCTTTTCGCGCTTGGTGGGACACTCGTCGCAAACGCTCTTTGATGCCAGCGCAGGCAGCGGCTTGCCTTCCAAGAGAGCAACCAGCGCGCCCGCCACCATCTCCGGCGTAGTTGGACATCCGGGCAGATACGCGTCTACCTTCACAACTTCGTGGACTGCGTACACCCGGTCCGTCAGAGCAGGGATCTGCTCGTGAGGTAAGCCATTTTTCTCCGTGGTCACGCTGTCTCTGTAGACCTTTTCCAGCAGCTCTTCTCTGCTGTACTGGTTTGCTAACGCCGGCACACCGCCAAAGCATGCACAAGAACCTAGTGAGATCAGGATCTTGCATTTCTTGCGCATCTCTTGCGCCAGTTTCTTATGTTCTTCGCTGCGGATTCCTCCCGAGATCAGCCCGACATCCGCTGCGGGGATTTCCATCTCCGCACCTTCCCCAGTCTGACCGTAGAGCTTGTGGTCCATCAGGACTGGCATGTGCACGATTTCTACTTGTTTGAGTACGTCGATCAAAGGTTCGCCGATGTCGAGGATCGTTACCTCGCAACCTCCACAAATGGCGAACCATTCTGCGGCAAGTCGAGCTGCCATGCTGCACCTCCCTACCGAACTTGAATTAGTGCTGTCCCGTTCTCTTCTCCTACAATCTCCGTTCTCGTTTCCTACGATCGGTTGTTACTGTGTTCGACACGGATTCGGACTGAGTGTCCTACCCTTTGACAACAGGTCTCTAACCACTGGGCAAACTGCGGGCCATGAAAAGCGGAAACCGACTCCAGCCGGAAAGGCTCAGTCTCTAATCCGGGATCCTCCAGCATCAGGGTGATAGCGGGGGCACATGGGCGGGACCGCAGACTAGCTTCGATACGATGGCAGTCGGGATGACGGCCCTGAAGCAGGAGATCTTTCCGGGGGGCGACGGCGAGGGGAACTTTCACACTCCACCTCTTGGTATTGTTCGAACGTTCGTTCGAATTGGGTGGTCCAATGTTCAGCACCAACTTGCGAACGTGATTTTCACTATGGTCCGACCATCACACCGTCGTCGGTGATTGAGGTCACACTAGCTTGTGAGGACACTCATTCGCAAAAAACAAAGGTCGCTTTCCAGAGATGACCGTTGCGATAACAAGAACAGCACGCTCGGATCATCCATCCGACGCGTCTCGGCCCCGCCAGTTACCTTTCCGCTGCTGTCGGTGAACGGGCCTCGACGTGGGAGGTGGCGCTTTGGGCCCAAAAGCTATCATCAGGGCGATTACGATGCACCGCGGCGGGGCTTGGCTGGAGGACCAAGGCCCGTGATAATAGCACCAATGAAGAGGTCGCAATGACATGGATGAAGGGGCCGCAAAGCGGAGAGCCATAGTTAGATCTGATCCCAATATGCGCGCTAGGGAGTTGTGCGAACTATTTGACCGTCTCCGGATTCCCGTACCAAGGCGGTGGAAGGATGCAGAAATCGAGTGGTGGACGAAGGGATATCACCAGAGCCGTTTCAGAGGCCGTGTCCAAACATTAATTTCAAATGATCGCACAAGATAGCTGAAACCGTGGCACCTTCAGCGTTTGGGCAGCACCCGCTCTTAACTGTTCTAACCAGAGGTAAGGAGAAGGACATTACGCTCAGAACGGTTTGGTTACAAGCGCTACCGCGATTTTTCGCCAATTACATCAGGCGGTGACGGAACGGAAGTTAAAAGGATCCAGCTTGCCCGAACACCGCAAAACAGCAATGCGCCAAGGGTCACGGCAAGCAAAGCGAACAAGCTGCCATCATAGGCTGCCAATATGTATGTGACGATCGGGATGACCGACAGCATTATGATGAGCAGCGCGCCCAAAATTCCGGTGCCAACAAATCCGCCGCCCGAGGCTGTTGCTGCGAGCGTGGTGAATAGCCCGCCAGTGAGCCACACGCCTAGTAACATTGCAGCACCAACCCATTTGAAACCCCGCCTCACCCCGAACCATCGTGCGACGACATAGGCAGACAGGAATATTGCCGGCAGCAGGATTGTAATTAGCCATACCTGCCGAGAACCAAAATTCCGTGCTGCGTGGACATGGATAGCCAAATCTGGCAACCAAAAGCTGAGCGCTCCGGCGACTGCGAACAAGAGAGCCAATGGCAGTTCCTTTTTTGGAGAGCTCCTTTTCAAACCCTGTGTTTGTACCATGGAAGGCCTCCTTCTACCTGCTCGAGCTTAGGACCGTTGATATCAGCTTGCGGGACGAAGGCGTTCAGCTCAGTGGTTCACCGCTCGGTACAGACCGGAAAGCTTGAAATGCTGCTGACCAGTGATAGGTGATGCTTTACATCAGAAGCGCCGGCTTTTCCGTGATCTCGGTCACGCTCGTTTTCCCCGATTCTCAAATCCGTATGCCGACCGCAACCCATAACAACACTTAGTGCCCTAGGAGTCGGCTCTTTCCAGGATGACGTTTTTCTTCCCGCTAGACCCATCGAGGGCGACGCGGTCACGACAGCCGCGTAATTCGAGGGAACGCGTCGAAGCCCGAGTCGAAACTCAAGATGCGCCCGATTCCGTTTTGTTCCATGACCGATCGATGCACCGCGTCACGGGCAAACAGTTGTCGATACCCTAAAACAGTCTGCTTCGCACGCTGAGGCTGGCTGCAGCTTCAGATGTTCTTAGCCGGCTGCTGAAAAACTCGTTTTGGCAACAGAAACGCAACCTCAGGCGCTAAAGCGCGGCCGATTTTAAAGGACTTAGCGGCACGACTGAAGTCGTGCCCTTCCCAAAACCTATTCGAGGCAGAGTTTTTCCGCAGCCTGTTAGAGTTGAGGCCGATCAGGGCTCATGCATTTTTCTCCCGGAGTGGGCAATACAAGACTTGCCTCCCGTATCGCGTTGCGGCTGGTGTTTGGTGGCCGTGATCAAAAAGCGTAACGCAGCGACTCGGTCAGAGTGTTGGCATGAAAATAGCGCGGTGCAGTGGGCCCGACAAACGAGCCCTCGTTGTATTGGTAGTAATTCCACCCGGTATTCCATGCCAGCTTGTGACCCAAGTCCACGCTCAGGTAAAACACCGGCTGGTAGTAGGTGTACTGCGCCGAGCCTTGAGGCTGCAGGATATTAAACTGGGGAACGCTGCCGTCGACGTTTGTGATGCTGCCGCCTACATTGATGGTTGTGATCCTATCGAATCTAAATCTGGCCGTGGCCGTTCCGAAGCTAGTGTGGTTTGTATAGAAGGAGTTCGCCAGCAGAGGATTCGTCGGCTCGTTCGCCGCACAAGAGGCGGCACCGGTCACGAAAGGGAGAGTCACCCCCGTCGGCGGTGTGTCGGCGAAGCAGATCAGAGCATTCTGGATCACATCGTTATAGTTGAATGCCAAATCCACTCCGAACTGCTCGCGCGGGGCGAGCGATGCGGTGACCCCATAGTTCCGGTTGTGTCCGACATAATTGGTGAATGCGTTGCCGTTGGAATCTTCGAGAATGTTGATGGAACCGCCCAAGACGGCCCAGGGCCGCGGGTTATAGTTGGTCTGAAAACGGTATCGAGATTCCTTGCGGGGAGCAATACGAACAATCACGTTGTCGTAGTTGGCGTGCTCCATATCGAAATTCAAACGCAGAGCGTGACTGGGCCGCGCCCAGAACCCCAGGAGCGCTGTGTCTTCATGAACGACAAAATGATCCTCGCCCGTGGTGGAAAAACTATTGAAGGTCTCGCCTCCTGTAAAATCGTTGAACAGGTTGAATACCCGATCGCCATAGCGGAAGCCGATCCGGGCCCCCACTTTTTTCGAAATATCCCAGGCTATTTCGGACTGATTTCTTTTCAAGCTCTGGTTGAAGGACGACTGGGTCAAAGTGGGTGTGGTTGTGGGTGCGGTAGCGCTCAACGGAGTCAGCAGCGTGCACGCTGCAGGATTTATGCAATCGTTGTCAACTTCGTTGAAATTGCCATTCTGCGGAATGCGGAAGGCCAAAAAATAGAATTTGTCGATCAGGCGTAACTGTTTGGTCAGGTGCACGGTCGCACCGAGATCGAGGTTGTCCGAGATTCGGGTAGCATTTGCCATCCCCGTGCCGAGGAAAGCGCGGGTGGAGGTGCGCGTGATCAGACCGTCGAAGGATTCGTATAAAGGAGTGCTCATCTCGGCGTCGCTGTAGGAATAGGAAGCCACAAACTCGAGTCGCTGGAAATAACTGCTGCGCAAGCTGAGTCGTTCGGTGGGGATGGAGGTGCGAATGCGCTGGTTCCGCGAGTAGGCGAAGTACGCGTTGCAGGTGATATTGGTCAGCGTGCCTGCGCTGATTAGGCTAGTCGCAGGCGGCACAACCGCACAGGGCGTCTTGTTCGCGGTGTCGATGGACAAGCCCAACTCCACCGGGGTTCCAGTGGGCAAGAGAGCCGGCGCGAAGGGAGTCAGGGAAGAGTCCGTATCGCCCTTGTAATAATTGAGATCTTGGTCGTAGCTGAGCACCGTCCGCGGCGCCACCTTCCAGTCCACTCCCATGCGATAGGAGTTCATCGTCGTGTTCCAGGGTCGAAGCAGCAGCCCTTCTGTGCCCTCGTGAACACTGCCGTAGACCGGACCAGTCATGTTGTTGTGCGAATAGCCGAAGCGAAAGCTCACCCGGGACTGCGGACGCAGGGTGAGATCGACGTCGGTCATTCGCCGCGTCGTGGCAAATGCATTGGGCGAGTTCAGCACAGGAATCGAGGGGGTGGAGGTTGGTGGATTCAGGGGATTCGCCAGCAGATCGTAATCCGAGAAATACTGATCGCGTCGAAAACTGCCCTGCAGGTTATACCATTTGTTCTTGTCTGCGCGAACCCGCAGGGCATTGTTGGGGTCACCTCCCCAGCCGAAGCTGTTGAGGTCGAGATCGTCGAACAAGAGGCCCTGGTGGTCCAGCGATCGCATGGACAGTGTCTCGTCAAGGAACCGCGGACCGCTCTGCAGATTTACAAGAGTATCGTACATATCCCCGCTGCCACTTACACCTACTGCCCTGCCGCCCAGTTCGATGGAGGAATGAATTTGATAGCCACCGCTCGTGATGCCATCTGAGTCGGCCGGGGTCTGGCTGGCGTTGGAGGTTTGCGCGGAGAGCATTCCAGGGCAAAACCCGACCAAAACCGACGCAAGCACGACCAAAACCAATTTGACGGCAAATGATTCTGAGATCAGGCTCCGTCTCAGCGCAACTAAGCAAAGGCAGGGCAAAGATTGAAGGAAGAGTTTTCTCGGCGGTGTCATCGCTATTCCCTCACTTGAAGAAAACTGCGCTGAAGTTGGAGCCGTGAATCTGCGTGTGACACATGGTGCACGCCTGATACTTTGCCGACTGATTGTGTACTGGCCCCATCGGGCCTATCGTCGGGAAGGTATGGCACTGCAGGCAGAGCATGTTCACCAGGCTTACCCTGAGCATCCGGGGATTGGTGGAACCGTGAGGAGTGTGACAACTGGTGCAACCGTCGGTCTTTACCGGCACATGTTCGTAGACAAAGGGTCCCTGCTTATCGACATGGCACTTGTAACAGACGGCATCGCCGCTGGCCAGAGTCCGCAACTGCTTCACGGTGGCGGTCCCATGCGGGTTATGGCAGTCACTGCATTCGACCAGGCCCTCGTTGACCCGGTGGTGAAAGGGTTTCGCAAAATCGGCTTTGGCCGCGGAGTGGCAGCCATAGCACAACTGGGGCTGGTTCTGAACCAGCAGGAACTGGCTCTCCTTGGCGTGATGGGGAGAGTGGCAATCAAGACAGCCGACATCGTTGCTGGAGTGAGCCGATTCGACGAAATGTGACTGTGCGTGAGCTTCGCCGTGGCAAGTCAGACAGCGAGCGCTTGTTTCCTGCCGGGACATATTCTTGAAGGTGAATATCTTGGTTATGTCGCCGGCACCGGCCACGTGAGCTGCGCCGGGACCATGGCAGCCTTCGCAACCTTGGTGTGAGGGCTCCTTATTTAGCGTGGTCTTCCAGTGCGGTGTTTTCTCCCAAGCGTTGTAAATGTCTTCGTGACAGGTCTTGCAAGTATCCGCGCCCACATACTTCGAGCCTTCGGAGGAAGGCGCGCTGGCCTGCGCTGCGGTCGAGGACTGAGCACCCTTATCGACAACCTGCTGGCGAGCTTGGCCCCCCGCAAAGACAACGCAAAGAAATAATGCAGAGAATAGCAGAAAGCGAGGGGCCCCAAAGTTTGCAGACATGGATAGGTTCCCTTCGACACCCACGGCCGTTCATGAACGGGGTGACGGCAAACAAATGTTGTGGCCCCACGTCAGAGTTACCGTTCAATTGGAATAAATCATTCCACCGGTTCCTATCACGAGTCAACTGGGGACGAGGGGGGGGTGTCCCAATTTCTCCAAACTGGGAACACTGCGAGCGTTTCGTTTCCTGAAACTCACCCAGAGGCAATCACGGATCGCGAAGGCTTCAGCGAGAAAGCGCCGTGAGCTCGATTGGCCCGAAACGCTCTCGCTTGCGGCTGGATCCGGAGGCATACGAGGCTTTATGGCGGCAGGTGCAGCGTCGTGATGGGTGGAGATGCCAACTTTGCGGCACTTAGGGCGAACCTGGAAGTCCATCACCAACAGTTTCGCAGCCACACCGGGCACGATTCCGAGCAGAACCTTATTACCCTTTGCACTGCGCGCGACGCTAACCCGCATCTCCGCCGAGGAATGCCTAATGCCAGCGATGCCGGACACCGAGGGCGGCTTTCCCCACATGTTCCGGATAGTTCGGGGCGGTTGTCTCCACATACGTCGTGGCGACAGACTACATTTGGCCTCCTTGAGGCTGTTGGGACGGTTGCGCTGGCGTGATCGCGGGGACCGGAGCTGCATCCTGGCGCGGCACGACATACGGGACACTGGGCAGGCGCGTGACTTGTCCACGAGTCGCGTCGGCGATGTCGATGTGCGCATGATCGAGCAGCAGCCCGGTGGCGCGATCGAGTTCGATGCGCGACTTCTCGTAGGCGGCTTTGGCCGAAACGAGATTTGATTCCCCAGTGGTCAGTGTTGCGGCATCTTGCAGGATGGTGACCTGCGTGGTGAGTCCGACCTTCAACTTCTGCTGGTCGGCATCGAGAGTCTGGCGGGCCAGGTCGACGGCGGATTGCGCGGCCTGAACCGCTACCCGGTTCTGTTTCACGTCGAATTGCGCATTGCGGACTTCGATGCGCACCTGATTTTCCAGCTGCATCTGGCGGGCCTGCGCCTGGCGGTATTCGAGTTCGGCGCGCACCTGGTTGGATTGCGCCAGGCGATTGCGAATCGGGATCGTAAGGCTGAGTCCGATCCCCTTGTCGGGGGCGGTGGAGTTCACCGTTTGGCTGAGCGTGCTGCCGTAACCAACAGAGGTGCTGCTGCGGAACGGGGGTGGAGCTTTGGCCTGATCGAAGCAGAAGGCGCTGGTGGTTGTGGCGCAATTGGGCACCAGCGGATTCACATTCCCGCCAACGCCGGAACCGCCGTAATAGGCGAAGGCCTGCAGTGTAGGCAGCATGGCATTGCGAACCGCTTTGTTGTTGATGTCGCGGGAATTGAGGTCGATGCGCGTTTCCACCAACTCCGCGCGGTGACCGAGCGCGTCGTTAATCAGATCCTGAATGGGAGTGATGGGTTCTTCCTGCGGCAACTGCATGGCTGACGTGGGGATGACGTCGGCCTCGGCGAGCACGGGGTCTTCAATGCTTCGGCTGAGCGCATTCTTCATCAGCAGTTCCTGCAGCTGCAGGTTATTCTGGGCGACGATGAGGTTCTGTTGATCGGTGGCGACAGTGCTCTGCGCGCTCACCACTTGAATGGGCGGAACGGTGCCGACTTGCGCCTGGTGGCGGGCATCGTCGAGAGCTTTCTGAGCGTAGGTTAGAGACTCCTGCTGCACGCGGACGTTCTCGTAGGCGTAGACCAGATCCCAATAGATGTTCTCGATCTGGTCGACGGTGGTGATGATTTGCAGGCGAAAGGCGACATCGGAAATCTCGCGGTTATTTTTTGCGATACGGATGAATCGCGTATTGGGGAGGAATCCGAAGCCCTGAAGCAGATTCTGGGTGAAGCGGAACTGAAAATTCGAAGTCAACTCGGGGGTGAGCAGGCTGGTGGGATTGTTGGTGGTGGTGTGCGTGTTGTTAAAGGCGCCGGTGAGGGCCCCGCCAAAGGCGAATCCCTGGGTGTATGCGAAGTTCGAAGTATAAGCATTTTGTGCCACGATGGGGACGGGACTGAAAATGTTGACCGACTCCGTCTCGTTCTTGTCGAGCTGAAAATTTCCGGTGAGCACGGGATCGAAGCTGGTGATGGGAGCGCCGATGCCGAGGGTGGAACTGACCAGGCCGTTGGTTCCCGTGCCTGCGCCGCCGGCCGCGACTGTGGTGCCTCCAGTGCCGGAACCGACCGTTCCGCCGAGCCCGCCGACGCCGCCTCCCGGGGTATTTTGAACGATGCCGGTGTTGACGCCGAGAATGCTGCCGCCGGACTTGGCACGGAGCAAGTCGGCTGCCGCGATGTTCAGGTTATAACGGGCGATCTCGAGATCGAGATTGTTTTCGAGCGCGAGGGCCACGGCGTCGTCGATGGAGAGATAAATTTTGCCATCCCGCATGAGCGAGTCAACGCGCGCCGAGTTGCCCAGATTCGGCTGGGACAGCGGTTCGGCCTCGTAGGGCTGCAGGAATTTGGGGAACGCCGAGCGCGGGACAGAGTAGTCCTTGAGATGGACCGTTTCAGCCTGGGCGGGTCGTGGCGCCGCTGGAGCCGTGGTGGCCGGCGACGGATTCGCAGACGGATTCTGTTGCGCCGAAAGAACCAGCGGTGCGGCTGTGATCGCGGCCATGCACGCGAGATAGAACGCCAAACGCCGGGTCATCGAAAATAAACGCGGTAAAGACATGTGTTTCTCCTTAAGCAGAAAGGCAGACCACAAATGGAAATTTGGGATTTAAGAGCACGCCAGAAACGGCATCCCATCAATCTTAGCGGGAGAAGTTTGGCGGAAACCGCCCGCGATTGTAAAGAATTGTTAGGCCGAACAAACAAGATAAGCCGCTGTCGTGGGAGACAGCGGCGTTTGACGAGGAGTGGATCCTTCGAGAAACGTGGAATGGGGGTTATTGTGGCTGCTGCGGCGGTGGTGTATCGGCAGGTAGATCCTTGCGCGGCGTTGCGTACGGAACGTTGGGCAGGTGGGCCACCTGGCCTCTGGCGGCATCGTCGATGCTGATATTGGCATGATCGAGTACGCTTCCCGTCGCTCGATCCAGTTCCAGCCGCGATTTCTCATAGGCAACGGTGGCATTGACCAGAGTGGACTCGGCGGTGGCCAGCTGGCTTTGGTATTGCAAGACTAGCGTTGCGGTCGAAGTGCCGAACTTATATTTCTTTTGTTCGGCGTCCAGCGACTGGCGGGCCAACTCGACGGCAGCTTTGGCGGAATCGACACTCGCGCGATTTTGCTGGACCGCGTATTGCGCGTTGCGGACTTCAATGCCGACCTGGTTTTCAATCTGCTGCAGGCGCATCTGAGCCTGGCGATATTCCAGTTCAGAGCGGACTTGCAGGGACTGCGCGGCCCGATTGCGCAGCGGGATATTCAGCGTCAGGCCGACACCTTTGTCAGAAGCGGCAGAGGTCACTAGATTCTCGAGAGCGGTAGAGTAGCTCACGCTATTCGCATGCTGAAACTCTGGAGGAACAACCGCGCACTGCGAGGTAATGGGGTTTTGACCAGGTAGGCAGAGAGGAAAGCCAGGACGCAAGTCGCCTCCCAAACCGGAGCCGCCGTAGTAGGCGAACAAATCGAGGGTTGGCAAAAGAGCGCTACGCACGGCTTTGTTGCTGTATTCGCGGCTGTTGAGGTCAATGCGCGATTCCACCAACTCGGCGCGATGACGCAGCGCCTCATTGATCAGGTCTTCCGTGGGAACAACCGGTTCCTGCTGGGGAATGTCCATGGTTGACGTAGGAACGACTTCGGCCGTGGCCATGGCGGGATCTTTGAGCGTGCGCGTCAGGGCGTTCTTCATCAGCAACTGTTCGAGCTGAAGATTGGTCTGCGCGGTGGTGACCAATTGCTGATCCAGCGCGACCGTGCTTTGCGCCCGCACTACTTCGATGGGCGCGAGGCTTCCGATATCGACCTGCTTCTGCGTATCGGAGAGCGTCTTCTGAGCGAAGGACAGCGATTCATTCTGCACCCGAGCATTCTCGTAGGCGTAAACGAGATCCCAATACATGTTTTCGATCTGATCGACAGTTGTAATGATCTGCAAACGGAAGGCAACATCAGTGAGTTCGCGGTTATTCTTAGCGATGTGGATGAAACGGGAATTGGCCGGGAATCCCAGGCCTTGCAACAGATGCTGAGTGACTTTCACCTGCAAGCCAGTGGTCACCTGCGGGGCAAAAGTGGTGAATGGAACATTGTTCGTCAGATGGCTATTGTTAAATCCCACCGACAGGTTGGTTCCCCAAGAGAATCCCTGGAGGTAGGAGAAGTTCGCGGTGCCGGTGTTCTGATTAATGATGGGCACACCATTGAAGGCGCTATTGGACAGCTGAAACGCGCGGTCCATTTGCAGAGTGCCGGTGATGACGGGGTCGAAGGTCGTAATGAGCGGCCCTTGGCCGAGACTGGAACTGACCAAGCCGTTGGTGCCGGCGCCGACGCCGCCTGCGCCCAGACTGGTGCCGCCGGTAGAAGCGCCCGCGGTTGCACCAATGCCGCCCACGCCTCCGCCGGGAGTGTTCTGCACGACTCCGGCATTGACGCCCAGGATGCTGGCGCCCGCCTTGGCGCGCAGCACGTCGGTATCGGCGATGTTGAGGTTATAGCGCGCGATGGCGATGTCGAGATTGTTCTCGAGGGCGAGGGCGATGGCATCGTTTAACGACAGGTAGAGCTTGCCGTCGTGCATGAGCTGATCGATGCGAGATGTGTTGGCCAGATTCGGTGGGGCTAGATGACGCGCCTCATAGGGAGCAATCGGATTGGGGAAGTGCGACACCGGCCTGGCATAATCCATCACCGGCAGAGGGCGAGCTTCCGGCGTATTCTGGGGCGTAGGAGCAGCGGGCTGCTCTTGGCCCCAAGCCGTGACGGTCAAAATTGCGAACAGACTTGCAGTGGTGGCGACTCGGATGGTCGAGGCTAAACGGGCAAATGGCATCTGCTCATCTCCGATCGTTAGTACCGATAATCGTTAGTACCGATAATTAAGACGTGCAACCGAGAATGTTTGGGCTTCACCTGAGCCAGCCGATCGACCCAAGATACAGTCCTGCTCAGGCATTGGTACGCAAAGGAGCGCTGAAAGGTTCCTCAAAGCCGGGACAAAAGCACGCCTCCAGCTTCCATCTTCCATCTTCCGTCTTCCGTCCGGATCTGCGGGCGGAGTTTCCAGGGATGCTCGTGATCGACATCATCACTCAGATCGAAGCCAGGATTCCGCGGAAACTGATTAGTATATCCGACGGGGAACGGCTATGCGGCTTCGCCATTCGCCGGCTTGCACTGCCCGAATGCCTCCGATGATGGGAAGGCCGCATAGGACTCGAAAAGATCAGACTCGAAAGATCGCGAATGCGCACTCTCAAATTAACCGTGGCCTATGATGGCGCGGAATTTTACGGCTGGCAGGTGCAGCCCGACCATACGACGGTGCAGGGCACACTCGCCTCAGCCATTGGACGCATCACCGGAGAAAAGGTATTGCCCCAGGGATCTGGGCGAACCGACGCGGGCGTGCATGCTCTGGCGCAGGTGGTGACGTTTGTGACGGAGTCTTCGGTGCCGACCGAAAATTTTGTGAAGGCGCTGAACGACATTTTGCCGGCATCGGTGCGAGTGCTGGGCGTGGCGGAGATGCCGGCCGGGTTTCATGCGCGCCATACGGCTCGCGCAAAAAGCTATCGCTACCGGATTTATCGGGGAGCGATCTGCCCGCCGTTTCTGGCGCGCTATGTGTGGCACTATCCGTATCCGCTGAATGAAGAGGCGATGGAGCGGGCGGCGGGACTGGTGGTGGGGGAGAAAGATTTCACGTCGTTTGCGGCTGTGGATCCTGAGCGAGGTCGCGAGGCTGAGATGGTCAGCAATGTGCGGACGATTTTCTCGTCATCGTGGGAGCGGGCGGGAGAGGAATTGATTTACACCGTGAAGGGATCGGGGTTCCTGCACCACATGGTCAGAAATCTGGTGGGAACGTTCATGCTCGTAGGACGGGGGACGTTGCAAGTGGACGACATCACGCGCATCCTTGAGGCGAGAGACCGGTCTGCGGCCGGAGCGACTGCGCCGGCCAGCGGACTGTATCTGGTGAGCGTGGAGTACTTGGAATCCGAGCAAGAGGATTAAGGAAGATGTAGCCACGTTCTTTGAGGACGGTGCTTTATGCCTGGCGAGCTACAGATGATTGCGGCGAAGATTCCGTCGATGAATCCGGCGACGGGGGAAATTCTGGGTGAGATCGAGTGTGCCAGCGAGGACGAGGTGCTGGCCGCAGTGAACCGCGCCCGCGCGGCGCAGGCGGCGTGGTCAGAGCTGGGAGTGCGGCGGCGAATTGAGATTCTGCGGCAGTTTCAGCGCAGGTTGCATGCAGAGAAATCGCGGATCGCCGAGGCCATCACGCGCGAGGCGGGGAAGCCCGCGGCGGAGGCGCTGGTCACCGAGGTGCTGGTCGTGCTCGATGCGGCGCGATTCCTTATCGACAATGCTTGGGGATTGCTGCGCGATGAAGCCGTGCCGCACGGAAACTTGGTCACGAAGCTGAAAAGCGGCCGGCTGCTGCGCGAACCGCATGGCGTGATCGGAATCATTTCGCCGTGGAATTATCCCTTTTCGATTCCCGCGACGGAGGTGCTGGCGGCTTTGGTGGCCGGGAATGCCGTGGTGCTGAAGCCGTCGGAATTCACTCCGCAGGTCGCGCTGGAACTGGCTTCGCTGCTTCATGCAGCGGGTGTGCCGGCGGGCGTGTTTCAGGTGATGGTTGGGGAAGGTCCGGTGGGCGCGGCGTTGCTGCGATCGCCGATCGACAAGTTGGTGTTCACGGGCAGCGTCACCACGGGAAAGCGGATTGCGGCTGCCGCTGCCGAGAGGTTGCTTCCTGTGGTGCTGGAGTTGGGCGGCAAAGATCCCATGCTCGTGCTGGACGACGCCGACGTGGATGTGGCTTCGAGCGCGGCGGTGTGGGGAGCTTTCGTGAATGCGGGACAAGCCTGTCTTTCCGTGGAGCGATGTTATGTGCATCGCAGCTTGTATGAATCGTTCGCCAAGGCGTGCGCGGAGAAGACGAAGCAGTTGCGCGTCGGCAACGGGATGGACGCCCACACCGATGTGGGGCCAATGATCCGGGAGCGGCAGGTGCGCATTGTGGAAGCGCACGTGGAGGATGCGAAGGCGCGCGGGGCGCGGGTTTTGGCGGGCGGCCGGAGGCTTCCGGAGCTGGGCGCGAACTTTTATGCTCCCACGGTGCTGGCCGACGTGACCCACGACATGCGCATCATGCGCGAGGAAACTTTCGGTCCGGTGCTGCCGATCATGGCGTGCTCGGATGATGACGAAGCGGTGCGTACCGCTAACGATTCCGAATACGGATTGGCGGCGAGCGTATGGACGCGGGACGCGAAACGCGGAGAACGCCTGGCCCGCCGCATTCATGCCGGTACGGTGATGGTGAATGATGTGGTCTCCTGCTTCGGGATCAGCGAAGCTCCGCACGGCGGCGTGAAGGCCAGCGGCGTCGGCAGAACTCATGGGCGCTTTGGCCTAGACGAAATGGTGCGGGTGAAATATCTGGATATGGATCGCATGCCGGGAATGAAGAAAGTCTGGTGGCATGGGTACGGAGAAAGTTTCCGCCGGCAGATGGAAGGATTTCTGGATTTGCAGTTCGCGCGCGGTGTGGGAACGCGGCTGCGAGGGGCGTGGCGGGCGGCGGGCGTGGTCAGGAGGAAGCAGTTGTAGGCAGTCAGCCGAACAGCGGCTGTTCCTGCAGGAGTCATTTTGCCGACTCAATCATCGATGCGGTCGTTGTGACTGGGCGGCTGCGAGACGACCAGGAAACGCACGGCGGTTGATGACGGATTTCGGATCTGGTGGCGGGTCCCGGGCAGGATGCGGATTCCGCTGCCCGCCCGAATGAGCGTGGCTTCGCCATCGACTTCCATGAGAACTTCGCCGGTCAGAATGTAGAAGAACTGCTGGGCGTGCTCGTGGTGATGGCGAATTTCGGCGGCTCCCGGCGGCATGAATTCCTCGATCACGCTCAGATTCTTATCTTTCACCAGGTGCCAGCCATCGCACTCGCGGCCCCAGCGGTAATGCTCGGCGTTGTCGCGGCTGATCGCGATGGGGCGGACTGCTTTTGATCCTGAAGCTACGGCCTGTGCGGCGGCTGGTTTTTGCGTTCTCGCCATATGCGTCTCCCATTTATCTCGCGGGGATGTCCGAGGAAGTCCTGAAACAATTGTGATCGCGGGCTTCTCAGGAATCTACAGAGTAGCAGTAGCAGAGGCACAGGCGACGCGGTTTCAGCTACAATGGGCGCGTAAGGCCGAATCCGGCGGCATCGGGGCCGCGCGAGTGAGGGTACGTCCTTTGGCGACTGGTGAAGCAGTGACTTCCAACGCAGGCAACGTTTCGCAACTTCCCCACCACAAAGTAAAGGTCAAGAAGGCGGGACAGCGCGCCTGCAATGAGAAAGACGCCAAGGGAAAGTTCTGCGGCGGCCACTTAAAACTTTGGTTCTACACGAAGGACGCCGTCGAGCGGGAATGCGGAGATATCGAGAAGGCCTGGGGACCGCGTGCCGAAGTGTATCGCTGCGAGAGTTGCAAAGCGCTTTACCTGCCGACTCCTGGGGAGACCAAGATCAATGTCGCGGGGCAGGGAATGATTTCGGTATTCGGGCTGACGCTGCCGCCGAAGGAGAAATAGCTGCTAGCTTCTAGCTCCTAGCTGCTAGCTATCAAGTTTGGGGATCTGGGGATCCGCAGAACCAAGGGTGCTGCCGAGAGATGCCGAGCTGCGCTCGGCGGACAGCCTAGGGCGGCTGTCCCCACATGAGATTTGCTAGTCGCTAGAAGCTAGTAGCTAGAAGCTTTCGTGCATGAACACTTCCGATCTCATCTACGACTGGAACCAGAATCTTCCGCCGGGGTTGAAGTTTCCCGGGCCGGTTTTGCTCAATGATGAGAGCCTGCGCGATGGGCTGCAGTCGCCTTCGGTCCGCGACCCTTCGATTCCCGAAAAAATTGAAATCCTGCATCTGATGGAAGCGTTGGGAATCAACGCGCTCGATCTCGGACTGCCCGGCGCGGGCCCTCGCGCGGTCGAGGCGGTGACGGCGCTGGCGCGCGAGATCGTCGCGCACAAGATGAAGATTCAGCCAAACTGCGCGGCGCGCACGCACGAGAACGATATTCGTCCGATTGCGGAGATTGTGCAGAAGACGGGCTTGCGCATCGAGGCCGCGACGTTCATTGGATCGAGCCCGATCCGCCGGTTCACTGAAGGATGGACCGACGACTTTTTGCTGCACACTACCGAGAAGGCGATCAAATATGCGGTTTCACTTGGACTCGACGTGATGTACGTCACTGAGGACACGAGCCGATGCGATCCGGAAACGGTGAAGCGGTTGTACGCGACGGCGATTGCCTGTGGCGCGCGCGCCATTTGCATCTGCGATACGGCCGGACACGCCACGCCGATGGGCGCGCTCGCGCTGGTGCGGTTCGTGATTCAAGAAGTCGTGAAACCTTCGGGCGAGAAAGTCCGCGTGGACTGGCACGGGCACAGCGACCGCGGACTGGCGATTGCAAATTCAATGGCGGCGATTGTTGCGGGCGCGAATTGCGTGCACGCATGTGCCATCGGATTGGGCGAGCGCGTGGGCAACACGCAGATCGATCAAATGCTGGTCAACCTGAAGCTGATGGACATTGCGCCGTGGAACCACCAGGACCTGACCAAGCTGAAACACTATTGCCAGGCCGTGTCGCAAGCGACGGGAATGCCGATTCCCGCGAATTATCCCGTGGTGGGTGACGACGCGTTCCGCACCGCGACCGGAGTGCATGCGGCGGCGATCATCAAGGCGTATCACAAGAATGACATCGTGCTGGCCAACACGGTGTATTCCGGCGTGCCTTCGCACGTCTTCGGACTCGACCAGATCATTGACGTCGGTCCGATGAGCGGAAAATCGAATGTGCTGTTCTGGCTGGAGCGGCATGGGATTGCTACCAGCGACGATGTGGTGGATCGCATCTACCAGCGCGCGAAGCAGAGCGACCACACCCTGACCGAAGCTGAGATTCTCGAGTGCGTGCCGGCAGCCTCGAGCAAGAAGTGATTCCCGCATGACCCAACTTATGCGGCATGCCTGGCGCGATCCGGCGCCGCGGTCACGATGGTGGTGCGGGCTGAGTCGCTCGCAGGATATCCCGATCACCTGCAACTGGAAAGCCCGTTCGGAAAATTCAGCGTTCCAGTTTCACGCGCGGCGGAAGTGCCTATCTGCGACGTGCTGTGGATTACTGTGAAGGCGACCCAGTTGGAACCGGCTCTGGGATCGTTGCACAAGCCGGAGTCCGTAGGGGCCATCCTGCCGCTGCTCAATGGCATTGATCATATTTCGCTGCTCAACTCGAAGTACGGCACAGATAAAGTGATTCCCGCGACCATCGCCGTGGAATCGGAACGCGTGGCTCCGGGTCACATCGTGCACCGCTCGCCGTTCGCGAGGGTGGGCTTCTCTTCGCGAGGGCGCGCTTTGCTGGGCGCGACGGCCGAGCAACTGCAGCAAATGGGCTTCGAGTGTCGCTTCGTGGACGACGAGCCCACGTTGATGTGGACCAAACTCATTTTTCTGGCGGCCTTCGCGCTGACCACCACCGCGTCGGACAAGACCACGGGAGAAATTCTGGCCGATCCCGAATGGCGCGAGTTGGGATTGGCGTGCATGCGCGAAGCCAGCGCGGTCGCGACTGCCGAAGGCGCGAAGATTGAAACCGACGCGCTCATTGCCGGAGTAATGAAGATGCCGGGAAACATGCGCAGCTCGATGCAGAAAGATGTGGAGCAGGGCAAAACGCCGGAACTCGATGCGATTGCAGGACCGATTTTGCGCAGCGCGCGCCGCCACGGCATTGAGGTGCCGGCGGTGGAAAAGCTCGTCGCCGCGGTTGAGCGTAAAGCAGGGCTTGCTCACTCGATCGCGTAGCGCCGCCGTCCCGGCGGCTGTCGCAGGGATGTCGAAAGCCGCTGAGGCATCTCAAAGCACACCTGACGTCGAGAGTCAAAACGCGTAACGGCCTGGTCGCAGCGGTTACTTGCTACTCAATGAAACGTAATTGGTTGGAGCGTAGGTGGAAAGTCCTCCAGCGAGATCCACCACACGTGCCGATCAGAGTAGTAATTGATAATCTCCTTATTCAATGCCGGGCCGAGATCGTGAGCCCACACAACAGTCGAGGCGTCGATGTTAGCGCCATTGAAAACCCATTCGTTCAGATGCGATTGACCGCGAACGATAACCAGGTGCCGCCCACCAGAGTGAATCAGCCTGCGCTGGACATCGGCTCGCGAAACTCCTGGTGCGGTACGAGGTGCGCTCCATGATATTGGCCATCTGGAAAGGTTGGGAGCCGCGATAGTGATGAACAGCATGACGATCGCGATCGCCGGGACCGCTGGCACAAGCGTTCTCCACCGGGGATGTGTGGATAAATATCTAAGCGCCTGCACTATAGCTGCAATAAAAATAGGTGTGATCGCAGCACAGTAATGCGGAAAAAACCACGCCTCGGCAAGCAAGGGAAACATCCCGATGGCACCGGCCAATAGCAGGGGACGCAGTCTTCTGCCTGAAAAAACTCTTCCGACAGTCAGCAGAGGAATGCAAAATAGCGGACCAACATAGAACATGAAGAAGGAGCTAATCTTGCCAGCGAGTGATCGCAAAATTCCGCCGAACGAATGGTAACGATTTTGAAGCCCGGCGAGCCACTCGTAATACTCTTTCATCGCTTGCACCGAGGCTGACCTTCCTGGATCGGACCGCTCCCATATAAATACAAGTGGAATTCCATATTGCTGGCGGCTGACCTGATAGGGGATGCGGAATGGAGAACCAGTCACTCTAAGATTGCAAAAGCAGAAAAAGCTTCCGGCCAAGAACACAATGGCCAGTGCGGGCAAAAGAGCGGGGACCCAGGACCCGAGAAAACGCTTAGTGTGGAGACTGACGAACCATGAAGCCGCAATACCCAAGACCAAAACTAGGTCCTCGTATGGACGACTGAGGGCTAGCAGCGCCAAACCGCCGCCTAACCAAAGTCCATCGAAAGGCGAGATCCTTCGTCGACGCAGAGTCTTTCCCCAGACACCAAGGACGAGTGCCGCTCCAAGCGCGGCCGGGGCGCCGCCCCAGTAGCTGTTCATCCAATAGCTAGCGATCCCGAAGCGAATGCCAAAAAGGAGAGCGCCGAAAAGGGCCCAACCGGGGGAAAACCATTGCCTCAGCATCCAACAGAGCGCACCGCAAAGGAGTGCGATGCTCAGCGCTACGCCTGCCCAAGGATGGCCAAGATACATTCCAACGAGAAGAAACAGACTCTGGGCCAAGGTGTATACGGAGGCGTAGGTTGGAGTTTGAATAAAGTTAGGTGTCTCGAAATGGACCCACATCGGATGGGTGGGAGTGGACAGACGGCCCGAATGCATGGTATCGGCTGTCAACAGATATCCGAATTCGTCGTGAACCACCGGCTCAGGCACACCCCACAAGGGAAGCAAGAGAGTGCGGACGACCAATGGCAACATCGAGGCCAAGGTCACGGCCACCCATCCACGACGTGGCAGGCGATACAACAGGCGACTGACACACGAGGATGCCATCTGGCTAGCTTTCACGAAGATAAACGACACGGCAGCCGCAGCCACCACGAGCAGAACCTCAATAGCAGTGGTATGCAAGCCAATAAAATGTCGCACAAAAAATACCTCCGTCTCAAAGCAGTCGCGCCGCCATTGGGCGCGAGGCTAGAAGAGAACGACACGGGTTCAAAGACGAGGCCTCCTTCCACGAAACGGTCGCCTTCTAAAATTGTTTCACCATAGTCGCGGAGGGATTCGATATTCGTTGTGAGGGGATTACACGGACTGCACCCCGGCAAGCCTCCCCCAATTCCAAAATCACCTAGCACACCGGGCACAGTGATGCCAGCGCCGGGACCGTTGAAGTTGAATGCGTAGAGCGCAGTTTGGAGCCCCGCGCCGGAAAGCGTTCCATATCCCTGTGTGATCGTTATGGAGTCAGCAGCGGAAAATGCGACACAGCCAGTATCATCGAAACCAGAAACGTCGGTTGTTTCGAGGGAGCACCTCCGAGAAAAGTCATGAGGCGGCGGAGAGTGAATTCTGTGCCTGGTTCGCGACGCTTGTCAAGAATGAAAATGCCCCATTCTGACAGCCTCCGGGAGGAGATTCTCGGTTCTACGGAAGGAAAGAGAGACCCTACGATGCCCGAGACACCGACCATCTAAAGTATGTTGAATATAATTACGGACAATTTGGATCGGTCGTTCATGTTACTGAGGGAGATCAGGAACCGCTAGACCTTACAGTTGATTTCTTTGCGCCTCAGTAGACCTGCAAAGACGAATGGCGAAATATCGCAATTTCACTCATGGTGAATGTTCGGCAAGGCAGCCTATTTTCGGAAGGTCTTCAAAGTCGTTGTCCTCCTAACGGTAACCCAAACGTAGAAAGAAGCCTGCGACCACGAACGTTGGTAACGCTACTTTTGTCGGACAAGAAGTTAGTCTGTTAACAGTGACGATAAGAGAACACGAACGCTCAAAAACCCGCGTATTTGCTAGGGTTTCAGCATGGTTCGGCGTATTGTAAACTAACGCATACCCTCTCATGAGCCCGAATCCTCCGCGCGCGGAATTGCCTGACCTGGCGCCTTCGGTGCAGCAGGAAGTGGCTCGTCTGGCCGCTGCGCCCGAGGTGCGGTCGGCGTTTAACTGGTTTCGCGCGCAAGAGCCGCAGTTCCTGCAATGGCAGATCGAGATGGCGCGGATTCCTGCGCCTCCGTTTGGGGAGTCGGCGCGGGCCGCGTGGCTGTCGGAAAAATTCCGCGAAGTCGGGCTGGACGACGTTCGCATCGACGACGTGGGCAATGTGTTTGGCACGCATCCCGGATTCGGCAAGCGGTATGTGGGGTTGAGCGCGCATATCGACACAGTGTTTCCGGCGAATACGCCGCTGAACATACGGCAGCAGGGCAGCCGCATTTACGGGCCGGGAGTTTCCGACAACGGCGCGGGCGTGGCGTCGATGCTGGCGATTGCCGCCCTGTTGCGGGCGGTGCGCGTGCGGCATGCGTTGCCGTTCGTGTTTATCGGGAACGTGGGCGAAGAGGGCGAAGGCGACCTGCGCGGCATGCGGCACATTTTTTCCACGCCGCGCTGGAAAGATTCGATTGCCTACAGCCTGGTGCTCGATGGCGCGGGCGCCGATACGATCGTGGCGGAAGCCCTGGGCAGCCGGAGATTTGAAGTGATCGTGCGCGGTCCGGGCGGGCACTCGTGGAGCGATTTTGGCGCGCCCAATCCGATCGTGATTTTGGCCAAGGCGATTGATACGTTCACCGCGACGGTGGTTCCGACGGTTCCGAAAACGACGTTCAACATCGGAGTGATTCGCGGCGGCACGTCGGTGAATTCCATTCCTGAGTCGGCGAGCATGAAGGTGGATATTCGTTCGACCTCGATGACGGAAATGGAGCGACTCGAGCATGGCTTGCGCCGGGCGCTGAATCGCGCGGTGGAAGACGAGACCCTGGCGGCCGAGATGCGCTCGCCGGCGCAGAAGCGCCCGTCGGGAGTCAGTTGCGAAGTGGTGGTGATCGGGAACCGTCCGGCGGGCGAACTGCAGCCCGGGGCGCGGATTTTGCAGGTGCTGCGAGCGGTGGATGCGCAACTGGCCAACGCGGCGCAGGTGCAGCGCGCGTCCACGGACGCGAACATTCCGCTCTCGCTGGGGCTGGAGGCCGTAGCCATCGGCGGCGGCGGCTCGGGCGGCGGGGCGCACACCTTGCAGGAGTGGTTCGATTGCAACGGGCGCGAACTGGCGTTGAAACGAATTTTACTGACGATTCTTGCGTTGGCGGGGGTGGGGGAATGATTGTGGGACGGGTACGGGCCTGGTTTCGAAAGGATGGTCCGACGATGCAAGGACTCTTGGCTGGCGCTTTGTTGACTCCGTTGCTGGTGGCGACGACGAGTTCGAGCGCGCAGAATGCGGACACGCCTGGGGCGTCCAAGCCCAAGGCGGATGTGATTTTTATTCACGGCAATATTTATACGGGAGTGCCCGCCAACAGCGCGTTCAGCTCAATCGCCCGGGAAGAGGCGATCGCGGTTCGCGGAGACCGGATCGAGGCGGTCGGAAAGAATAGCGACATCGAAAAGTTGAAAGGTCCGCAAACCCAGGTGATCGATCTGGGCGGCCATTTTGTGATGCCGGGATTCAATGACGCGCATTTGCATTTGGCCGATGGCGGGCTGAACAAACTGCGCGTGGATTTGACTGGCGTGAAGTCGCTCGACGAATTGCGCACGCGCGTGCAGAAAAAAGTGGAGGAATCGAAAGCGGGCGAGTGGATTCTGGGCGGCGGCTGGGATGAAACTTTATGGCCGGTGAAGGCGACGCCGACTCGCTGGGATCTCGACGAAGTATCGGACGGGCATCCGGTGTTTCTGGTGCGGATTGATGGGCACATTGCCGTCGCCAACACACGGGCACTGCAACTGGCGAGCATCACGTTGGCCAGCAGAGATCCGCAAGGCGGGCACATTGACCGCAACGAAGCCGGAGAGCCGACCGGCATCTTGCGGGAAACCGCGCAGGGAGCGGTGGAGAATGTGATTCCCGCGCCGACTCACGAACAGCGCCGGCAGGGGATCGAGCTTGCTCTGGCGGATCTGGCAGTCCACGGCGTGACTTCGGCGCAAGATTATTCGCCGCCCTGGGAAAATTTTCAGATCTACGAAGAACTGGAGAAGGAAGGCAAGCTCACGGCGCGCATCTCGGAGTGGCTGCCCTTTGACGAGCCGGTTCAAGAGTTGAACCGGGAGCGCGATTCGCATCCGCAGTCGGATCTGCAGTTGCGCACTGGCATGTTGAAGGGATTCATGGACGGATCGCTGGGTTCGCACACGGCGGCCTTGCTGGAGTCGTATTCCGACGATCCGAAAAATTCCGGCCTGCCGCGATACGAGCCCGACAAATTGAACGAGATGACGAAGGAGCGAGTGCTGGCCGGCTTCCAGATCGGATTCCATGCGATCGGCGACAAAGGCGTGCAGATGGCTTTGGATGCGTTTTCTCAAGCGGAGAAGGCTGCCAAAGAGGCGCATGTGAAAGCGCCCAACGGCGGCGAGGACTTTCGTTTGCGCGTGGAGCACGCTCAGGTTACGACGCCGTTGCAGTTTGCCCAATTCAAACAGCTCAAAGTGATCGCGTCCATGCAGCCTAGCCACGTGCTCACGGACATGCGCTGGGCACAGGACCGGCTGGGGCCGAAGCGGGCAGCGACTTCCTATGCGTGGCTGGCATTCCTAAACAAAGGGGTTGTGCTGGCTTTCGGAACGGATTATCCGGTCGAACCGGTCAGCCCGTTCCGCGGGCTGTACGCCGCGGTCACGAGAAAGAGTGAAGACGGCAAGCAGGAATATTTTCCGGCGCAACGTCTGACCATGGATCAGGCCATCGCAGCCTACACGACAGGCTCGGCATACGCGGAATTCGAGGAGAAGGAAAAGGGCAAGCTGATCCCCGGCATGCTGGCCGACTTTGTCGTGCTGGATCGCGACGTAACCTCCGCTGCCGCGGAGAAAATCGTGGGCACCAAAGTCCTGCGAACCGTGCTGGCCGGCAAGACTGTCTATGAGTCGCAGTAAGCTGGGTCGGCCTCCATCGATCAGGAGAACTGAGCGGACCGATTTCCGGCCTGCGAAATCGAACATCCGGTAAAACGATTTGACGGTTTTGCGCGTCTAAGCGTAGAAGGCCCCCCTCGGCCGTCGTATCCGTGCGCGCCCAAAAAGGAGCATCCCGATCGCATGGTGTAAATGGGTATAATAATAGGGGCTTACAAGTTCCGGAGGAAGTGCACATATGGACTCGGGCGCGATGTGGATGCGCATGAAGGCTCACCGCTGGGCCTACACACTTAGTATTCTGGCTACGCTGACCGTCGGCATTCTGATCGGTACAGTGATTTCCCAGGGAGTAAAGGGAAAAGAAGGGCAGCAAAAAGGAGACGCGACCCCGCTCACCTTGCCGTCTCCGCAGGTGATGTCGAATACCTTTTCCCAGATTGCCAAGCAGCTGGAGCCTAGCGTCGTCAACGTCAATACGGAATCGACGATCAAGAATGTGCACCGGCGGCGCGGCGGTAGTGGTGGCGGAGACGACGACGAAGATGGCGGCGGCATGGACGACTTCTTCAACCACTTCTTCGGAGCACCGGGCGGCCAGGGAGCCGGACCCGGGGAGGGGCCGATTCGCGAACGTTCTCTGGGTTCCGGCGTGATTGTCGATCCCAAGGGCTACATTGTGACCAACCGGCACGTCGTCGAGAAGGCGGACCGCATTCGCGTTCGCTTTGAGGACGATGCTCCGGGCGTACAGCACGATGCCAAGGTGATCGGGACCGATCAGGAGACCGATCTAGCCGTGATCAAAGTGGACGTCGATCGTCCGCTGCCAGCCGCGAAGATGGGCAATTCCGACGGCATGCAGGTGGGCGATTGGGTGCTCGCGATCGGAAGCCCCTTTGGACAAGCAGGCACCGTGACCGCGGGCATCGTTTCGGCCAAGGGCCGCGACATTGTTCCTGGTCGCCAATTCCAGACCTTCATTCAGACCGATGCGGCCATCAATCCGGGCAACTCCGGCGGGCCGCTGGTCAACATGAACGGAGAAGTGATTGGTATTAACACCGCTATTCTGAGCGAGACCAATGCTTATGCCGGGATCGGATTTGCGTTGCCCTCGAAGACCGTGGTCGACGTCTACAACCAGTTGACCGGGCCCGAGCACAAAGTTTCCCGCGGGTCGATCGGAATCACTTTTGATGCCGTGCAGAATCCGGCGATTGCGCGCGTATACGGCACGGGAACGGGCGTAACCGTATCGAGCGTGGTGCCGGGCAGCCCTGCGGATCAGGCCGGACTGAAAACGGGCGACACGATCACGGCTGTGGATGGCAGGGCCGTGAGTAAAGGGAACGATCTGGTATCGGATATTGCTTCTCGCAAGCCGGGATCGAAGGTGAAGTTGGCTTTCATCCGCAACGGCAAAGCGCAGGAGGCTTCCGTCACGATTGCCGATCGAGCCAAGCTGTTTGCGGCACGCCTAGGCGAAGATCAGGAGAATGATGACGAAAACACACCCAAGCAGAGCAAATTTGGATTGACGGTTCGGAAAGTGACTCCGGAAATGGCGGAACGCCTCGACATGCCCGAGGGCAAAGGCGTGATCGTGCAGGATGTGAAGCCAAACTCGTTCGCGGAAGACGTGAACTTGGGCCGCGGCGATATCATCCTGGAGATCAACAAGCAGCCGGTGAACAGCGAAGAGGATCTTGCCAGAATCGAATCGAGCCTGAAGAGCGGCCAGGATGTGGTGTTCCTGGTGCGGCAGCGCGGCTCGTCTCGACAGGATGGCGCGATCTTCGACGCAGGCACACTTCCGTAACGTAGTTCACCCCAACCGAAGCTGGCACTGTGCTCTGAGATCGAAGAAGATGACAGTGCCGGCATCGAGTTGGGCTTTTTTGTTTTTTGAAATGCGATGCCGCGGGAGTTGAAGGTCAAGCGCAGATGTTCGAGCGTAGGGTTTCAATCCGAAAAACAGGATTCGGTGCAGTGTGCATCGTGATCTTGGCCTGCCTGTCGCTGGCGACGGCGAGTTTCGGTCAAGATGCGGCTGAGGATACGACGCAGAAAAAGCCGGCCACCGCTAAGAAGACGACTTCCACCAAGAGCAAGGGCCACCACCACTCCACTTCTGCTACAACTAAGACTGCCAGCAAGGCGCGCAGCGCCTCGAGAAAGCGGTCTTCGAAAAAGAAATCGGCGCGCGCACGAGGGCAGCAGAAAATCGATGGCGAACGGGCACAGGCCATTCAGGAAGCGTTGATCCGCGAGCACTATCTGAGCGGGGAAGCGACCGGCACATGGAACCAGGCCAGCGAAGAAGCCATGCGGCGTTATCAGGCGGACCACGGCTGGCAAAGCAAGACGGTCCCGGACTCGCGAGCGTTGATCAAGCTGGGCCTGGGACCGAGCAAGGATCATCTGCTGAATCCGGATAGCGCGATGACCATGGTACCCGACGCGCCCAAGTCGCAACCGATGCCTACGTCATCGTACAGCGGCCCACCGAGCGCGAATCCCACACAGTCCGCGAATCCCGTACCTCCGTCCGCGCCGGCCTCCACTCCTGCAGCCAGCGCTTCTTCAGGCCCACAATAGTTTTGGAGAGGGCCATCCTGGCCCGTGTGTATCCCTACGGGCGATGTTATTCCTAACCGTTACCACTACCGCCCTTGCGGTCGTTTGCCAACAACGGGCGGGGGAAATAGGGCAGAGGCAGATTAGCGATAATGGCGCGGGGATTGCCTTCCACCAAGGCTTCTGCGACTTCCTCTCCGCAGATTTCGGCCGCTGCTTCGCGTGCGGTGGAAAGGATCGGAACCCGCTTGACCGTGTCATGGGCGTCGGTTGCCAATACATGCACGGACTGATGTTCGAGCAGCCACTGCGCGGCGCGGCGGCTGCGTTCGCCCCAAAATCCGGTCAGGGACGAGCCCGTCACCTGGACCACGCAACCCTGTTCGGCCCACTCGCCGATGCGCTGCGGATGTTCGCGAAGAATCGGATTGCGCTCCGGATGGGTGACGATCACCGTGATTCCGTGATCCGCCAGCTTGGCGAAAGAATCTGTGATCTGCTGGGGAATGCTGAAGTTGCTGAATTCCACCAACAGGTAGCGCGTGCCCCCGATGACATAGCGAGCGGGATGAGCCAGCGCGTCCTGCACGTTCTCGTAGGAAAGATGGAAATCGCATCCCAGCAGGATCTGCAGCGAATCCCCGACAAGTTCCTGCAGATGGGCGGCGAGCTGCTCCAGATATTCGCGATCGTAATGATAGCGATCGTTGGCATGGGGCGTGGCCACCATGTGAGTGATGCCGTCGTCGGAGGCCATGCGGCACATGGCCACGCACGTCTCCCAAGTCTTAGGACCGTCGTCGACTTCGGGAAGAATGTGGGAATGGATATCGATCACAATTGCTGGGACACCGCGCCCGTCGCGCTAGACCACGCTTGATTTAAGCAGATTTGGCGGGGTGAGAGGAAGGTCACTAATGTCACCGCCGAAGACGGCGGAAACGCGGGAAGAGCCGGATTCGGGAGCCCCCTCGGGCCGACCGGCGGCGGAATCAGGAATTTCCGTAGCGCTCGCGAATGAAATCTGCAATTCCCGCGTAAGCCTTGGTCAGCGTCGGCTCGTCCGGCAGGAAGACGATGCGGAAGTGCCGTGTGCCGGGCTTTTGGCCGAAGCCGGAGCCGTGCACGACCATGACGTGCTTCTGGCGGATCAATTCTTTCACGAAGATTTCGTCGCTCTCGGGTATGTCGATTTTGGGGTAAGCATAAAAAGCCCCGCGCGGCGCGACGCAACTGATGCGCGGTGTCGATTCGCACCATTTTTGCGTGAGGTCGCGGCGCGAGCGCAGTTTTCGGCGCACTTCGATGAGATGATCCTGCGGGCCTTCGAGCGCGGGTTTGATGGCGTACTGCTCGGGATGGTTGGCGCACAGGCGCGCGCGCAGCAGCCGGTGCACGCCTTCGCAGTAGGTTTTCACCGCGGCGGCGTCGCCGGAGACAATGCCCCATCCGATCCGCCATCCGGGGACCAGGTAGTTCTTCGACATGCCTCCGAACGTTACGCAGGGAACGTCGGGCGCGACCGCGGCAAAGGCGAGATGAGCGGTATCTTCCAGGATTAACTTGTCGTAAATCTCGTCGGCGAAAACGATCAGATTGCGCCGACGCGCTAGTTCTGCGATCTGTTCGAGCATCTGCCGCGTGCATAGCGATCCCGTCGGATTGTTGGGATTGATCAGCACGATGCCGCGCGTATGCGGCGTGATCTTACGCTCGATGTCTGCCAGTTCGGGCTGCCAGGCGTCTTCTTCATTCAAATCGTAAGCGTTGAGCCGGATTCCCAACTTGCACAGAACGGCCGAGTAGAGCGGATAGTCGGGGCTCGGAGTCAGCAGATCTTCGTTGGGGTTGACCAGCGCGGAGAGGCAAAGATCGACAGTCTCGCTCACGCCCGAAGTGACGAACACATCGCGCACGGTGGTGATGCCCTTGCGCGCCGCTTCGCCGCGAATCGCTTCCAGCGCTTCCGGGATGCCGTTGGAGGGCGCGTATCCATTCTTGCCGTCGCGCATGGCTTTGTGGACGGCTTCGATGATGTGCGGCGGCGTCTGGAAATCGAAGCTGAGCGGATCTCCGACATTCAGTGGGAGAACTTTATGTCCCTGTTTAATGACTTCGTCGGCGACGCAGGCGAGGTCACGGATGGCATAGCGGACGTTATGAAGGCGGGAAGCGGCGGCGATCTCGCGGGTCTGGGTTACGGGCATAAATCAAATTCTAACCGCAGACGACGCCGAGGGCGCAGGGAAAAGCTTGCACCACAGAGGACACAGAGGAGCACAGAGGCAATATTCTATGAAACCATGTGTCCTCTGTGGTGAATGGGGCTAGTCTTCCCGGTCGATCTGCGCCTTCTGCAGTTTGTCGGAGTAATCGACGTAGACCGACTTCCACTCGGTGTAGAAATCGATCGCGCCGATGCCGCCTTCGCGGTGGCCGTTGCCAGTCGCCTTCGTGCCTCCGAAGGGCAGATGCACCTCGGCGCCAATGGTCGGCGCGTTGATGTATGTGATGCCGGCGTACAGGTCGCGAATCGCACTGAACGCCTTGTTCACGTCTTTGGTATAGAGGGCCGACGACAGGCCGTACTCGATGCCGTTGGCAATCTGGATCGCGTCTTCCAGGCCTTCGCAAGGAATAATCGAAACCACCGGGCCGAAGATTTCTTCCTGCGCGATGCGCATCTTCGGATCGACGTCGGTGAATACGGTCGGCTCCATAAACCAGCCGTGCTGGTATTCGGCCTTGTTGAGGCGGTTGCCGCCGCAGACCAGCTTCGCGCCTTCGTTCTTGCCGATTTCGACGTAGCTCAGATCGGTCTCAAGCTGTTTCTCATTGATGGCGGGGCCCATCTGCACGGTTTCATCGAGCCCGTTGCCGACTTTCAGCTTCTTCGCGCGCGTGACGAGGCGGTCGACGAATTCGCGATACACGCCCTTCTGCACGATCATGCGGCTAGTCGCGGTGCAGCGCTGGCCGGTTGTGCCGAACGCGCCCCACAGGCCGCCTTCGATGGCGAGGTCGAGGTTGGCGTCGTCGAGCACGATCATCGGATTCTTGCCGCCCAGTTCGAGCGAGCAATGCTTGAAACTCTGCGCTGCGATGCTGCCCACGATGCGTCCCACGGCGGACGAACCGGTCAGCGAGATGGCGCGCACGTCCGGATGCTCGGCCAGAGGAGTGCCTACGTCAGCGCCAAAGCCCGTCACGATGTTGATGACGCCCTTCGGCAGGCCGGCGTCGGTGAGCGCGCGCACTAGGTTGAAGGTGGAGAGCGGCGTGTCTTGCGCGGGCTTGATCACGCAGGTGTTGCCGCAGACCACCGCCGGGAGCAGCTTCCACGACGAGATCGCCATGGGGAAATTCCACGGAGTGATCATGCCGCAGACGCCGATCGGCTGGCGCACGGCCATGGCAAACTTATTCGGCATTTCCGAAGGAACCGTGGGACCGAACAGGCGGCGGCCTTCGCCGGCATTGTAATAGGCGGCGTCGATGGCTTCCTGCACGTCGCCGCGAGTTTCGGCCAAAACTTTGCCCATCTCGCGCGTCATGTCGCGGGCGTATTCTTCTTTGCGTTCGATCAGGATTTCAGCCGCACGGAAAACGATTTCAGCGCGCCGCGGTGCGGGAACCAGACGCCACTTCAAGAATGCCGCTTTCGCGGCTTCGACCGCGGCGTTCACATCGGCCTTCGCCGATCTCTGAAAAATGCCCACCAGATCGCGGGTGTCGGCGGGATTGCGATTTTCGAAAGTTTGCCCGGTGGTGGAATCCACCCACTCGCCGTCGATGAAATTTTTGAAAACCCGGGTCTGGCTGTCGCTGAGATGAGCCGGAGTCGCAAGAGTGTCGGTCGCCATAAGATCTCCTTAATGAATGCCAAACCTTTTGATGCTACAACTTGCAGGAAGGAGCGGCAAGGCGGCTGGCAGCCGTCGCAGCAAAAACGATGCACATGCCGCAGACCTCGACAGCGCCAAAAACGGAAGGACGTAGAGCCTGATCACTTCGGTAACCTTCCCAGCTTATTACCTGTTCTTCCCTTTGTTTTCCTTGTGCTACCGTTTTCTTTACTCGCTTTTCACGAAGGTTCGACAGGCAAAGTGTCCTCTGACAATCGCAAACCGGGTATCCACGTCGCGTGGACGACTGTCACGTACCGCAGTCTCGCCCTGCTGGTAGTGGGGATCGTGGTGGCACTATTTATCGCTGTGCGCGTCGCCTTTCCGCAATTCACCCAGAACGGCGTCAAGAAGGCAAATGACATTGTGGGCAGGCTGCTGGAGCGGGTGGCTGGAATGGCTCCGTCAACCGGCACGGGAGTCTTGACCGCGCAGCAGGCGCACTTCACCGCGCTTGACGGAACCGTGCGGGTCAAAAAGGGCGACGGCAACAGCTGGGTGGCGGCCGATTACAACATTCCTTTGGAAAAGGGCGACGTGGTGCAGACCGGTTCCGAGGGCATGGCGAAAGTAGTCTTCAACGATGGAACCAGCTACACCGTGAAGCAGGATTCGCTAATCGTGATCGAAGAGAACTCGGCAAACGATCAGCAGCAAACCAATGTAGCGGTCGCGGTCAGCACGGGAACGGTGGATCTTTCCACCGCGACCTATAGCCAAGGATCGAAGTCCCAGGTCATTGTGGCGGGCGCGACGGCTTCTCTGTCGCCGGAGTCGGCGGCGCAAGTGCACAACGATCCGAAATCGGACCAGCACGAAATCCTGATGAAGAAAGGTACAGGCGAGGTCTCGCGCAACGGTGAAACCGTAAAGCTGGCCAACTGGGAAAAAGTCACCTTCCAGGGACAGCAATCGCATCTGGAGAAAGCGAAAGAGATTGGGCCGCCTACGCCCATCGCTCCCGCCAACATGGCTCCGCTATTTTCTTCCGGAGAGGCAACCAAGGATGTGGAGTTTTCCTGGACCCCGATGGCGAATGCAGTTGGTTACCGCCTGCGCATCTCCCGCAATCCTTATTTTTCCTCTACACTGGTTGACAAAA